>Ga0302175_10000090_pt1 | contig 37541 bp, 42 predicted proteins | sample I_Fen_N3_3_FD_198791 | JGI IMG/M metagenome (GOLD analysis project Ga0302175, IMG submission 198791) | Peat permafrost microbial communities from Stordalen Mire near Abisko, Sweden - I_Fen_N3_3 | ecosystem: Environmental > Terrestrial > Soil > Wetlands > Permafrost | place: Sweden: Abisko... | reverse complement strand
TCGAGGCCGTGGCTGGCGAGCTTGGTCTTGCCGGCTTCCATCGGGCCGCCGGAGACGAAGATCACCGGGATGTTCAGGCGCAGAGCGGCCATCAGCATGCCGGGGGTGATCTTGTCGCAGTTGGAGATGCAGACAATGGCGTCGGCGCAGTGGGCGTTGACCATGTATTCCACGGAGTCGGCGATGATCTCGCGGCTCGGCAGCGAATACAGCATGCCGTCATGGCCCATGGCGATGCCGTCATCCACGGCAATGGTGTTGAATTCTTTGGCCACGCCGCCGGCGCGTTCGATTTCCCGGGCCACCAGTTGGCCCAGGTCCTTCAGGTGCACGTGACCCGGGACGAACTGAGTGAAGGAGTTGGCAATGGCGATGATCGGCTTCTTGAAGTCGTCATCTTTCATCCCCGTGGCGCGCCACAGTGCGCGGGCGCCGGCCATGTTGCGGCCGTGGGTGGATGTTTTCGAGCGGTAATCAGGCATGGAGCACTCCGGGCGGCTAATCGGGTATCAAAAGGGGAGTGAGCTTCTATTGACCTTGGGAACACTCAGAAATGGCCGTGTGTCCTAAAGCTGCCGATGACACTGCGGGATCGCCGCGCGCCTCAGCCTGAGCTCATAAACCCGCCGGGGGATGGCTGGCGATGAATCTGGCGATTCTACACCGCTGGCGTCAGGAAGGAATGGTGTGGCCGCTCTGCGGCGTGCGATTGCCTGCTGCCGAGCGCTGGGGCGCTGGGTTAGACTGCGCGCCCTTCGATTACGCTCCAATGGAACTGGAATGTCTGCGACGCTTCGAACCTTGAGGTTTTACCTGGCTGTGGGGCTGGCCCAGGGCCTGCTGTTGATGGGTGTCTGGCTCTCCAGTGCATTGTCCGGCGAAGCAATGGTCGCAAGCAGCGCGGGGCTGTTGATGGGCGGCAGCCTGTTGCAGCTGCTGCCGGAACGTCGTGGCCAATGGCTGACCTGGTGGGCGGCGGCGCTCCTGGCCCTGGTGGCGGCGGGCCTGGTCCTGGCGTGTCGCGGGCTGGCGTTGACCTCCCTGGTGCTGAGCAGCGTGGCGGCGGGGCTGGCCCTGCTGACCCTGATCAGTGCGGCCGTATTGCCGGGGCTTGCGCACTGCTGGCGGCGCTTCTTCGGTCATGGGCTGTGGGTGGCGCTGGCCTTGCCATTGCCCTGGCTCGCCCAGGCCCTGTTCAAAGCCTGGACCAGCAGCCATTACCGCGACCCGTTCAAGGGTGGTTGGGAGGCGCTGGTGTTCTTTGCCGGGCCCACCCTGGCGTTCTCCCTGGGCCTGTTCCTGATCGGCCTGTGCCTGAACACTCTGCTACGCCGCAACACCGTCGCGGCTGCCTGCTAGCGCTGCCTGTCTCCACAAAAGGATTTGCCATGCCCGTGTTGAATCGCTCCCTGTTGTTCTATATCGCCATCGCCCTGGTCCAGGGGCTGCTGCTCAGCGCCAGCCTGTTCTATCACCAGGCTGAGCTCTATACCTTCGCCCGCACCCTGGCGGTGGTGGCCGGGATCAACCTGCAACTGCTCGGCAGTGACGTACGCGAGCGTGGCACCTGGGTACTGGTCGTTGGCCTGAGCCTGTTGCTGGCCGGAATGTCCAGCTGGGTACTGATCCGCGATGCCTACGGCTGGATGTGGAGTCTGTGGCCGTTCACCGGCCTGGTGCTGGCCTATATCGGCACGGCGTTTGTCCTCAGTTGGCCGACGCGCGAGGGCCGTCGCCCGCGTTATCAAGACCTGTTCCGCCATGCCTGGAACAACGCGTTCATCGTGCTCCTGGCGCTGCTGGTGACCCTGGCCTTCAGCCTGCTGCTGTGGCTGTGCGGTCGTCTGTTCAGCATCCTCGGCATGCCCCAGCTCGGCGACCTGTTTGCCTCGTCGTACTTCCTCTGCTTCAGCCTGCCGCTGTTTTTCTCCCTGGGCATGCGCATGGGCCGCGAAAACCAAAAGGTCATCGGCCTGCTGCGCGGTATCTTGCTGACCGTGTGCCGCTACCTGCTGCCCCTGTGTGCACTGATCACCGTGGTCTTCACCCTGGCCCTGGCGTTCACCGGCTTGCAGCCGATTTGGAGCACTGGCTACTCGACGCATATTTTGTTGTGCCTGGTGGCGAGCAATCTGTTTTTGCTCAATGGCGTGTTCCAGGATGGCCAGCAGGATGCCGGCTACGCCAGGTCGCTGAAAATATTGATCAACGCCAGCCTGTGCTGCCTACCGATGCTGGTGGTCATGGGGGGCTATTCGAGCTGGTTGCGGATTGATCAATACGGCCTGACCCCATGGCGCTTTCTGGCGATGCTGCTGGTGGCCGTGGCCCTGGTTCACAGCCTGGGGGCGTTGTGGGCGGTGTTTGCCAGGCAGTCGGTGTGGCTCGGCAGTCTGAGCCGCAGCAACCCCTGGGTGGCGCTGTTGAGCTTTGTGGTGCTGGTGTTGATGTTCACCCCAGTGCTCGACCCGCAGGCTTTCAGTGCCCACAACCAGGTGCAGCGCCTGGTGAACGGGCGCACGCCGGTGGCTGAATTCGATGCCAGGAGCCTGCGCCAGAAGCTGGGCGCACCGGGTCGGGAGCAATTCGAGGCGCTGCTTGCGCAGGTGCGCCAGGGGCAGATCCTGGATGAGCCGGGCAGGGCACAGTTGCTGCAGATGCTGGAGTCGGTTTCGGTCAAGGACCAGCCGAACGATTACCAGACGCCGAAGCTGTACTGGCTGGGCCCGGTGCCCGATAGCAGCGCACAACTGATCGAGGTGCTGACTGCGCGGGGCGACTGCACCCCTCCTGGCTGCGCGGCCTGGGCGGTGGACCTGGACGAAGATGGCGTCGACGAAGTGCTGCTGATCCAAAAGCAGAGCTGGGCGTCTTCGGCGGTGATGTACGCCCGTGAGGACCAGGGCAAGGGCCCATGGCGGCACTCGGGGGTGCTCTTTGGCATCACCGATGCGCCGGGGCTGATCCGGCAGATTCGCGAGGGCAAGATCCAACCGGTGCGCCAGCGTTACAAGACCCTGCGGATCGACGGCGTGGAACTGGACTGGCAGCAGACCCGCAGCCGCTAATGATTGGCTGAAGCTACAGGATGTGTTCACCCCTGAATAAAAAATCCCGGCACATGGCCGGGATTTTTGTCTTCATTGCACTCAGCTGTTAGGCAGCAGGCGGCAGGTGATGCTCTTGATGTAGCGGGTTTCGGCGATGGCCGGGTGCACCGGGTGGTCCGGGCCCTGGCCGCCACGCTCCAGTATCTGGATATTGCGGTCCAGGTGGCGCGCGCTGGTCAGGAGGATGTTCTGCAGGTCGTCCTCGGGCAGGTGCATCGAGCACGAGGCGCTGACCAGGATCCCGTCCTTGCTCAGCAGGCGCATGGCTTGCTCGTTCAGGCGGCGGTAGGCGCCTTCGCCGTTTTTCATGTCTTTTTTGCGTTTGATGAAGGCCGGCGGGTCGGTCAAGACCACATCGAAACGCTCTTCGCTGGCTTTGAGCTCTTTCAGGGCTTCAAAGACGTCGCCTTCGATGCAGGTCATTTTCTCGGCAAAGCCGTTCAGCGCGGCGTTGCGCTCGACGCCGTCGAGGGCGAAGGCCGAGGCATCGACGCAGAATACTTCGCTGGCGCCAAAGGCCGCAGCCTGCACACCCCAGCCGCCGATGTAGCTGTACAGGTCGAGTACGCGCTTGCCTTTGACGTACGGCGCCAGGCGCGCGCGGTTCATGCGGTGGTCGTAGAACCAGCCGGTTTTCTGGCCTTGCATGACCGGTGCTTCGAACTTCACGCCGTTTTCTTCGAGGGCGACCCATTCCGGGACCAGGCCGAATACGGTTTCGACGTAGCGGTTGAGGCCTTCGGCGTCACGGGCCGCGGAGTCGTTCTTGAACAGGATGCCGCTTGGCTTGAGTACTTGGGTCAGGGCCGCGATCACGTCTTCTTTGTGCGCTTCCATGGTCGCCGAAGCGATCTGCACCACCAGGATGTCGCCGAAACGGTCGACCACCAGGCCCGGCAGCAGGTCGGAGTCGCCGTACACCAGGCGGTAGAACGGCTTGTCGAACAGGCGCTCGCGCAGCGACAGGGCGACGTTCAGGCGGTGCACCAGCAGCGACTTGTCCAGGGGCAGCTTGATGTCGCGCGACAGCAGGCGCGCGCAGATCAGGTTGTTCGGGCTCATGGCGACGATGCCCAGGGCCTTGCCGCCGGCGGCTTCGAGCACCGCCTGGTCACCGGGTTTGAAGCCGTGGAGCGGGGTGGCGGCAACATCGATTTCGTTGCTGTAGACCCACAGGTGGCCGGCGCGCAGGCGGCGATCGGCGTTGGCTTTGAGGCGCAGGCTTGGCAGGGACATGACGTCGCTCCGGAAAAAAGGGCGCGAGTATAACCCGTCGGCGTGCTTGCGCGGGTTTGGCTGGACCTGCGGCGTGTCACCGCTATGTAAAGATCCCGCCCAAGTGGTCAATTTCGTCTTTTTAGAGGTTAGAATCGCCGCCTAGTCCAGAGTGTGCCCTCATGTCTCCAGAACTCTCCGAAGAACAGATTCAGCAGGCCCTGCAAGGCATCAGCGTGCCGCCTCAACCGCAGATCATGGTGGATCTGCAGATGGAGCAGTACATGCCTGATCCGGACCTGGAGGTGATCGCCAAGCTGATTTCCCAGGACCCTGGCTTGTCTGGCGCACTGCTGAAAATTGTCAATTCGCCGTATTACGGCCTGAGCAACAAGATTGCCTCGATCCAGCGCGCGGTGAACCTGCTGGGCAGCCGCTCGATCATCAACCTGATCAACGCGCAGTCGATCAAGGGCGAGATGAGCGATGAAACCATCGTCACCCTCAATCGCTTCTGGGACACCGCCCAGGACGTGGCGATGACCTGCCTGACCCTGGCCAAGCGCACTGGTTCGCAGGCGGTCGACGAAGCCTATGCCCTGGGCCTGTTTCACGATTGCGGGGTGCCGCTGATGCTCAAGCGCTTCCCCGACTACATGGCGGTGCTCGAACAGGCTTATGCCCACGCCGGGCCCGAGAGCCGGGTGGTCGATACTGAAAACACCGCGTTCAACACCAACCATGCGGTGGTCGGCTATTACACGGCCAAGTCCTGGCGCCTGCCGGAGCACGTGACCAACGCCATCGCCAATCACCACAATGCGTTGGCGATCTTCAGCGATGAGTCTTCGCGTAACAGCCAACTGAAGAACCTGCTGGCGATCCTGAAAATGGCCGAGCACATCTGCGCTTCCTACCGGGTCCTGGGTAACCAGGCTGAAGACCACGAATGGAATAGCATCGGCCACCTGGTGCTCGATTATGTCGGCCTGTCCGACTACGACTTCGAGAGCCTCAAGGCCACCGTTCGCGAAATGGGCGCGCACTGATTTTCCATCCCGTATCGAACACCTGAGGCGACCATGCCCGAATTACCCGAAGTCGAAACCACCCGGCGCGGTATCGCGCCGCACCTGGAAGGGCAGCGCGTCAGCCGGGTCATCGTGCGTGACCGGCGTTTGCGCTGGCCGATCCCGGAAGACCTCGATGTACGCCTCTCGGGCCAGCGCATCGTGCTGGTGGAGCGGCGCGCCAAGTACCTGCTGATCAATGCCGAAGTCGGCACTTTGATCAGCCACCTGGGTATGTCGGGCAATTTGCGGCTGGTGGAAGTCGGCTTGCCGGCAGCCAAGCATGAGCATGTGGACATTGAGCTGGAATCAGGGTTGGCCCTGCGCTACACCGACCCGAGGCGCTTTGGCGCAATGCTCTGGAGCCAGGACCCGCTCAATCACGAACTGTTGCTGCGCCTGGGGCCTGAGCCCCTGACCGACCTGTTCGATGGCGAACGGTTGTTCCAGCTGTCGCGTTCGCGCTCGATGGCGGTCAAGCCGTTCATCATGGACAACGCGGTGGTGGTCGGTGTGGGCAATATCTACGCCACCGAAGCGCTGTTCGCCGCCGGCATCGATCCACGCCGCGAAGCCAAGAGCATTTCCCGGGCGCGCTACCTGAAGCTGGCCATCGAAATCAAACGCATCCTGGCCGCCGCCATCGAACGCGGCGGTACCACCTTGCGCGACTTTATCGGCGGTGACGGCCAGCCGGGTTATTTCCAGCAGGAACTGTTCGTCTACGGGCGCGGCGGGGAAAACTGCAAGGTGTGCGGCACCGGCCTGCGCGAGATCAAGCTCGGCCAGCGGGCTAGCGTGTATTGCCCGCGCTGCCAGAGCTGACACGTTCGGCAGACGAGGTTTTTTGCTGTGGCGAGGGAGCTTGCTCCCGCTCGGGTGCGCAGCGCCCGTAAACCCTTAACCTGCAATCCGCCTGAAGAAATAGGCGGGCGGTGATGGCGGGCTCAGCTCACGCCTTACCGGTAATCTGCCGGTACTTTGCCATCAACTGCTCTTCAGTCTCGGGATGTGCCTCGTCCAGCGGGATGCAATCCACCGGGCATACTTGCTGGCACTGGGGCTCGTCATAGTGGCCAACGCATTGGGTGCACAGGTTGGGGTCGATCACGTAGATCTCTTCGCCCTGGGAGATGGCGGCGTTCGGGCACTCGGGTTCGCAGACGTCGCAATTGATGCAATCGTCGGTGATGATCAGGGACATGGGGCACTCCGGCCGGGGCGGCAGGCCCAGGCATTTGAAAAACCAATGGGCGCAATTGTGCCGCATTGGCGCCCGCAGTGCACGCGGGCGCGATGAGGGGCGCCGGGTTACTTCTTGAAGCGCAGGGTCAGCGCATCGGCGACGACAGGATGGACGAACTTGGTGATATCACCGCCCAGGGCTGCGATTTCACGGACCAGCGTCGAGGAAATGAACGAATAACGTTCCGACGGCGTGAGGAACAGGCTCTCCACATCCGGCGCCAACTGGCGATTCATGTTGGCCAGCTGGAACTCGTATTCGAAGTCCGAGACCGCCCGCAGGCCACGCAGAAATACGTTGGCGTTCTGCTCCTTGGCGAAGTGTGCAAGCAGCGTCGAAAAACCGACGACTTCAACGTTCGGCAGATGTTTGGTGACCTCGCGGGCCAGCTCCACACGCTGTTCCAGGGGAAACAGCGGGTTCTTCTTGGGGCTGGCGGCGACGGCAATGATCACATGGTCGAACAGGCGCGAGGCGCGTTCGACCAGATCGCCATGGCCCTTGGTAATAGGGTCGAAGGTACCTGGGTACAACACTCGGTTCATCGCGTCGTCCTGGCGGGAATCCGTTGGGGAGTCGGATGGTATCGCAGCCTTTCCGGTCGGCCAAGTCGCCTTTCGCGGAAGAAAGCACTATAGACGTCGCGAATAATCAGCTGTTTCACCCGTTTTTCAAGCGTTCGGCCAGGGCTGTGGCCAGTTGTGCGGTCAGCCCATAGACCGACAACTGGGGGTTGGCGCCAATGCTGGTGGGGAACAGCGAGCCATCGTGGATCGACAGATTGGTCAATTGATGATGGCGCCCGAGGCTGTCGGTGACGGCGATTTTCGGGTTTTCGCCCATGGCGCACCCGCCCATCACGTGGGCGCTGCCCAGGCGCGTGCGGTACAGCGCCAGGTCCAGGCCGTCGATTTGGGTCTTGGCTTCGGCCAGGGTCTTCACATAGCGTGCGTCGCTGTGCAGCGGCATCACCGCCTTGGCGCCGCCGGCGAACTGGATCTCGGCCATGCTGTGGAAGGCCCGGCGCAGGCCGTCCCAGGCATAGGGCGAGACCTGGTAGTCGAGCACAGGTGTGCCGTCGCCGCGCAATTCGACGCTGCCGCCGCTGCTGTCCGGGTGGAAGCCGTCGCGCAGCAGCGCCAGCATGGCGTGGGTGTGGGGCAGTTGTTCCATGTTCAGCGCGCTGTGCGGGCCGAAACCGCCCAGCAGGGTGCTGGCCAGGGCCGGTTGCAGCGGCGGCACTTCGAGTTTGTAGGACATTTTGCCGGTGGTACCGTCCTGCCACTGGAAATGGTCGGAGTAGATCGATTGCGGCGCCCCGTAGAACGGGTTGATCACGTCATCGAACAGCCCGGCGGAGAAATTCACCAGGTGCAGGAAGGTGCGCTTACCCAGGCGCGAATGGGGGTCGGGCGCGTCGGAGCGCAGCAGCAGTGCGGGGCTGTTGATGCCGCCACCGGCGAGCACGTAATGCCGGGCCTTGACTGTGATGACGCGGCCGGTTGGGGCCACGCAGCGTTCGTCCATGGCCACGCATTGCAGGCCCGTGACCTGGTCGCCCTTGAGCTGCAAGCGTTCGGCACGGGCCAGGTACAACAGCTCGCCGCCGTGTTCCAGGGTGGAGGGGATGGTGGTTACCAGCATTGATTGCTTGGCGTTGGTTGGGCAGCCCAGGCCGCAGTAGCCGAGGTTCCAGCAGCCGCGCACGTTGCGCGGGATCACATGCCAGCTGTAGCCGAGCTTTTCGCAGCCGTTGCGGATCACGTCGTTGTTGGCGTTGGGCGGCATGGCCCAAGGCGCGACCCCCAGGCGCTGCTCCATCTTTTCGAACCAGGGCGCCATGTCGCTGGCGCTGTGGCCTTTGACTTCGTGTTCGCGGGCCCAGTGTTCCAGGGTCGGGTCCGGGGTGCGGAAGCTCGAGGTCCAGTTGATCAGGGTGGTGCCGCCCACGGCACGGCCTTGAAGAATGGTGATGGCGCCGTCCTTGCTCATGCGCCCGATGCCTTCCTGATAGAGGCTAGTGTAGGCCTGGTCTTCGAGCATCTTGAAGTCGCTGCTGGTTTTCAGCGGCCCTTCCTCGATCAGCAATACCTTGTAGCCGGCGGCACTGAGGATCTCCGCGGTGGTGCCACCGCCTGCGCCGCTGCCGATGATGGCGACGTCGGCTTCCAGGGTCAGGTCTTGCTCCAGCTGCGCGCCGTTGTAGGTTTTCCAGCCGCGGGCCAGGCCTTCGCGGAACAGATCGGGTACGGGCATATCAGGCTCTCTGTCGTTTCTTATTATGGAAGGGCGCGGCAGCAGCTAAGGGGCGCGATCAGACCTTGGGCGGCCCGGGGTAACCGCAGTGGGCCCAGGACTCGGCGCGGGTGTACCAGGCCATCATCACCAATTGCAGCAACGAGGCATGGCCCATGCGCAGCAGGGACAGCAGGCTGTTTTCCCAGCGACTGAGGAAGCGGCGGATATCGTCGGCGCTGGCGTTTTCCCAGCGGCCCCAGATGCCTGTCAGTGGGCCACGGGTAACGGCCATGCCCAATACGTCGAACAATTGCTGGGTGAGTTTGAACATCTCCGGCGATAAGTGATTGAGGGCGTTGTCCAGGCTGGCCAGGGTGCCGTCGATGGCGGCAGGCATCTTGTCTGCGGTCACGGCGCCTTCGAGCATCACCGGGACCAGCGCCCGCAGGAACGGCAGGTCGTTGCTGCGCAGCATCGCAAAACCGCTGGCCGGGGTACTGGCGGCACAGCCGCTGAGGCTGGCGCCCAGACCGGCGGTGGCGAGGAAGGCACTGGCGCAGAGGCCGATTTTCAGCAAGCCGCGCCGTGACAGCGCGGGTGATTCAGACAGGCTAGGGGTCATTGTTATTGTTACCCGGCGATCGACTGGTTAGCGGACGAACATCTTCTGGATCAGTTTCTGGATCGATTTCCCATAGGGTGGATAAATCAGCCGGGCCGCATTCAGCCGCTGCTTGATCAACACACCCTTGGCCTTACTGAAGGTCAGGAAGCCTTCATGCCCATGGTAGTGGCCCATGCCGGACGGGCCGATGCCGCCGAAGGGCAGGTCGTCCTGGGCCACGTGCAGCAGGGTGTCGTTGAGGCACACGCCACCGGAATGGGTGTGCTCAAGCACGCGATTCTGTTCGGCCTTGTTGTAGCCGAAGTAGTACAGCGCCAACGGCCGCGGCCGTTGATTGATGTAGGCAAAGGCTTGGTCGAGGGTCTGATACGGGACGATGGGCAGGATCGGGCCGAAGATCTCATCCTGCATCACTGTCATGTCGTCGCTGACATTGAGCAGCAAGCTGTGGCCCATGCGGCGGTCCTGGCCCTGGTCGAACAGCGGGATCAGCAGTGCGCCCTTGCTGGTGGCATCGCTGAGGTAGCTGTTGAGCCGCGCCAGCTGGCGTTGATTGATGATCGCGGTGTAGTCGGGGTTGTCCGCCAGGGTCGGGAAGAACCCGCGCACGGCCTGGCGGTAGGCCTCGACAAAGGCGCCGATGCGTTCTTCCGGCACCAGCACGTAATCGGGCGCGACACAGGTTTGCCCGGCGTTCAGGGTTTTGCCGAAGGCGATGCGTTCGGCGGCGTCCTTGAGCGGCACGTCGCTGGAAACAATGGCCGGGGATTTGCCACCCAGCTCCAGGGTCACCGGGGTGAGGTTTTCCGCTGCCGCGCGCATCACATGCTTGCCGATGCTGGTGGCGCCGGTGAACAGCAGGTGATCGAAACGCAGCTTGGAGAAGGCCATGCCCACTTCAGCCTCGCCGAGCACCACGCACACCAGGTCTTCAGGGAAAACCCGGGCCAGCAATTGCTTGAGCAACTGGCCGGTGGCCGGCGTCGACTCGCTGAGCTTGAGCATCACCCGGTTGCCGGCGGCCAAGGCGCCTACCAAGGGGCCCATGGCCAGGTACAGCGGGTAGTTCCAGGGCACGATCACCCCGATCACCCCAAGCGGTTGATAAACCACCTTGGCCGAAGCCGGCTGGAAGGCCAGGCCGACTTTGCGCCGGGAGGGTTTCATCCAGCCCTTGAGGTGTTTGCGCGCGTAATGAATGCCGTGCAGGCTCGGCATCAACTCGGCGAGCAGGGTTTCATCGGCGCTGCGGTGGCTGAAGTCCTGGCTGATGGCGTCGATCAGCGCCTGGCGCTCGTTGCTCAGCAGCTCCTGCAGGCTCTTGAGCCACTGCTGGCGCTGGGCGGCGGGCGGCATCGGGTTGGCGGCATAGGCCTGGCGCTGGGCGCAAAACAGCTGCTGAAGCTCGTCCAGTTGCGAGTGGGACTCCTGCAGATAGGCGATCTCGGCGGACATGAACGGCTCCGATTATTATGGGGTGGCTAGTTTTTAGAGCTTATACTCTAATTTGTCAAATGCCATCCCGGCCTGCTTTGATTTATCCCGCTTCGGATAGGTCGTAAGATGCCGGCCAGCCTTTTCAATGATTAAAGCCCAAGCCCATGGCCCCACGTATAAAAACCCGCGAACGGATTGTTCAGCACAGCCTCGAACTGTTTAACCAGAGTGGCGAGCGTAACGTCAGCACCAACCACATCGCGGCGCACATGGAGATTTCGCCGGGGAACCTGTACTACCACTTCCCGAACAAGCAGGCGATCATCGCCGTGCTTTTCGCCGAGTACGAAACCCTGGTCGACAGCTTCCTGCGTCCGCCCCAGGGGCGGCCGATGACTGTGCAGGACAAGCGCTATTACTTGCAGGCGCTGCTGGCCGCCATGTGGCGCTACCGTTTTCTGCACCGGGACCTCGAACACCTGCTCGACAGCGACAGCGACCTGGCCGCGCGCTATCGGCGTTTTTCCCAGCGCTGCCTGATTCAGGGCATTGCCATCTATCAGCGCTTTGTCGAAGCCGGGATTCTGCGCATGGATCGGGTGCAGATCGAGTCCCTGACCCTCAACGCCTGGATCATCCTCACCTCCTGGGTGCGTTTTCTCTGCACCACCCGGGAGAACTCCGCGCATTTGAGTGAGGAGGCCGTCAAGCGCGGGGTGTATCAGGTGTTGGTGCTGGAGGCCGGGTTTGTCACCGACCAGGCGCGGGAGGCGGTCGATGGCCTGTTCGACGAGTTTTACGTACCTCTGGCCCAAGCCTTGGAAGAAGTGCAGTAGGATCTACCACCGACTTGAATCACAGGAGCCCGCTATGCCCCTTGCGCAACTGATCAGCCCGCTTGCTCTGGACCTGCGAAAAGAGCAGCCCGGCCTGGTAATAGTGGATTGCCGTTTTGCCCTGGAAGACCCGGATTACGGGCAGCGCAGCTATGCCGAGGGGCATATTGCCGGCGCGCATTTTGCCGACCTCGAGCGCGACCTGAGCGGGCCGGTGGTCAAGGGCGTGACCGGGCGTCACCCCTTGCCGGAACCTGCGGCGTTGCAGGCGCGGTTGCAGGCCTGGGGCATCGATGCTGACAGCGACATCGTGCTCTACGACGACGGCCCTGGTTCTTATGCCGCCCGGGCCTGGTGGTTGCTGGCCTGGCTCGGCAAGCAGGAGGGCGTGTTCATCCTGGATGGCGGCCTCAAAGCCTGGCACGCCGCCGGCCTGCCCCTGAGCCTGGATGCACCGCCGAGCACTCCGGGAAGCTTTGTCGGCAGCCCCGACCAGTCGTTGCAGCTCAGCGCCGAGCAGTTGCAGCAGCGCCTGGGCCAGCCCAGCCTGACCCTGCTCGACGCCCGGGCCCAGCCGCGTTTTCGCGGTGAGGTCGAGCCCATCGATCCGGTGGCTGGGCATATTCCCGGTGCGCAATGCGCGGCCTTCGTCGACAACCTGGGCAGCGACGGCCGTTTCCTGCCGGCCGAGCAGCTCAAGCAACGCTTTGCCGCGCAATTGGGCAGCCGTTCTCCGACCGATCTGGTGGCGTATTGCGGCAGCGGTGTCACCGCCTGCCACAACCTGTTTGCCTTGAGTCTTGCCGGTTACCCCCTGGGCAAGCTGTACGCCGGCTCCTGGAGCGAATGGATCACCGACCCGGCGCGGGCCGTCGCCAAAGGCGACTAAGCGTCAGTCGGGCCCCAAAATCTGCTTGCAGCTCTTGCTGCATCAGCTCCCCAGCGACGCACTGCGATACGCCGCTGGCGCCACTCCATACACCTGCTTGAACTGCCGACTGAGATGACTCTGGTCGGCAAACCCCAACTGAGTGGCCACTTCCAGCGGTAAGCAGCCCTCGCGCAATAACGCCCGGGCCTTGGCGATACGCTGCTGCATCAGCCAAGTGTGGGGCGGAATGCCGGTGGCCCGGCGGAACACCCGGGCAAAGTGGAATGGCGACAGATTCACCGCCGCCGCCAGCTCCTCCAGGGACGGTGGCGCCGCCAGCTGTGAGCGCAGCAGTTCCTTGGCCTGGACGATGGCCCGGTGTTCCTGCCCCGGTGCTCCGGGCGTCTTGACCCCGGCGTGGCGTTGCAACAGCAGGAGCATCATTTCCCGCCACTGGGTCTGCTGCTGCAGGGCGGTGGCCGGGCTTTCCAGCAAGTGGTGCAGGTGGGCGAAGCCGCTGACCAGGTCGCTGTCGCGGTACAGGGTCGCGCCAAACGCTGGCAGGCTGCCGCTGGGCAACTCCAGTTCGTCGAGCAGGGTCAGGATCTGTCGATTATCCGGGTAGAACGCCCGGTACAGCCAGCCATCCTCGGCGCCCTTGGCCCCGGTGTGCAGCTCGTCGGGGTTGATCAGCACCAGGGTGCCGCTGGCTGCCAGGTGTTCGGCGCCGCGATAGCGGTAGCGCTGGGCACCGGCCATGATCATGCCGATCACATAGCCGTCGTGCACATGGGGCACGAAGCGTTGCTCGATGTAGCGCGCGGCCAGCAGCTCGACCCCGGCCAGCGGCGCGGTCTGCCAGAAACGGATCGATTCGCCGCCCGTTGCGGTCATGGCTAAGGGCGATCCAGGGCGGTCAGCCAGCGCGGGATGCGGCGTTCCAGGTAATAGCTGGGGCGCTTCAGCGAGCCGTCGACAAAACCGACGTGCCCGCCCTTGGCGTGCAGCTCGAAATGGGTGCAGGCCGACAGCTCGGCGGCCTGGGGCAGGCTGTGGGTAAACACGAAAGGATCGTCGGCGGCCTGGATAATCAGGGTCGGAGTGCGGATCTCGCCGAGAAAGTAGCGGCTGGAAGCGCGGCGGTAATAGTCCTCGGCATTGGCAAATCCATGCAGCGGCGCGGTGACCCGGCCGTCGAACTCCCAAAAGGTGCGCATGTTTTCCAGGGAGCCCAGGCCCTCCAGGGTGGCCAGGCCTTCATGGCGTTCGTCGAGCCGGAACTGACGCTGTTTGTGCTTGATGTAGGCCAGCATCTCGCGCATGAAGTGCGCCTGGTAGACCTTGGAAAAGCCCTGGCCGATACGGTCGGCGCACTGGTCCAGGCGGAACGGCACCGACACCGCCGCCGCGCCCTGCAACTGGCTGGCGCTGCTGCTTTCCCCCAGGTACTTGAGCAGCACATTGCCACCCAGGGAGTAGCCCACGGCATACAGCGGCGCCAGTGGACGCTTGGCGCGCAAATGGGCGATGGCGGCGGCCAGGTCTTCGCTGGCGCCGGAGTGGTAGCTGCGCGGCAGCAGGTTCGGCTCTCCCGAACAGCCGCGCCAGTTCAGCGCGGCGCTGGCCCAGCCCTGTTCGGCCAGGACTTTTTGCAGCCCGGCCACGTAAGGCGAATTGGAGGAGCCGGTCAGCCCATGCAATACCAGCACCAGCGGTGCCTGGGCGCTATGGGGGCCGTGCCAGTCGAGGTCGAGGAAGTCGCCATCGTCGAGCCAGAGGCGCTCACGTTGGCGTTCCAGGTGTGTGGTTTTGCGCCACAGCGGGCCCCACAGCGTTTGCAGGTGCGGGTTGCCGAGGCCGAAGGCGGGGGTAAAACGATCTGACGAAGTAGGCACGCTGATTCTCGATGCAGCGCTGCGCAGGCGGGCTGCGCAGCGTGTTCAGGCCGGTGATTTAACCGGCGATCTCTGCCATACGGTGCCACAACGCGTAATGCACTTGCCCGGATTTTTGTTCACGGTGCAGGCGCCAGCTGGCTGGCAAGCCCAGGGTCGAGGGTGCGCTTTCGCTTTCGGTGTAGATCCAGGCCTCGGGGGCCAGCCAGTTGCGCTCTTCGAGCAGGGCGCAGGCGGTCGGCAGCAGGTTCTGGTGGAACGGCGGGTCGAGGAACACCAGGTCAAAGGCGCTGGCCGGCTGGCTTTCGAGGTAGCGCAGGGCGTCGGCGGTCTGCACCTGGCCGACGCTGCAACGCAGGGTGCCCAGGTGTTCGCGCAGGCTGGACACCGCAACGTTGCTGCTGTCCAGGGCCTGGCCCATGGCGGCGCCACGGGACAGGGCCTCCAGGAACAGCGCACCGCTGCCGGCGAACAGGTCGAGCACCTTGGCCCCGGCGACATAGGGGGCGAGCCAGTTGAACAGGGTCTCGCGCACGCGATCCGGGGTCGGGCGCAGGCCCGGCACATCGGGGAAACTCAGGCGCCGGCTGCGCCATTCACCGCCGATGATGCGCAGGTGGCCGACGCCGTTGTGCTGGTTGTGCACGGGTTTTTTGCTGGGACGCGATGGGCTGGCCATTAATGCTCCGGAACCCCGAGCGGTTGCTCGGCGGGTTTGTCTGTGGGGGCCGGCAACGGCTTTTGCGGGACGGTCGGGCCGGCGCTGACGATCACCATCTTGTCGGCGCTCAGGTGTTTGTTCAGGGCAGTCTTGACCTGTTCCACGGTCAGGCTCTGGGACTGCTGCATAAAGTCCTCGAGGTAGCTCAGTGGCAGGTCATAGAAGCCCATGGCCCCCAATTGCCCGACGATGTCGGCGTTGCTGGCGGTGGACAGCGGGAAGCTGCCGGCCAGCTCACGCTTGGCGTCTTCGAGTTCTTTGGCGGTCGGGCCGGTCTTCAGGTAATCGGCCAACACGTCCTGCACCAGTTTCAGGGTGCCCTCGCTCATTTCGGCGCGGGTTTGCAGGTTGATCATGAACGGACCGCGGGCCTGCATCGGGGTGAAGCCCGAGTAGACGCCGTAGGTCAGGCCGCGTTTTTCGCGGACTTCGCTCATCAGCCGGGTGCCGAAGCCGCCGCCACCGAGGATCTGGTTGCCCATGGACAGCGCCGCGTAGTCCGGGTCGGCGCGGTCGATGCCCAACTGGGCCAGCATCAGGTTGGTCTGGCTCGAAGGGAACTCGATATGGCCGGTGCTCGCCTTGGGCTCGCTCGGCTGCTCGATCTTCGCCAGGGCCGGACCTTTGGGCAGGGCGCTGGAGACCTGTGCGGCAATTGCCTCGGCATCGCTGCGCGAGAGGTCGCCGACCAGGGCGATCACCACGTTGCCGGCGGCATAGGCCTTGGCATGGAACGCGCGCAGTTGTTCCAGGGTGATCGGCGGGATGCTCTGGGCGTTGCCGTCGCTGGAATGGGCGTAAGGGTGGTCGCCGTACAGGCGTTTCATCAGTTCCAGGCTCGCCAGCTTGCCGGGGTTCTGCTTCTGGTATTCGAAGCCTGCGAGCATCTGGTTCTTGATCCGCGCCAGGGAGTCGGCCGGGAAGGTCGGCTTGCCCACCACCTCGGCGAACAGCTTCAGTGCCGGTTGGCGTTTATCCACGGCGCTCAGGCTGCGCAGCGAGGCCACGGCCATGTCTTTATAAGCGCCGTTGCCGAAATCGGCTCCCAGGCTTTCAAAGCCCTGGGCAATCGCCCCCACATCCTTGCCGGCCACGCCTTCGTTGAGCATGGCGTTGGTCAGCAGGGCCAAGCCCTGGGCCTTGCCGTCCTGGCTGCTGCCGGCGGAGAAGATCAGGCGCATGTCGAACATCGGCAGTTCACGGGCTTCGACGAACAGTACCTTGGCGCCTTCGGCGGTTTTCCAGGTCTGCACGTTGAGGCTGCGGTGGCTGGGGGCCTTGCCGTCCAGTTCAGCCAGCGATTGCAGCTTCTGGCTCGACTTGGCCTGGTCCAGGGCCTGGCTGGCCTTGGATTCGCTTTGGGGGTACAGGTAGACGCCGGCGGCGCTGACCAGGGCAACGAGCGCCAGACCGATCAGGGCCGGGCGTGAGTTCTTGCGCTTACTCATGAGCGGACTCCTCAGGCAGTACGTGCGCAACGCTCAGACGTTCGCGAGTGAAATAGGTACGGGCGGCTTTCTGGATATCTTCCGGGGTCACGCTTTGCAATTCGGCCAGTTCGGTGTCCATCAGTTTCCAGGACAGGCCGACGGTTTCCAGCTGGCCAATGGCGGTGGCCTGGCTGGTGATCGAATCGCGCTCGAAGACCAGGCCGGCAATGACCTGGGCCCGCACGCGCTCCAGCTCCTCGGCGCTCGGTGGGGTGGTTTTCAGCTGCTCCAGCAGGCGCCACAACCCGGCTTCCGCCTGGGCGATGGTCTTTTTCTTCTGGCTGTTGGGGGTTGCGGAGAGCATGAACAGGCTGTCGCCGCGGGTGTAGGCGTCGTAGTTCGACGAGCCACCGGAGACCAGCTCTTCGCCGCGCTCCAGCAGGGTCGGAATGCGACCGCTGTAGCCGCCGTCGAGCAGGGCCGAGATCAGGCGCAGGGCATGCACCGAGCGTTTGTCTTCAGCGGTGGCGATGCTCGGCACGTTGAAGGCCAGCATCAGGCTTGGCAGTTGGGTCTTCACGTGCAGGGTGATCTGCCGCTCGCCCGGCTCGGCCAGTTCCAGCGGGATCTTCGACGGTGGCACATCGCGTTTGGCGATCGGGCCGAAGTAACGCTGGGCCAGGGCTTTTACCTCGTCCGGGGTCACATCGCCGACCACCACCAGGGTGGCGTTGTTCGGCACATACCAGGACTGGTACCAGTGGCGCAGTTCCTCGACCTTCATCCGGTTGAGGTCGGCCATCCAGCCGATGGTCGGCGTGTGATAACCGCTGGCCGGGTAGGCCATGGCCTTGAACCGCTCGTAAGCCTTGGACATCGGCTTGTCGTCGGTGCGCAGGCGGCGTTCTTCCTTGATGACTTCGATCTCGCGGCTGAACTCGTCGGGCGGCAGGCGCAGGCTGGCCATGCGGTCGGCTTCCAGCTCGAAGGCCACGCCCAGGCGGTCGCGGGCCAGGACTTGGTAATAGGCGGTGAAGTCATCGCTGGTGAAGGCGTTTTCCTCGGCGCCGAGGTCGCGCAGGATCAGCGAGGCTTCGCCGGGGCCGACTTTTTCGCTGCCCTTGAACATCATGTGTTCCAGGGCGTGGGACAAACCGGTCTGGCCCGGGGTCTCGTAGCTGGAGCCGACCTTGTACCAGACCTGGGACACCACGACAGGCGCACGATGGTCTTCGCGCACGACGACCTTGAGGCCGTTATCGAGGGTGAATTCATGGGTCGGTTGTGGGTCGGCAGCCAGGGCTGAAAGGGGCAGACAAACTGTGCTGAGCAGCAGGCCTGCAGCGCGGCGGGCTAGAGCATTCATTCGTTTTTAAACCTGTTGGACTGCCCGCTTGGTCTTAGCCTGTACGGGCGAGGAGGTGCTAGGATACTGATCCGTTTTAGCGGCGGCCACGCCTATCGGGCCTTTGTGCTGGATCAGGTTGTATGGGTTTGCTGCGCAACGTCGGTTTTTATCAGCTAAATTACGATTTTTCGCCGATTTTACCGTTCCAGTTCTGAGTGAAATCGTTCTGTGATGTGCGTGTGGGCACTTCAACAAAATGTTGCGCGTGAACAAGCTGGGTTAAACGCAGTCTGTTCTGCATCGAATATTTATTTACCGAGGCGCCACCTTGGCGCGTCGCTACCTTGAGATAGCCGTCCTCCATGTTTGGTTCCAACGACGACAAGAAGACCCCAGCTCCGGCTGGCGAGAAAAAAAGCCTGTTCGGATGGCTGCGCAGAAAACCGCAGGAAACCGTCGTCGAACAGCCGCAAGCCCTTCCTGAAGCCGCTCCCGAGCCGGTTGCCCAGCCCGCAGCAGAGGTTGAAGCGCAGGCAGCTGTGATCCTGCCGTTGGCCGAGCCGATTCTGCAGCCGGTGGCCGAACCTGCTCCAGAGCCCGCGTCCGAATTGCCGCTGACCCCCGCCCCTGAGCACCAACCTTGGCTGACCCTGCCGGTCGCGGAAGAGCCGGTGGCACTGGTGGAAGACGCGCAGGCCATCGATGTCAGCCCGCCGATCCCGGCCCCGGCCTCGAGCGCTGTCCCTGTGTTTGAGCCGGAGCCGATTGCGCCGGTCTTCGTCGCCCCGCAACCTGCTGCTCCTGCTCCTGCTCCTGCTCCTGCTCCTGCTCCTGCTCCTGTCGTTGAAGTTGTGGCGGCGCCTGTGGAAGTTGCGGTTGCGGTCGAGCCTGCTGGCAGCCCGGCAGAAACCAAAGTTGGTTTCTTCTCCCGCCTGAAACAGGGCCTGTCCAAGACCAGCGCCAGCATCGGCGAAGGCATGGCCAGCCTGTTCCTGGGCAAAAAAACCATCGATGACGAACTGCTCGAAGACATCGAGACCCGCCTGCTGACGGCCGACGTTGGCGTTGAAGCGACTTCGGTGATCATCCAGAACCTGACCCAGAAGGTTGCGCGTAAGCAGCTGACCGACGTCGATGCACTGTACAAATCCTTGCAGGCCGAGCTGACGACCATGCTCAAGCCGGTCGAGCAGCCGTTGCAGATCGCCTCGCAGAACAAACCGTTCGTGATTCTGGTGGTTGGCGTCAACGGTGCCGGCAAGACCACCACCATCGGCAAACTGGCTAAGAAGCTGCAACTGGAGGGCAAGAAAGTCATGCTCGCTGCCGGTGACACCTTCCGCGCCGCTGCGGTGGAGCAATTGCAGGTCTGGGGCGAGCGCAACAAGATCCCGGTGATTGCCCAGCACACCGGCGCCGATTCGGCTTCGGTGATCTTCGACGCCGTGCAGGCCGCCAAGGCCCGTGGCATCGATGTGCTGATTGCTGACACCGCCGGCCGCCTGCACACCAAAGACAACCTGATGGAAGAGCTGAAGAAAGTGCGCCGGGTTATCGGCAAGCTGGACGCAGACGCCCCCCATGAGGTGTTGCTGGTGCTTGACGCCGGTACCGGGCAAAACGCGATCAGCCAGGCCAAGCAGTTCCACCAGACAGTGGAACTGACCGGACTGGCCCTGACCAAGCTCGATGGCACCGCCAAAGGCGGGGTGATTTTCGCCCTGGCCAAGCAGTTCAACCTGCCGATCCGTTACATCGGGGTCGGTGAAGGCATCGATGATTTACGTACCTTTGAAGCCGAACCCTTTGTCCAGGCACTGTTTGCCGAGCGGGAGCGTTCATGATTCGTTTCGAACAGGTCGGTAAACGCTACCCGAACGGTCACGTCGGCTTGCATGAGCTGAGCTTTCGAGTGCGACGTGGCGAGTTCCTGTTTGTCACCGGCCACTCCGGGGCTGGTAAAAGTACCTTGCTGCGCCTGCTGCTGGCCATGGAGCGCCCGACCACCGGCAAACTGCTGCTGGCCGGCCAGGACCTGGGCACCATCAGCAATGCACAGATTCCTTACCTGCGCCGGCAGATCGGCGTGGTGTTCCAGAATCACCAGTTATTGTTCGATCGCACGGTGTTCAACAACGTGGCCCTGCCGCTGCAGATCCTTGGCTTATCCAAGGCCGAGATCGCCAAACGCGTGGATTCGGCCCTGGAGCGCGTGGCGCTGTCGGACAAGACCGATCTGTACCCCGGCGACCTGTCCACCGGCCAGCAACAACGCGTCGGTATCGCCCGCGCCATCGTCCACCGCCCGGCCTTGCTGCTGGCGGACGAACCCACCGGTAACCTCGACCCGCGCCTGGCCGCTGAAATCATGGGTGTATTCGAAGACATCAACCGCCTGGGCACCAGCGTGCTGATTGCCAGCCACGACCTGGCACTGATTGCCCGCATGCGCCATCGCATGCTGACCCTGCAACGTGGCCGATTGATCGGCGACGGGGAGGCCGGGGTATGAGTGCTACTCGCAGCCCGAAAGTTGCCGAGCGTGTGGCGCCTAAAGCCTCCGACCCGCAACCCTCGAAGAAAAAACGCGATGAAGACGACGGCCCGGATTTTGGCACCCAGCTGCATGCCTGGGTCGAAAACCACCGCGCCAGCTTGCTCGATAGCTTGCGGCGTCTGGGCAAACAGCCGATCGGTAGCTTCTTTACCTGCTTGGTGATGGCGGTGGCCTTGAGCTTGCCAATGGGCCTGTCGCTGTTGCTGAACAACGTCGAGCGCCTCGGTGGCTCCTGGCAGCGGGCGGCGCAGATTTCCCTGTACCTGCAACTCGATGCCAGCGCCACCGAAGGCGAGAAGCTCAGCGAGCAGATCAAGGGCTTGCCGGGCGTGGCGGATGCCGAGTTCATCAGCAAGGACCGAGCCCTGGAAGAGTTCCAGCAGCAGTCCGGGCTGGGCGATGCGCTCAAGGAATTGCCGCAGAACCCGTTGCCGGGCGTGGTCCTGGTGACGCCCAACGAAGTCGACAAGGCCACTCTGGAAGCCCTGCGTCAGCGCCTGGCGGAGATGCCCAAGGTGCAATTGGCGCAACTGGACCTGGTGTGGGTCGAGCGTCTGGCGGCGATCCTCAAGCTGGGCGACCGGTTTGTCTTTGGCCTGACGGTGCTGCTGGTTTCTGCATTACTTTTGGTGATAGGCAATACCATTCGTCTTCATATTGAAAACCGCCGCACAGAGATAGAAGTGATTAAACTCGTCGGCGGCACTGACAGTTATGTACGGCGTCCCTTCCTTTATATGGGGGCGTTGTATGGCTTCGGTGCGGGGCTTCTGTCCTGGGGGGTGCTGGCGTTTGGCCTTGACTGGCTGAACGATGCAGTAGTCGGGCTTGCCGGTTTGTACGGCAGTGATTTTGCCCTGGCGGGTGTACCGTCCGCCGACGGTCTGTCTCTCTTGCTTGGCGCGGTGCTGTTAGGGTATATCGGTGCATGGATTGCGGTCGCTCGACACCTCAGGGAGCTTGCGCCGAAGTAGTGTCTTTTTGCTTGTATTGACCTTTCAGCATTTATGGGAACTTGTTATTCGGTTTCTGGTCAATTTTCGCAGTGCTGAACTGCACGAGTTATGTAAGTCGGAGGTTTTTTCGTATGACCACTTCTTTGCAACCTGCTTATGCCCTAGTCCCAGGCGCAAACCTGGAAGCCTATGTGCACACCGTGAACAGCATTCCACTGCTGACACCGGAGCAGGAGCGTGAACTGGCCGAGAGTCTCTACTATGAGCAGGATCTTGGGGCGGCTCGGCAGATGGTGCTCGCCCACCTGCGTTTTGTTGTACATATCGCCCGTAGCTATTCCGGCTACGGTCTGGCCCAGGCCGACCTGATTCAGGAAGGCAATGTGGGCCTGATGAAGGCTGTCAAACGCTTCAATCCGGAAATGGGTGTGCGCCTGGTGTCCTTTGCCGTGCACTGGATCAAGGCGGAAATTCACGAGTTCATCCTGCGCAACTGGCGCATCGTGAAAGTCGCGACCACCAAGGCCCAGCGCAAGCTGTTCTTCAATCTGCGCAGCCAGAAGAAACGCCTGGCCTGGCTGAACAACGAAGAAGTGCATCGTGTGGCGGAAAGCCTCGGCGTCGAGCCGCGCGAAGTGCGTGAGATGGAAAGTCGCCTGACCGGCCAGGACATGGCGTTCGACCCAGCCGCCGAAGCGGATGACGACAGCGCGTTCCAGTCGCCAGCCAACTACCTGGAAGACCACCGCTACGACCCGGCGCGGCAACTGGAGGATGCGGATTGGAGCGACAACTCCAACCACAACTTGCACGAAGCCCTGGAAGTGCTGGACGACCGCAGCCGCGACATCCTCTACCAGCGCTGGCTGGCAGAAGAGAAAGCCACGCTGCATGATCTGGCGCAGAAGTACAACGTGTCGGCCGAGCGGATTCGTCAGCTTGAGAAAAGCGCGATGAACAAGCTGAAACTGTCGATTGCGGCTTAAGCCCTCGCGCAGTAAAAACGCCCCGGTCATTGATCGGGGCGTTTTTGTTTGTGGGCTGGAGTTGTCCTGATGGCCTTGGGTTACTGCTCCCAAGGCGCCTTGCGCGTGCTGTTGAGGCCGTTGAGGTAATCGACGCCGCCCAGTTGGCTCATCTGCCGGCGAATCCAGCCGGCGCGCTGCGACACATAAGTGGTCGGATGACTGGCGCTCCAGACTCGCGGGTTGGGCAGCACTGCGGCCAGCAGGCTGGCCTGCTGGCGCGACAGCGAACCTGCACCGATACCGAAGTGATGACGCGCCGCAGCTTCAGCGCCAAATACACCTTCATCCCACTCCACGCTATTGAGGTACACCTCGAGAATTCGCTGCTTGGGCCAGAAGATCTCGATCAGTCCGGTAAACCAGGCTTCCAGGCCCTTGCGCAGCCAGCTGCGCCCGGACCACAGAAACAGGTTCTTCGACACCTGCTGGCTCAAGGTGCTGGCGCCGCGGATCGAGCCGCCGCGTTCGTTATGGGCGAACGCCGCCTGAATGGCGCCGATATCGAAACCCCAGTGCTCGGAGAACTTCTGGTCCTCACCGGCGATCACCGCCACCTTGAGGTCGTCGGAGATCTCGGCCCAGGGTTTCCAGGTGCGTTGCAGGTCGATGGGCTCGCCGTCGACCCAGGATTCGATCTTGCGTTCGATCATCAGCGCCGTGCCAGGTGGTGGTACTACGCGAAATACCAGTACCAGCAGAACGCTGCCGCCTGCAAACCAGAGCAGGGCTTTTGTGACGCGACGGAAAAGTAAACGCAGCATAGAGATGGCTTGGCCGAACCCGTTGAGCGGGCCATTATACAGACCCTGCCCGATGATTCTGACTGGAGTTCCTCATGCTGCGTGGCTTCCTGATGCTGGCCGCCTTTTTCGGCTTTACCGGGGTCGCCCTCGGTGCCTTTGCCGCCCACGGCCTGAAAAACCGTCTGAGCGCCGAATACCTGGCGATTTTCCACACCGGCGTCACCTATCAACTGGTCCATACCCTGGCCCTGTTCGGCGTGGCCCTGCTGGCCGCGCACATTCCCGGGCGCCTGGTGAGCTGGGCCGGAATCTCGTTCGTGGTCGGTATCCTGCTGTTCTCCGGCAGCCTGTATCTGCTGACCCTGACCGGCATCAGCAAGTTGGGAATCGTCACTCCGTTTGGTGGCCTGGCCTTTCTGCTGGGCTGGTTTTTTCTCGGTCTTGCCGCCTGGCGCATGCAGCTTGCCGTCTGACGCTTGTAGCTGACCTTTGGGGCGTGATCGGGCTAGAATGCTGGCCCCTAAAAATGATGGCGGCCTCGAGCATGCGCATTCAGTTGAACGGTGAGCCCTTTGAATTGCCCGACGGTGCAACCGTCGCGGCCCTGCTGACCCGTCTGGACCTGACCGGACGCCGGATCGCGGTCGAACTCAACCAGGACATCGTTCCGCGCAGCCAGCACGCCGAGACCTCCCTGAATGAAGGCGATCAGGTCGAAGTGGTGCACGCCATTGGTGGCGGCTAGTCGTTAAGGCCTGGCCCGCGCACCTCCAGAATTCTGCAAGAACCTCACCCCAACAGAGGATTTCCGATGAGCAATGTTCGCAGTGACAAGCCCTTCGTCCTGGCCGGTCGTACCTACCAGTCGCGACTGCTGGTAGGCACCGGCAAGTACCGTGACATGGAAGAAACCCGCCTGGCCATCGAGGCCTCGGGCGCCGAGATCGTCACCGTTGCCGTGCGTCGTACCAACATCGGGCAAAACCCGGGTGAGCCGAACCTGCTGGATATCCTGCCGCCGGATCGCTACACCATCCTGCCCAACACCGCTGGCTGCTATGACGCGGTTGAAGCCGTGCGCACCTGCCGCCTGGCCCGTGAGCTGCTCGACGGCCACAACCTGGTGAAGCTCGAAGTCCTGGCCGACCAGAAGACCCTGTTCCCCAACGTCCTGGAAACCCTCAAGGCCGCCGAAGTGCTGGTCAAGGAAGGGTTCGACGTGATGGTTTACACCAGCGATGACCCGATCATCGCCCGCCAGCTGGCGGAAATGGGCTGCATCGCGGTCATGCCGTTGGCGGGCCTGATCGGCACCGGCCTGGGGATCTGCAACCCGTACAACCTGCAGATCATCCTCGAAGAAGCCAAGGTTCCGGTGCTGGTGGATGCCGGCGTCGGCACTGCTTCCGATGCCACCATCGCCATGGAGCTGGGCTGCGAGGCGGTGCTGATGAACTCGGCCATCGCCCACGCGCAACAGCCGATCCTGATGGCCGAAGCCATGAAACACGCGATTGTCGCGGGCCGCCTGGCGTACCTCGCCGGTCGCATGCCGAAGAAACTCTATGCCAGCGCCTCCTCGCCGCTGGATGGTCTGATCAAGTAAGAGCCATTGATGACTGAATCAAACGACACGCCTATCCAGCCGCAAGAAGGCGAAGAACGCCAACACCGCCGCATCAAGAGCTTCGTGATGCGTGCCGGGCGCATGACCGAAGGCCAGCAAAAAGGCCTGGAGCAGGGCACGCCGCTGTTCGTGCTGCCCCTGGCCGATGCGCCGGTGGACTTCGATCAGGTGTTCGGCCGCGCCGCGCCGCGCTCCCTGGAAATCGGCTTCGGCATGGGCCACTCGCTGCTGGAAATGGCTGCCGCCTCGCCGGAGCAGGACTTCATTGGCGTCGAAGTGCACCGTCCGGGTGTCGGTGCGTTGCTCAATGGCGTGCTGACTCAAGGCCTGACCAACCTGCGGGTCTACGATTGCGACGCGATCGAAGTGCTCAACCGCTGCATCGCCGACAACAGCCTCGATCGCCTGATGCTGTTTTTCCCCGATCCGTGGCACAAGAGCCGCCATCACAAGCGGCGTATCGTCCAGGCCTCGTTCGCGGAGCTGGTGCGCAGCAAGCTCAAGGTCGGCGGCATCCTGCACATGGCCACCGACTGGGAGCCCTACGCCGAGTACATGCTGGAAGTGATGGACGTCGCGCCGGGCTACCGCAATCTGGCCGAAGATGGAAAATGCGTGCCGCGTCCTGCCGAACGCCCGATCACCAAGTTCGAGCGCCGCGGCGAGCGCCTGGGGCATGGGGTGTGGGATCTGAAGTTTGAAAAGCTGAGCTGAACCGCTTGAGTGGATCAGGCTCCCTTGCCGCAAGGGAGCCGCGGTCCTACAGGGTCTTGATAAAACTCACCGGCACCTGCTCGGTCAGCCACACCCCATTCTCCGCCTGATAGAACCTGAAGCCTTGGGCCTGCATGTCCTGGGCGGCGATCTGCAAAATCACCACCTTGCCGTAACGCTGGCCCACGGCGCTGGCGGTTTCCAGGTCCTGGGACAGGTGCACGTGATGACGTGAGCCCGGGATCAGCCCCTTCTCATTGATCGACTCCATAAATCGCGTGGCAGTGCCGTGGTAGAGGATCGCCGGCGGCTGTTTGGCTTCGAGCTGCAACTGCACGTTGTTGTTGGAGTGGCCTTGTACGGCGCGAATGCGCTGGCCATCGGCTGACAGGGAAAAGCGTTTCTTATCGTTGCTATCGACCACCTGCGCGATCAGTTCCCGGCTCAGTTGCCGCCCGTCCCGGGCCGCGCCGCTGATCAGCGCGTCGATATCGCCCCAACCTTCAGTGTCCAGCGTAAGGCCTATGGCTTGGGGCTCATGGCGCAGCACGTAGCTGAGAAACTTGCTGGTTTCATCGATGACTTTCTTGCTCATGTTCATCCTTGTCTGTGAACCCAGCTCAGCGGCGATCCGCCACCACCCCAATCAGCACCAGCACCACCAGCAGCACCGGCGCCAGGCTGTAATTGTTGAATTGGCTCAGGCCGCGAACGATCCACGGCGTGGCGTAGATCAGCGCCAGGCCGCTGCCGATCATGCACAACAGGGCCATCAATGGCACACGCAGGGCGCCGGCCAGGCCGCCCAGGCGTTGCTCGACCCAGCCCTTGATGTCGGCGCCAAACAGCACCAGCAGGCAGCCCACCAGCGCCAGGGCGATTTCCGAGAGGTTGCTGCGACTCCAGCGGGACACCGTGGCGAGCAGATCGAGTACCAGATCCATTGGGTTTCCTTAAGTCAGAAAGTATTGCAGCAAGTCATTGAGGAAGAGTTGTCCGCGGGCGGTAGCCGCCAGGCGTGACGGTTCGACCTGCAACAAGCCACTTTGTTCTGCCTGGCGCCGGGCGGCGGCCAGGCTTTCCAGGCTGAGCCCGGTGCGCTGTGGATAGAGCGCGGCCTCGACGCCCTGGGTCAGGCGCAGGGCATTCATCAGGAACTCGAACGGCAGCTCCTCGTTGGCCAGGAGTTTGTCCCCGGCCTTGAACTGTTTTGCCGGGTTTAGGTAGTCCTTGGGCAGGCGGGTTTTCCAGGTGCGCACGATACGCCCGTCCAGGTGGCTGAGCTTGCCGTGGGCGCCGGCGCCGATGCCGATAAAGTCGCCGAAGCTCCAGTAGTTCAGGTTATGCCGCGCCGCGCGCCCCGGCTGGGCGTAGGCCGACACTTCGTACTGGGCGTAGCCATGCTCGGCGAGCAAGGCCTGGCCGGCTTCCTGGATATCCCACAGGGTGTCGTCTTCCGGCAGCACGGGTGGCTGGTTCCAAAATACGGTGTTGGGTTCCAGGGTCAGCTGGTACCAGGACAGGTGGGTCGGCTGCATGGCGATAGCCTGGCGCAGATCCCCCAGTGCATCGTCCAGGGACTGATCGGGCAAACCGTGCATCAGGTCCAGGTTGAAGTTGTCGAAGCCGGCCCGGCGCGCCATATCGGCGGCGCGGATCGCTTCGTCGCCGTTGTGGATCCGGCCTAGGGCCTTGAGCTTGGCCTCCTGGAAGCTCTGGATACCAATCGACAACCGATTGATGCCCAGGGCGCGGTAGGCGATGAATTTGTCCTGCTCGAAGGTCCCGGGGTTGGCTTCCAGGGTGATTTCGATATCGGCGGCGAAGCGGATGCGCTGCTCCACACCCTTGAGCAAGCGGCCCAGGGCTGCGGCGCTGAACAGGCTCGGCGTGCCGCCGCCGAAGAAGATCGAACTCAGCTCGCGGCCGTAGACGGCGTGCAGGTCCTGGTCGAGATCGGCCAGCAGGGCGTCGACGTACTCGTCTTCCGGTAGCACGGGGCTGGCGGTGTGGGAGTTGAAGTCGCAATAAGGGCATTTGCGTACACACCACGGAATGTGGATGTACAGCGCCAGGGGCGGCAACAGGGGAAACGCCGCCCGGGGCGTGGGCGCAGTGCCGAGGATCAGCGGCTGCGCGGGTGTCTGTGGGGTCATTTCAGGCCCAGACGCTGGCGCAGCAGATCCATTGCACGGGCGCGGTGGCTGATGTGGTTCTTGTCGGTCGGGCTCAATTCGGCGCTGGAGCAATTGCGCTCCGGGACCCAGAACAACGGGTCGTAGCCAAAACCGTGCTCGCCGCTGGCAGCGTTGAGGATACGCCCGTGCCACTGGCCTTCGCAGAGGATCGGCAATGGGTCGTCGGCATGTCGTACCAGCGCCAGGACGCAGACGAATTGCGCGCCGCGCTGTTCCTCGGGGACTTCCTTGAGGGCTTCCAGCAGCTTGGCGTTGTTCGCCGCGTCGCCTTGGCCATCGGCATAGCGTGCCGAGTAGATGCCTGGCGCGCCGCCGAGAAAGTCCACCGCCAGGCCCGAATCGTCGGCCAGGGCCGGCAGGCCGGAAATACGTGCAGCATTGCGCGCCTTGAGGATGGCGTTCTCGACGAACGACAGGCCGGTCTCTTCCGGCTCGATGCTGCTGAACTCACCGATCGAGCGCAATTGCACCGATGCGCCGAGCATGGCCTGCAGTTCCTTGAGTTTGCCGGCGTTATGGCTGGCCAGTACGAGTTGCGTGAGATTCATTATTCGCCCGGGAAAAGCTCTTGGTTAAAACTGAAGCTGTTGCTGTCGCCGCCAGTTTGAACGTTGATGGTGAAGGTTCGGGTTTCCTGCTGCTCGACCGGGAACTGGGCGATGTAGTAGATCGCGCCTTGTTCGGTGATTTGCTTGAAGCTCAGCGGGATGCTCTTGCTGGTCAGGTCCTTGACCGTGCCACTGACCTGGGCCACCAGCGGTTTGCCGGCCTTGAGCACGGAAACGTTGATCACGCCCTGGTTCTTGCTGCGGATCAGTTCCGCGCTTTTGGCGATGTCCGGTTGCAGGTAGGTCGAGTTGAAGGTGTTGTAGTGCACGGTGACGTCACCGAAGACCTCCTTGCGCTCGCCCTTGATGGCGTCGGCGCCGACGGCCGTGAGGCTCAGGCAGGCGGCCAATAGAAAAGTTACCAAGCGACCCATGATCGTTCTCCTTGCTATGACGTGGATTAAACCGCGACCTTGTGGTCCGCAAGCCCTGGACTGCTGACGCGGTAGATGCCGATCTCACCTAAGAGATTAGGCCATAGCTTACTGGCCCACCCATGCCGGTGTTGTTGATCGACGGCAAGCCGATCGATGACCCGGGCTTCGCGTTCACGGCACAGCTCTTCGAAATCCTCGAAGGTGCAGAAATGAATGTTCGGCGTGTTGTACCAGGTGTAGGGCAGGAACTCGGACACCGGCATCCGGCCCTTGCTGGCCAGGTACCAGCGGCAGCGCCAGTGGCCGAAGTTGGGGAAGGTGATGATGCACTGGCGGCCGACCCTGAGCATTTCGTCGAGGATCCGGTCCGGGTAGTGCACGGCCTGCAAGGCCTGGGTCATGACCACCACGTCGAAGCTGTTGCTGGCGAAGTTGCCCAGGCCCTTGTCCAGGTCCTGCTCGATGACGTTGATGCCCTTGGCCACGCACTGGGCAATGTTGTCCGGGTCGTTTTCCAGGCCGTAGCCGGTGACTTGCTTGTGGTCGCGCAGCCAGGTCAGCAGCTCGCCGTCGCCGCAGCCGAGGTCGAGCACGCGGCTGCCGGCGGGGATCCATTCCTGGATGATTTCCAGATCGGCTCTCATGCCGTCCTCCCCAAGTGATAGCGGCTCATATAAGCGCAATCCGATTCATGTAGTTGCTGAAGGCCTGCAAATAACGCGGGATCGGGATCAAAAAGGCGTCGTGGCCCTGGGGCGCATCGATTTCCAGGTAGCAGACGTCTTTTTTCGCCGCCATCAGCGCGTCCACCAACTCCCGGGAGCGGGCTGGGGAGAAGCGCCAGTCGGTGGTGAAGGACATCACGCAGAACTTGGCGGTGGCGTTGGCGAAGGTTTTTGCCAGGTTATCGTCGAAGTTCGCCGCTGGATCGAAGTAATCCAGCGCCTTGGTCATCAACAGATAGGTGTTGGCATCGAAGCGTCCGGAGAACTCCTCGCCCTGGTAGCGCAGGTAGCTTTCGACCTGGAACTCGACGCTGTGGAAGTCGTAGTTGAGCTTTTCGCTCTTCAGGCCACGGCCGAATTTTTCGCCCATGGAGTCGTCGGACAGGTAAGTGATGTGCCCGACCATGCGCGCCAGCATCAGGCCGCGCTTGGGGATCACCCCGTGTTCCTGGAATGAACCGCCGTGGAATTCGGGGTCGGTGAGGATTGCCTGGCGCGCCACTTCGTTGAAGGCAATGTTCTGCGCCGACAGTTTGGGGGCCGAGGCGATGGCCAGGCAGTGGCGGACCCGATCCGGGTAGGTGATGGTCCATTGCAGGGCCTGCATGCCGCCCAGGCTGCCGCCGATCACTGCAGCCCATTGCTGGATGCCGAGGCGGTCGGCCAGGCGGGCCTGGCTGTGCACCCAGTCTTCCACGGTCAGAACCGGGAAGTCGGCGCCGAATGGCTTGCCGGTTTCCGGATTGAGGCTGCTGGGGCCGGTGGAGCCGTTGCAGCCGCCGAGGTTGTTCAGGCTGACCACGAAGAACTTGTTGGTGTCGATGGGCTTGCCGGGGCCGATGCAGCTGTCCCACCAACCCGGCTTGCGGTCGTCGACGCTGTGGAAACCTGCGGCGTGATGATGGCCGGACAGGGCATGGCAGATCAGCACGGCGTTGCTGGCCGTGGCATTCAGCTCGCCATAGGTTTCGAAGATCAGGTCATAAGCCGGCAGCGAGCGACCGCAGGCCAGGGCCAGGGGATCGCTGAAGTGCGCCAGTTGCGGTGTGATCAGACCAACGGAATCGGGGGGAAAGGCAGTTGGCATCGACCCTGCTCTCATTCAAATGAGGCGTAAGTCTAAAGACCGCTGCCCCCAGCGGCAAGCAAAGGCCGGGCCTGATTATTTCGCGCGTTGTAGCCGCTGCTGCCTGGCTGCGCTGGCCCTGACTGACGTGGCAAATCGAGGGAGTTGCTCAGAATCCGCGCAGATCAGGCTGGGCGAGTCAGGCCAGGCAGGTCCGGGAGCTTTTTGGGGGCGTTGATGCGCACGCGTTTTTGCCGGTTCAGCTCGCCGCTGATCAGGCTGACCTGGCTTTTCGAGACACCGAAGGCCTTGGCCAGGAACGCCATCAGGTAGGCGTTGGCCTTGCCCTCGACGGGCGGCGCGGTGAGGCGGATTTTCAGCCGCTCGCCGTGCAGCCCGGCGAAGTCATCGCTGCGGGCTGCAGGTTGCAGGTGACATTCCAGAATCAGGTCGTCACCGTCCCAGCGAAAGTAGCTCACCGGGTCAGATCAGCAGGCGCAGGATGTCCGGCATCATGGTCATCGCCGCCAGGTTGTTGATCACCAGCATGTCCAGCAGCTTGAGCACCATGAACGCCAGGATTGGCGAGATATCCAGGCCGCCCATGCTCGGCAGGATCTTGCGGAACGGCGCCAGGGCCGGCTCGCAGATCTGGTTCACCAGCTCGGCGCCCGGGTTATGGCTGCCCGGAGCGACCCAGGAGAGGATCACGCTGATGATCAGGGCGAAGAAGAAGATCTTCAAAAACAGCGCGGTCACGCCAATGATCGACCAGATCAGCAGTTGCAGTGGGTTGCCGGTGGTGCCGTAGGTCAGCAGAAGGGTCAGCGCCATCAGCGCCAGCTGCACGATGATCGCCAGTACCAGCGACGACATGTCCAGGCCAAACAGGCTCGGAATGATCCGGCGCAGCGGCTTGAGCAGCGGCTGGGTCGCGCGCACGGCGAACTGGCACAGCGGGTTGTAGAAGTTGGCGCGTACCAGTTGCAGCACAAAACGCAGCAACACGATCAGCAGGTACAGGCTGCCAAGGGTTTGCAGCACATACACCGCTGCAGTATTCAATCCAATCATCAGTGGCTCCTTTATTGGCCCAGTTGTTCGGCCATTTCGGCCGAGCGGTGCGCGGCGGCACCCAGTGCTTTTTCCACCAGGGCTTCGAAGCCCCCGGCCTGGAACGATTTGATGGCAGCTTCAGTGGTGCCTGCCGGCGAGGTGACGCGACGGCGCAACTCGGCGGCCTCGACATCGCTGGAGACGGCCATGTGCGCCGCGCCCAGGGCCGTTTGCAGGGTCAGCTTGGCGGCAATCTCGCGCGGCAGGCCGAGCTTCTCGCCGGCGGCGGTCATGGCTTCGATCAGCAGGAAGAAATACGCCGGCCCGCTGCCGGACACCGCCGTGACTGCGTCCAGTTGCTGTTCTTCGTCCAGCCACAGGGCGATACCTACGGCCGACAGCAGCTCTTGGGCCTGCTGGCGTTGTTCGGCGCTCACCTGGGCAGTGGCGAACAGGCCGCTGACGCCCTGGCGCAGCAGCGCCGGCGTGTTGGGCATGCAGCGCACGATGGGCTGGGCGCCGAGCCAGTTGTTCATGCTGGCGCAGGTGATGCCAGCAGCGATTGAAACCACCAGCTGCGAAGCCTGCAGGCTTGGGCGCAAGGCCTCGCAGACGGTCTTCATAGCCTGGGGCTTGACCGCCAGGACGATGACGTCGGCGCCCTGGATGGCCTCGGCGTTGTCGGCGAACACCTCAATGCCGTGTTCAGCCTGGACCCTGGCCCGAGTTTCGGCACCCGGGTCGCTGGCGCGGATCTGCGTGGCGTCCAGGCCCTTGGCGCGCAGGCCCCCAATCAAGCTGGCAGCCATGTTACCGGCGCCGATAAAGGCGATACGAGTCTTGCTCATGTCAGGTCCTTATAGAGAGGTAAGTCAGCCACGTCAGGGCTGGCCATAGTCGCGGGCGCCAAACAGCGCGGTACCGATCCGCACCCAGGTAGCGCCTTGGGCGATGGCCGCTTCGAGGTCGTGGCTCATGCCCATGGATAGAGTGTCGAGCGGCAGATTCAAACGCTGTTGCAGGCTGCTGTTCAGCGCCTGCACGGCAGCAAAGGCAGCATCCTGAACGGCACGATCTTCGGTCGGCTCGGGTATTGCCATGAGCCCGCGCAGTTGCAGGCGCGGCAGGGCGCTGATGGCGCTGGCCAGTGCCGGCAAATCGGCCGGGGTGCAACCGGACTTGCTGGCCTCGCCGCTGACGTTGACCTGAATGCAGATATTCAACGGCGGCAAGTGTTCAGGGCGTTGTTCGGACAAGCGCTGTGCGATTTTCAGGCGATCCACGGAGTGCACCCAGTCGAAATGTTCAGCGATAGGTCGCGTCTTGTTCGATTGAATGGGGCCGATGAAGTGCCAACACAAGGGCAGGTCGGTCAGTTCGAGCTGTTTGCCCAGGGCCTCCTGCAGGTAGTTCTCGCCGAAGTCGCGCACGCCGGCGGCGTAGGCTTCACGCAGGGCGGCAGCGGGTTTGGTCTTGCTCACGGCGAGCAGGTGAATGCTGTTTACATCTCGTTGCGAAGCCTGCGCCGCAGCGCGGATCCGCGCGCCGACCAGTGCGATGTTGTCTGCTATCGTGGACATTCAATGTGCGCCAGCGGGTCTTGGGATTGCGGCATTCTACTGGAATTGGGAAGCACTATGGACATCCCTGAGTTGCTGGCCTTGTGCGTTGCACAAGGCGCGTCTGATCTGCACCTTAGCGCAGGTCTGCCGCCGATGCTGCGGGTTGATGGTGAGATCGTCCGCAGCGGGCTAGCGGTGCTGGAGTCGCAGCAGGTACAGGCCATGCTCCTGGGGCTGATGAGCGAGGCGCAGCGGGCGCAGTTCGCGGCAACCCTGGACCTGGATTTTTCCTACGAGCTGCCGGGAGTAGGGCGCTTTCGGGTGAATGCCTTCCATCAGAGTCGTGGCGCCGCCGGGGTCTTGCGCGCCATTGCGGCGCAGGTGCCGAGTATGGAGCAACTGGGGATGGGTGAAGTGTTTCGCCAGATTACCGCCGCGCCCCACGGTTTGGTGCTGGTCACCGGGCCGACCGGATCCGGCAAGTCCACCACCCTGGCGGCGATGATCGACCACCTTAATCAGCACCGCCAGCAGCACATTCTCACTATCGAAGACCCCATCGAGTTCATCCATTCACCCAAGCAGTGTCTGATCAACCAGCGCGAAGTCCTGCGTGATACCCGAAGTTTTAACGCGGCGTTGCGCGCCGCCCTGCGTGAAGATCCGGATGTGATCCTGGTGGGCGAGCTGCGGGATCTGGAAACCATTCGTCTTGCGCTGACCGCCGCAGAGACCGGGCACCTGGTGTTCGGCACCCTGCACACCACTTCGGCGGCGAAAAGCATCGACCGGCTGGTGGATGTGTTTCCGGCCCAGGAGAAGGCCTTGGTGCGCTCGATGCTGGCCGAGTCGCTGCAGGCGGTGATCGCCCAGGTGTTGGTCAAGCGCATTGGCGGCGGGAGAGTGGCGGCGCACGAAATCATGCTCGGCAGCCCGGCGATCCGGAACTTGATCCGCGAAGACAAGGTGGCGCAGATGTATTCGGCGATCCAGACCGGTGGCGCCGTAGGCATGCGCACCCTGGACATGAGCTTGAAGGCGTTGCTGGAGGCGGGGCTGATCAGCCCGGAACATGCTCGGCAAAAGGCCAGGACGCCGCAGGGGCTATGAGCGTGTGATCTTTTGCAACGCCTGAAACGCCATCGCCGGCAAGGCGACCCTTACCAGGCAGTGATGCCGGTCGGGGCCGGCTTGCCGGCGATAGCAGTGTTACGTTCGGGGCTGACGGTCAGCGCTGAACCACGCGCAGGGCGTTCTGTTCTTTAGGCAGGACGCGCTTGGCAACCACGTAGTGGTTATCCCAGTACGGCTTTTTCAGGGTGTCGATCGACACGGCCTTGCCACGGCGTGGGGCGTGGATAAAACGGTCATTGCCCAGGTAGATGGCAACGTGGTTGACCTTGCGGCTCTTGATGTTGAAGAACAGCAGGTCGCCCGGCTTGAGGTCCTTGCGCTCGACTTTCTGCCCGTGGCCGCTGGCCATGGCATTGGACGTGCGAGGCAGGTCCACCGCCGCAACATCATTGAATGCGTATTTCACCAGCCCGCTGCAATCGAAGCCTTTACTTGGGCTGCTGCCGCCCCAACGATAGGGAGTACCCAAGACGTTGACGGCGCGACTCAGTACATTGCTGCTCTGCTTGGTCGCCATTTGCGGGACCAGCTTGCTGTCGGCCTTGCTCAGATGAGTCGGGCCTTTGACGCTTTGCTTGTTCTTGGCGGTTACCGGCGAAACATGGGATTTCGGGGTGTAACCGTTAATGTTGGGAAGACGTTGCTCACGGTTGGTGGCGTGGGCGGCCAGTGGCATTAATAGGCAAATGGTTAGCCATGTCTTGAAAAATGGACGCATTAGGCAAGGCTCTTATGGGTTAGCGCGCAACTTTATAACAGCTTTTTTGTCTGTTCCGAGGCCGTTTGTCGATTCAACCTGGAGGTCAACTTCTGCAAAGTAGCGGCAAATTGACGCAATCGTCCGCCAGAACTCAGGCGGTACGGGGCTTTGGCGGGAGGGACTTTAACATTTCCCACACGTCGGCAGCCTGTAAAAAAGTCACAAAGAATTAAAGAATATTTATCTATTGCGTGGAATGAGGTCATCAATGAACACCTATCGTCAGGATGTTTCACCGCAGGACACCCACAGCAAGGTGATCGGCTATCTGTTGTGGATTTTCGGTTTTACCGGCGCGCACCGCTTTTATTACGGCAAGCCGGTGACCGGTACGATCTGGTTTTTCACCCTCGGTTTATTGGGGATTGGCTGGCTGATCGACCTGTTCCTGATCCCGGCCATGGACCGTGAGGCGGATCTGCGGTTTACCGCCGGCCCGGTCGAATACAGCGTGGCTTGGGTGCTGCTGACCTTTCTCGGGGTGTTTGGCGTGCATCGCATGTATCAGGGTAAATGGATCAGTGGCCTGTTGTACCTGCTGACAGGCGGGCTGTTCTTCCTGGGCGTGCTCTACGACTTCTGGACCCTGAACGATCAGGTATCCCTGGAAAACGCCAAGCGTCGCTAACCTGACACGCGCCGCGGCTACAACCTGTAGCCGCGGCCGAGCCGTGCGAGGCTGCGCTGGCCCTCTGTATCAACCAGCACACACCTGACACACCACCGCGCCTCCAGTCACGCCTGGTAGCTGATGCGTCCATCCACCAGGGTGTAGCGCACCATGCCGGGCAGGCTATGGCCGAGGAACGGGCAGTTTTCGCCTTTGGACAGCCAGTGTTCGCCGGCCACGGTGGAGCTGGCCGGGTCGAACAGCACCAGGTCGGCCGGGGCGCCTACCGCCAGTTTGCCGGCAGGCAGGCGCAGGGCATCGGCCGGGCCGGCACTGAGGCGGGCGAGCAAGGTCGGCAGGTCCAGCAAGCCATCTTCCACCAGGGTCAACGCCAGTGGCAGCAACAGCTCGACGCTGCTGATGCCTGGCTCGGTGGCGCCGAATGGCGCCAGCTTGGCGTCGCGCTCGTGGGGTTGGTGATGGCTGGAAATGGCCTGGACCACCCCGGATTTCACCGCTTCCCGCAGCCCGTCGCGGTCCGCTCGAGAACGCAGGGGCGGCTGTACGTGATACAGGCTGGAGAAGTCGATCAAGGCTTCATCGGTGAGGATCAACTGATACAGCGCCACATCTGCGGTCACCGGCAAGCCGCGAGCCTGGGCCTGGGCGATCAGCGCCACACCACGGGCGCTGGTCAACTGGCTGAAGTGCGCACGCACGCCGCTTTGCTCCACCAGCAACAGGTCTCGGGCCAGGGCCACGGTTTCTGCGGTTTCCGGAATTCCCGGCAAGCCGAGGAAGCTGGCGGTGGCGCCTTCGTGGGCCAGGCCGCCTTCGGCCAGGTCGCGGTCCTGGGAGTGGAAAATCACGGTCAGGTCAAAGGTTGCAGCGTATTCCAGGGCGCGGCACAGGGTGCGGGTGCTGCGAAAGCTCTCCAGGCCATTGCTGAACGCCACGCAGCCGGCGTCGCGCAACGCGATGAGCTCTGCAAGCTGCTCGCCTTCCAGGCTTTTGCTCAGGGCGCCGATGGGGAACACCTTGGTATTCCCGGCTTCGCGGGCGCGGTCCAGGATCAGCTCGGTCACTGCCGAGGTGTCCAACACCGGTTTGGTGTGTGGTGGACAGCACAGGCTGGTGACACCGCCGGCAGCGGCCGCCCGGGTTTCGCTGGCGATGCTGCCTTTGCGGCTGTAGCCCGGTTCGCGCAGGGCGACACTCAGGTCCACCAGTCCGGGGGCGGCCACCAGGCCTTTAGCGTCGATGCTTTGAGTGGCGCTGAAACCGGCCGGGGCGGCGCCAATGGCGACGATCTTGCCGGCTTCCAGGTGCACATCACTGACTTGATCCAGCCCGCTGCTTGGATCGATAACGCGGGCGCCGAGAATGCTGAGCTTCACTGGGCGTGCTCCTGCTCGAATTGTCGCTGGGCGGTTTGCCCGCTCATGGCCATGGACAGTACGGCCATGCGGACGGCGATGCCGTAGGTCACCTGGTTGAGGATCACCGAATGCGGGCCGTCGGCCACCGCCGATTCGATCTCCACGCCGCGGTTGATCGGTCCCGGGTGCATGACGATGGCGTCCGGCTTGGCCCCGGCCAGGCGTGCGGTGGTCAGGCCGAACAGGCGGTAGAACTAGCCTTCGCTGGGCAGAAGGCCGCCCTGCATACGCTCGCGTTGCAGGCGCAGCATGATCACCACGTCCACATCCTTCAGGCCTTCGGTCATGTCGGTGTAGACCTTGACCCCGTACTGTTCGATGCCGATCGGCAGCAGGGTC
>Ga0302175_10000089_pt1 | contig 38183 bp, 32 predicted proteins | sample I_Fen_N3_3_FD_198791 | JGI IMG/M metagenome (GOLD analysis project Ga0302175, IMG submission 198791) | Peat permafrost microbial communities from Stordalen Mire near Abisko, Sweden - I_Fen_N3_3 | ecosystem: Environmental > Terrestrial > Soil > Wetlands > Permafrost | place: Sweden: Abisko... | reverse complement strand
CGCCGGCCGGCGCGGGCACGAACTACCCCGCCTGGCAGACCAACCTTGAAGCCGCCGAAGAAATCGCCCGTCAGTTGCGCCTGCGCGACATCGGCGGCCTGATCGTCATCGACTTCATCGACATGACCCCCGCCAAGAACCAGCGCGCCGTGGAAGAGAAAGTCCGCGAATGCCTGGAAGCCGACCGCGCTCGCGTGCAAGTCGGTCGCATCTCGCGCTTCGGCCTGCTGGAAATGTCCCGTCAGCGCCTGCGTCCGTCCCTGGGCGAAAGCAGCGGCATCGTTTGCCCACGCTGCAACGGCACCGGCATCATCCGTGATGTTGAATCGCTGTCGCTGGCGATCCTGCGCCTGATCGAAGAGGAAGCCCTGAAAGACCGCACCGCCGAAGTTCGTGCCCAAGTGCCGATCCCGGTCGCCGCGTTCCTGCTCAACGAAAAACGCAACTCGATCACCAAGATCGAACTGCGTACCCGTGCCCGCATCGTCATCCTGCCGAACGATCACCTCGAAACACCGCACTTCGAAGTTCAGCGCCTGCGCGATGACAGCCCGGAAGCCAGCATCAACCAGTCCAGCTACGAAATCGCTGCTGCCGCTGCTGAAGTTGAAGAAGTCCAGCCAGCCGCCGCGACCCGCACCTTGGTTCGCCAGGAAGCCGCCGTCAAGACCGCGCCAGCCCGTGCCAACGCACCGGTTCCGGTTGAAGCCGCAGCGCCGGTTGCCGCTCCGGTTGCAGTCGCCGAGCCAAGCCTGTTCAAAGGCCTGGTGAAATCCCTGGTCAGCCTGTTCGCCACCAAGGAAGAGCCTGCTGCCCCGGTGGTGGTTGAAAAGCCAGTGACCGAGCGCCCTGCTCGCAACGAAGAGCGTCGCAACGGTCGTCAGCAAAGCCGTAACCGTAACGGTCGCCGCGACGAAGAGCGCAAGCCGCGTGAAGAACGTGCACCTCGCGAAGAACGCGCCCCACGTGAAGAACGTGCGCCGCGCGAAGAGCGTCAACCACGTGAAGTGCGCGAGGCTCGCGAAGAAGTTCAAGCCACCGCTCGCGAAGAGCGTGCACCACGCGCTCCACGTGAAGAGCGTCAACCGCGTGCACCGCGTGAAGATCGCAAGCCACGTGGCGAGCGTGAAGAACGTCCGGTACGTGAACTGCGCGAACCTCTGGACGCTGCTCCGGCCGCTACTGCCGTTGCCGCAGCCGTGACCGAAGAACGTCCAGCACGTCCGCCACGCGAAGAACGCCAGCCGCGTGCACCGCGTGAAGAGCGTCAACCTGCTGCTGAACAAGCGGCTGCCGTTGCCGATGAAGAGCTGCTGAACAACGAAGAGCAACTGTCGGAAGACGGCCAGGAGAACGCCGAGGACGATCGTCCACGTCGCCGCTCCCGTGGTCAGCGTCGCCGCAGCAACCGTCGCGAACGTCAACGTGATGCCAATGGCAACGTGATCGAAGGTTCGGAAGAAAACAGCGAAGAGCCAAGCAGCGCCGATCTGGCTGCCGGCCTGGCGGTCACTGCCGCTGTTGCCAGTACCGTGATCAGCGCACCTGCCGAGGCCCAGGCCAATGAGCAGGCTGAGCGCGCGACTGCGGCACTGGAAACCGCTCCTGTTGAAGCGCCAGTGGTTGAAGCCAGCACACCGGTAGAAGCGCCTGTCGCTCCTACGGTTGAAGTGCGAGAAGTTCGCGAAGAGCAACTTCAACTTGAAGTCTCGGTCGAGCCTGCCGTCATTGCTGAACCGGTAACTCCGGCCGCGATTGAGCAACCCGTGACCACCGAAGCCGTTGCTGCAGAACCTGAAGTCCAGGCTCCTGCCGCTGCCGAAGAAGCGCCAAGCGCTTTCGAACGCATTGCTGAGTCGATCGTGGTTGAAGCGCCAGTCGAGGCTCCGTCCCCAGCGGTTGAAGCCGTGGTTGAGCACGCCGCTCCAGTGGTCGCCGAAGTCATTGAACCGACTCCGGCCGCCGTTGCAGCACCGGTTGCTGCCGAAGTGGTTGAGCCAGTGGTCGAAACCGCTCCTGTGAGCGCCTTGGGCAGCAACGGCCGCGCGCCGAACGACCCACGTGAAGTGCGTCGCCGCAAGCGTGAAGCCGAGCGTCTGCAGAAAGAAGCCGAACAGGCTGGCGCCGCAGCTCCAGTCGTGGCGCAAGAGCCTGCCCCGGTTGTGGCCGAAACCCAACCTGCTGCAGTGGTCGAGCCGGTTGTTGAGCAGCCAGCTTCCATCGACGAGAGCCCACGGGCGGTCGAAGAAGCGGTAGAGCATCAACCAAAAGCCCTGGAAGAAGAGCACGAGCCTAAACCCCTCGTCTAATTCCGGACGCTACTGAAAAGCCCCGCCTGGTCACCCAGACGGGGCTTTTTTATGTCTTTGCCGCGCCCCTGCATTCAACCGTTAAACAGTAGCGCCTGCGGCACATCCACATCCCACAACACACCCGGGTCCGCTACCGGCACCTGAATCACCGTACCCTGGGTAAATAGCCGCCTGGCTCCACGATCACCAGACAACCCCAGCAACGCTGCGCCATAACCTTGGCCAAACCCCACCGGATGACCATACTCGGTCCCCAGCACCGGGACGCTGATAACGCCCTCCCCCATACCCTGCAAGACACGCTCGACCGTCGACGACAGGATGAACGGCATATCTCCCGGCATCACCAGCCAGCCACCCGCATCGACACAGGCGCCCACCCCAGCCGCGATGCTATGGCCCATGCCCGGCGAATCCACATGTAGCACCTGACACCCGTAGGCTTGGCCCAGACGCGCGACTTCGTGCCGATCTGCCGTAGTCACCAACAGCCGCCGGGACAACCGAGCAGGCAGGTTTATCAGGACCTGCTCAAGCACCGCTCGTACCACCCCATCGCGACCGAGGCATGGCGCCAGCAGCTTGTCCTGGTCGGCTCCCGCCAACTGCCGGTAGCGGCTGCCCTGCCCCGCCGCCAGCACAATAACGGCAGGCCCCCGATTCAAACCGGCGCCCCATCAACAATCAGCTCAGGCTTTTTCTGCAGCAAGTCGACGCCATTTTTGATCGCCACAATCTCCGACATCAGGGACAGGGCAATTTCGGCCGGGGTATGGCTGCCGATATGCAAACCAATCGGCCCATGCAACCGCTCGATAGCAGCTTTCGGCAGCCCCAGTTGGGCGAGGTTGTCCCGCCGTTTCTGGCTGTTAATCCGCGAGCCCAAAGCCCCGACGTAGAACGCCGGCGAATTCAGCGCCGTGAGCAACGCCATGTCATCCAGGCGCGGATCGTGGGTCAGCGCGACAATCGCCGTGCGCTCATCGGTCTCGATACTCAGCACCGCGTCATCCGGCATTCCACCGACGAACCGACCCTGCAGCTCTTCCCAGCCATGGACGAATTCCTTGCGCGGATCGCAGACCAGGACTTCGAAATCCAGCAAGCGCGCGATCTGCGCCACATACCGCGACAACTGACCAGCTCCGATCAGCAGCAAGCGCCAGCGCGGCCCATAGATTGCCCGCAGGGTCTGACCGTCGCAGTTCAAGGTGTCGCTCTTGCTCGCCGCCTCAAGCTCAACCGCCCCGGTTTTCAGGTCCAGCACCCGGGCAACCATTTCGTGGGCCTCGCAGCGCCGCAGTAATTCGTCGACCCAGGCCGGATCGCCGATCCGCTCTTCGACCAGGCGCAAAGTGCCACCACATGGCAGGCCGAAACGCGCAGCTTCGTCGCGACTGACGCCATAAGTAATCCATTGCACCGGCGGCCCCTCTGCCGGTAAGCGGCCATCCTGCAAGCGAGCAATCAAATCATCCTCGATGCACCCACCGGACACCGAGCCGATCACCACCCCATCCCCGCGCAAGGCCAGCATGGCCCCAGGCGGCCGCGGCGCGCTGCCCCAGGTCTGGACCACGCTGTAGAGCACCACGGCATGCCCGGCCCGGCGCCAATCCAGCACACTGCGCAAGACATTCAGGTCGACGCTGTCCATCAGCTGGCGGCCTTTTGCTTCCAACCCTGCAACTGATAGCGCACCGGCAGGCTGCGAATACGTTGGCCGGTGGCGGCAAAGATCGCATTGCACAACGCCGGGGCGATCGGCGGCACACCCGGCTCACCCACCCCACCCAGGGGCACATTGCCTGGCGGAGTGACCAAATGCACCGCCACCTGTTTCGGCGCCAGGGACATGCGCGCCACTTCGTACATATGGAAGTTGTCCTGCTGGACCTTGCCCTCCTTGAAGCTGATCTCACCCAGCACCGCATTGCCCAGCCCCATCACACAGGCGCCTTCGAACTGCGAGCGAATGCGCTCGGGATTGATCTGCGGACCGCAGTCCACAGCAATGTCGGCCTTGTGCACGATCAGCGTGCCATCGTCCTTGACCTCCACTTCAATCACCGCCGCCACGTAAGTGACAAAGCTGTAGTGCACCGCCAACCCCAGGCCGCGCCCTTTGGGCAGGCTACGTCCCCAGCCGGCGGCCTTGGCCGCGACTTCCAGCACGCCACGCAAGCGTGCGGTATCGATGGGGTAGCGTTCCGGGGATTCGCCATAGTTCCATTCTTCGCTCAGGGTTCGCGGATCGATCTGACGGTCCGGCCCCAGCAGCTTGAGCTGATATTTGAGCGGGTCCTGCCCCGCCTTGTGCGCCAGTTCGTCGACAAAACTCTGAATCGCGAAGCCGTGGGGAATGTTCGACACCGAGCGGTACCAGCCGACGCGAGTATGGGCCGCAGCTTCGGGATTCTCCAGGCGCACGTTGGGGATCGCGTAGGCCATATTGGTAAACCCCATGCCCAGCTCGAACGCGCCCTCGTGGTTCATGCCCGGGGCAAACAACGCGGTGATGCTGGGCGCCACGGTGCGGTGCAGCCAACCGGATGGCATACCGTCCTTGCCCAGGCTGGCCTGGAGGTACTCCGCCGAGACGGTATGGAAGTAGGAGCAATGAATGTCGTCCTCACGGGTCCATTGCACGCGCACCGCCTTGCCGGGCATCGCCTGGGCCAGGATCGCGGCCTCGAGGATGAAGTCCGGCTTGGATTTGCGGCCGAAGCCGCCCCCAAGCAAGGTCACGTTGACCGTGACCTTGTCGAAGGCAATCCCCAAGCGCTCGGCGATCCGCTCGCGGGTGACCTGCGGCGCCTGGCTCGGAGCCCAGGCCTGGCATTCACCGTTTTCGAAACGCGCCACGGCCACCATCGGCTCCATGGGCGACTGGGCCAGATGCGGCAAGTAGTAGGCGGCTTCCAGGCTGCTGTCTGCACTGCTCAGCGCGGCGTCGATATCGCCGGTGCTGCGGACCACCTTGCCAGGCTTACGGGCGGCATCCTCCAGCTCCTTGCGGTAGGCAATCGAGTCATAACCGGCATTGCCCCCATCATCCCACTCGATCTTCAGCGCCTCGCGCCCCTTGATCGCCGCCCAAGTGTTGCTGGCGATGACAGCTACGCCCCCCAGGGGCTGGAACTCCGAGGGTAAGGGCCGACTGTCGATCTGCAGCACCTTGATCACCCCAGGTATTTTCAACGCTGCACTGCCATCGAAGGATTTGACCTGGCCGCCATAGACCCTTGGGCGCGCCACGGTGGCGTAAAGCATGCCGTCAAAATGCACATCGGCGCCGTACAGCGCCCGACCATTGACGATATCCGCGCCATCGATGGCCCGGGCGGCCTCCTTGCCGATGTAGCGAAATTCCGAAGGCTGCTTCAGCCGCAGGCTGTCGCGGGCCGGTACCGCCAAGGCCGCCGCCGCTACAGCCAGGGCGCCATAGCCCAGCTCGCGCCCGCTGGGTTGGTGCACCACCTTGTGTAATTGCGCCCGGCACTCGCCCAGCGGAACATTCCACTGCGTCGCGGCGGCCTGTTCGAGCATGGTCCGCGCCGCAGCGCCGCAGCGACGCATAGGCTCATACCAATGGCGCATGCTGCGCGAACCGTCGGTGTCCTGGTTGCCGAAGCGCACTTCATCGCCCGGGGCCTGCTGCACCTTGACCTGGGCCCAGTCGGCATCCAGCTCATCGGCGACCACCATGCTCAGGCTGGTGCGTACACCCTGGCCCATTTCCGAACGGTTGCAGACCACCGTTACGCTGCCGTCGGCGTCGATGCTCACATACACCTTGGGATCGTCGACCCAACCGTGGGGCATGCCATCGGCGCCGAACTTGTTGTCTTCGGCAAAGGCATCCTGCCACCCCCAACTCGCCGCCAACACCAAGGCACCGGTCGCACCGACGCCCTTGAGAAAGCCGCGCCGACTGAGGTTGTTCAGGGTGAAATCATGGGGTAGCTGGCTCATGCCCGGCCCTCCTTGAGGTGGGTCGCGGCCTGGCGAATTGCGGTCTTGATCCGGTTGTAGGTGCCACAGCGACAGATATTGCCCACCATGGCTTCTTCGATCTGTTCATCGCTGGGGTTGGGATTGACCTTGAGCAAGGCGGTGGCGGACATGATCTGCCCGCCCTGACAGTAACCACATTGCGCGACAGCGGTGTCGAGCCAGGCCTGCTGCACGACTTGGCCGACAGGGTCGGCGTGCAGGTTGTCGATGGTGCCGACGTTCTGCCCGAGCACCGAGCCGATCGGCGTGATGCAACTGCGTGCCGGCGAGCCGTCGATATGAATGGTGCATGCGCCGCATAGCCCCATGCCGCAGCCGAACTTGGTGCCGTTGTAACCCGCCACATCGCGGATCGCCCAGAGCAGCGGCATATCCTCGGTGACGTCCAGTTGGTGATCTTGACCATTGAGCTTCAGGGTAATCATGGGCACGCCCGCATAGGTTCGGTTATGGGGTCGAGCGATCTGCCGTGCAAAGACACGGTTCGTGGCGCAAACAGATCGACTCAGGCGAATGGCTCTCTTGTGAGGACGGATCTTCACCGGGCTTTTTGTAGGGGTAAAACGACTGAATTGTCAGTAGGTCACGTTAAGTCGCCGTTAATAAAAAAGCCTTGCCTGGAGTAACCCATGCAAGGCTTTTGATTCAGGCATTGAGACTAGCTCAAGCCAGGGTCTGTTGACGTTTGGTGATGGGCCGCGTTGCTGGGCCAAACGTCCACAAACCCTAGGCCCCTCAATAGAGGTTGGGTTCCATCTCAAGGTTCACGTTGAAACGCCGGGCAACGTCCTGCTGGATCTTTTGCGCCAACTGCAACAGTTGCACGCCGGTGGCTGCACCGTAGTTGACCAACACCAGCGACTGCAGGCGATGCACCCCGGCATCGGCCTCGCGAAACCCCTTCCAGCCCGCTTGTTCGATCAGCCAGCCAGCGGCCAGCTTCACCTGTCCATCGGCTTGTGGATAACCCACCAGCCCCGGGTATTGAAGCTTGATCTCGGCCGCCAGGGCTGCCGGGATCACCGGGTTCTTGAAAAAGCTGCCGGCATTGCCCAGTACCGCCGGGTCCGGCAGTTTTTCGCTGCGGATGCTGCAAATGGCCCTGCTGACATCACTGGCGGTCGGCTGATCGACGCCCTGCTCGGTCAGGCGCTGACGCACCGGACCATATTCCAGGTGCAGGTGGGCCATCCGCTGCAAGGTAAAGCGCACGCGCAGGATCAGCCAGCGCCCGGCTTGACGCTTGAACAGGCTGTCGCGGTAGGCAAAGTCGCACTCGTCGACACTGAAATCACGCAGTTCGCCGGTCTGGCGATCGAGGGCGGTCAAGCCGGCGAACACATCCTTGATCTCCACGCCGTAGGCACCGATGTTCTGCATCGGCGCGGCGCCGACAGTGCCGGGAATCAGGCTCAGGTTCTCCAGGCCGGACAGCCCCTGGCCCAAGGTCCACAACACAAAGGGATGCCAAGCCTCACCGGCTTCAGCCTCGACCACGACCCGCTGGCCATCGTCGCTCAGCAAACGCACACCAGTAGTCGCCATGCGCAACACCAGTGCCGGGATATCGGCGGTCAACAACAGGTTGCTGCCACCGCCGATCACCAGCAGCGGCAACTGGTGTTCAGCGCAGTAGGCCAAGGCCTCGCGCACGTCGGCATCGCTATGGGCCTCGGCGAACTGCTGCGCCTGCACATCGACGCCAAAAGTGTTGAACGGCTTGAGCGAAACCCGCGCCTGCAGCTGCAAGGTCATAGACGTCCCTTCAACTCGATCACCAGCCGGTCACAGGCTTGTTCAATCAGGTCCAACACCTGCTCGAAGCCCTGATCGCCGTCGTAATACGGGTCCGGCACCTCATCCACCGCGCCGTCATAACGGCGCAGGAACAAGTCCAGCTCAGCCTTGGCCCCCGCGGGTTGCAGGGCCTTGAGGTGGCGCAGGTTGCTCTGATCCATGGCAAAGATCAGGTCGTAACGGGCGAAGTCTTCGCCGCGGGCCTGCTGGCCACGTTGCGCCGACAAATCGTAGCCCCGCGCCAGAGCCGCACGCTGGCTGCGAGCATCCGGGGGCTTGCCGACGTGCCAGTCGCTGGTGCCGGCCGACGCCACTTCAACCTGTTCGGCCAAGCCCGCCTGGCGCAGCTTGTGGCGCAGTACGCCCTCGGCGGTGGGCGAGCGGCAGATATTGCCCAGGCAGACAAACAGAACTTGCATCAGGCCTCCAGCAGGCGACGAACGCGCTCAAGGTCTTCGGCAGTATCCACACCCGGCGGCGGCGCTTGCAGCGCGTCGGCAACGTGGATACGCACGCCGTGCCACAGGGCACGCAACTGTTCCAGGGATTCGGTGTTTTCCAGCCAGCACGGGCCCCAACTGACGAAGTCATGCAGGAAGCCGGCGCGGTAGGCATAGATACCGATATGCCGCCGATACGGTACGCCTTCGGGCAACACCCCGGGGTTCTTGGCGAAAGCGTCACGCGCCCAGGGCAAGGTGGCGCGGCTGAAAGTCAGCGCCAGGCCATTGAGGTCGCTGACCACCTTGACCACGTTCGGGTTGAGCAGGGTCTCAAGGTCTTCGATCGGCTCGGCCAGGGTCGCCATACGTGCTTCGGTATGGGCGGCCAGGTTGGCGGCCACCTGATCGATCACCGCAGGCGGGATCAAGGGCTCGTCGCCCTGCACGTTGACCACGATGGCATCTGCCGCCAGCCCCAGTTGGGCCGCCACTTCCGCCAGGCGGTCGGTACCGGAGTTGTGGTCTTCACGGGTCAGCACGGCTTCAGCGCCAAAGGCCTGGCAGGCTTGGATGATGCGCGCATCATCGGTCGCCACCACCACGCGCTCGGCGCTGCTTTTGCAGGCCTGTTCCCAGACATGCTGGATCATCGGCTTGCCGGCGATCAGGAGCAGCGGCTTGCCTGGCAAGCGGGTCGAGGCATAACGCGAGGGGATGACAACGGTAAAGGCGGTGGTCATTTATCCAGGCGCTCGTCGTTGCTGAGGGTACGGGCTTCACTTTCCAGCATCACCGGAATGCCATCGCGGATCGGAAAGGCCAGGCCGGCGCCCTTGCTGATCAGCTCGGTCTTGTCGGCGCTGAGTTTGAGCGGCCCCTTGCAGATCGGGCAGGCGAGGATATCGAGCAATTTGGTGTCCATGAGAATTCCCTGGATAACAGCGTTAAGGCAAAAGACGAGCAGGCAACAGGCGCATCAGTTGGGTATCGAACCAGGCCACGAAAGCCGGCGACGGCACCGCATCCACCGCCAGGTACCACCAGTCGGCCGCCGCAAAAGTACGGCACTTCACCGCGTCCTTTTCAGTCATGACCACGGGCAGCGACGGCGTGAAACTCAAGGCCTGGGCACTGTATTCGGCGTGGTCGGCAAAAGCATGGGGGACGGGTCGCCAGTGTAGCGTTTCAAGGGTGGTGAAGAAACGTTGCGGGTTACCGATGCCGGCCACCGCGTGCACCCTCTGGCCTGGCGCAAAATGCTCGAGCCCACGGCGTTCGCCAGTCAACAGGTTGACCAGGGCCATGGGTTCCAGGCGAAAGGCAAAACCATCCTCACGATCTTCAGCGGCGCCGTTATAAAGCACGGCGTCGACGCTTTGCAGGCGCTCTACCGGCTCACGCAGGGGGCCGGCAGGCAGGCAGCGGCGATTGCCCAGGCCCCGGGCGGCGTCGATCAGTACCAGTTCCAGGTCACGGGCCATGCGGTAATGCTGCATGCCGTCGTCGGAAAGAATCAGGTCCAGGGACTCGGCGGCAAACAGCGCTTGCACGGCACGACTGCGATCCGGATCGATCATCAACGGTACCCCGCTGCGCTGGACGATCAGCAACGGCTCGTCACCGGCGACCTGGGCGCTCTGTTCGGGTATGACACGCCAGGGCAGGTGTGGCGGCTTGGCGCCATAACCCCGACTGACCACACCGACCCGCAGGCCGCTGCGCTGGCAGTGGTCGATCATCCACAAGATCAGCGGCGTCTTGCCGGTGCCGCCCACGGTGATATTGCCGACCACGATCAACGGCAGCGGCGGCTGGTAGACAGCGCCCTCGCCCGCCAGAAAACGCTCACGCTTGCGCACCACCACGCGCCGATACAACCACTCCAGGGGCTGCAACAGCTTCAGCGCGGGATGGCCGTGGTACCAGGCGGCGAGCAAACGATCGGAAAGTGCCATCAGGGTGCCGGCGCCGCCTCGACGGTGGTCATGCGCAAATGGCTGAAGCCGAGCTTGCCGGCTGCGTCCATGGCGGTGATGACCGCCTGATGCTGGGTCTTGCCGTCCGCACTGATGGACAGCGGCATATTGGTGTCCCCCCCCGACTCCTTCTGCAAGGCGTCGATCAGGCTGGCCAGGTCGTTTTTCGGCAGCAACTGGTTGTTCACCGAAAACACCCCATCGGCACTGATGGCGATATCCAGTTGCTTGAGCTGCTGGTCTTCAGCGGGCGAACCGCTGACCGCCTCGGGCAGGTCGACCCGCAATTGGGTTTCGCGGGTGAAGGTGGTGGTGACGACAAAAAACAGCAACAGGATAAACACCACATCAATCAATGACGCGAGGTTGATATCGACGGTTTCCCGAGGTTTGCGGCGGAATTTCACGCTTTGCCCTCGACCATGTCGACGTCACGGTCGCCCTGCACCACTTCAACCAGCTTAATCGCTTCCTGCTCCATGCCGACCACCAGTTCATCGACCCGGCGTTGCAGGAAACGGTGGAAGAACACCGCAGGAATACCCACCATCAAACCGGCCGCCGTGGTAATCAGCGCCTTGGAGATACCACCCGCCAGCACGGCGGCGTTGGTGGTCATGCCCGAGCCCATGAACGAGCTGAAGATATCGATCATGCCCAGCACCGTCCCCAGCAGCCCGAGCAACGGGGCCATGGCGGCGATGGTGCCGAGGGCGTTGAGGTAGCGCTCCAGCTCATGAATGACCCGGGCCGCCGCCTCTTCGATGCATTCCTTCATGATCTCGCGACCATGCTTGGAGTTGGCCAGGCCCGCCGCGAGGATTTCCCCCAGGGGCGAATCGGCACGCAGTTCCTTGAGCTTGTCTTTATTGAGTTGCTTGTCCTTGATCCAGCGCCACACCTGGCCCAGCAAATGGGGCGGAGTGACACGACTGGCGCGCAGGGTCCACAAACGCTCGGCGATGATGCCGACGGCGGCGATGGAACTCAAAATGATCGGCAACATCATCCAGCCGCCGGATTTGACCAATTCCCACACAGTGACAGCCCCCTCGAAAAAGTGCGCCACTCTAACATAGGGGCTAGTCCCACCGAAGACCGTGATGTCGCATCCCCTGGCACTTTAATAACTCAAGGCTATTTAAGGAGATGGAGGTCATTGCCGCCAAAACCGGCGCTGCCCGCGCACCGGCTCGGGTGCCGTGAATGTGCCCAGTTGCAGCTTTATCGCGCCGTGCCGGGCGCTGTCATAAATCCCAGCCCCCAAGCGCCGGTAGCGTTCCACGACCTCAGGGTGCGGATGGCCAAAGGCATTGCCATGCCCGCGGGAAATCAGCACCGCCGAAGGCGACAGGCCCTGCAGCAGGGCCATGGATGACGAACTGCGACTTCCATGGTGCGGCGCCTGCAACCAGTCGGTAGCGACGGCCAACGGCCCAGCGAGCAATCGGGCTTCGGCCCAGGTGTCAATATCCCCCGTCAACAGCAGCCGCTCACCACTGGCCTCGACTTGCAGCACACAGGAACGCTGGTTGCCGGTCGCCCCGTCGAGCGCTTGCCAGAGCCTGAAACTCACACCGTTCCACTGCCAACCGCGCCCGCTCTGGCAGGGACCGGCCCGCAAGCTCTCAGGCAAGGCACCCGACTCACCACTGAGGACTTCAGCCACGGGCAAGCCGCGCTGAACCGCCAAGGCTCCGCCCGCGTGGTCGGCATCAGCATGGCTGAGCAACAGCAAATCCAGGCGCCGGATCCCCAGTTGCCCCAGGGCCGGTAGCACCACGCGTTCCCCCAGGTCAAAGTCGCCGAAGCGCGGGCCGGCGTCGTACAGCATCGCGTGATCGCGGGTCCGCAGAATGACGGCCAGGCCTTGTCCGACATCTAACTGCCAGACCTCTACCTGCCCTTCGGGCACGCGGTTGCCAGGTGGGTACACCGCCAACAGCAACATCGGCCAGCCCAGCAGGCGCAGCGGCAGCCCCTTGGGCAATAACAGCAGCAGCGCGCCCAAGGTACTGATCACCCAGGCCCAGAATGGAATCAGCGGTGCGACCCACGCCGGCCAGTAGCCGGCCACCAGCGCCAGGGCCCGAAACAACCCGTCGAGCAAACCACCGGCCAACCACAGCAACCCTTCGCCCACAGGCGGCAGCGGCAACAACAAGGTCCCCAGCAGAGCCGGCGGCAACACCACCAGGCTGATCCAGGGCACCGCCAGCAAGTTGGCCAGGGGACCACTGACACTGATGGGCAGCCCCAACGCCAGCAGCACGGGACACAAGCCGATGGCGATCAACCACTGAGCACGGGTCCAAGCCTGCCACCAGCGCCACGCCCCCAATCGTCCGCCAAAGCTGAAGATCAGCACCGCCACTGCGGCAAAAGACAGCCAGAATCCCGCCTGCAGACTGGCCAGCGGCTCCCACAACAACACCGCATTCAATGCCAGCAGTAGCGGCCACCAGGCCCCCAGATGGCGAAAGCGCAGACGCCAGAGCAATACCAGGCCGACCATCACGCAGGCGCGCTGCACCGGCACGTCGAACCCGGCCAGCAGCCCGTAGCCCAGCGCTGCGGCAAAAGCCAGCGCACAAGCCCAAGGCAGCCAGGGCACGCGCCGCGGCCACGCTCCGTAGCGGGCCAGCCCGGCGACCAAGGCGTAGATCACCCCGGCCAGGAGGCTGATGTGCTGCCCGGAAATCACCATCAAGTGCACGGTGCCGGTGTCCTGCAGCACCCGCCAGTCCTCCCTGGTCAGCCCTGATCCGTCGCCCAGGACCAAGGCCACCAGGCCACCTTCGCGGCCCTGGGCATCGACTTCCAGCAAACGCCGGCGCAGGTCATCACGCCATTGGGCGCGGGCGGGACGCAACAACTGGCCGTCCTTGACCGTGCCAGTGGCACCGATCCGCTGGGCAAACAACCAGGCCTCGTAGTCAAAACCCTGCACATTGAGCAGCCCCACCGGACGCTTGAGCTTGACCGCCAGCCGCCAGCGCTGACCGGTATGAATCGGCGGCCCGCCATACCAGGCAAGGCGCAGACGCTGCGGCAGGCGCCTGTGCCTGGAACGAGCCTCTTCCAGCTCAAAACGCACTACGCCATCCGCCTGCTGCGGCAAGCCGCTGACCCGTCCCTCAAGCCAGCGGGTCTGGCCGTCGAGCCCTGGCGACAGACGGTCATTCAGCGCCCAATGGGCACTGATGCAGGCCCAACTGAAGCCCAACAGCCAAAAAGCCAACGGATAACTGCGAAACGGCAACAGCATCAATGCCAGCAACGGCATCGACCACACCAGCCAACCCGGCGGCAACTGCGGCAGAAAACGCAGCGTCAGCAGCCCCGTAGCCAGCGCCAACATCCCTGTGCGCATAAGCCAATCCTTGAGAGTCCCCTCTCTTGGCTTAGCTCAGCGGCGGCCGCCTCCGCTATATCATTTGTCACAAAGTCTGAATGGGCGCCTCGTAGAATCCGGGCATACTTGCCCCTCGAACCGACCGAGAAGCCTTATGCCCCGGCGCTTAATCAGACGTTACATGCCCGATCCGAGCAGCATCAGGGAACACAAGTCCTTACGCTTTCTGGGCACCCTGCTGCATGACCCGAACCTCTGGCACCTGAACCGGCACTCGGTGGCCCGAGCCATGGCCGTGGGTCTGTTCGCGGCCTTTATCCCGATACCGATGCAGATGCTTCTCGCCGCCGCGCTCGCGGTTTCGGTGCGCGGCAATATGCCGATCGCGGTCAGCCTGGTGTGGCTGACCAACCCCATCACCATGCCTCCCGTGTTCTTCTGCACTTACCAGCTCGGCGCCTGGCTGATGAATGTACCGCCACGCAGCTTGCCCGATGAGCTGACCTGGGAATGGATCAGCAGCCAGCTCTCAACCCTGTGGCAACCGTTCCTGCTGGGTTCGGTGGTGGCCGGCGTGGTACTCGGCGCCCTCGCCTATTGCCTGACCATGTTCTATTGGCGCTGGTGGGTGGCTCGACAATGGAAACGCCGCAAGCGCAGCCGTTCTTGAAATGCAAAAAGGCCTCCACATGGGAGGCCTTTTTTACGCAGCGGTGGTGGCCATGAGCTCTACTGGCGCATGCCGCGCCCGCTGACCAGCAACCGCGCGCAACCGATGTACAGGACCACGGTCGCCACCAGCATAAAGGTGATGGCCACGCTGATCTTGATATCCGACACGCCCAGGATGCCGTAACGGAAGGCATTGACCATGTGCAGCACCGGATTGGCCAGGGACACGGTCTGCCAGAACGGCGGCAGCAGGGTGATGGAGTAGAACACCCCGCCCAGGTACGTCAGCGGCGTCAGGACGAAGGTCGGGATAATCGATATATCGTCGAAATTGCGCGCAAACACCGCGTTGATAAAGCCCAATAGGGAGAAGATCGTCGCCGTCAGCACCACCACCAGGATGGTCAGGCCCAGGTGATGCACCTGCAGATGGGTGAAGAACAGCGAGAGCAAGGTCACGATCACCCCGACCATCAGTCCACGCAGCACACCGCCCAGGGTGTAGCCGATCAGAATTGTGTGCGGCGAGACCGGCGACACCATCAGTTCCTCGATGGAACGCTGAAACTTGCTGCCAAAGAAACTCGACACCACGTTGCCGTAGGAGTTGGTGATCACCGACATCATGATCAGCCCCGGCACGATGTACTCCATATAGGTGAAACCACCCATATCGCCGATTTGCCGGCCGATCAGATTGCCGAAGATCACAAAGTACAGAACCATGGTGATCGCCGGCGGCAGCAGGGTCTGGGGCCAGATCCGGGTAAACCGCCGCACTTCGCGGTAAACAATGGTATTGAGCGCGACAAGGTTGGGCTGCAGCTCGGAACTCATACGGCCACCTTCGACAAGTTTTTCTCCACCAGGGACACGAACAGCTCCTCAAGGCGATTGGTTTTATTACGCAGGCTCAAGACCTCGATGTTCTGCAATGCCAACTGGCCGAACAACGCAGTAATGCCCACGGCTTTGTCGACCTGTACTTCGAGGGTGTGGCTGTCGACCAGCCGGTTCGGATAACCGATCAGTTGCGGTGCCACCTGCATGTCGTTTTTCAGATCGAGCAGGAAGGTTTCCACATGCAGCTGACCCAGCAGGTTACGCATGCTGGTGTTCTCGACGATGGTGCCGTGGTCGATGATGCCGATGTTGCGGCACAGCTGTTCAGCCTCTTCCAGGTAATGGGTGGTGAGGATGATGGTGATGCCTTTCTGGTTCAGCTCGGTGAGGAAGGTCCACATCGAGCGTCGCAGCTCGATGTCCACCCCGGCCGTCGGTTCGTCGAGAATCAACAGCCGCGGTTCGTGCACCAGGGCCCGGGCGATCATCAGACGCCGCTTCATCCCGCCGGACAGCGAGCGCGAGGGCACATCGCGCTTGTCCCACAGGCCAAGCTGGGTCAGGTACTGCTCGGCCCGCTCCTTGGCGATTTTCGCCGGGATGCCGTAGTAGCCGGCCTGGGTCACGACGATGTCGAAAGTCTTTTCGAACTGGTTGAAGTTGAATTCCTGCGGCACCACGCCGATACAGCGCTTGAGCGCGGCCGGCTCACGATCCAGGTCATGGCCGAAGATGTTCACCGTACCGCTGGTCTTGTTCACCAGGGTCGAGAGGATGCCGATGGTGGTGGATTTACCGGCACCGTTGGGGCCGAGCAAGGCAAAAAAGTCACCTTCGGCGACGTCCAGATCGATACCACTCAGGGCCTGGAAACCGTTGCCGTAGGTTTTGGTTAACTGCCGGATGGACAGAGCGGAACTCATATCGGATTCATGCACCAAGAAGGGGAGAAGAGAATAAATAAGGGCGTACCGTTGCAATTACAACGGCGTCAAACCCGGCAATGTTGCTTGCCGACGCCCCACAAGTACAGTCACGCGTAGTGATAGTCAGTATTAAGTCAACGCGGTCATGACCGCCAAGCGATACGCCGGACGCGCCTTCAGACGTTGATACCAGGCCTCTAGATTGGGCATCTGCGGCCGCTCAACAGGCATTTCGAACCAAGCATAAATAAAGCTGCCGAGAGGAATATCGCCGACACCGATTTCCTCGCCGGACAGGTACGGATGCTGCCCCAGTGCGTGATCGACCACCTGCAACAGATCGCCACAGGTTTTCAGCGCGGCGTTGATCTTGACCCAGTCCTGCTCCGCCGCAGGAGTGCGCAACACGCCCCAGAACAGATGCCGGAACGGTTCGGCAAAGGTCGAGGTGGTCCAGTCCATCCACTTCTCGGCGCTGGCACGGGCGTGGGGATCAGCGGGGTACCAGGACGAATCAGCGGCGTAACGCGCAGCCAGGTAGCGCACGATGGTGTTGGATTCCCAGAGCACGAAACCGTCGTCCTCGATCAACGGAATCCGCCCGTTGGGGTTCATCGCCCGGTATTCAGGAGTGTCCACCACACCAAAGGCGCCACCGGCATCCAATGCCTGGTAGCTCAGCCCCAGCTCCTCGGCGCACCACAGTGCCTTCCTGACGTTCGACGAGTTTTTCCGCCCCCAGATCTTCAGCATGACTGCTCCTAAATAGTGAGTGCGCAGCAGTCTACGCCGGATCAGCCGCGACTCAAATCAGTCTGCATGTCCCCTAACAGTTGAGGCTGCTGCTCGCCAAAAAGGTGGGGATAGCATTTTTCCAGGTGGGCGAAGAAGAAGGCCTCGGGCACATCGGGGAATTGGCCATGATCCACCAGATACTCCATCAACGGTGCGCCCTGACGGTTGAACGGATGGAAAACGCTGTCGTGCACCCCGTCGAACTCCAGCGGCGCGACATCGAACAAGCTGCACAAACCTTCGTTGAAAGCGGGCGTGGCCTTAACCCAGTGCCCTTCCAGGTACAGCTCGGTATAGCCGTGCATGGCAAACACGTCGCTGCGCAGCAATTCCAGCAGGCGTGGGGTCGACAGATGATTGCGCACGTCGGCCAGGCCGATCCGCGCCGGTATCGCGCAATGCCGGGCACAACCGGCAAGCAGGGTGGCCTTGGGTACGCAGTAGCTTTCGCCGGCCAGCAACGCGTAACTGCCGCACAGGGTCTGGGGATCGAGACTGAAGGTGTAGGGGTTGTAGCGCACCGCCTCACGAACCGCGTAGTAGAGGCTTATCGCCTGCTGCCGAGGGTCAGGACTGGGACCTCGATGAGTTTCGGCGAACTCCACCAACGCTGGGTGGTCACTATCGATGAAGCGGCTGGGGCTCAGGTACTGATGCATGAGGCTGGTCTCCGGCGCAAACCTGGAGTCTAACCAGGCGCCCGGTCGAGAGGTAACGACGTTTCGGCCAATTATCAGTGCCTGGCACTGTGTGCTGCACACCACTCAAGAACCTGCCTGACGTTGTCTGTTGGCTATTTCTTACCGATTCAAAGGTACCGTGCTGATCACCCGTTTTATCGGATGCCGACTAAGCTCTGAGGGTGATTTTGCCCCTGGTTTCACGGAGGATTAAATATGCTGTTGTTGTGGATACTGGTTCTGGTGGTCGGCATTGCCTATCTGGCACACCGGCGCATCGCCCCCCTGCCCGCCCTGGGCGTGGTCGCCGTTTACCTGTTGGCAATGGGCGCACTCAGCCACGCGCCAGGCTGGCTGCTGCTGATCTTCTGGGTGCTGCTGGCGGCTGTTGCCGCGCCTTTGCTGCTGCCTGATCTGCGGCGCAAGCATTTCAGTGCGCCGCTGTTCAAATGGTTTCAAAAAGTATTGCCACCGATGTCGCAGACCGAACGCGATGCCATCGACGCCGGTACCGTCTGGTGGGACGGCGAATTGTTCAGCGGCCGGCCGAATTGGGACACCCTACTGGCCTACCCCAAAGCCCAGCTCAGCGAAGAGGAACAGGCCTTTATCGATGGCCCGACCGAAGAGCTCTGCGCCATGGTCAGCGATTGGCAGATCGGTCAATCCATGGACCTGCCGCCCGAAGCCTGGGACCACATCAAGCAACATGGCTTCTTTGCCCTGATCATCCCCAAGGAGTTCGGCGGCAAGGGCTTTTCTGCCTACGCCCACTCGCAAGTGGCGATGAAGCTGGCGACTCGCAGTGGCGACCTCGCCTCGACCGTAATGGTCCCCAACTCCCTCGGCCCGGCAGAGTTGCTGCTGCACTATGGCACCGACGAGCAACGTAACCACTACCTGCCCCGACTGGCCCGTGGCGATGATATTCCCTGCTTCGCCCTGACTGGCCCGTTGGCCGGCTCCGACGCCGGCGCCATGCCCGATACCGGGATCATCTGCAAAGGACAATGGCAAGGCGAGGAGACCCTCGGTCTGCGCCTGAACTGGGAAAAGCGCTACATCACCCTAGGCCCGGTCGCCACGCTGCTTGGCCTGGCCTTCAAGGCCTATGACCCGGACCACCTGCTGGGCGACAAGGAAGACCTGGGCATCAGCCTGGCGTTGATCCCGACCGAAACCCCGGGTGTCGACATCGGCCGGCGCCACCTGCCCCTAGGTGCGGCATTCATGAATGGCCCGAACTCGGGCAAGGATGTTTTCATTCCCCTGGAGTTCCTGATCGGCGGCCAGGAAATGCTCGGCAAGGGCTGGATGATGCTGATGAACTGCCTGTCGGTCGGGCGCTCCATCTCCCTTCCGGCGGTGGGCACCGGCGCCGCTAAATTCACCAGCCTGGTGACCGGCCAGTACGCCCAGGTGCGTGAGCAGTTCAACGTACCGCTGGCGGCGTTTGAAGGTATCCAAGAAGCCCTGGCGCGGATCGGCGGCAATGCCTGGTTGATGGACAGCGCGCGCATGCTGACCGCCAACGCCGTCGACCTCGGGGAAAAACCTTCGGTACTCTCGGCCATCCTCAAGTACCACCTGACCGAACGCGGCCGCGAATGCATCAGCCACGCCATGGACGTGCACGGCGGCAAGGGCATCATCATGGGCCCGAACAACTACCTGGGTCGCAGTTGGCAGGGCGCGCCGATCTTCATCACCGTGGAAGGCGCGAATATCCTATCGCGCAACCTGATGATCTTTGGCCAAGGCGCGATTCGCTGCCATCCGTTCGTACTCAAGGAAATGGCCCTGGCCGGGCGTGAAGACAAGGATCAGGCCCTGCGCGAATTCGATAGCCTGCTGCTCGACCACATTGGCTTTGCGGTCAGTAACGCCGCCAGCACCCTGATCTTGAACCTCGGCTTCGGGCACCTCGAACAGGCCCCCGGCGACAAGCTCAGCCAGGGTTATTTCCGCGCCCTCAATCGGCAGGCCGCGGCTTTTGCCATGCTGGCCGACCTGAGCATGATGCTGCTGGGTGGAGAACTGAAGCGTCGCGAACGCCTCTCGGCGCGTCTGGGCGACGTGCTCAGCCATATGTACCTGGCCTCGGCAGCGCTCAAGCGCTATCACGATCTCGACTCGCCCGAATACCTGCGTCCACTGTTCGCCTGGGCCATGGAGGAAAGCCTAGGGCATTCCGAGCGTGCACTGGATGAACTGCTGAGCAACTTCCCGAGCCGGACTCTCGGCTGCCTGTTACGGGTGGTGGTATTCCCCTTTGGCCGTCGTCACACCGGACCTTCGGACAAGCTGGACGCTGAAGTCGCGGCCATTCTGGGCCGAGCCAAAGGTGACCCGGCACTGGAAGCGGTGCTCGCCGGCTGTTATCGCCCGCAATCGAGCGACGACCCGGTCGGGGCCCTGCAACACGCCTATGACTTGCTTGGCGCCAGCCATCCGTTGCAGAAAAAACTCCACGAGGCGCTCAAGAGCGGTCAGGTCAAACCTGCCGCGGGCGAACATGCCATCGAGGCCGCGCTGCAAGCCGGTGTCCTGCAGCCTGGGGAAGCCCAGACTCTGCGTGATGCAGAAGCTGCGCGCCGCCGCGTTATCGATGTGGATGACTTCGCCAAGGATGAATTGACCTTGAGCGAGGGAAAAATCCGCTAGGCCCAACGCCTCGCAGCGGGGCGATTATGAAACCGGGCGCTGGAGCTATATACTCCCGCGCCCGTTTTGCTCTTGAGGACTTATGTCATGTCCAACGTCGTCGCCGATCATCTTGTCCTGCTTGACCACCTGCGCAGCATTCTGGTCGCGGTAGGTGAAGCCGAGCAGGTTCCCGAAGAAAGCCACGCCCTGTTTCTGGAACGTTTCGACGAACTGCGTGCCCTGTTGCCGGTCGACCCGATCGAAAGCCAGTACCTGGGCCAGGACCTGATGTGCCAGGTCATCCAGCGTTATCCACAAGTAGCGCACCTGGTGCCGCGGGATTTGCTGTGGTTCTTCGCCGGTGACTGCCTGCACTACATGCCTGATGAAGAAATCGACCTGTACCAGGCCCTCGAAGAGCGTCGCTTCGAAGCGGAGCAGAACGACGAGCCGTTCGATTGGAACCAGGAAAAACAACTGCTGGCGCTCTCCGCCCAGGACAGCAAGCACTGAGCCCGACCCGCTTGCTAAAAAGGCCCGCCCGGTAACCCCGGCGGGCCTTTTTTATCCAAGATGGCGCACGGAACCTGCTCGCTAGAGCAAGCCGTCGCACTCGGGCAATTCGTACTCACCCGCGACCCGGGCCGCACCGCCCTGCTTGCCGGGCTTGCTCAAGGTCGGTTCCTTGGCCAGGCACTCCACTAGGTAGTCGATAAACACCCGCAACTTGGGCGGCAGATAACGGGTCGGCGAATGCAGCAGCCAGGCGCCGCCGTGGTAGGAAGCGTGGAAGGTCCAATCCGGTAGCACCTGCACGATCAACCCCTGGGCCAAGGCATAGCGCGCGGTGAAATAAGGCAGGCTGCCGATGCCGATATGCTCCAGCACCGCTCCCAGGCGCACGCCGGTGTGATTGGCGGCATAACGCCCGCGGACGCCCACCGTCACCGCTTTCGAGCCTTTCTTGAATTTCCAGCGGGCATCGCTCGGGGTTTCTCCCAAGTAGATGCAACTGTGATCGAGCAGGTCATGGGGATGGCTGGGGGTGCCATGCTGCGCCAGGTAGTGGGGTGTCGCACAGAGGATGTGGTCGATGGTCAACAACTGGCGCCCCACCAACCCCGCCGGTGGCCGATCGGTGATGCGGATCGCCAGGTCGACGTTATCGTCGATCAGATCGACGCTGCGATCCTGCAGCAGCAACTCCACATTCACTTTGGGATAACGGCGCAAAAATTCCGGCATATGGGGATGCACGACAAACCGTCCCACGGCCTTGGGCACGCTGATACGTACCAACCCTTCGGCCTCGTGGGTGAACTGGCCGCTGATCTCCATCACTGATTTGGCCGCACTGACCATCTCGCTGCAACGCTTGAACACCTCCTCTCCGCCTTCGCTCAAACGCAGCTTGCGCGTGGTGCGCTGCAGCAAACGCGTGGCCAGGGCCTTTTCCAGGCGCGAGATGCTGCGACTCACCGCCGAGGGCGACGACCCCAATTGCCGCGAGGCCTCCGAGAAACTACCGGTCTCCACAACTTTGACGAAAATCGCCATTTCACCCAACAGCGGCAGTGGAAGATTTATGCTCACAACGCAACAGTCCTTTGATGTTTGAATGGATTATCACGCACTCAGCCCCTTCATATAATTAAAAATTCAATTTAAATAAGAGCCGGGAATATGACGCTTCGCCTCTTCTTCCACAGCGATGAACTCAAGGCCAACGTGGAAGTTCTCGAGTGCAGCGCTCACGAGGACCACTTTGCGGTCGTACTGCGCGCCACCCTCTTCCACCCACAAGGCGGCGGACAACCCTGCGACACCGGCTGGATCGGCGAAAGCCAGGTACTGAAAGTAGTCCAGGAACCGGAGCGCATCGTTCATTACGTCGACCAGCCGGTAAAGCCGGGGATGATCCAGATCCAGGTCGACCCACAGCGACGCCAATTCAATACCCGGATGCATTCGGCCGGCCACCTGATCGGCCATTTCGCCGAAACCCTGGGCTGGATACCGACCAAAGCCCACCACTGGCCGGGCGAAGGTCGGGTGTCATTCAAGCCTGGGGAAAACCCTCAGGATTTCGACACTGCGACCCTCCAGCACGCCCTCGAACAATGGATCGACAATGACCTGCCACGCCTGATTTCCCTACGCGAAGGCTCGCGGGAAGTCGGCTTCGGCGAGTTGCCCGCCTACGGATGCGGCGGTACTCATGTCAAGCGCCTACAGGAGTTGGGCACCGTCAGTATCGCTTCCCTATCCAACAAAAAGGGAACGCTTTCGGTTCACTACAGCGTGGACTGACTCATTCAGCGATGTCGCTGCAGACATCACGCGCGACTCATCGCCTGAAGCTGGGGGGATTGCGCGTGCGCGGTCCCCAGGACACATCTAATAGAGGGATCTAGGACATGATGCTTGACGTCGAGCGGCTCGATGAAACGTGCATAAAAAAACTGGCCAATGAGGAAGTGCTCGCCCTGCGGTTGAAAAACTTTCTAGGCCAACCCCAGGCAATCGAACTGGGCGACAAGATTCTCGCGCCCGGCTTCGAAGGCTATATCAATGCCCCCAGCATCGGGCGTATCGGCATGGCGTTCTATGAAGCGGAAAACCAGCCGCTGCTGATCGAGGACTACTTCGAACGCGCCACCTCCAACATCACCGAACTGCGCAACCGCTGCGCGCCCTTCGCCTCTCCCGTCGATACCCTGCGCTGCATGCTCGACGAATCCTGGCCCGCTGGCGCCCACCTGGAGAACCTCTACGGACGCAAGATGTACGTCGGCCTGTCGCGCGTGGTCAAACCCGGCGTGTGCTTTCTCGCCCACCACGACATCTTTGCCAAGGACGCGCCTGAGAGTTTTCAGGCACGCAGCCTGGAAGCGCAATTTGCCTGCAACGTCTACCTGAACATGCCCGATGCCGGGGGTGCCTTGCAGATGTGGGACCACGATATTTCCCCCGACCAGTTCGACGAGATGCGCGGCGACAGCTACGGCATCGACCCCGCCCTGCTCGGCCCGCCGACCCTGGAGATTCTGCCCGAGCCCGGGGATTTCATCATGTTCAATTCGCGGCGCATGCACTCGGTCACCCCTGGCATCGCGGCGCCACGCCTGAGCCTGTCGTTCTTTGTCGGCTACCGCGGCAACGCGTCGCCCCTGACTTTCTGGAGTTGAAATGCTTTCCAACTATCTAGGCGAATTCCTCGCCCTGGCCACCATCCACTTCCTGGCCGTGGTCGCCCCCGGGCCGGACTTTGCGGTGACCATCCGCCAAAGCGTGCGTTTCGGGCGGGTGGTCGGGCTGTGCACCGCCATCGGCATTGGCGCGGGTATTTCCGTGCATGTGCTGTACACCCTGCTCGGCGTCGGCGCGCTGATGCACACCACGCCCTGGCTGCTGACGGTGGCCAAAGTGGTCGGTGGGGCCTACATCCTGTACCTGGGGATCAGCCTGCTGCGCAGCAAACCCAAGACCGCCGTCGAAGGCAGCGACACCAGTATCGAACCGGAGCAACAGCAGACGCTGGGCAAGGCCTTTATGACCGGTTTCCTGACCAACGCCACCAACCCCAAGGCCACGCTGTTTTTCCTGGCGATTTTCACCACGGTCATCAGCGCCAGTACGCCGCTGAAGATCCAGGCGCTGTACGGGGTGTGGATGTGCATGGTCAACGCCTTGTGGTTCATCATCGTCGCGCTGTTCTTTTCCAGCGCCCGCGTGCGCCTGCTGTTCATGCGCCTGGGGCACTGGTTCGAGCGCAGCATGGGAGTGATCCTAATTCTATTCGCCGGGCGCCTGATCCTGTCGATGTAGCCCCTCAATACAAAAAAAAGGCCCGTCAGCAACGCTTGCCGACGGGCCTTTTTTTCTGCGAATGCTGAAGGTTCAGCGCGACAGCATAAAGGTGTCGTACTCCAGGTCTTCCAGGGCGCTGGACAGACGATGCAACCCCAGCAGCACGCACACCAGCAACGACAGGGTGAACCCATAGCCGAAAAAGCTCGGGCCCAGGTACTGGCTGAGCAAGGTCAGGCCGGCGTTCAACACCGCGAACAGCACGCACAACTCCAGGACCACGGTGCGTTTGTCGAGGTAGAAAAACACGTTAAGCAATGCCATGAACACCACCTGGATACTCACTCCCACCAAGTCGATGTAGAACAGCGGCAGGTAGTAACTCGAGATCCCCAGCCAGTCCAGCAGACGCGGGGCAAACAGATACAGCAACACCGCCGTCAGCCCCTGCACCTTGCAGATTTCCAGCAGCCCCTGGCGAATCGACAGGGTCATTTCGGTTTTCAACTGGCCGATGTGTTGCAGCGTCTCGCCATCGCGAATCGCCCGGAACAAGCGGTCGTACCATTCGGCGAAATCGGTCTCGATACGCACCAGGAACACCGCCATGCCGGGGATGATCGCCAGGTACGCGATAAAGATCGGCAAGTCATAGAGGATCGACGCGCGCAATGGGCCGATGACCTGCCCCGAGGTCCCGGGGTTGAACCAGAACATGAACTTGTCGATCCAGATCCCCAGGTTATAAAAGAAACCGGTGGCCAACAGGCTGAGGAACACCTGGCGGCGCTCGAGGAAGTCGAAGGCGATCAGTTTCTCGGCGCGGTACTCGCGCAGGATGTCGTACAGGAACAGAAACAGCAGCGTGCTATGGCCGATCAACAACGCCAGCAGCAACCCGGGCATCTGCAGGAAACTCAGCAGATAGGCACTGACCACCATCAGCGTATAGCCCACCAGCATCACCAGCAGGATGCGGTTATAGGCCTTCATGCCCGACAGGAAGATGATCACCAGCCACAGGTTGCACAGCACCACGAAGTTCGCCAGCACCAGCAACCGGTAGATCAGCGGCTGATCGAACAACAGCGCCAAGGTCAATGTACCCAAGAAGCCCGCCGCCAGGGTCACCAGCAACAGCACCCCCAACAGGTTGGGCAGGATCTGCTCAAAGCGCCGCTCGAACAGCCGGTCGGAAACGAAACGGGTGAAAAACAGCTGCAAGCCGCCGGTGAGGATCAACGAGGTGGCCATCAGGTAAGTGACCGTCACCAGAAATTGCCGCACCAGCACATCGGGCAGCAACAAGCCGAGGCTGATAATACCCACCAGCATCACGCTGACAATCGACAGGACCCACGGCCCCGAGCTGATCAGCCCGGCGTAGACATAGGCGTGCAAGGTGGCGGTGTAGGAATCCCGGGAGAGGATTTTCCGCAATTCGAAGCCGATCCCGGCCATTAGCAATTCTCCATGGCAGTCTGGTACAGCTCGCGGTAGCGCTTGAGCATCAAGGCTTCGGTGTAGTAACGGGTGACGCGCAGCAAGCCACTGGCCTGGGCCGCCTGCCAACTCGCTGGGCTGCGCAGCAGTTCGAGGATCGCCGCACAGGTGGCCTGCGGGTCAGCAATCGCCACCACCTTGCCCGCGCTGCCCAGGTCACGGTCCTCGGCGCTACCGCCTTCGATCAGCTCGCGGCACGACCCGACGTCACTGCTGACCACCGGTGTACCGGCGGCCCAGGCTTCAAGGATCACCAGGGGTTGCGCCTCGCTGATGGAGGTCAACACCATCAGGCCCAACTGCGGCAGGATGTCCTGGATGCGCTGGAAGCCAAGGAAGTGCACCTTGCCCTCCAGCCCCAGGCTGGCCATCAGGCTGCGGCATTCGCTGACGTATTCCGGGTCTTCTTCTTCCGGGCCGACGATCCAGCCCTCGGCCTCGGGCATGGCGCTGATCACCCCGCGCATGGCGCGCAGAAAGGTTTTGACATCCTTGATCGGCACCACGCGGCCGATCAGCCCGACCACCGGAGCGATGCCCGGCGCGCGTGCCTCGAGGGCGGCGCTCCATTGCGGCAGGTCGATGCCATTGGGGATCACTTGGGTCCGCGCCGGGTCGGCACCGTCCTTGATCTGCCGTTGGCGGTTGCCGTCGTACAGGGCGATGATCTGGTCCGCGCTGTTGTAAGTTAGTTGCCCGATGCGCTCAAAAAAACGCACCCACAAGGTACGGATATAACCTGAACCCGCATCCAGACTGCCGTTCAGGGCCTGGCCCGAGCTCTCGGCGATCCAGCTGGCCTGGGCCAGGTCGATCTTGCGCTCCTTGGTGTAGATGCCATGCTCGCTGAGCAGATAGGCGCAGTTCCAGCGCTGCTTGAGAATGCACCCCAGCATGCCGGCATACCCGGTGGAGATCGCATGCAGCACCCGCGCCCGCGGCATGCGCCGCGAAGCTTCGGCCAGCATCAGCAGTGGCGACTGCATCGAGCGCAGGGTCCAGAAATAATTGACGAACGACGGGTCGGCGCAATGCTCGCGATAGCCACCGCTGAGGGTGGCCCAACTGGCGCGGCTGCGCAGCACATCATCCAGGGTCAACTGGCCCTGGGCGACGCTCGCCAGCAAGCGTTCACCGAGTTCCACCGCCGGCTGCTCCGGGTGATGCAGAAAGCGGTACAGGTCCGACAGTTGCTGCTCATCGGCGGCACGCGGCGCTGCCCGGCTTTCGCTCAGGTGGGTGGCGTCCTCGAGAAACACTTCCTCGATATGCAGCACGTTGGCCGGTATCGCATAGCGTCGCTCGGCATACGCCTCGCGCTGTCCGCCAATAAACATCACGGAAAAGGTGAGATCCGGCAAACCGAGGATCATCTGATGGATCCAGCTGGAAACACCTCCGCGCACATACGGCCAGGTGCCTTCGAGCAGCAGGCAGATATCGGTCAACGGGGTGTCGTTGCTATGGCTCATGTCCAGCTCCTGACCAATGCCGCGAAGGGCGGACGCTGGCGCATGTCTTCCGGCAGGCGGGCCAGCAGCCCCCCGATCTCGTGGTAGCGCCTGGCCTCGAAGGCCAGCTCGGCACAGAATGGCAGCACCTGGGCTTCGTCCATGTCGCTGGCGCGGGCCTGGTCCAACAGCACTTCGGCCCGTGAAATATCGCCACGCTCCAGGGCGATACGCCCGGCCAGCAGCAACAGTTCACCGCCCTTCCCGGCCAACAGACCTTGCTCGGCATGTTCACTGGCCTGGCTCAACACGTGCTCGAGCACGCTGCCCTGGGCCAGACCCAGATAGGCCAGCTCCCAGTACCAGCGCGCCAAGGTGGCATGCAAGGCTCCCGCCGTCTGCACCTGTGCACTGGGCAACTGCGCGAGGGCCAGTTGGATACGCAGGTTGATGTCGTTTTCCTGTCTGTCGAGCATCGAATACGCCAGCAGCCGCACGTCGTCGCTCGGGTCACCCAGGGCCAGCTTGAGGATCGGCACCGCGTCCCGCCCGGGCATGCGTCGGGTGGCCAGCAGCCCGGCCAGGCGTTGATCCGGGTCCGGCGCGTGGCGCAGCACATCCTGCAACCCGGCATCGGCAAAGGTCGGCGAGTGCATTTGCACCTGGGCGCGGAACGGCAGTGTGGGAATCCCCACCGCTTGCCAGGCCTGCTTATCGCGTTTGCGCGGCAGGTACAGTGCCGGGAAGATCGCCGCCACCACGCCCAGGGTGCCAAGCACCGGCACAAAGAACGCCAGGCTGAAGATAAACAGTGGGCTCCAGGGCAGCGGCGCACGGTAGCGTGCCGGTAACAAGCGCCACACAGCCGCGCACAACAGCGCGCTGGCCAGGCCATGGCTGAGGGTAAATGCCAGGAATTGCTGCCATTGCGGGGCGACCATCCACAGACTGGCCCAACTCCCCGCTTCCAGCAGCAGTGCGCCGCTAAACAGCCACTTGCTGATCATTCAGACCACACTCATTGAACAGGAAATTACGCAGCTCATTACGCTCACCGGCAGGTTCCAGGCTGTAAGGCAGTACCCGCACGCCCAAGCTGGCCAGGTCACTGTCGATACCGAAGTGCTCGTGCAGCATCAGGCCGATGCGGGCCAGGTAACCTTCGCCGCCTTCCGGGCTGGTCAGGGGCAGGAGCACCAGCAGCAGGCGGTTGCCCCGACTGTTGAGTAACGGCAACTGCAGGTCCAGGCCACGCTGGCTGCGTTCGAACAGGCGTGCCAGCTCGTCGTTGGCGCGGGTCATTTCGAAACCGAACAGGCCGGCGGTCAGGCCGTGCTGCTCGACATCCACCAGCGAGCGCTTGAGCTGCTGGGTGAAATGCTGCGCATCGGCATCCGCCAGTTGCAGAACCTGTTGGTCGCGCCGCAGCAGGTCAGCGATGTGCCCGGCCAGCAGCGCCAGCAAGCTCAAGGTGCGCTCCTGGAAAGCGAAGAACGGCATCTGCCGCACCGCCAGGATCGCCAGCAGGCGGTCTTCGGCGTCGATCAACGGGATGCAGGCCTGTAGCGAGGAAAACTGCATCGAATGACCGGCATCGATCAACTCCTGACGCACGCTCACCAGATCACCGCGCTCCAGGCACAGTTTGATCAGCTCGTCGTCGACATCCAGCGCGCCCATGACCCCGATACTGGCCAAGGCATCAGGCAGCACCTGTTTTTCGTTCTCATGCACCCGGTACAAACCGGCCACCCGCAACGAGCCATACTGGCCAAGCACCGCCAGCACCGCATCGGCCAACAGCGCCAGGCCATCGCCCTGCCCCGGCATCAGCCGCAATTTGTCGCGCAGGCCCAGCAAGGAGCTGCGCAGGCTCTGGTCGCTGCCCGCCACGCGCTGCTCCAGCAGGTCATGGGAAACCCTGAGGATCTGGTGCGAGCGAGTGAACTCATCAAGGCGGTACTGGCGGTAGTTGTTGGCCATCTGCAAGCGCTGCAAGCGCCGCTCCCACAGATCCCGGACCTCGCCCACCAGCATCCCGCAAACCAGCACGCCGACAATAAATGACGGCTCGATCTCGGCATAACCTTCAAGCCCGTTCTGGCGCAGGACAAACACCGCCAGCACCAACAACCCGGCACTGAGCAGGCCGCGGACAAAACCGTAGCGCACCCCGACCAGCAATGGCGCCAGCACCGGCCAGGGAAATGGCGCGAACATCTGCAACGGGTCGTTCGGGGTCAGCCACAGCCCCAGACCGATCGCCAGGCCGGTGACCAGGAGGGTTTCCAACCATGACACCGGGCCACTGGCGCGAGGCGCCAGGCTGTAATCCATGTGCGGAGATTTCATTGCGATCACTCGAACCGAAGGGCGCCAACAAGTTTGTCGAGCACCTTTTGCGCAGTGCCGGCCAGGCTTTCACGCGACCAGCCGGCGCGCGCGCCACTCTTGCTCCACAGCACACGGCCACTACCGGCTTCCAGCACGCGCAGGCTGATGCCCACTGCCGGCTCGCCGTCCAGGCCATTCTTGTACTGCCATTCCTCGACGCTGCCGGCGACCACGTAATCGAGCTTCTGCTCACGTGCCCAATCCAGGGCACCGGCCAGGCGCTCGTTGTCATCCATCAGCGCTTGTTCGCCCTGAGTCGAGACCGGGTAGACCTGCGGCTGCAGACCATGGCTGCTGAGCACGCTGAGCAGAATCTGCTCGCTGCGTTCACCGGCCTGGGGCGTCTGCGAGTAGTTGACCATCGGCACGATGCCCCACTGTGCATTGCGCGGCAGGCTCGGGCTGGTTTCGCTGGTGAAGCTGGCGCAACCGGCCATGAGCAGGGCGGCCAGCGCCAGGCTCAGGTTACGAATTAATTGCATAGGTTTTATCTCCTGTAGACATTCCATGATCAGCGTCCGAAACGCACGCCGTAGCTCACACCCAGGATGCCGCCGGACTGCCCGCTCCCGCCTTGTGGCGCAGATTGGTAGCCAAGGGTCAGGGCCAGTTCGTCATCCCCAAGAATCTCGACACCGACACCGGTGCTGAGGCCGTAGTTGAAACTTTTGTCGAACCACTGCCAGCCGGCCGTTACATCCACCAGCCAGGTGTATTGCGGGCGCGTGCGGTTCAAGGCGCCAGGCATGCCACGCCGCCAGGAACTGCCCACATACAGCTGGCCGTAGCGGCTTTGCAGCAGATCACCGGCCAGTACCGTGGGCGACTCAAGCGGCTTGTCCGGGTTCTTCACCGGGCCATCATTGCCACTGGCCAAGTCGTCCAGAGTGCGGTTGTCGACCCGGTTGTGCTGGTAGTCGATACCGCTGCGCAGGGTCCAGTTCGGCCCTTCGAATTCCAGGGTGTGGTTGTATTCCATCTTCAACGCCTGCCCCTGGCCCAGGGAGTCGCCCCCCCGGGTGGAAAACGACTTCTGTGCCACTTCCCAACTCAGTTGGTCACGGGCAGACAAGCCATGGCGCCCGGCCAGCCAGACACTGTCGTGCTGGCCGAAAGCACGCATCAGCCCGCTGTCTTCGCTCTTGCGATGCCAGTCGAGCCCGGCCTCCAGCTCATCGCTGACGCCCAACTGCCAACTGCGGCTGAGCCCCAGGCCGTTGCGGTCATCGTCCCGGCGCTGGCTGGTATCGGCGATCAGTTTGTAGCTGCCGTTCTCCACCTGGCGCTGCAAGGTCAGTTCGACATTGCGCTCCTGGCCCAGGCGCGAAGAAATCAACTGGTCACTGTTATAGGTGCCCTGTTCCAGGACCAGGTTGGCGTACCACTGATCCCCCAGGTTGCGCGCAACCCGCAGGCGCGGCGCGTTGAACTCCAGCCCACCGTAATCCTGCTCCTGCCACGACAACTGCGCGCCCTGGGGCGTACGCTCGTGGATCTCCACTGCCTGGCGCCGCAACTGCTCGCGCACGGCCTGGGGCTGCTCGTCGCCCAGGGCCGACAGGCTCACGTCCAATGCCTCGCCATTACGTCCCAGGCGACTCAGGGCCTGGGCCCGCTGGGCCGGGTTGAGGTCGCTGCTGGCGAGCAAGGTTTCGACCTGTGCCGTATTGCGGCTGCGCAGAGCTTCCTGAATCTGCTCATAACGCTCGACCTTCAGGCCTTGCTGGCGGGCCCAGGCCAGCCATTGATCCTTTTGCGCTTCCTGATTGCTGGCGTCGAGGCGAGCCAGCAAGCGGTCGAACCACAATTGCAGCATGGCCGGCGAACCGTCCTGCCACTTCAGCACCTGCTGCTGGGCCTTGCGCGGCGAGTAACTGCTGGACACCAGGCGCAGCCAGATCCCGTAGCGCGGCGACTGCGGTTGCAGGTTGTCGCCCTCGGGGCTGCGCAACAGCTTTAGCCGCAAACGCTGGGCCGCGTCCTGATAACCGGCGCCGTCCAGGGCATCGGCATAGGCCGCCTGCACCAGCCAGTCATTGGGGCTGGCCTTGAGGTACAGGCGATACCAGGCCAGGGCCTCACTGTTGCGGCCGAGCATCTGGCTGGCGCTGGCGAATGGCAGCCACAGAGTGCGATCCTGCCGCGCCTGGGTCCGCCACTGGCTGAGCAATGGCTTGAGCTGCTCGACCCGGCCCTGATCGACATACAGCCACATCAGCCGTTCGCGAAACAGGTTGTCGTAGGGGAAGCGCGCCAGGCCCGACAGGTACAGACGCTGCGCCTCGTCAAACTGCCCCTGCTGCATCGCCAGGGCACCGCGCGCCGCCAACACTTGTGCCTGGTCGTAGATAGCCGGGTACTGCTCGGCGTCCTTGATCAACGCGGCCACCTGCGGCCAGTCCTGCAGTTCCTGGGCTTGCTGCAAGGCTTCCACCAGGCGTTGCGGGTCATGGCTGCGCCGCCAGCCCGCGACCATCAGCGCCAAGGCGCGTTGCGGATCGCTGGTGCGATAAAGGGTGATCAACTGGCTCTCGTCGCCACTGTTCAGCGAGCCCTTGAGCGCCAGCAGTTTCTCCAGGGAAACCTGCAGCTCGTTATCCAACTCCAGATCCCAGGCCAGTGCCGCACGGGTACGCCAGTAACTTTCGTCGGTGATTTTGCGGTTATCCACCTGCAACACCTGCCAGGCGGCCTGATTGTCGAAGAGCTTGAGCCAGGTGTTGGCCCAGTCGACGCGCTCGGCGCTGGTCAGGGCAAAGCGGCTCGACATGCCACTGTAGGCCTTGGTCTTGGCCGCGAACTGGCCGGTGTTTTCCAGGTTCTGCAGCAGGCGGGTCCAGGCCAGGCGGTGTTTCGGGTACTTGCGCAGATAGGTTTGCAGCCAGGCCCGGGCCTGTTCCGGGGTGCCCCGGGACTCATGGCCGTAGATCAGCGCATCGAGCTCGACATCGGTCAGCGCCCGCTGGTCCATGATGCCGGCCAACAACGGGATGCTGCGATCAAAGTCGAACTGTTGACTCGCCAGGCGCCAGGCATGATCGCGGGTCTGCGGGTCTTCGCGCAGCGCCAGCAGGCGGATCCAGTAACCCAGCGCCTCATAGGCCTGGCCCCGCCATTCGCCAAGGTGGCCCATCTGTTCCAGCAACTGGGGGTCATCCGGATGCAGGGCCAACAGCTGCTGGCCGGCACTCCAGGCGCCGTCAAGGTCGCCCAGGGCCAGGCGCATATTGAAGTCCTTGGCCAGGATCCGCGGATTATCCGGCTGCAAGGTCCGCCATTGCTGCACCAGGCGCTGCGCCAGGTCGAAGCGCTTGGTGGCCACGGCGACATCCACGCCCTGCTCCAGCCAGTCCGCATCGGTCTGCGGATTGTTGAGCTGCTCCAACTCGTCGGCCAACACCTGCGCCGCCTGCTCACCACGCCCGGCGGCCAGCAGGCTGTTGAAGGCCAACTGTGCGTAACGACGACGCTCTTCGGGTGGCTGGCCGTCCTGCTTGAGCACCAGATAGATGTCCGCGGCACGACCCGGCGCCTCACTCGCCAGGTACCACTGGGCAGCAGACTTGAGCGATTCGGTACGCTGCTGCGGATCGCGCTCGGCCAGCTCTTCGTAGACCTTGGCAGCGAACGCCGGGGCTTGCAGGCTCAGCGCCAACTTGGCCAGACGCTGCAATTGCGGCAGCGGCAACTGGCGATGGTCGAAGGCTCGCAGGCGCTCCACCAGGCCCTGTCCAGCGCCCTTGTCCTGGCTGCTGGCGGCAACCAGGGTGTCGATTTCCAACTGGTAATACGCCAGCAACGTCGGTTGCGGAGGGGTCCAGTTATCCAGGTTCTGTCGGGCCTTGGTGTAGTCACCCAGCTGGATCAACAGGTCCACCAACTGCAAGCGCAGGCGGTCGTCTTCCGGGTGCGCGGCCAGCAGCAGTTCGGCGTAATTGGCCGACACCGCGTCCGGCTGCCGGCCATCGGGCTCGAACAACTCTTCTCGCTGGAAGGTCAGCCACAACAGGCCGCCCACGGTGACCGCGACCACCACCAGTGCCCATGGGTTGAGCAGCCGGCTGTTCTCAGTTGCAGAGGAGTTGGGCATGACTCACCTGCTTCATGGGGAGTTGGAAATGCCAGAGGCCAGCAGACCCCTGACCCGCGAAACGCTGGCCGTCGACTTCAACCCGGCAGGCGCCAGGCGCGCGAACCGAGAAGCTCAAATCAATCTGGCCGGCGAAAGAGAAGCTCACCCGGCGCTCATCCAGATAGCGCCATTCCTGCAGCGGCAGGTTGGCTTCCTCCAGGGCCGGACGCGGGTCGCGATCGGCCCGCAAAACCAGCAAGGCACGGTCGCTGCTCAGGTGCACATATCGCCCCTGGGGCAAGTCGCGAACCCCGGCGATACCGCTGGAGCGGCCCAGGTCCGGCCAGCCCATCTGCGGATCCAAACGCAGGGTGCGCAAGGCGTCCATACCCCGTACCTGCCAGGCGCCATCGGCGGTGCGCGCCAGGCTGGACTGGTATAGGCCGTGCAGGCGATCCAGGTAATCACTCATCCACAGGGAGATCGGCTGCTGGCCTTTCATATAGCCGTAGATCTCATTCATGGCCTTGATCGAGGCCTGCTTGGTGCTGGAATAGAAGTGGTAATACAGGTGCAGGCCGCGCATGCGCCGTGGGCTGTCGGTCAGCTCGAAGGTGTCGATTACATCGCGAAAGCCGTAATACGGGCCTTTCCACAGGTTGGTGTAGAGGTTCTCGTTGATGATCGGCGCGTAATACTGCAAGCCTCCTTCAGTGGGACGCAGCAGCGGGTTGAGCCCGGTCAGCGAAGGGTTGGCCCGGGTCAGCATGGTCTCGGCGCCATTCACGTTCTTCAGCCCGGCGTCGTAGGCCAGCTTGATGGTCGACGCCGCAGGCAAGGCGTCGCCCGGCCAGAACACCACTTTGACCGGTTTCTCGGGGGTGGTGAGGTGCTGGTTGATGTAGTCCCGCGAGCCGAAGATTTCACGGCGGAAATCGATTTTGTCGTACCCCGGGATGGCCATTTTCAAGCCGTATTCAGGATTAAAACCTTCGCGTTTCTTCGCCACTTCCGGCTGCCAAAAGAACGGATGGCTGAAGGTATGGGTGGCGACTTCGACTTTCGGGTCGGCAAAAATATCGCGGGCAATCGGCTCCAGTTCCCGGGCCAGGAACGGGAACATGCCGCGCGGGGAGATCTCGCCTTCGATGATCGACACCGACGTCAGGAACGGGTTGGGACGAATGAAATCATCCAGCACCTGCTTGCCGGCATAGGGTGTACCCCGGACCTCGGCGCGCGACGGAAAGCCGTCACCGTCAATGTGCACCGTGGCAATACGCCGACCGTTTTCGGTGGTGGTGTCCGGACGCGGCTGCACCGGCAGGCGCAAGGCCGCCTGAAGAAAGGCGAAAGGATCGAGAATCCAGCGGCTGCGCTCGTTGTTCACTTCCAGCACATAAGGTGCCAGCGCCAGGCCGCCCCAGGCGGCGACCGCCACCGGCGCAAACTCCTGGCCGCCCGCGCCTTTGAGCAGCAACGCGGCCTTGGGGCCTTTCGGCAGCAGGGAGATGGCGGTCAGATCGCGGGAGCGAGGCTGCACCGGCGCTTCGAACGCACCGATCAGCGCTTTGTCCTGATAGGTAATCTGCAACGCCTGGGTCGCCGGCGGCGCGGAGCGTTCAAGCCCCAGGCGCTTGAGCAGGACCTTGTCCTCCACCGGCAGGCCGGCGAAAAACACCAGCGGCACCTGCTCGTCGAGGCGTTTGTTGAGCCAGCGGTTGAACGCTTGGCTGTCCTGGGGTGTACCGCTGGTCATCCAAGTCAGGATGCCGGCATATAGACCGCTGAAACTGTATTCAGGCAAGGCGTCGGCGGCCAGGTAGTCCACGCGGTAGCCCAGGTACTCCAGCAAACCGCCGAGCAGCGTGTGCCCGGCATTGCGGATCAGGTCGCCTTCACGCGGGTCGAACACCAGGGCGATACGCCGAGGCTGGACCTCAATGCTGCTGATGCCCAGGGAATCCAGATCGGGGGTGCCGATATAGGGAATAAAGCCCTCTTCGCGCAGGCGCTGCGCCAGTTTGCGCGCTTCCTCACGCCGCTCCGGCGGCAGATAGTCGATGGCCACCAGCGGGATGCCCTTGGCTCGCAGCGGTTGCAGGTGGGTTTCCAACCACTGGCGATCCGCTTCCGGGACTGGGCGATAACGCTTGGCCGAAGCATCCCAACCAGCGTGGATCGACTCCACGGCAACCGCCGCAGGCACGCCATCGAGCTCAGGCAACACCTCGAAGCCGCGGTTGAAAAACAGCTTCAGGCCCGGTTGACGCTGATGCAGCTCTCGCAAAAAACTGGCCAGGGCCAGGCGCTGGGCTTCCTGGTCTGCGGCCGGAAGCAACTGAAAACTGTCCAGGGTATCGAGGAACAGACCAGCATAGCCCTGGGCCTGCAGCGCCTTGGCCTGGGCCAACAGGTGCTCGCGCCAGGCAGGCGCCGCCAGGTTCATCACCTGGCTGTTCCAGGCCTTGTTGCGCGTCGGGCTGACGGCGGCGCCGAGGGCCTGCTTGTCCAGCTCACGCTTGCCGCCGTGGAACTCACCCACCGAGAGGTAAGCGAACGGCTGGCTACCCATCCCACTCAGGGTTTTGACATCGGCGGCCGCCATATGCCCCGGCTCGACCACGGCCCAGTCAAATTGCGCCAGCTCCGGCAGCGGCGGTTTATCGGCGTACCAGAACGCCACACTGGAGGGTGCCACCAGGGACGCGGCATGCACCGCTGCGCCGGTAAAGCAGAGCGTCAGGGCAGCCAGCAGGCGTTTGATGGCCGAGCAGAAGTGCGTCTCGCGAAAAACGTTTTCCATAACTCACTCTTGAGATGACTGAGCCGATACTTGGGTGTCTCGGCTGATGTGACGGACCGAGTTACAAGCTGCGGATCAGTTGCGCCAGGCCATCGCCGATGGAGGTCGGTGCTGGCAAGGTGAAGCGCTCGAGCAGGCGAGCGTTGTTGGCGCGCGAATGGCGAATGTCGCCCAGCCGTGGCGCGTGGTGAATCACGGTCAATGGGCTGCCAGTGGCCGCGCCCAGTTCACCGATCAAGTCATTGAGGCTGGTAGAACGGCCGAGGCCGACGTTGACCGCACCGGGGGTCGGCTCATCGGCTTGCAGCGCCTGGATCAGGATGCTGACCAGGTCCGCCACATACACGAAATCGCGGGTCTGCTCGCCGTCACCGAAGACCGCAACCGCCTGCTTGGCCATGGCCCGCTCGGTGAAGATGCTGATCACCCCGGAGTACGGCGAAGAGGGGTCCTGGCGCGGCCCGAAAATATTGAAAAACCGCAGGATCACCGGCTCCAGGCCGTGCTGGCGGCGGTAGAAATCCAGGTAGTACTCGCTCGCCAGCTTGTCGGCGGCATAAGGCGTGAGGGGTGACTTGGCGGTGTCCTCGGGGATCGCCGTGCCCTCGCCGTTATTGCCGTAGATCGCCGCGCTGGAAGCGAACACCACCCGGTGGATACCGGCGTGCAGCATGGTTTCGCAGACGTTGAGGGTGCCGACGAAGTTGCTCTGATGGGTCGCGACCGGATCGTCCACCGACGCCTGCACCGAGGCCACGGCGGCCAGATGCACGACAGCCTGGCAACCGGCCATGGCCTGGGCCACCGCATCGCTGTCGGCAACATCGCCGATGATCAGGCTCAGGTTGCCATTGTTCATCGGCAGGTTATTCACCTTGCCGGTAGACAGGTTATCCAGCACACGGACCTTGTAGCCCATGCCCAGCAACGCCTCGACCAAATGAGAGCCGATAAAACCAGCCCCGCCCGTCACCAATATCCGCTCAGAAAACATGCAAAAACTCCAAGAAACTGTATCCGCCTGCCACTTTCAGCCTGCTAAGGAGCTGGGCCGGCGCAGGGCATCAATGCCTGCCGCTGTTTTCGCCAGGAAACGCCCGAGTAAGGCGGCGTTTCGGCCGAATTAGAACGCGATTCATCGCGACGTAAAGCTGGCTATCCGCCATCGAACTCGGCGCTGATAGTGAGATACCCGCCAAAAAGTGTCAATATTTTGTTTCTTGTTTGTTTTTTTTCACAGACGAACGGTAATTCGCCAATAAAATGTCATTTGATTGGCGACAATATAGAGTCGCTCTATAAAAGAGCCATCACCCATAGCGACAGGAGGCCCGATCTAAAGCGTTTGCGATGGGATTGATGTCGTGCCCGGCGATTGAGAGGCACCGCCTTAAAGATTGAAAATATGGCTGATATGCCATGGTAAAGGCGGGAATCTCGGGAGGAATTCGAGGAATGAAGGAGGGATTACAGACATGGATTCATGCCCGCTGGTTAATAATCCACTGCTTGAAAAAACAGCCGTTTGGCAAATCGCGGACAAACAAAAACGCCGCTCAATGAGCGGCGTTTTTGTGAAATTGGAGCGGGAAACGAGACTCGAACTCGCGACCCCGACCTTGGCAAGGTCGTGCTCTACCAACTGAGCTATTCCCGCAAATGGCGGCCCCTAGGGGACTCGTACC
>Ga0302175_10000087_pt1 | contig 39504 bp, 37 predicted proteins | sample I_Fen_N3_3_FD_198791 | JGI IMG/M metagenome (GOLD analysis project Ga0302175, IMG submission 198791) | Peat permafrost microbial communities from Stordalen Mire near Abisko, Sweden - I_Fen_N3_3 | ecosystem: Environmental > Terrestrial > Soil > Wetlands > Permafrost | place: Sweden: Abisko... | reverse complement strand
TGCTCAAACAGCACAACAGACTGCTGACGAAGCTAACGAGCGCGCTCTGCGCATGCTTGAAAAAGCTAGCCGCAAGTAATAGTCCCTCGGGATTGTTATCAAGCCGATCCATTTTTGGGTCGGCTTTTTTATTGCCCGGACTTTCTTCCAGGCAATAAAAAACCCGTCGAAACCATAGGCTCCGACGGGCTCTTCAACATCGATTACTGCTCTGGGATTATCGGAACGGAAGAGACCGTCGGCGCAGAAATAGGCACCGCGATCTCCACCGGCAGACCGTCTTCGGCCGCAACGACATCGCGCACCACATCCCAATTCATGCGCAGACTGTTCGCCAGGTCTTCACGCTTGAGCAAGGCATTGATCACCGCGGTGTGCTTATCGACCACTGACGGGTTGCCATTGTCGTCCAGCGGCGTATGCGCCTCCAGATAGACCTTGCCACCACTGACGCCGAACTTGTAAGGGTCGTTGAGAATTCGTACCGAGGTACCAACCGGTACCATGCCGGCCATTTCCAGCACGTTGTTATTGAACATGCGGAAGCAGCCGTGACTGGTGCGCATGCCAATCCCGAATTTCTTGTTCGAGCCATGAATCAGATAGCCCGGAGTACCCAGCGTGAACTTGAACGGGCCCAGCGGGTTATCCGGACCGGCCGGCACCACGTTTGGCAGCGGGTCACCGTCGGCCGCATGCTCCGCCTTGATCGAGGCAGGAGGTGTCCAGGTCGGGTTTGGTGTTTTGGCCACAATGCTGGTGTGCGCAATCGGCGAGCCCCAGCCTTCGCGACCGATACCCAGGGGAAAGGTGTAAACGACGTTACGTCCCTTGGGGAAGTAATACAGCCGATACTCGGCCAGGTTGATCACAATCCCTTCACGCGGACCCGGCGGCAGAATGAAACGGGTCGGCAGAACCACTTCCGTACCCGCTCCCGGCAACCATGGATCAACACCCGGGTTGGCTGCCACCATCTCCAGATAACCCAGATCGTAAGTCGTTCCCAGATCGGCAAAGGTGTCTTCGTACTTGGCCTTGATCACCTGCACCTGGCCCACGATGTCTTCGCCGGGGGGTGGTAGAGGCAACTCCAGTGCAGTAACCGGGCCGGCCACACAAAGTGCAGCAAGCGTCAGGCAGCGGGTGACGGCAGGAAAACGCGGCAACATCCGGAAAATCCTTCGCATGGTCAACGGGTGAGAAAAAAACGATTGTACACCGCAGCCTTACGCTTCGGCAGTTGGCTGGGGTAAGCGTCGCTACAGGCCATCCGATGGCGAATGCTTAAAGTTCGAAGCGCAGCTCAGGCCAGATCGGTGGCGTACCGCGCTTCTGCGACTCAAGAATCGCCCGACACAGCGGGCACAGGCGCTGCTCCTGAAAAATGGTCCGATCCACACTCGACCAGCGCGGCTGGGCGGGTAGCAAAGAACCACATAACGTCCGGTCGGCAGCCCCACCAAGTTCCAACTGACGCGTGACCAGGTGCACCCGAACTTCCTGGCAGGCGAACAGATCCAGCTGTTCGTCAGGCTCGATCAGTTGATAGGCAAACAGGGACCAGGCAGGACGCGGCATTGGGGGCTCCAAATCGGGGGCGCCACATTAGCCGAAACACTGCCACTAGAAAAGCATCAAAGCAGCGGTTTTAGCGTCGGCCAGACATTTTCCAGCAACTTGCCCTGGGCCGCAGCCGCTGGGTGCAGACCATCAGCCTGCATCAGCTCGGGAATACCGCCGATCCCTTGTAGAAAAAACGGCACCAGGTCGATTTTCTTCTCCTTAGCCAGGTTGCTGTAGACCTCGGCAAATGCCTGGGTATAACGCACGCCATAGTTGGGAGGCAGCTGCATTCCCAGTAATAGCACCTTGGCACCGCTGGCTTTGGAGCTATCAATCATCGAGGCAAGATTTTGTTGCAATTGCGTTGGCAGTTGCCCACGCAGCCCATCGTTGCCCCCCAACTCCAGGACCACCACATCCGGCCTATGCTCTGTGAGCAGCGCAGGCAGGCGCGCCAGGCCTCCTGCACTGGTGTCGCCACTGATTGATGCGTTGATCACCTTGTCGTTGAAACCTTCGTCCTTGAGCCGCTGCTCAAGCAGAGTCACCCACCCTTGCCGGGTATCCAGTCCGAAAGCCGCACTGATACTATCGCCAACGATCAGGACTGTACCCGCCGCTGCGCTCTGGGCCATGCACATCAAGGCCAGGCCAGCACTCAAAAACCACACACGCATCGGACTCTCCATGGGCGCAAGCATTCTCACTGCGCGGAACCTTAGCAAAGTGGTTCCCAGCGCGGAAGGCGAACTGACCATCCTGCACCAACTCAACCTGGAACTGAACAAGGGCGATAGTCTAGCCATCGTCGGCGCCTCCGGCTCCGGAAAATCCACACTCCTGGGCCTGCTGGCCGGTCTCGACTTGCCCAGCAGCGGAGAGGTCACGCTGGCGGGACAGGCCCTGAGCTCCCTGAATGAGGACCAGCGAGCACGCATCCGTGCCGAACACGTGGGTTTTGTCTTCCAGTCATTTCAATTGCTCGACAGCCTCAATGCACTGGAAAACGTTATGCTGCCGCTGGAGCTGGATGGGCGCAAAGATGCCCGTGAGCGCGCCACTCAATTGCTGCAACGGGTGGGCCTGGGTAAGCGCCTGACCCATTCGCCACGCCAACTCTCCGGCGGCGAACAGCAGCGGGTCGCGATCGCCAGGGCATTTGCCGCCGAACCCGACGTGCTGTTCGCCGATGAGCCGACGGGCAACCTCGACAGCCACACTGGCGAGCGCATCTGTGATCTGTTGTTTGAGCTCAATAAAGAACGCGGCACCACATTGGTACTGGTCACTCACGACGAACGCCTGGCACATCGCTGCCGGCGCCTGATCCGCCTTGAAGCCGGCCTGCTGGTCGCCCCTCTGGAGCCTTGATGGCACGCCTGCCGCTGTTACGCCTGTTCAGCCTCGCCCTGCGTCAACTGCTGCGCGACACCCGCGCCGGTGAACTACGGGTACTGTTCTTCGCCTTGCTGGTGGCCGTAGCGGCCAGCACCGCCATCGGCTATTTCGGCGCCCGTCTGAACGGCGCCATGCTGCTGCGCGCTACCGAATTCCTCGGCGCCGACCTGCTGCTTGAGGGCAGCTCGCCGGCACGCCCGGAACAGATCCTGAGCGGCCGCGAACTGGGGCTGGAGCATGCGCAGATTGTGGAGTTCTCCAGCGTCGTAGCCACCGACAAAGGTATCCAGCTGTCCAGCATCAAGGCGGCGGATGAGGTCTACCCGTTACGTGGCGAATTGAAAAGTGCGCCGACCCCCTATGCCCCCGAAGACTCAGGGGGGGGACCAAAGCCGGGTGAGACCTGGGTCGAGTCGCGCCTGTTGGCAGCGCTGGATTTGAAGATCGGCGACAGCATCGACGTTGGCATGAAAACCCTGCGCCTGGCCCGAGTGCTGACCTACGAGCCGGACCGTGCCGGCAACTTCTACAGCCTGACGCCACGGGTGCTGATCAATTTGTCCGACCTGGCAGCCACGGGCGTGGTGCAACCCGGTAGCCGGGTCAGCTACAAGGAACTGTGGCGCGGTCCCGCTCCTGCGCTGGAAACCTATCGGCAACTGATCAAACCAGGGCTGGCGGCCAACCAGCGCTTGCAGGATGCACGCGATGGTAACCAACAGATCGGCGGCGCCCTGGGCAAGGCCGAGCGCTACCTGAACATGGCCAGCCTGGTGGCAGTGCTGCTATCGGGAGTCGCGGTGGCGCTGTCAGCCACGCGCTTCGCCACTAGGCGCTTCGATGCCAGCGCCCTGTTGCGCTGCCTTGGCTTGTCCAGGCGTGAAACCATGTTGTTGTTCAGTGTGCAGTTGGCCGTCCTTGGCCTGCTGGCCAGCCTCAGCGGCGCGCTGATAGGGTGGCTGGCTCAACTCGGGTTGTTCGCACTGCTGCATGAACTCTTGCCCAGTGATGTGCCACCAGGCGGATGGCTGCCGGCGGTCGCCGGGATAGGCACCGGGCTCGTGGCGCTCGCCGGCTTCGCCCTGCCGCCACTTGCCGCCCTGGGTCGTGTTCCGCCATTGCGGGTGTTACGTCGCGACCTGCTGCCCATCCCCTCCAGCACCTGGATGGTGTATGGCGCGGCCCTGTTCGCGCTGGGCCTGATTATGTGGCGCCTGAGCCTGGACCTGGTCTTGACCTTCGCCCTACTCGGCGGCGGCGTGGTGGCCGCAGTGGTTCTGGGCGGGCTTCTGCTGCTTGCCTTGCAAAGCCTGCGCCGCCTGCTGGCTCGCGCGTCCCTGCCTTGGCGCCTGGGCCTGGGGCAGTTGTTGCGCCACCCACTGGCGGCGGCGGGCCAATCCCTGGCATTCGGCCTGATTCTATTGTCGATGGCGCTCATCGCCCTCTTGCGCGGCGAGTTGCTGGATACCTGGCAGAACCAGCTACCGAAAAATGCACCCAACTACTTCGCTCTGAATATCCTTCCCGCCGATAAACAAGCCTTCACTGATCGGCTGGTGGCACTCTCGGCACCTTCGGCGCCGCTGTATCCGGTAGTACCGGGGCGACTGATCAGCATCAACGGCGAGCCGGTCAGGGATATCGTCAGCAAAGACTCCAGCGGCGATCGCGCAGTCCAACGCGACTTGAGCCTGACCTGGGCCGCCGACTTGCCACAAGGGAATAGCATCACTGCCGGGAGCTGGTGGTCGAGCCAACCGCAAGGCGATCTGCCCGGCGTGTCGGTGGAAAACAAGGTGGCCGAAAGCCTGAAGCTCAAAATTGGCGATCGCCTGACCTTCACCGTCGGCGGGGCCAATCGAGAAGCGCAGGTCACCAGCCTGCGCAAAATCAACTGGGATAACTTCCAGCCCAACTTCTTCATGATCTTTCAGCCAGGCACCTTGAAAGACCTTCCCGCGACCTACCTGACCAGCTTTTACCTAGCTGCCGGGCATGACCAACAGATCGTCGAACTGTCCCGGGCCTTTCCGGCAGTGACCATCCTTCAGGTGGAGGCCTTGCTGGAGCAACTGCGCAGCATCCTCGCCCAGGTGACCCTGGCGGTGGAATACGTCTTGTTGTTTGTCCTGGCTGCTGGGATGACCGTCCTCTTCTCCGGCTTGCAGGCCACCCTCGACGAGCGCATTCGTCAGGGTGCGTTGTTGCGGGCTTTGGGGGCGGAGCGGCGGTTGCTGGTCAAAGCGCGGCGTATCGAGTTCGGCCTGCTCGGCGCTGTCAGCGGCCTGCTGGCTGCACTGGGTTCTGAATTGGTGAGTCTGGTGCTTTACCGCTATGCCTTCGACCTGCCCTGGCACCCACATCCGTGGTTGCTGGTATTGCCGCTGATCGGTGCCGCGCTGGTAGGCGGAGCGGGGGTTTTCGGGACACGGCGGGCCCTGAATGCAAGCCCGCTGACTGTACTGCGCGAAAGCTGAAAGCCAAGGCTCGTCTTAGGCGGAGACGGGCCTACTTTTGATACTCGATTCGATTGATCCACCAGCAAGTCTCACCTCCAGGCGTAGGAACAATCGCTTCATCCCCCTCCTCCTTCTTCAACAGCGCTCGAGCCATTGGTGAGTCGATGGAGATGTAATCCTTCTGCCCATATATCTCGTCATAGCCGACAATACGAAAGCGCTTGGTCTCGCCCTCTTCATTCTCCACCTCAACCCAGGCGCCGAAGAACACCCGCCCCTCCTGCTCCGGCGCGTAGGAAACCACGCGCATGTCTTCCAGGCGCTTGCGTATGTAGCGCACCCGACGATCGATCTCTCGCAGCAGCTTTTTATTGTACTGGTAATCGGCGTTTTCACTCCGGTCACCCAATGACGCAGCCCAGGTGACTTTGCGGGTAGTGTCGGGACGCTTATCCCGCCATAGATAGTCGAGCTCTTTCTTGAGGGCCTCGTGACCTTCCTGGGTAATCAGTTTTGTACTCAATTGCTTAATCACCACCCGCAATAAACCGACCATGGATCTCGCGATTTGGCCTGAGGCCGAAACAACGTGGCTGTCACGGCCTAAGTCTCAGACCCCGCCAGCTTGAGAGAAAGCGATGATAAATCACTGCGGAAAAGTAGCTAGCCCTAATCTTTGTGGCAGACGAGGCAGACACATCAGCCGATCCCGGGTTTAGAGCAACGCCGCAATTGCGCCAAAGCCCCCCTTCCATAAGGTCGGCGGATCGAGCAGCTGCAACTCCCACTAAATCCGATACCCGCAGAAAACGTAATGGCGTAGGAGCTTGCCGATAGCAAGTCGCCGATTTGGGCGGCCTGAAAGAAGAAAGGACCGAGGCTAATGCCAGTTGTTCAGGACGAACACTGCACTTGCCTCTGCCGGGCCGGGCTGGCGTTCCAGCGGTAGCAAGCTCCCCCGCCACAGGTTACTTTTCACTCACTCCATCACTTAACTGATCAGCATTAGTGACTAAGGCCCTGTTCTTTCAACAAGATCAGGGCTCAATTGCGGTACCTGAAATCAGGCTGGGGCAGGCTTCAAATCCCGTGACTCGCCGTTGCAAGGCGCTCAGACCACTGCATCCGGAGAGCATTCACCCTCACCGAGAGGGATGCTGGAAATGGCATGGAGGCTGTTATTGAACGTCACCGTTTCGTTGAAGTTCTTCACAATACTGCTGAGCTTTTTCTTGGCATTGGTCAGTTGCTTCAAGCGCTCTACCAATTCAGCACTCTTTTTCTGAATGTCCAGCTCTCGCTTTTCCAACTTGAGGTCTCGGGCACGCTGCTGCTTGGAAAGCTCCTCGAGACGCTGCTGCCCTAACTGCAGAAGCTCGGATCGCCGAATTGCATTTCGCTCCCTGGCTTCAAGGCTTTCTGCCAATTGCTGCAAGGCGGAACTACGCTCGGCAATGATCCGCGCGTTGTTGTCAGCCGCTCGGTCCGCGGCCACTCGTTCTTGCTGTAGCTGGTTCTGGAGCTGCATCAAGCTCTCCTCTTTTTCAACCAGTTGTCGCTCTCTCTCCTGCAGCTGGGACTTCAAGCCTTCCAAGGTTTCTTGCTGCTTCATTGCACCCAGTTTTTGCTGGACCAGCTCCTGCGCCATGCCTGCAACATTGGCCAACGCGCTCTCGACATCAAGCAACAGGTGCTCTGTATCAGTACCCGGAAGAGATCCATGCTCAAACGGCTGAATGCTCTCCAGCTCATTTAAATTCTTTGCTGAACGCTCTGAATTCACCGAAATCTCTTCAGCAAATGGTTGTTCAACGGTACTTTCTGAAACCGCTAGATTCGATCGGGTGAAATCAGTTGACCCCACACCACACTCATCGACCTGAACAATAGATAACAATGAGCCCATATCGGCATTATCTGCGTCATGTATTGAGCCATTTTCTTCCGGAGCCATATCTTTAAAGGGTTCTGGACCAAGGTCCCCGACCAGCCCTTCAAGCTCCGCCAACGTGCTTTGCATATCCTGACGAAACTGTTCGCTATGGCTGTCATCAATACGTAGGCGCTCAACGAGCGATGACGAAACAGGGAGTTTCATATCCGCTTCCTTCTGGGCAGCAGTAGTCGGTAGCGCTGTTACCTCAAGGGGATCAGGCTCACCCCTGCTGTCGAGGTTCAAGCCTGAAGGGACGTCGGCCGAATAAGAATCCGTAGCCTCGGTTTCTGAACTGACCTGCGAGCCATCGACAAATGAAGCCGTCAGCACTGGGGCAGATAGAAGCTCTTCACTGGTAAATGAAGCCAGTGCCGAAGTGAAGTCACCGGAATGCTGCACCGCGTTTTCTGCTTTCTGCTCGACCGCTGCCTCAGCCTCCTGGGATGACTCGCTATCGAGCGCCCTAGAGTCTTCAGAAGTTAACTTGGTAATGTCATCGCCCGGCATTTCAGCTGTTTCAAGAAACGTCAGCAACTGAGAGTCATTAGGCCCATAAGGCACCTCTGGCTCCACGAACAAAGCGCTAACACCCGAGACAATCGGCGTCGTACGTTCGATCGCTGGCAATCGCTCTTGATCGCGCATGGAGATCAGCTTTGTGATCAGCGCCCTCTTGATGGTGAGGGGGCGATGCTCTTCGAGCTCGGCGATAGGTAACTCACAATCGCTCAGATCAATAAGATGATAGGAAATATCGGTATGGAGGCTCTCATCGGGGCCATGAGAGTCGCTTTGAGCAGCCCTTCTGACAAGCTGCTTGAATACTTGAGCTGCGACCGTCCACTCCTGGCCTGAATCAACCCGATTCAAAACATATTCATCATTCTTCTTGTGCAACATTGCGACATATACACATGTTTTATCGCCTTCCACTTCCTCGCTCAGGCTATACACAAGAAAATTACTGCCCAGCTGAGGAACTGCAACACCACAGAGCAACGCGCCACTAACGATTTCTTGATCAGCGTTTTTTATGGCAATGGTTCGTAGAAACATGGCAGATTTTAAACCCCATCATACATATTAAAAACAAGCCAAGGAAAGATATTACAACCCAACCAAAACCACATTAAGACCAGTCTTATTAATCAACCACAGGCTTGCAGTTACTGCCATTAACCGTATTATTTCGCTCTAGCGCAGACACATCCTTGCAGCACGCAACTTTTCTGCCCCATTCAAACCACCGTGACCAATGATTCCACGGGCTATCTTAAAGATATGGATCAAGTCCTCCAAAGAACATCGCTTCAGGATTATCAGGCACAAACATATGATCCATGTAGAAAAACTAACAAAGCGTTTTGGCGAACGTGACATCATCAAGGGTATTTCATTCGGTGCCCAGCCAGGTGAAGTTCTAGGACTACTTGGACCTACCGGCGCAGGAAAGTCAACACTCATGAAAATGATGACCGGCCTAATCCCCCCAACTTCTGGAAGAGTAGAGCTATTTGGCTTCGATGTAGACAAGCAGAAACTTCAGGCACTACGTCAACTTGGCTACACACCCGAAGGAGCTCCCTATTACGCCAACACAAGTGTTCATTGGCTACTCGACTTCGCCGCCGATATAAGGGGCGTACGGGGCGTAAAAAAAAGCAAGCGCCTAGCCAGAACAGTTGAACAACTGGAGCTTCAAGATATTCTGCAACACCCCATTGATGACCTCTCCTGGGAGTTCAAGCAGAGAGTCGGGATAGCCCAAGCCATTATTCATGAGCCTAAGGTGCTTATTCTCGACGCACCAACGAGCGGGCTCGACCCCGATCAAAAGCAAAAACTTCACAGCATCATCAAGCTCCTATCAGAAGATAAAACCATTATCCTTTCAACAACCTGCACAGCTGAAATAGCTGCTATTTGCAGCCGGGCGCTGGTCTTGTGTGACGGACAACTAATAGCGGACAACACCATCCCCGAACTGCGTAAACGCTCGCGGTATCACAATGCAGTGACTATTGTCAGCGAACAGCCCTTGGACTACCTTGCGCTAGCCGTACTGCCAGGGGTTGCGGGAATTGAAGAACAAATCGATATACCCGGCGCCATCACCCTACTTACCAAGCCAGGCGCGACTATATCGCCAAAAATCAACGAGCTGATTGCTGCACGGCAATGGGTGATCAAACACCTGACCGTCAACCCGGGAAATCTGGATGAGGTTATCAAAAGCATGTACGAGAAATCGAATTGAGACAGTCACTGATCATCTTAAAACGTGAATTAAAGAGTTACTCACTCACCCCTGCAATATACATTTATGTAGCCATCTTCCTGGCAGCCTCGGGGGTATCGTGCTTTTATCTCGGAAGTTTATTCGAGCGAAACATTGCCAACCTCAACCCTCTCTTTGAGTTCATCCCCTGGCTCTACCTCTTGTTGATTCCAGCAATTGCCACCGCTACCTGGACAGATGAACGCAAGAGCCGGTCCATCGAATTTTTGCTGACGCTGCCAATCAATAGCTTTCAGGCAGTCATGGGGAAGTTCCTGGCTGCATGGACGATTTTGGGACTGTCCCTCTTACTTACCTTCCCCTTTGCAGTCACCATTAACTACCTTGGCGAGCCCGATAATATCGCACTCTGTATCGGTTACTTGGGCTGCTGGCTATTGGCCGGTGCCTATTTATCAATGGGCTGTTGCTTGTCCGCCCTGACGCGCGATCACCTGACGGTCTTTATTTCGACCTTTATTATTGGGTTTATCTTTATGGTCCCAAACCTATTGCCAGTGCTGCAGGTTCAGGTTTCAAGGCTCCCCGAATGGCTAACCGGGTCTTTTGAAGCTATAGGACTGATCGCCCACTTCGATAGGTTCGGCAAGGGTGTAATCGACCTGCGAGACTTGCTGTACTTCTTTGCAATGATCAGTGCGTGGCTTATAGCAACCACTGTTGTCATTGAACTCAAGAAAGCTGAGTAAGGGTACAAATATGAAGAATATGCTTCGACCCAGCCACAGCCTGCTGCTGACAGGGACTCTACTCTTAGTCTTCACGCTATTCTTGAACTCTAAACTGCCTATCATTCAATTTGATCTGACTGAGCAAAAGACCTACAGCATTTCACAGAATACGAAAAACATATTGAGCTCACTCAACAAGCCACTTGAACTGTTTTTCTTCTACTCCAGCAATCATGCAAACGCGCCTGTTGCCATTGATGATTATGCCAAGCGTGTCAAAGCCCTGCTCAACATCTATGAACGCGAAGCCAATGGCAAAGTCGTCCTGCATATCATCGATCCGATGCCTTTTTCAGATGAAGAGGATAAAGCCGATCTTTTGGGGCTCCAGTCCATGCCACTGCCAGATCAAGGCACTCACTTCTACTTTGGCCTGGCAGCCAGCGACGCCAACCGTGAGACCCATGCAATTTCATTTTTCACCCCTGAGCGTGAAGTATTCCTCGAATATGAAATCAATCGACTGATACAAAGTACGACACAAGTCAAACACCCAATGACGGGATTGATATCCAGCCTCCCCATGGACCGTCGATTCGATGAACGTATTCAGCAGACACTCCCCGCGTGGAGGTGGCTGCAAGAAGTTCGCGAGCAGTTTGACCTGACTACATTGAACCCAGATATAGACCAGATACCCGAAGAGCTCGGCAGCCTAATATTGGTCCACCCCAAACAACTGCCAGACCAGACATTACAGGCAATCGATCGATTTGTGCTGAGCGGCGGCAAACTCCTGGTTTTTCTAGACCCCATCAGTGAGCTGGAATTAAAGCAGGAAGCCGCAACCCCCACTGGCCGCGAGATATCGTCCGCATTACCAAAACTGTTGAAAGCCTGGGGCGTAGAGATGCTGCCCGAACGCGTTCTCGGCGATGGCCTGTATGCAATGTCAGCCGTGCTGAAACCAGGACAACAACCCATCAGCCACCCGTTTTTTATGAGCTTACCTAAAGACGCCATGAATCAGGCAGATGCCAGTACGTTAAACGTAGATAGCATTAATATTTCAACCGCAGGCATCCTCGAACCCATCCTGGGTGCGAGCACTTCTTTTACCCCACTGCTTCAAAGCTCCACCAAGGCTATGCCATTCGAACTTGCTCGCCTGAATGAGAAAAGCAAGTTGAGCGAGCTTATGAGCGAAATCAAGGTGTCGGATAAACGCTATGTATTAGCGGCGCGGATTGAAGGCCCTGCCGACTCTGCTTTTGCTCGAGAGGGTGTAGACAAAACTGAAGCAAAAGAGCGCGTTCAGATACAAATTGTCGTCGTCGCGGATACCGACATGTTGGACGACCGCATGTGGGTCAAGGAAGGGAATGAGCCGGACTCACAGACACCACAGGTCTGGTCAGATAATGCAGCGTTCGTCGTGAATATTCTGAGTGACTTCCATGCGGCGAGCGCTCTGCTAAATCTGCGCTCGCAACCACGTACCCAGCCAACTTTTACCCGTATTGAGAAATTGATCGAAGAAAGTGAAAAGCGCTTTCGCGAGAAGACCGAAAAGCTCGAAGCACTTCTGGCTCAAACAGATGCCGAGTTAACCGCGTTATACGCTCTCAGCCCTCCAACCGAGACTGAAGAGTGGACTCCCAATGGCACAACGACTCCAGCGGGCCATCAAGAAAGCCAGCAAATACGCAAATCATTAAGAGACCTGCAACTACAGCTTAATAATGAAATTTCCTCATTGGGCAGAACAATCAAACTGATCAATATCGTTACGATACCACTGCTACTTCTCTTGATCGCCATTTACGTAAAACGCAGACGTCATCACTGATTTTCGCAGCCATCAAGGGCGATGGCTGCGTGATTTATTAGCTATCTGCCCCTCTCTGCATAGTCACGTAGCTCTCCCCAAGACTCGGGAGACTATCAATGTCAGACATCACCAAAATTTTGCTCGATTTGTCCAGAGGCACACATCGAAATTATCAGATTAGTCCGATTCAACTTTCAGACCAGTCAGATCATCTTAAGGCTCAAACAGCCATTTCCGAACGATCATCCGCCCATTCCGACTTAGCAATGAACACAAAACAAAAAAATGATAACGGGCACTTTGCAGTGCAAAGCGAACACTGCCCACCTACCTTAGACTCGAGGGGAACCTGTTCATGGGAAACATCATTATTGTCGACGATCATCCACTGATCAGACTGGCCATAAGATCAATACTTGAACCCCATCAACACACGATCATCGCCGAAGCAAGCAACGGAGCCGATGCCGTCCAACTGGTACGCAAACACGTTCCGGACCTGTTGATTCTGGACCTGGGCATTCCCAACCTGGATGGTTTTTCGGTCATCGCCCATATCAAGTCAGCGCACCTGCAGGTCAAGACTCTGGTACTGACCTCCAGTGATTCGAAAAACTTCGCTTTGCGTTGTCTACAAGCAGGTGCCGCAGGTTTTCTCTGCAAAACCGAAAACCTCAATGAACTGGCCAATGCGGTCAAGGCGATCTTGTCGGGCTACAGCTACTTCCCCGAAAACACGATCAATATCCTGCAGCAGAACAACAATGCAGCTTGCCAGGAAAGTGTACTGATTTCACGGCTCACAGATCGTGAAATTACCGTCTTGAGGTTGCTGGCGACAGGACTGAACAACCAGCAGATCGCCGAAGCGCTATTGATCAGTCACAAGACTGTAAGTACTTACAAAGTCCGCTTATTGAAACGTTTCAATATTTCCAACCTGGTAGCGCTGGTTGAACTGGCGAAACGCAACATGATTGTTTAAAGATTGCGAACCGGCCAAGCGATACGCGGTACCACTCGCCGTGCCAGGATTGCTGACAGTCGGTATTAACGGCGAGTAATCAATCCCTGGCGCGCAACGCGGATCAGTTGCTTGATGACTTCAGCCGCGTCCTCGGCACTAGGGGACTGGATGACCGCAAGGTCGAAACTATCGCTGGAGAAACGAGCCAAGGATTCACCCTCTTCGACAAACTGGATCAGGAAAGCCGACGGCCTGCCCGTACGGCGCGGCCAACCGTCCAGGTATCGCAGTAGAGTAGGTTGGTGCTTGCCAGCCAGAAGGATTTTCGGGTTGCGCTGCACAAGGTTCGCCGTGATCGGCGCAAGACGTACAAGGGGGCGTATTGCATTCATTGTGTCGTGTCTCTGCCTCAAGTTTCTGCCGGGCAGGTGAGAGGCAACACCGAACCAGCGCTTTAGCGGTATTTCGAAGCCTTTTTCAAGCTTCTAACGACAATCTTTCGATCATCTGGCGCCCCGCAAGTAGCTGTTTAAATCGGCGCATAAGCGGCATCCTAGAGAAGCCCATAGGGCAGTGTCAAGAACCTCCATAAACGAAAAAGGCCCGCATCAGGCAGGCCTTTCCAGTGATAGACCAAGTGCTACTTAGTGATCGCACCATCCAGCGAAAGCTTGCCTGCACCCTCAAGCAATACCGCCACGGTGCCGCCAAGCAATGCCAAGGCAAACTCATAACCGTTGTTAGCCATGAACAAACCGTTGCTGATGTGCACGGAGAAGATCGCTACCAGCAACGTAAAGGACAAGCCCAAAGCTGCTGGGCGGGCCAATAAGCCAATAATCAATGCCAGGCCGCCAAAGAACTCGGTGCCACCCGCCAGCAAGGCCATCAGATAACCTGGCGCCAGGCCAATACTTTCCATCCACTGCGCAGTGCCGGACAGACCATAACCGCCAAACAGACCGAAGAGTTTTTGTGAGCCATGGGCTGCGAAAATGATGCCGACAAAAACACGTAATACCGTCAGGCCAAAGCCAGCGTGGGTGCTCAGTACGCTTTTGATCAATGGGCTCATGCTGTGTAGTCCTTGTTTAAGGTGGGAAGTTGGTCGCCATACTAATCAGTTTTTAACATGGGAAAAGCACAAAAAACCCACCATAACAATCAATTTTATCGATCACTTACGTGACGCGACACTTCTTGCCTGGGGCTCCAACGAATCCCTTTCCCGGTCGAAGGCCAGATAGTATTTATTGACGCTATTAACATAGCTGACGGCGCCCATTCCCACCTGTTCCATGGCGATACGCTCCACCTGGAAAAACCACTGATTAGGATTCAGACCACGCCGTTTGGCCTCGGTGCGCATACCTTGGACACGCTCAGGTCCCATGTTGTATGCCGCCAACACGAAGGCCATGCGCTCACGTTCATTAAGCTTGGGACTTGCGAAAAACTTACGCCGGATCAACGCCAGGTATTTGGCCCCAGCCTGAACATTGTTATCCAAGGTCTGGATATCATTCACGCCTACCCGTTGTGCCGCAGATGAGGTGATCTGCATCAAGCCAGTAGGGCCTGCGCCGCTGCGCGCGCTGGGCTGCAAGGCGGACTCCTTGAACGCCAGAGCCGCCAGGTTCAGCCAGTCCATCCCCTGCTCCTTTGCGTGCTTTTGCAACACTGGGCGTAGCTTTTCCAGACGCTGGCGGTCGGCGCGAGCCAAGGGGTAATGCACTTGGGACAGACGCCGATAGATGCGCAAAAACGCCACATCCTGATCCGCTGGGGTTTTGTAAGTTTTAAGAAAGCGATCAATGCTCACGCGCAGCATCGACGCATCACGGCGCACAAACCAGTGCTCCTCGCCCGGCGAGCTGATAAGTACCTGTCGATCGAAGCGCAACTTGGGCAGGATCTTGCCCCAACGTTCGGCAATGGGTTGCTCGACAATGGTCAAGTGGAAGATTCCACCCTGGACCATTTCCAGTACATCCTCCACCGCAAGACTGGGATCAACCCACTCCACTTTCACTGGCGCCAGTTTGTGCAGCGCCAGCTTCTGATTGATCTGGCTGATGGCGTCGCCGGCAACGCTACCGGTGGTCAGCGCCAGGGTCTTGCCTGAGAGCTGTTCCAGCCGGGTGTAGCGGCGTTCGCCCTTGATCCCCACCAGAAGCAGCGGCACATTACTGGCGATGGGATCGCTGGGACTCACGGCCTGTCCTGGCTGCGCCTCCAGCAGTTCGCCCGGTGCGACCAGGTCACCTTCGCCACGCTGCAAGGCGCCAAGCAACTGATCCTTGGACTTGGGAATGATCTTGAGGCTAATTTCCTGGCCGTCGCGCGCGTGGCCGTTCAGGTACTGCTCGAAGGCGCGCAGCCGGTGGTACTCAACACCAATCGCCTGGCCCTGGACTTCGCCAGAGCTGTTCCGGCTCTGGTTGACCAGCACACGCAACACCCGGCTGCTGCGAATCGCCGCAAGATCGCGAACCTTGCTCGAGGCAACAATTTCCGGAGGCCCAGCCAGACGTGCCACCGCCGGTGAGGGCAGCAACAGCGACAAGCACAGCGTAAACAAAACCGAGGGTCGGATCATCCGCTCTCCGGAAAGAATACTGGCCAACTGTTCAAGGAAGACTTGAGAGTCGGGGTCAGAAACAGAGCGCCTTGAGCGCTGACAAAGTGCGAAAGACTGACACAGCGTCGGCTGGGTTACCAAGCGAAGCGTACGTCCGACAGCAAAAGACAGCTCTAACTCGTTGTAGTTCTTGGTTTTTCTTATAAATCTACAGCTCTGATATGCTTTCCAGCCGCAGGCGGAGGTACACCATGCAACTCATCGATATCGGCGTCAACCTGACCAACCCCAGTTTCGCTGAAAAGCATCAGGCGGTTCTCGACCGGGCGTACGCGGCAGGCGTGTGCCAATTGGTCCTGACCGGCACCAGCGTCGAGGGCAGTGAACAGGCTCTGGAATTGGCCCATCAATTGGACGAAAGCGGCCAGCGGCTGTTCTCCACGGCGGGCATCCACCCCCATTCGGCCAGTGACTGGAATGCTGACAGTGCCCGCCGCCTGAGCGCCCTCCTCAATGAACCCAGGGTACGTGCCGTGGGTGAATGTGGGCTGGATTTCAATCGGGACTTCTCGCCACGCCCGCAGCAGGAAAAGGTTCTGGAGGAACATTTGGCCTTGGCCGCAGACTTGCAACTGCCAGTGTTCCTTCATGAGCGCGACGCCAATCAACGTATGCTGGAAATTCTGCGCGACTTTCGCGATCGCTTGCCCGCCACGGTGGTGCACTGCTTTACCGGCGAGCAGCGTGCGCTGTTCAGCTACCTTGATCTGGACTTGCATATTGGTATAACCGGCTGGATCTGCGACGAGCGCCGTGGCACGCATTTGCATCCATTGGTTCGGGAAATACCAAGGGGGCGCCTGATGCTGGAAAGCGACGCGCCCTACCTCTTGCCACGCAGCCTTCGTCCCAAACCGAAAAATGGCCGCAACGAGCCGGCCTACTTGACTGAGGTCCTGCGCGAAGTAGCGCTGCATCGCGGTGAAAGCCATGAGGACCTAGCCGCCCACAGTACAGCCTGCTCCCGGGCATTCTTTGGCTTGCCAGAGATTGCTTGACCCATATCAAGACTTGTCTGAACAAGTAGCGGCACAATAATGGCACCTTGCCGTTACTGTTTCGCTCAATCAGAGAAGACCTTCCATGGGTGCCTGGCTTAGCAATATCTCGCTGAAGTATAAATTCTGGGCGGTCAATGCGGTCGCCTTCGTTACCACCCTGCTCCTTGTGTTGTATGCCGTACAACTGGAGCAGCAGGCTCGCAGTCAGGCGTCTCAGGCTGGAGCTCAAGCCCAGGCACAGCTGCTCAACGCCTGGCCGGCCGGGCAGGCTCTGCCGAGGGCCGATCATCTGCTGAGTTTCCAGCCAGGGCAGACGCCCACCCTCAATGATCACCCGTTACCTGAGCTGAACGGCGCCAGAGGCTGGGTCGAATTCAGCCATATGCCCCTGTTCGGCAATAACCCACTGATGGGTGCTGAGGTGCTCAGTCGCGGCGATGGCCAACAGATTGCAGTACTCGCCTACGGACCAAGCCTGAGCCAGGTGTTCAGCGAACGCTTCACCAACTATGCGGCTGCCGTATTCATTCTGATGCTCGCCATGCTCTGCGCCTCGCAATTGCTGATCCGCTTCCTGCTGAGCCAACTCAACACGCTGAAAGACGTGATGCTGCATGTTGAAAAGACCGGCGACCTTGCGGCCCGTGTTCCCCTGGCCTGCAAAGATGAAGTCGGGCAGATGGCGTCGGCGTTCAACGCTATGCAGGCCGGCTATCAGCGCGTAGTCAACACTGTGGCCGATACCGCCCGGCAACTGGACGTGGGCGCCGCACGCCTGGCATCGAGCATGAACGACGTACGCCATGGCATGCTCGGCCAGCAAAGTGAAACCGACCAGGCCGCTACCGCGATCAATGAAATGTCGGCCACGGTCTACCACATCGCCCAACATGCTGGCGCTACCCGCGACCTGTCCCAGACTGCCGATACGCTGGCCGGCAGCGGTCAGGAAGTGGTCAGCCGAGTGCAGAAATCCATTGCTGGGCTGTCCAGTGGCGTACAGCAGACCGCCGAGATGATCCAGCGTCTGGCCGAAGACAGCCAGAAAATCAATGGCGTCGTCAGCGTGATTCACAGCATTGCCGAACAGACCAACCTGCTGGCCCTCAACGCCGCGATCGAAGCCGCCCGCGCAGGGGAAATGGGTCGCGGTTTCGCCGTGGTTGCCGACGAGGTACGCAACCTCGCCAAGCGCGTGCAAAGCTCCACCGATGAGATCACCACCATGGTTTCCGCCCTGCAGGCCGGTACCCGCGATGCGGTGGATTTCATGCAGGAAAGCTCGTTCAAGGCCGACGATTGTGTGCAGCAGGCCCAGGAGGCAGGCGCCGCACTGGCGGAAATAACCAGCGCCGTGGCGCAGATGCGTGAAAGCAATACCCAGATCGCCGTGGCCGCCGAGCAACAGAGCCAAGTGGCGGAAGAAATGAACCGTGCGGTGGTGAGCATACGAGATGTGACCGAAAATACCGTACAGCAAACCGTCGACTCGGCCACCACCAGCAACGAACTGGCGACCCTGGCCGGCGCGCTAAGCAAGGCTATCGGCCAGCTGAAGCTTTAGTTGCAGATTTACCGGCCAGCCCTGCCCCGCATGGTTATGGGCTGGCAGGCGTGAATCTCACTCCGGTTACCTATCAACCCGATAGCAACGCTTGATTCGATGTTGCCCAGCGTCAGTCCTATTCTAGATTCATCGGCTTCATCAAATGAATTAAGGAGGACAACATGGGCAAACGTCATCCCAACATCCCCGCGTGGCAATGGCGCACCACCCCGGAAAGCCATCGCAACTCGGCCAACCTGGTACTGCAGTTGATTGCCGGCCCGTTGTTTATCGTGGGCTTTCTGCTGATTACATCAGGGGTGTTCGCCCCTAGCGCAGTCAATGTTGCCATCGGCGTAGTCGCGGCGTGTGCTGCTCTGTCGCTGCAACGTCGTGGTCACAGCCTGGAAGCCTGAAGTTGCGCGCTGTCCTGCGTTGACAGGGCGGCGCAGCGGCTCATTGATCACCCTGTTAGCGGCCATCATCTGCTGCGGTTGGTGGCGGGGATAATACCCGCGCCACCTGCCAGCGAGTGGCTCAGGCGAAAATAGTCACCGTTTGCCGGCTCAAGGCGATCAATCGACCTTCAGGACTCCACAGCGCCGCGGCAGCATGGCCATAACCATCGCGTGCATGCTCGATGTGCACGCAGTACTTGCACCAGTCCAGCGTGCTCAACTCCAGCAATGGCTGAACGAACTCAATCGTCCAGGTCAACGTGCTGCCAGCTGCCGGTTTGCGCAAGTGCGGCAACAACGCCGGCGGCCAGGCATCGACCAGGGCGAGAATGTGCGCCTCGGTCAGCGGCTCTTCCTTCACATCCCCACGCAAGCGCACCCATCCGCCCATTTCGCGGGATTGATTACCGGTAAATGGCAGGCCGCCGATGCTCCAGCGCATGGCCAGGTGCCGCATAAACTCGGGCGTCACCCCCTTGATGTAGGGCAACTCCTGGCACTGATCCCAATGTTTCATTTCCGGTGCAGGTTGCGCCTCGACGCTGACTTCGGACGCCCGGGAAGCGCCGAAACTCCCCTGAACCAAGGTCACCACCTGCCCGTTCTGCATGGCCCGGCCCAGCACTTGGCTGACGGCCTTGCCCTCGCGCAGCACATCCACCTCGAAACTCACCGGCACGTCCGGCTCGACCGGCCCAACAAAGGTAATGGCCAGCGAACGTACAGGACGATCGGCCGGTACCTTGGCGCGCATGGCTTCGTACTGCAAGGCCGCCACCAGGCCACCAAAACTCGCCCGCCCCTGGGCCCATTCGGCCGGGATAGAAAGCTGCTGGGGATTCTGGCGAACGGCATCAAGCAAATCGTAAAAGCGCATGGAAACCTCGAGAGCGGAAAAGAACTCGAGGATATTAACCAGCCAAAAGCAGGGGCACAGCACTTATTCCCGCCAAACAAGCGGACAGATGAGCCGTCAGAGCATGGTCAGGACTTGAAACAATCAGCGCTGAGCTTGTCCAGCACTTGGTCGGCGCGGGTTTGCGCCTTGAGCATCGTGCTGCGCCAGACGCTCACACAGGGCTGCAAGTCCGGTTGCTGCTCAGCCTGGGCCAGCCATTGCCAGCAATCATGCCAATCACCGAGGGCGGCCTGAGCCGCTTTGAGCCGGGACATCGCTTTGGCCGGCAAACGATCGAGTTCGGGGTAGGCATCTGCGGCGTAGCGCACACGCTTGATCAGCAGACGCAGACGGTGTCGATCATGGGCTGGATCATGCAGTGCACCCTCCAGCGCTTTCCACTGTTTGCCTAGGCGTTTTTCGATGCGCTGGCGCAAGCCACGCAAGATGTCCTGACGCTCGGACGCCCGTAAAAACCGTGGAAAAGCATCAAGCACCATCAGCAACTGTTGCACTTGCGGCCCGGTCGCCACAGCCGGAAGCTCGTGGGTCAGTTGCGCGGTACGCCGATCAGCAGCCTGATGCTGCCCGTGTTGATGCAGATAAGCCGCCAGTACTTCGCGATCGCGCAAGGGCGTGGTCAATTGACCGACCGCGCCCGCGGCCGCCTCCAGTTGTGCAACCCCAGGCAAACCGCGTAAAGGCCGCAACAAGCTGCGCAGGCGCCGCACGGTAATCCGCAAGTCGTGCAACGCTTCAAGATCCGTGCTGGCCACCAGTCGGGCCTGACAGGCCAGCAAGCGTACTTCCAGGCTCAGGACCTGAGCCACCAATCGATCAACCAGAGCTGACATTATGACTCCCGCATCGAGCATTCAAGGTTGCGGCCTCTGAACGGCCCAACCTGTTTCCCTCAGAATGACACCGCTGGCCAGTATGCAGCATTGCGCTGCGTCATACCGGCCAACGGCAGTGGCCCTTCGACGACCTCGTGCGGCAGCAATGATTGGATTAACGGCCGGCGCGGGACTCGCGAATGTAGAAACGTGCCTTCTCGGCCTTGTTGGCGCAACCTTCAAAGGCCTCAAATTGTTGCTGGGTCTTGGCCCCGGTCAGCAGGGACAATGCCTTGGAGTAACTGACGGTACCGGCAAAACCTTCAGCCTTGGCCAGGTCCAGCTCATGCCAGGCCGCATCCAGTTGCGTACCGCAGCTATCGCGGTAAGCAGTTTTACCGGCGCAACCGGCCAATGCCAACACAATCAGGGGCAGACAGATCCAGGCTTTCATCGATGACACCTCAGGAATAAAACACAGTCGTACAAGATCAGACGATCGGCACCGTAAAAAGTGCCTTGATGGCCCCCGGGAAATATAGCCTGCGCCAGCATAGCTGCATGCGCTGCGGCCCCCTAGGAAAACTGCGCGCTCCAGCGTAATACAGGCCACGATTGAACAGCGCCCCTCGAAGGGTGCATTGTTGGAGCCTGTTTGCCTAAGGGTCGAGTCATGAAGAAGCGTGTTGCATTGGTTCTGGGCTCAGGTGGCGCCCGGGGATACGCCCATATCGGGGTGATCGAGGAAATCGAAAGACGTGGCTATGACATCGCCTGCATCGCTGGCTGCTCCATGGGCGCAGTGGTTGGCGGGATCTACGCCGCCGGCAAGCTCAACGATTATCGAGAATGGATCGAAAGCCTGGATTACCTGGACGTACTGCGCCTGGTCGACGTCAGCTTTCGCCTGGGCGCGATTCGCGGCGAGAAGGTCTTCGGCCAGATCCGCAAAATCGTCGGCGAGATCAATATCGAAGACCTGCGCATCCCTTACACCGCGGTCGCCACCGACCTGACCAACCAACAGGAAATCTGGTTCCAGGAAGGCTGCCTGCACCAGGCCATGCGTGCTTCGGCAGCCATCCCCAGCCTGTTCACCCCAGTCATGCAGGGCAATCGCATGCTGGTGGATGGCGGCCTGCTCAACCCGCTGCCGATCGTGCCGGTGGTATCCAGCCATTGCGACCTGATCATCGCTGTCAACCTCAACTCGACCAACCAGCGCCACTATCAATTGCCAGTGATCCAGCGCCCTCCGGCCTTCAAGAGTCGCTTCGACAACCTGATCAACTCCCTGGGCTCGCACATGCCCTTTCGCCGCAAGCAGGCCGAACAGCTGTTGCTTATCGAGCAGGAAGCGCTGAAGGCCGAGGCGGCCGAGATCAATCCCTGGATCGAATCCGCCCAACCCGAAGCCCAGCAACCGGCGGCGGCGCCGGAAAGCGAAGGTGCGCCGAAGTCTGCCACCGGCTCATTCATCATCGACAACGTCGGCCCGGCCTCGTTGCTGGACCTGATCAACCAGAGCTTCGAGGTGATGCAGACCTCCCTGGCCCAGTACAAAATCGCCGGCTACCCACCGGACATCCTGATCAACGTGCCCAAGCGCGTCTGCCGTTTTTTCGAGTTCTACAAGGCGCCGGAGCTGATCGCCCTGGGCCGGGAAATCGCCAGCGATACCATGGACCGCTACGAAAACGAGCAGAACTGAGCACCGACGGCCCAGGCGTTCAGGACTCTGCGTTCAACAAGCGATAGCCGATCCCGGCTTCGGTGAGGATAAAACGTGGACGGGCCGGATCGTCCGCCAACTTCTGGCGTAAGTGCCCGACCACGATCCGCAGGTAGTGGCTGTCTTCGGTATGGGTCGGCCCCCAGATGTCTTTGAGCAGTTGCTGTTGGGTAATCACCCGCCCCGGGTGACGCGCCAATTGCGCCAGCACCGCGTACTCCTTGCGGGTCAGGGCCACTTCCACGCCCTCGAGCAGCACCCGGCGATAGGCCAGGTCCACGGTCAATGGCCCAAAACTCAGCGCCGCCTCCTGCCCTTCACCCGCAGGCGCCTGGCGTAACAGGGCTCGGACGCGCGCCAGAAACTCCTGGATCCCGAAGGGTTTGGTCACGTAATCGTTGGCGCCACCGTCCAGCGCTTCAACCTTCTGGATTTCACTGGCACGCACCGAGAGCACCAGCACCGGCACACTCGACCATTCGCGAAACTCGCGCAGGACCTGCTGCCCGTCCATGTCCGGCAGGCCCAGGTCGAGCACCAGCAGGTCCGGCTTGTTCAGCGCGGCCTGGGCCAGCCCTTCGTTGCCGGTGCCGGCCTCGATCACTTTGTAGCCCTGGGAGGCCAGGCTGATGCGCAGAAATTTGCGAATCTGCGGTTCGTCGTCAATGACCAGGATGGTCGCGGTCTGGCTCATGATTTCCATTCAAGACAAATTAAGTTGCAAAAGAGTAGCCCAGCGCTGCCTGCGCGGGCCTGATCCTGGCGACGCTGGGCCGCCAATCACGTCTGTACTTCGGCCGCAGGTTGCGCCGGCAACGGCAGGAACAGGGTAATACAAGTGCCACGCCCCTCGATGCCTTCAGCAACGCTGATGTGCCCACCGTGTGCCCCGACCATGCCCTGGCAGATCGCCAATCCCAGGCCGGTGCCCTGCCCGCCTCGGTCACCCCGAGCGGCGGTGTAAAACATGTCGAAGATCTTTTCCCGCTCGTCCTGGGGAATACCCGGCCCCTCATCGCTCACGGCAAACCACAGTTCGCTTTCATCCGAACCGACGCTCAATTGCAAACGACCGTGAGTGGGTGAAAACCGCGCGGCGTTCTCCAGCACATTCACCAGCGCCTGCTCGATCAAAGCCGCGTGCACATACAGCAGCGGCAACTGCGCCGGTACATCGGTGCTGACCTGCAAGGAGGCGAGCACGGCCCGCAGGCGGTTCATTGCACTGCCGACGATATCCCCGGGGGCCACCCAGTCACGTGCCAGCTTCAATGCGCCGTGGCCCAGGCGGGTCATGTCCAGCAGGTTCTGGATATAGCGGTCCAGGCGTTCGGCTTCATCTCGGGTGCCCTCCAGCAATTCTCGGCGGTCCTCCAGCGGGATCGCTTCGCCCAGTGCCAGCAAGCTGTCGATGCTGCCGCGCATTGACGTCAGGGGGGTGCGCAGATCATGGGACACCGAGGCCAGCAAGGCGCTGCGCAATTGCTCGGTTTCGCCATGCAGCCTGGCGGCCTCCAGGTCCTCGGCCAGTTGTGCCCGCGCCAATGCCTGGGCCAGCGGCTGGCTCAAGGCGGTCAACAGCCGCCGTCGTTGCCCGGTAAGCTCCGCGCCCTCTTTCGGGCAAACCCCCAACAAGGCCAGCGGGCCTTCGTCCACCGACAGCGGCCACCACCACCAACGCCCAAAAGGCAAGGTCCCGGTGCCATGGCCAGCGGGCTGATCGTGCTGCCAGGCCCAATCGGCAGCCGCACGCTCGGCTTCGGAAAACTGCAGCGGACCACCGGTTTCCACCTTCCAGCAGCCCTGCCCGTCGCGGTTAAGCAGGCACAGCTGCAGCTCCTTCCAGCCGTTCAAGTGCTGGGCCGCCGCACTGATCACCGCCTTGCGATCGGTGGCGGCAGTGAGTTTGCGCGACAGATCCAACAGCTCACTGGTTTCCTCCTGAGTATCGCGCAATGCCTGCAACTGGCGACGCTGACGGGCAGCCAGGTTACCGGTCAGGGCCGCCATCATGAGGAAGAACACCAGGGTCAATACATCCTCTTCACGCTGGATCGCGAAGGAAAAACTGGGCGGGATAAACAGGAAGTCGTAAGTCAGAAATGACAGCGCCGCGCAGGCCAGCGCCGGTCCCAGGCTGCTGCGCACCGCCACCAGCAACACCGCGGCGAGAAACACCAGGGAGATGTTAGGTAACGGCAGCACACTGGCCACGGCCCAGGCCAGGGCACTGGCCAACGCCGTGGCCAGTAGCGCCAGCCCATAGTCGAACCAGGCCACTGATTGCTCAGTACGCAGCCGTGGCTGATGGGGCTGCGCTTCACTGTCCAGGACGTTGATTTCCAGGCCGCTGGCCTGGCGCAACAAACGCGCTGCCAGTCCGCCGCCGAACCACCGTCGGCGCAGGCTATGACGGGACTGGCCGACCAGCACCAGGCTTGCCCGTCGCTCCGCCGCATGTTGAATCAGAGTTTTTGCCACCTCGGCCGCGCGCAGCAGCACCACTTCACCGCCCAGGCGCTCGGCCAATTGCTGCGCCGCCTGCAAGCGCAGGCGCGACTGCTCATCACGCACACGGCCGTTATCGACATGCACCATGCTCCAGGGCAAGTGCCGACGCTGGGCCACCCGGCTCGCATGCCGCACCAGGCGTTCGGACTGGGCATCGCCATCGACCCCGACCAGCAACCGGCCGCGCACGGCCGGCGCCGACTGCCCCAGTTGCCGATAGCCTTGGGCCAGGTCATCGTCGACCTGGGCCGCCGCGGTCTGCATCGCCAGCTCGCGCAAGGCGGTGAGGTTGGTCTGGGTGAAGAAGGCATCGATGGCCGCCCGCGCCTGCTCCGGCACATAGACCTTGCCATCGCGCAGGCGCTCGAGCAGCTCGCGGGGCGGCAAGTCGACCAGCAGCAGCTCGTAGGCCTCCTGCAGCACCCAGTCCGGCAAGGTTTCGCGCACCTGCACACCGGTGATGCCGCGCACCTGATCGTTGAGGCTTTCCAAGTGTTGCACATTGACCGTGGTGAACACGTCGATGCCGGCCGCCAGCAGCTCCTGGATGTCCTGCCAGCGCTTGGCATGGCGGCTGCCGGGGGCGTTGCTGTGGGCCAACTCATCGACCAGCACCAGCTTGGGCCGAGCCTTGAGCAAGCCGTCGAGGTCCATCTCCTCCAGCATCACCCCGCGATACTCGGAACGCACCAGCGGCTGTTGCGGCAGGCCACCGAGCAAAGCTTCGGTTTCTGCGCGGCCGTGGGTCTCGACCACGCCGGCGAGGACCTTCACCCCCTGACGCAGTTGCGCATGGGCCGCCTGCAACATGGCGTAGGTCTTGCCCACGCCCGGTGCGGCGCCCAGAAAAACCTTGAGCCGACCGCGTCCATCGCGGGGTAGATCAGCTAACAGCGCGTCAGCGCGGCCGGAATCGCTCATGGGCGGAACTCTCTGCAACAAAAAAGTTAATCAAGGGACCGGCAGTAAACAGCCACACCTGCGCCTACAAGTTTTCCAGAGCCCGATTCAGGGCCAACACATTGACCACCGGCGGGCCTATCAGCGGCTGCTCGACAAGCGCGTCCACCAGCGCTTGCACCTTGGCCTGAGGCAGGTTGCGCGCCGCCGCGACCCGCGCCAGTTGATAGGTAATCGCTGCCGGAGGCAAGTGCGGATCCAGGCCACTGCCAGAGGTGGTAAGCAAAGCCAGGGGCACCGGTCCCTGGCCAGGCACCAGCAGCTTGTTGGCGTCATCGATCACCCGCGCGGCAAGGGCCGGATTGCTCGGCGCCAGGTTGCTTGCGCTGCTGGAAACCGTGGCAAAAGCGCCTGCGGAAGGACGCGGATGGAACCAGGCATCGCCGACAAAATCCTGGGCGATCAGGGCCGAGCCACGCACCTTGCCATCGGCGTCACGCACCAGGCTGCCGTTGGCCTGGTCCGGGAAGGCCAACTGGGCGACCCCAGTCACGACCAACGGATAGGCGACACCGGTGATCAGGGTCATCAATACAATCAGGCTCAAGGCCGGACGCAATACGCTAGACATCATTCAATCCTCGATTCACTAAGTCCGATCCCGGCAGGAGCGGGCTTGCCAGCCGGCTCCTGCAATGGGGAGTTACACCAGGTGCAGCGCAGTCAGCAGCATGTCGATCAACTTGATGCCCACGAACGGCACCACGATCCCGCCCACGCCGTAAATCAACAGGTTGCGCCGCAGCAGGTGGGCCGCGCTGGCCGCCTGTACGCGCACCCCACGCAATGCCAGCGGAATCAGCACCACGATGATCAGGGCGTTGAACACGATTGCCGAAAGGATCGCGCTCTGCGGGCTGGTCAGCCCCATGACGTTGAGCACGCCCAGCTGTGGGTAAATCGCCGCAAACAAGGCCGGCAGGATCGCGAAGTACTTGGCCACATCGTTGGCGATCGAGAAGGTGGTCAGCGCGCCACGGGTAACCAGCAGTTCCTTGCCGATCTGCACCACGTCCAGCAGCTTGGTCGGATCGCTGTCGAGGTCGACCATGTTCGCTGCCTCGCGGGCCGCCTGGGTACCGTCGTTCATCGCCATGCCGACGTCCGCCTGGGCCAGAGCCGGGGCATCGTTGGCGCCGTCGCCACACATGGCCACCAGTCGTCCGTCGTTCTGCTCATGGCGAATCCGCGCCAGCTTCTTCTCCGGCGTGGCTTCGGCCAGCACGTCGTCGACACCGGCTTCGGCCGCAATGGCGGCGGCGGTCAACGGGTTGTCGCCAGTCACCATCACGGTACGAATCCCGAGCTTGCGCAGCTCGGCAAAACGCTCGCGAATCCCCGGTTTGACCACATCCTTGAGGTGGATCGCGCCCAGCAACTTGCCCTCGGCGCAGACCAGCAAAGGGGTGCCGCCGCTTTGCGCAATCTGGTCGATCTCCCGCGACAGCGCCGCAGGCAGGTCCTTGCGTTGCAGGCCGACAAAGGCCAGCAGCGAATCCACCGCGCCCTTGCGGTAGACCCGGCCTTGGTAATCGACCCCTGACAACCGGGTTTCTGCGCTAAACGGCACGGCGGTGAGGACCTCGGTCGCCGGCTCAGGCTGTGGATAAAGCCCGCGCAGGTACTCGACAATGGACTTGCCCTCGGCGGTGTCGTCGGCCAGGGAAGCGAACAACGCCCCCTCGGCCATCTCTTTGACATTGACCCCGGGCGCTGCGTGAATCGCCGTGCAGCGACGGTTGCCGAACGTGATGGTGCCGGTCTTGTCCAGCAGCAGGACATGTACGTCCCCCGCCGCTTCCACCGCACGCCCGGATTTGGCGATCACATTCAGGCGCACCAGGCGGTCCATGCCGGCAATGCCGATGGCCGACAACAGGCCACCAATGGTGGTCGGGATCAAGGTCACCAATAACGCCACCAGAAACACCAAGGGCAGGCTGCCGTTGGCGAAGTGGGCGAAAGGCTGCAAGGTCACGACCACCAGCAGGAAAATCAGGGTCAGGCCGATCAGCAGGATATCCAGCGCCACCTCATTCGGCGTTTTCTGGCGCTTAGCGCCTTCCACCAAGGCGATCATGCGGTCCAGGGTCGACTCGCCGGGGTTGACGGTAATCCGCACCCGCAACCAGTCAGACACCAGCCGGGTGTTGCCGGTGACCGCCGACCGATCACCGCCGGACTCGCGGATCACCGGTGCCGACTCGCCGGTAATCGCCGCTTCGTTGACTGCGGCAATGCCCTCGATCACTTCACCATCACCCGGGATCATCTCCCCGGCTTCGACTCGCACCACGTCACCTTTGCGCAAGCTGGAGGCTGGTACGACCTGGAAGCTGCCGTCGTCCTTTTGCCGCCGCGCGCTCAAGCCTTCGCTGCCCGCCTTCAGGCTGTCGGCACGCGCCTTGCCGCGCCCCTCGGCCAAGGCTTCGGCGAAGTTGGCGAAGAGCACGGTAAACCACAGCCACAGAGCGATTTGCGCGGCGACAAAGGTCGGTACCGTAGGGTCCGGCAACACACACAGAACAGTGGTGAGGATCGCAGTCAGCTCGACCACCAGCATCACCGGCGAACGCTTGAGCTGGCGTGGGTCAAGCTTGACGAAAGCCTGGACCAGCGCCGGGCGCCACAGGGCCGAGATCGCGGTTTTCGACTGCTCCGAGGTAGCCGACCGGGAGCTGCCCGGCTTGGCGCCAGCGGCATCAGGCGTGGATTTTTTTGCGGTTGGAACATGCATATTCATCGTCTAATCCTCAGCCCTTGAACCCAAGGGCGGCCATGCTCAGGTGTTCGGCAATAGGCCCCAGTGCCAGGGTTGGCAGGAACGTCAGGCCGCCCACCAGCAAAATGGTCACCGTCAGCAGCGTGACGAACAGCGGGCCATGGGTCGGGAAACTGTTCTGGCCAATCGGCGCGGTCTTCTTCATCGCCAGGCTACCGGCCAGGGCCAGTACCGGCAGGATGTAGCCGAAGCGTCCGATCAACATACCCAGGCCCAGCATCAGGTTGTGGAACGCGGTGTTGGCGCTGAAGCCGGCGAAAGCCGAACCGTTGTTGGCGCTGGCGGAGGTGTACGCATAGAGCAACTGGCTGAAGCCATGGGGCCCGGGGTTGCTGATGGCCGACGCAGGCACCGGCAGACTGGCCGCAACCGCCCCCAGCACCAGCACACCGATCGGCATGACCATCAGGGTCACCACCAGCAATTGCACTTCCTTGGCCTGCAGCTTCTTGCCCAGGTATTCCGGGGTTCGCCCGATCATCAACCCGGCCAGGAACACCGCGATCAACACGTTGAGCAACATCCCGTAAAGGCCGGCTCCCACGCCGCCGAAGATCACTTCGCCGACCATCATGTTGATCAGTGCCACCATCCCGCTCAGGGGGTTGAGGCTGTCATGCATGCCGTTGACCGAACCGTTGGATGCTGCGGTGGTGGTCACCGACCAGAGCACGGTGGCGGTGGTGCCGAAACGCGCTTCCTTGCCCTCCAGCGGCGCGGTCTGCTCGACCGCCACATTGTTCAACGCCGGATTGGGTTGGTATTCAGCCCACAACGAGGTGGCGCCGCCAATCAGGAACAGTGCCAGCATGCAGGCGATGATGGCCCGGCTCTGGCGCAGATCCTTGACGTAATGGCCGAACGTAAACACCAGGGCCACCGGGATCAGGATGATCGAGCCCAACTCGAACAGGTTGCTCCAGGCGCTGGGGTTTTCGAATGGATGGGCCGAGTTCACGCCGAAAAAGCCACCGCCGTTGGTCCCCAGTTGCTTAATAGCGATCTGGCTGGCCGCTGGCCCCAAGGGGATCACTTGATCGGCGCCCTGCATCGTCAGCGCATTCACATAGTGAGCGAAGGTCTGAGGCACGCCCTGCCAGACCAGAAACAGCGCCAGCAGAAGGCACAATGGCAGCAAGCCATAGAGCGTCGCACGGGTCATGTCGACCCAGAAATTGCCCAGAGTTTGCGCCGAGCGACGACCGATGCCACGGGACAAGGCAACCAGTACCGCCAGGCCAGTGGCGGCGCTGACGAAGTTCTGCACGGTCAGGCCCACCATCTGGCTCAGGTAGCTCAGGGAGGCTTCGCCGCTGTAATTCTGCCAGTTGGTGTTGGTCATAAAGCTGATGGCAGTGTTGAACGCCAGCGTCCACTCCTGGCCTGGCAGGTTCTGCGGGTTGAGCGGAAGATGATTCTGGAACAACAGAATCATGAACAGCAGGACAAAGCCCGCCAGATTGAAGGCGAGCAATGCCAGGGTGTATTTCTGCCAGCTCTGTTCGGTTTGCGGATCAACCCCGGAGAGGCGATAGCAGACCCGCTCCACCGGCCCCAGCACCGGTGTCAGCCACGTGCGCTGGCCTTCCATTACCTTGTAGTAGAACCGTCCCAGCAGCGGCGCCGGTAACAGCACCAGGGCGAAAAAAGCCAGGATCAGCCCATAGTCATAACTGTGCATAGCCGCTCCTAGTTCCGATCCGCGCGCAATAGCGCAACCAGTAGATAAATGAACAGCCCCACTGCTAGCAGCAGGGACACCCCATCCAGAACGCTCATGGAATTTCTCCGTGTTACGGCGATTGCCGCGTGTAGGTGCATTGTCGGCAGGGAGGGCGTAAAGGCGCGAGATCGATGCGGTGGGCCACGCATAAAGAAAACGTAAAGGCCGGTCTTGCTACTTCTTACCTCCCTGCTGGAGTACGACTCGCCAACGAGCCTAGACCAAGTTCCACCGGTCGCCCCAATACGATGGACTGAAGCGCGCCATCTCCAGGCTTTTAGCGGAAAAACCGACCTAACATCCTCGATACGACCGCTTTCCCGGCTTTACGACGCACTTACCGAAACTGGTATGGCCGGTGCAGCACCCTGATCGGACTGACCTTTCTCGGTTTCACGGCGGCCGGTTTCATCGACCTCCAGATCACCGCGCAACTGCGTGCCGACGCTCCCGCGGACGCGATGCTCACCGGACTCTGACAACGGAGCGAACGCACGCACCCGCCTGATCAGGCATACAATGGAACCACTGCGAAACGCTTTAACTCAAAGTGGTACAGGCAGGCTCGCAGGCGAACCCTTCGCTCACCGGCCTGCCATCAAGGAGAGCCCTATGCCCTGGTATGCCTGGTTGATTCTGGTGGTTGCTATAGGTTCTATCGTCGGTGGCTTGATGATGCTGCGCGATACCGCCAATAAGGTGGAACTGACCGATGAGCAACGTAAACGCGTCGCCGAGCGCAACGCACAAATGGATGCCAAGGAAGCGCAAGACCGTTGAGCCTCAAGCCCCCTCCCTGATCAGGAAGGGGCTTTTCAATGGCCGCTATTCCCATTCGGCCTTGGCCAGGTGCAGGCCATGTTGGCCCTTATAGGCCGCACGCTCGGGTTGGCTCCAGCCCTCGAGCAACGACTCCTCCACCTGATAGATCTCCACCCCCAGCGGCCGGCAGACACTCAACGGATCCTGGGCATCCGGCCCCCACATCGGCAACGACAGATCGCCCCCGGGGCAGGTCGACAGTGCACAGAGCACGTCAATCTCGGCGAAAAACTCCAAGTAATCGCCCTTCTGCGCCGGACAGGCCTTCATGAAATACAGGTCGTCATGGTTGAGCCCGGTGCACTGGAAGATATTCAACACATCATGCACATCGAACTCGGTCAGGCCATGGGGCAGTACGGCGCGGGTCAGATTGGAATGGCAATGGTGATGGAAGTCCTTGCCAGTCAGCATCCGGTTCACATAGGGGTCGCAGCGCGTGCCCAGCAGGTCATGCACACGTCCGCCGTGCTCATCGATACCGTAGTGGGCCAGGCTGTCATCGGTAATGGTGACCAGCGGCCGCAGAAACGGCAGATTCGACCAGAGCCGGTCATGGGTGCTGACGTGGGCACCTTGCAACTGCCGGGTCCGCGCCGCCCACAGCCGTTCGCGAGGGTCATTGGCATTCCAGATGTTGAAGTCGCCAACCTGAGGCCCCACCGGGGTAGTCACCCGAAACACATGCCCGGCCGGCACCGTCCAAGCACGCCCGGTGCGGATGGGAACCTCGAACTGTTCGATCAGCCGGCGCTTGTCAGGCGTATCGCGGATCCGCTGATAAAAGGCCGTGTCTACCTGCAAAGCAGAACCTTCGGTCACCTGATAAGCCGCTGGATAGTCCTTGTACATAGTTGAAGCCCTCGCTGGTTAACGGGAAGCCTGATTGAGAATGTCGAGCAGCAAGCGTTCGGAGTCGTACAGATAACCTTCCATGGCCACACCCGCCTGGTACCTGTCGCCTTCGGCCAGCAAGTCATGGATCTGCCGGTCCCGCGTCAGCCAGGGGGCCTGGAAATGCTGCTCGTCCGGGGCGGCACAAAACACCAGGCGCATCTGAGCCACCACGTTGGTGAAGAACTCATCGAATAACCGACTGCCCATCAACCCCACCACATGCTGGTGGAAACCCAGGCTATGGGTGCCTACCGAGCGCCACTCTTCACGCTCCCAGGCCAACTGCGCAGCCTCAATGCACTCGAGCATGCGGTCGGATTGGTAATCGCGCAGCGGTCGGCTATTGGCGATGGCCTGCAACTCCAGCGTACGGCGCACCTGGAACAGATCACGCACTTCCTCCGGGCCCAAGCGCCGGACCATGACCCCCTTGTTGCGCACATAGCGGGTCAAGCCTTCCTGCCCAAGCTGATGCAAGGCTTCGCGGATGGTATTACGCGATGCGTTGTAGGCCACCACCAGCTCGCTTTCGATCAACGCCATCCCAGGCAGCAGGCGCCCACCGATAATATCGCCACGCAGCTCCAGCCTAAGCTGATCAGCCAGCGACAAACCTGTACTCATGGGGACGCCTCGACATTGTTCAACAATCACTGAACAACAGATAACCACTAATCGTGCCAACCACCCGTATTCAGCCAGCGCCGGACTCACTCTCGCAGACAACTGACCATCTGGGCTATGAAGTACAGCCACCATCTGACCAACCTTGGTTAAGGTGGCGCCTCAGTTTGTGGACACTTTTCAGATGCGCGACCCACCAGACCACAAAGCCCACACCCACCAGCGCATCATCAAAGAAGCTTCGAAGCGCTTCCGACGTGACGGAATAGGCGCCACTGGACTGCCACCGTAAACGCCACAATCATCTTGCTGAACAGACTTGCTCTGAAGCACTGGGGAGGCTTGGTCACGGCGAATGGGATATAGAGCATTGCGCCACACCCTACTCCGTAAGGTTCAGCTCTCGATAAAAGTCTGTGCCTTCCACCCAAAACCGAGGCCAAAAAAAGCCGGTCAATGACCGGCTTCAGACGTTAGATCAATGTCAGTTGACCTCTAGTTTTTCGCGATTCTTCTCCAGCAGAATCTTGCCAATCCCTTTGACTTCCAGCAACTCATCCACCGATGTGAACGGACCATTGCTTTCGCGATAAGCGATGATGGCCTTCGCCTTGGTTTCACCAACACCGAAAAGCTCGCGCTGCAACGCTGCCGCATCAGCGGTATTCAAATCGAGCTTGGTTACCACAACCGATACGGGGGCGGACGCGACAACCGGTGCTTCAGTTTGCGACTTGGTAGCAGGAGCAGCGTTGACAACAGTCGCCGCGACACCAGCCAGCAATGCAAAGATCAACGAAGAAAAGTAAGGGTTACGCATTGAATGACTCTCCATGACATCGATTAGGAAAAGCAGCTTTTCCGAAGCTGCCTTCCAAACCTAGGTGATGTACCGGGCAAGTCAAAAGTGGGTGAGTTACAGCTTATGTAGGCCTAGGGTTTAAGACGCCGCTGCTGATAAATCCAATCAACGATCTCCCCGTCCGGGGTATAACCGCTGACCGTCTCGCGCAGCAATTGGCGAACCTTGGCGTAATCATCCAGCTCAACAGCAGCAAGGAGTTCGGTCAGCCGAGCCTTCAACACATCCCAAGGTAAATGGTCTTCGTTGGCACTCATGATCATGGGGTGATCGGTCGCTACAACGTTATCGCCAATCAGCAACTCCTCGTAAAGCTTTTCACCCGGACGTAGACCTGTGAACTCGATGGCGATATCACCATGCGGGTTCTTGTCCGAACGCACGCTCAGACCCGAAAGGTGAATCATCTTCTCCGCCAACTCAACGATCTTGACCGGCTCGCCCATATCCAACACGAACACATCGCCGCCCTGCCCCATGGATCCGGCCTGAATCACCAATTGAGCAGCTTCAGGGATGGTCATGAAGTAACGGGTGATCTTGGGATGAGTGACCGTCAGCGGACCGCCAGATTTGATCTGCTTATGAAACAACGGAATGACTGAACCGGAAGACCCCAGCACATTACCGAAGCGAACCATGGTGAAACGGGTTTTATTGACTCGAGAAATATTCGATTCATCGCCCAAAAAAACCGGAGCCAGTTCCCGACTCAACGCCTGCAGGGTCAATTCAGCAAGACGCTTGGTGCTGCCCATGACATTGGTTGGGCGAACAGCCTTGTCTGTAGAAATAAGTACAAAGTTTGCAACACCTGCCTGCAGAGCAGCCTGAGCCGTATTCAACGTACCGATAACATTATTCAAGACACCTTCGGCAATATTGTGCTCAACCATCGGCACATGCTTGTAAGCCGCGGCGTGGTAGACCGTATCAACCTTCCAGGTTGTCATCACATCTAACAGCTTCGCCTGATTACGGACCGAGCCTAAAATCGGTAGTAGCTTAACCGGCAATGATTCACGCGCAACGCGCTGCTCCAACTCTGACAATATGCTGTAAAGGTTGAATTCACCGTGATCAAACAACAGCAACGTCGTTGGCTCGGATGCTAGGATCTGCCTGCAAAGCTCAGAGCCAATGGACCCACCGGCTCCCGTCACCAGAACAATTCGCCCTTTGATACAACGGACAAGCAGCTCCTCCTGCGCAGGCACCGCATCACGGCCCAGCAAGTCAGCAATATCCACTTCTTGAATGTCATCGACCTTTACCCGGCCACTGGCAAGATCCATGAAACCGGGAACACTGCGCACGTGCAGTGGGTATTTCTCCAGAAACCCCAGTATTTCCCGACGACGACTGCGGCTTGACGAAGGGATGGCCAGGAGCACTTCGATTGCCCCCGTATCATCAATCATCTGTTTGATATGTTTTGGCTTATAGACCTGCAACCCGGAGATCACCCGGTCGGCGATGCTGCTGTCATCATCAATAAAGGCTACGGGACGCATAAGCTTGCCCATGCGCAATGCAGCAACAAGCTGGTTGCCGGCGGCGCCGGCACCATAGATGGCAATCTTGGGCAGCCCGTCGTCGCGATTAGTAAAAGGAACATGCTGTGCTGCGGTAAACCAGTCACCGATAAAGTACTGACGCATCACCAGACGTAACCCACCGACCAACACCATGCTCAACCACCAATAGTTGAACACGATGGAGCGAGGGACGACCGTTTGATGATTACTGTACAAGTACACAATCAGAGCCAATATCAACGCGGATAAACTGACCGCTTTGACAATGGCGATCAGCGCATCGTTACCAAAATAACGCATCACCGCGCGGTACATCCCAAACCGGACAAAAAGCGGGATCGCCACAACCGGCGCGCTTAAAAATAGCCAGAGATGAACGACAAAGGGATTGTTCAAATCATCGAACCCCAACCTCACAACAAACGCCATCCACAAGGCAATCCAGACCAACACAATGTCGGTGGCTACCTGAAGGATGCGCTTTTGTCGGCGCGGGAGGCTCAATAGATATGTTCGTATTTTATCCATAACCCCTTTTACTACCCCAATCCCTAGCTTTGATAATCATTGTGTATTGATGCATTTGATCAGCAAACCAATATCCGCTTCACGCTAACCCATGAAGACATGCATCGTATTATTGTTCCAGCTCTCCGGCATGAAACCTGAGCGCAAGAAAAATCAAAGGCAGATAAGCCAACGCGACGCCGATAATACCATCCAATCCCAGAAGAGCGACGCCAAGCGCTATTGGCAACAACCAGAACAGATTGATAAACACGATAGCAAGCGTGACCGGCAGATGGCGCCCAAACTGACGGGAAGCGAATTGATACCCATGGCTACGATGCGCTTCGTAAACCTTGTCTCCTCGCAACAGACGCCGGATCAGTGTGAAAGTGGCGTCAACGATGAATACGCCAAGCAGAATCAACCACACCCATAAAAATTGTGGTGAGTTCCAAGCAGCCTGCAAGGACAGGACACCGAGGGTGATCCCGAGAAAGCCGCTGCCTGCATCCCCCATAAAAATGCGTGCTGGTGGAAAATTCCAGTAGAGAAATCCAAGAACAGCCATCGCCAGCAACAATGGCATCCAGATCAGGTGCTGATTGCCAGTCAGCCAATAGATCAGGCAAGCCCCCATGCATGTACAAATGGCTTCAACACTGGCGATGCCGTCAATCCCATCCATGAAGTTGTAGAGATTGAGCAACCAAACCAGATAAAAAGCAGCCAGGGCGTGCCCTAGCCAACCGAGGCTGATGTCAGCCCCAAAAAGATTGATAGGCGGCAAACCATCCAGCCAGAGCAATGCCCAACCAGCAGCAAGAAAATGCGCCAATAATCGCCAGCGGGCGGCGATATGCCCGTGATCGTCCAGAAAACCAACAATTGCTATGAGCCCACCGCCCCCGGTCAGCGCCCATACCAAAGACAACGGCGCATCAACTGCATGCGCCAGAAACGGTAAAGCGATCAGGAAACTAAGGACAATAGCTACCCCGCCACCACGCGGCGTTGGTACCGTATGAGAGCTACGCCCATTAGGAATATCTATAAGGCTGCGCGCCAATGAGTAACGACGCAGTGCACACGTGAGTAAAAGCGAGGCAACTACCACCCCCGCGAAAAAGCACCAAATTGCCATTTACGATCCAGTTCCTGAAACCATAGGAGAGTTCATCGGCAGACAGACTCAAGACGCTAAAACCTGAGGCGTGCATAATTGCACCCTTTCTTATGCCTGCTGATTACTTATGCTGTTCGACAAAATGCTGAGCGGTGACCCGCAGCGCAGCATCGACACTCAAGGGAGGGGTCCAGCCTAACAACTCGCGGTTCTTACTAATATCGACCTGAAGCGAACCACACAAACGCTGTGAGAGAGCTTTTCGCCCCAGAAGCATAGCCGTTGATTCAAGCACCCGACTGGGCACTGGTAGTAGACGAGCTGGAGAACCGAGGGCTTGCCCCATTCTACGCAACAACTCGGTCGTAGAAAGATCCTCGCCGTCGCTAACTAGAAAGGTCTGATTAGCAGCTGCGGGATGACGGAGACAGGTAACGACTAAATCAACCAGGTTTTCCAACGCAACCAGACTACGACGATTATTAATCGCACCGAATGGCAGAGGCACTCCCTTGCTTAACCAACGCATCATATTCAGGAAATTGGCTTTCACGCCCGGTCCGTAAACGAGGGTTGGCCGGATAATGACAACCTCCATCCCGGTTTGCCTGGCGATCTCCCTTAATCCCTGCTCGGCTTCCATTTTGGAAATGCCATAGGGATCTACTGGCGCAGGTTCAGCATCAGCGAAAAAGGGAGCACCTGGAACTGTTCCTTCACCATTGACCTTGATCGAGCTAATAAATACAAAACGACGAACACCCGCTTGCACTGCTTGTCGTGCGAGATTGAGTGACCCCTCAACATTCACCCGTCGAAAATCACGTAGGCTGTCAGTTGAGGTTTCATTCATGACATGAACACGAGCTGCAGCATGAACAACAGAACTGCACCCCTTCAAGGCGCCCCCCCATGCAGTAGCCTCATCCATATCGGCGACATTCACAATAACAGTGGACTCAGGCAAATCGCAGACAGGAGTCCGCAGCGCCGTGACTAACTCATGTAACGGGGAGATGGATAATCGCTCGTGAACAGCACGGCCCACGAGACCGGACACACCGGTCAAAAGGATCCTACTCATCTTACCTCTTGAAGTTGAAATACTTATTGAGTAAGTGAAATCAGCCAACTCGAAACATCAAACCGTTGATGAGCCACCTTCAAACCAAAAGTGCCCCCCAAACACCGACTCAAAAAATAGATAGAAAAAATCTTAACTCGCCATAAAACCGTACATTGTATGGACCTATGGACGAACAAGATATAAAAATCAAAATAAATACTAAAAAGCTACCATCCACTGAGAAACCAAAAGAACCATACAATCAACATCAAAGTATATTTTATAAAAAACCTTACCTCTTCAATATTATTTACATCAATACACCAAGGCACACCAGACAGTAATATCTACGCAAAAAATCAGAAACAACCAAGGCTTGCAACTTCAGCCATTACTCCCCGCGTATCTTTAGAAAGAATTAAAAACCATCCTCCTCTTCTTCATTCACTCGATCTCGCAACTCTTTACCCGGCTTGAAATGCGGTACAAATTTCCCGTCAAGGCTTACCGATTGCCCAGTCTTCGGGTTACGCCCCACACGCGGCGCACGGTAGTGCAGTGAGAAGCTACCAAACCCCCGAATCTCGATCCGGTCGCCCGTCGCCAGGCATTGGGACATTTGCTCAAGCATAGTCTTGATGGCCAGCTCGACATCCTTGGATGACAACAGCCCTTGATGGGTGACAATTCGTTCGATCAACTCCGACTTCGTCATATTTTTCCCTTCTTTTTCAAGCAGCTAGGTCAGTGCTCAGAAGGTTTTAGCATGCTCTGAGGATTTTGAACAGCCCGTGTATTGACTTATCTGCTGGACCACAATTGCATCGCATCTAGCGCCCCCCCCCTTCAGCGCCTCGGAGCCACTTACCTGCACATGACCAGCATTGTGCGGGTAACGTAACCAGCGGGGTTCCAGCCAAAGGGATAATCGCCCTCTTCGTCCTTCGCATCGCTGGACTTGGTTATGACCTTGTAACCACCGGCTTTGCATTCCTTAGCTGCGCGCTTGTAACATTTATCCCAATCCGAACCCAAGCCCGAGCAATCAATTTCAATTCCACTGACGCCACGTATCGCATGGGTCTTGGCGCTGGTGGTACATCCAGCAAGAAGGAGCACGGCGACAATAACTGCGAGTCTGTTCATTCCCTTCCTTATGCAGCATAGGCTGCGATGCTGACACCCTTTCAACCCAAGCCTAGCTCCTGATGAGCAAGCTCGTTGCTTATAAGAAGAGACAACTCAGTGCATATGTTGGCTTCAGAGGGGTTTAACTCAAATTCCAGACACAAAAAAGGGCGACCGAAGTCGCCCTTTTTCTATGGTCTTACAGAACTTAGTTCTGTTTTTCCATTTGTGCACGCAACAGGTCGCCCAGAGTGGTAGGACCAGCAGCGATATCCGAAGCAGCTGGCTTGTCGCGCAGGCTTTGGATGGCTTCTTTCTCGTCTTCAACGTCTTTCGACTTGATCGAGAGCTGGATTACGCGGCTCTTGCGGTCAACGCTGATGATCTTGGCTTCAACTTCTTCGCCTTCTTTCAGAACGTTACGTGCATCTTCGATGCGGTCACGGCTGATTTCGGAGGCTTTCAGAGTAGCTTCGATGTCGTTGGCCAGGGTGATGATGGCGCCTTTGGCGTCTACTTCTTTTACAACACCCTTAACGATTGCGCCTTTGTCGTTCTCTTGAACGTACTCGGAGAACGGATCGCTTTCCAGTTGCTTGATCCCCAGGGAGATACGCTCACGCTCTGGGTCAACCGACAGGATAACGGTGTCCAGCTCGTCGCCCTTCTTGAAGCGGCGTACGGCTTCTTCGCGCACTTCGTTCGAGGAGATGTGGGAC
>Ga0302175_10000084_pt1 | contig 40075 bp, 33 predicted proteins | sample I_Fen_N3_3_FD_198791 | JGI IMG/M metagenome (GOLD analysis project Ga0302175, IMG submission 198791) | Peat permafrost microbial communities from Stordalen Mire near Abisko, Sweden - I_Fen_N3_3 | ecosystem: Environmental > Terrestrial > Soil > Wetlands > Permafrost | place: Sweden: Abisko... | reverse complement strand
GCCTGGTACCCGCTGTAGTTTACGGTGGCGAAAAAGCCCCTGAATCCATCAGCATGCTGGCTAAAGAAGTTGCCAAACTGCTCGAAAACGAAGCGGCTTACAGCCACATCATCGAGCTGAACGTTGGCGGCACCAAGCAAAACGTAATCATCAAAGCTCTGCAGCGCCACCCGGCTAAAGGCCACGTGCTGCACGCTGACTTCGTACGCGTTGTAGCTGGCCAGAAACTGACCGCTACCGTACCTGTACACTTCGTTGGCGAAGCTGCTCCGATCAAGAAAGGCGGCGAGATTTCGCACGTTATCGCTGAAGTCGAAGTGACTTGCCTGCCGAAAGACCTGCCTGAATTCATCGAAGTTGACCTGGCTGACGCCGAAGTCGGCTCGATCATTCACCTGTCCGACCTCAAAGCCCCTAAAGGCGTTGAGTTTGTTGCTCTGGCTCACGGTAACGACCTGGCTGTTGCCAACGTTCACGCTCCACGTGTTGCTCCAGAAGCTACCGAAGAAGGCGCAGCAGAGTAATTCACTCTGTGAAGCCGGAGTGATCAAGTAACATCGCGGACTGGAACGTAGCGAGAAAGCGGGCGAGAACGCGGAGTTTACATAATGGTAAATGAGCACTTGTCGTCCACTTTCGCCGCACACACCAGTTGCGGCGATGTTATCCACCACTCCAAGGAAGGGCCCCTATCGTGACTGCCATCAAACTGATCGTTGGCCTGGGAAATCCAGGCGCTGAATACGAACAGACCCGGCATAACGCAGGGGCCCTTTTTGTTGAGCGCATCGCGAACGCACAAGGCGTCAACCTTGTGGCGGATCGCAAATATTTCGGCCTGACCGGGCGCTATTCGCATCAGGGTCAGGATGTTCGTCTGCTGATTCCCACCACCTACATGAACCGCAGCGGCCAGGCCGTGGCGGCACTCGCCGGTTTCTTCCGCATCAAGCCTGAAGAAATCCTGGTGGCGCATGACGAACTCGACCTGCCTCCGGGCGTTGCCAAACTCAAACAGGGCGGCGGCCACGGCGGTCACAACGGGTTGCGCGACATCATCGCGCAACTGGGCAATCAGAATACCTTTTACCGCTTGCGGCTTGGCATTGGCCACCCGGGCGTTGCGAGTATGGTTTCAAATTTCGTCCTGGGTCGTGCGCCACGCGCCGAACAGGAAAAACTCGATGCCAGCATCGACTTTGCCCTCGGCGTGCTGCCGGATATCCTCGCCGGGGAATGGAACCGCGCGATGAAAAACCTGCACAGCCAGAAGGCCTGACTCACTCCTCGGGGAAAACACCATGGGATTCAATTGCGGCATCGTCGGCCTGCCTAACGTCGGCAAGTCCACCCTATTCAACGCCCTGACCAAATCCGGGATCGCGGCCGAGAACTTCCCCTTCTGCACCATCGAGCCGAACACCGGTATCGTGCCGATGCCGGACCCGCGCCTGGAAGCCCTGGCAGCCATCGTCAATCCGAAGCGCATCCTGCCGACCACCATGGAATTCGTCGACATCGCAGGCCTGGTGGCCGGCGCCTCGAAAGGTGAAGGCCTGGGCAACAAGTTCCTCGCCAACATCCGTGAAACCGATGCCATCGCCCACGTGGTCCGCTGCTTCGAAGACGAGAACGTGATTCACGTCTCCATCGAGATCATCGACCTGGAACTGATCTTCGCCGACCTCGACAGCTGCGAGAAGCAACTGCAGAAAGTCGCGCGCAATGCCAAGGGCGGCGACAAGGACGCAGTGGTCCAGAAAGGCCTGCTGGAGCAGTTGATTGCTCACTTCACCCTCGGCAAGCCTGCGCGCACGCTGATGAAAACCATGCATGCCGACGACAAAGCGGTGATTCGCGGTTTCCACCTGCTGACCACCAAGCCGGTCATGTACATCGCCAACGTCGCTGAAGACGGTTTCGAGAACAACCCGCTGCTGGACATCGTCAAAGCCATCGCCGAAGAAGAAGGCGCCATGGTGGTTCCGGTCTGCAACAAGATCGAAGCCGAAATCGCCGAGCTTGAAGATGGCGAAGAGAAAGACATGTTCCTCGAAGCCCTGGGCCTGGAAGAACCTGGCCTGAACCGCGTAATCCGCGCCGGCTACGAGATGCTGCACCTGCAGACCTACTTCACCTCCGGTGTCGAAGAAGTCCGCGCCTGGACCGTCCGCGTCGGTGCCACCGCACCGCAAGCCGCTGGCGTGATCCACACCGACTTCGAAAAAGGCTTCATCCGCGCCGAAGTCATCGCCTATGACGACTTCATCCAGTACAAGGGCGAAGCCGGCACCAAAGAAGCCGGTAAATGGCGTCTGGAAGGCAAGGATTACATCGTGAAAGACGGCGATGTGATGCACTTCCGTTTTAACGTGTAAAATCTTCGCTCAAGAAAAAGCCGCGTTTAGACGCGGCTTTTTTGTGCCTGTGATTCCTGTAGGAGCAAAGCTTGCTCGCGATGGCCGTTACGCGATTTACCCACGTATCGCGTCATCGTTCATCGCGGGCAAGCCTTGCTCCTACGGGTCCATGTATCGTCAGGGCTTTTTGGTTCTTGGCAGGAAGATCGCCAACACGCCAAACAGTGGCAAGAACGAACACAGGAAGTACACGTATTCAATCCCGTGAACATCCGCCAAATGCCCCAGCAGCGCCGCACCAATCCCGCCGAAACCGAACATCAAACCGAAGAACACCCCGGCAATCATCCCGACATTGCCCGGCACCAGTTCTTGCGCGTAGACCACGATGGCCGAGAAGGCCGAAGCCAGGATGAAGCCGATGACCACGCTGAGAATACTGGTCCAGAACAGATCGACATGGGGCAGGATCAAGGTAAACGGCGCAACACCGAGGATCGAGAACCAGATCACCGCCTTACGCCCGATCTTGTCGCCTATCGGCCCGCCGAAGAAGGTCCCCGCCGCCACTGCCCCAAGGAACAGGAACAGATGCAGCTGTGAACTGGCCACTGACAGGTCGAACTTCTCGATCAGGTAGAAGGTGAAGTAACTGGTGAAACTGGCCATGTAGAAATACTTGGAGAACACCAGCAAACCGAGCACCACCAGTGCACTGATTACCCGATTTTTCGACAAACCATGGGTCGCCGCCTGACCTTGCTTGAGCTTGAACAGGCTCAGGTGATTGGCGTACCAACGGCTGATCCGGTACAGCACGAACAGCGCAAACACCGCGAACAGCCCGAACCACGCAACATGGCCCTGGCCGTAGGGAATGATGATCGCCGCCGCCAGCAACGGGCCGAACGCCGAGCCGGCGTTACCGCCAACCTGGAAGGTCGATTGCGCCAGGCCGAAACGCCCGCCAGACGCCAGCCGTGCCACGCGAGACGCTTCCGGGTGGAAGGTCGAGGAGCCGATACCGATCAGCCCCGCCGCCAGCAGAATCATCGGGAAGTTACCGACCACCGACATCATCAAAATGCCGATCAATGTGCAGACCGTACCGGCCGGCAGCAGCCACGGCTTGGGATGGCGATCGGTGTAGTAGCCGACCCAGGGTTGCAGCAACGAGGCCGTCAACTGAAACGTCAGAGTGATCAGGCCGACCTGGGTAAAGGTCAGGCCATAATTGGCCTTGAGCATCGGATAAATCGACGGCAGGACCGACTGAATCAGGTCGTTGATCAAATGCGCCAGCGCCACCGCGCCGATGATGCGCATGACCAGCGGGCTGCTTTGCGGAGTCGCGGATGCCGGCGTCGAGCCGGTCTTGGCATTGCTGATAGCCATGAGATTTTCCGTACAACAGAGGGGTGCACACGGGCAGGTGCGTCAATGTGCCATTTTTCGGTGCGGCAGCGCCATCCCCTTAGCCTGCTAACGACCTTGACGTTCATCGACACGCAGGTGATAGCGCAACGCCATGGTCTAAATCTTGCCTTGCTAAACCCCTTCAACGCGGGGCCCTTACAAAGGGAACCGAGAATGGGAAGTTTCGCTACAGAGTCGGCCTACAGAGCTGGTGAGGGTGAACTTTCGAGGCCTTTTAAAAGGGCACAAGTCGCGGTCGCAACGACCACGACGCACGCCAATGGTGCGTGGTGTCCAGAGGAGTCATGGGGCATGCAGGCTTTTTTATCACCGGGGATCGGGCTGCTGGGGCGTTTTGGCTTCGCACGCAAGTTTCAGCTGTTGTTTCTGCTGTTTATCCTGCCGCTGGCCGGCAGCCTGTGGATGATTGGCCAGGACTATCGGGACAAGTTGCAGTTGATTTCCGGCGAACGCGCCGGGGTTCGCCAATTGCTGGCCCTGGATGCGCTCGACAACCTGCTCGCCGCCCAGCGTGACCGCGCCGCCCGCTGGCGCGCCACCGAAACCAATCGCCAACCGACCCCGGCCACGATCGCCGCCATGGGCGCCTTCGACGCGGTACAACCCGCCGTCGCCCAAGCCACCACGGACCTGGGCAATGCCCTGAAAACCGAAGGCGCCGAGGGTGAAACCCTGACCCGCTATCAAGCCCTGCAAACCGCGCTCAATGGCCTGGACTCGAAAAGCCTGAGCAGCGTCGGCTGGTGGCCGGACGGTTACGACCGCTTCACCAACGCCTTGAGCGCCCTGCAAGCCTTGCGTGAACAGATCGTCATGGACAATCGCCTGACCCTGGCGCCGTGGCTGGAAACCTACTTGCTGACGCAGATTTCGACACAGCACGCGCCGGACCTGATCGAACGGGTCGGACGCCTCGCCGCCGTCGGTCAGGCGTCGGTGGTGTCCGGGCAGTTCACCCTGCAAAGCCGTTTGCAGTTGCGGGACTTGCGCGGTCGCATCGGCGACGCCCGGGAACAGCTTGTTAAAACCGCGAGCCTGCTCGAAGCCCGACTGCCCAGCGCCTTGCAGACGTGGGCCGGGCAATACCATGACAACCTCAAACACCTGGATGCGAGCCTGAAAGTCCTCGACGATGGCGTGTTCGGCGGCAGCATCACCCTCAAGCCCGACGACTTCGAACGTAACCTCGACGCGTTGCTGATCGACCTCGCCTCGCTGCGCCAGCAATCGCTGGTGTCGCTGGATCAACGTCTGGATTACTACCACAGCTCGGCGATTCGCCAATTCTTCCTCGTGGCGACCATCTTTGGTTGCCTGTTGTTGGCGGCGTTGTACCTGTTCGTGTGCTTGCAGGCCTCGATCCGGCGCAGCGCCAGCGGCATCACCGTGTTGGCCGAAGCCCTGCGTGACGGCAATCTGAGCCTGCAAGTGCCGGTGCAGGGCCGCGATGAACTGGCGGCGATCAGCACCGCACTCAACGTGGCCGTAGTGCAACTGCGCAACAGTTTGCTCGGGGTCGATCACGAGACCTTGCAACTGAGTAATGCCGTGCGCACCCTCAACGATCATTCCAGCGGCGCGCTGGGGGAAGTCGAGGCCCAGCAAATCCAGATCAGCCAGATCGCCGCGGCCGCCACGCAATTGGCCGCCACCTCTCAAGGGGTCGCTCAGAGCTGTGAACAAGCCTCTGGCAGCGCGCAGCACACCCAACGCATCGCCGCCGACAGCAGCCGCGACAGCCAACGCACGACGGCGAGCATTCAACAGCTCAATCAGCGCCTCAACGAGACGGCGGCGGCGTTGGGCCGGGTCAGTGAGCAAGGCCAGCAGATTCAATTGGTGGTGGATACCATTCGCGGCGTCGCCGAGCAAACCAACCTGTTGGCGCTCAACGCCGCGATCGAAGCCGCTCGCGCGGGCGAGCAAGGTCGTGGCTTTGCAGTCGTGGCCGATGAAGTGCGCAGTCTTTCCCAGCGCACGCAGTCGTCCACTGCGCAGATCGCCGGCACAGTCGACAGCCTGCGCAACACCGTGAATGAAGCCGTGAGTTTGATGGAAGCGGCTTGCGGCCAGGCGCAATCCGACGCCGAAGCCGTCACCGGCCTGGGCGAACGCCTGGGGGAAATCGCCAGCGCGGTGCAGAGCGTCACCGACACCCTGGCGCAAATCGCCACGGCTGTTGAGGAACAAGCGAGTACGGCCGATGAGGTCAGCGGCAACATCCAGCAGGTCGATCAGGCCGCCGTCAGATTGCTGGAAGGCGCGCGGGCCGTGAACCTCGCGGCCGATACCTTGAGCCAGGGCAGCAAGGCCTTGAGTGCGAATACCGGGAGATTTCAGCTCAATTGATGCCCCGCCCTGCCCCGGTTTTTCGGGTCAGGGCGATAAGCAGTTGAAAGCGTAGAGAAATATTTTAGATTTACGCTTGACACATCATCGTTCCAAGCCAATAATGCGCGCCACTTGGCTACATAGCTCAGTTGGTTAGAGCATAGCATTCATAATGCTGGGGTCCGGGGTTCAAGTCCCTGTGTAGCCACCAAGTACTAAAAACGGCTTACCGAAAGGTAGGCCGTTTTTTTATGCCTCGATTTTTTATCCCCGATGGCTGTGCAGCAGCCCTTCTCTCGCAGAGAAAAAAGAGACCGCCTCGCGCCCTATCGGGACCGCACGGCATTTCGCTAAATCCCTCGTCACAGGTTTAGTTGATCCCCCATTGCCCCCAAGCCGAACTGAATGCCTCAAGCCTGAGGCGCCACCCGCTCGGCTAACCCAACCGCATGGTCATAAGCTCAGAAAACACTGTAGGAATTGGGTGTGGGCGACGGAATCAGAAGTGCGTAGTGGATCTTTCGTACGCTCAAAGAGGCAGAAACTTTAAGTTACCGAGTCAATTTGACCGGGCTCAAATTTGATCGACAAGCTCCCACGGCTTGACCCGAAGTCATACAGGGAGTTGTCATGAACAAGGACATATCAAAATATATTTTCGACGACTACTGGCGTCGTAAACGCTGGAACGGTGGCGCCTCATGGGCCGCATGGAATCCGCCACGGGAGCCAGAGCCGGTGGCATACGTTCCAACCGATGAATGGCCAACGCCAAAGCCCCGTGACGATCTGGTGTTTGCCAAGTCCTGCACTCCAGAGAATTGGTGCCGAACGAACGCCGGTACAGCACCTGAACCCGCCGCCAACTTCGGTAAGGTCATGGTGGCGGGCGCCATGCTCTTTCCATCAGCCGGCACCGCTGTAGCGACTGCGTTTGGTGCCGACTTGGCATTGGGGCGCATGGCCGGTGGCGGAATCCTGCAACAGCGCCTCAATTGGGCGATACGTGGCGCAGGCGGACCGGCCAGTGTGTTCATTCTCGGGATGCTGCCAACCAAAATGGGCGACGGCACTCTTCACACCGACGAACAGTTACGCACCATGACCCGCGCCACCACTCGCGTGCGCTTCCAGTTCCGGCGTGACGCCGAAGGGGTCATGCAGGTCTACGGCATCCACACAGGCGCCTCGGGCGATGACTCGGTGCGTACCGTGAACGTTAAGTGGAACGAAGACAAAACCGCCATGGAGGCCAAGCTCAACGGCATTACCATCCTGTGGACGCCCCAACGCGGGCCTCTGGGATCAATGCCGCCGCTGATCTATCCCGAGCACCACGAGCACCTGAACACCCTCCTCGTTCACCCGATCCCCGAGAACACAGATAGCCAGATAGACGGCCTGCCCGGTGAGGACATTACCGCCGAGGACTGTATTCTGGTGTTTCCGGAAACGACCGGGCTTAAGTCGCTGTATGTGGTGTTTGCTCGACCGGCTGGCGGCGGTGATCTCAAGTACCACACGCCGCCACTCACGCTTCCTGCTTTTCCCGATGCGGTCAGGGTCCGCCGTAAAGGAAATCGGGCGCGCTGGGAAAGTAAAAAACGAATCTATGAATGGGACTACCAACACGGAGCGGTAGAGGTGTACGACTGGCAAAACAATCACCTGGGTGAGTTTGATGCAAATACCGGCGAACAAACCGGGAAAGCCAGACCCGAAAGAAAGACCACAACAAATTAAGCAGGAGCAGCCCCCATGAGATTTATTGTCATCAGTGGCTTTTACCCAGAACCCAATCCGGACAATTCTTTGCAGTACGAAAGGGCTGTACCTCCGGACTTAGAATCCGCTGTACTCACCACGATGGGATGGACCTCCCTTGTAGAAGTACCGATGGGCGAAAACGATCTCACCCAAGATCAAGCCCAGGCAGTCATGAAGATACTCAATGACCCTGTCAAAGATGACTTGGCGTACTCCATAGGGCTTTTCAGCTAGCGTGCCAGCGGGGCGGAACAGGGCGCAGTTGAAAACAATTACAGCGCCCAACTTGTAGCCACCCAGTACTAAAAACGGCTTACCGAAAGGTAGGCCATTTTTATTGCTTCAGGAAAAGTGCCCGACCAAGTCAGGCACGCATCGTCGCCAACGCAGCCAACCCCCGTTCCCAAATCTGCCAGGTGCGCAGCCAGACCATGGCCTGCCAGTCACTGTCAGCGGGATAGAACTGCTCCAGCAGATTCAGTTTGATCCCACGCCCCACCGCGCCACTCGGATCGCCATGCAGGTGCAGCCAATGGTCATCACGCAAATGCCGATGAACGTCCGCCCCCGGATACGTCCCGCACTCGATCACAAACGGCATCAACCGCACGTTTGGCAAAGCATTGAGCAACGCTTGCGAGGTGTAACCGGTGGCAGTGGCGGCCACGCCGGTTTCGCTCGTGGTGTTGGCGCCGGTGTGCAAGGTGTAGAGCCACGGGCCATAAATGGCTTGGGCCTCTGCCAGCCCCGGGTAGGCCGCTTCGGTAATGGTCAGCAACATCGGATGACCGTATTCACCGGCGCCGGTGTGCAAGTCGAAACATATCGCGACCTCGGCATGGGCAACGTGTGTCTGAATGATCTGGTGCAGCGTGCGGTTCGACCAGCTCGGCGCCGGGCCGCCGTAGAACAAACCCTCGGGATGACTGTGCTGGCCGCCCTCGACAATCGACATCACCGCCGGCCAGCCATGCTCATTGATTTGCGCATCGAGCAAGGCATCGGCGCGCTCGCGCTCGGGGCCGTGCAGCTCGGTGCTGGCGTAAATCTCATGCAGCGCCGCGTAGGCCTGGTTGTCTGGCAATGGGCGTTCGAAGTTCAGGTGATTGCGGTTCAAATCGATGTTGTCCTCATTGACCCGTCGCAACCACGCCGTGCCCCAGGGGTTGATCAGGTGGATCATCACCACGGCGACATCCGCCGGCAGCGAACGCTTGCCCAAGTCCTGCAACCATTTGATCTGACACCCGGAGCCATAGAAACCTTCAACCCCATGGGTGCCGCTGAGCGCAATCAAAAGACGCTTGGCGCCCGGATCACCGAGCACGGCCACATCGGTGCTCAACGGCTCACCGAACGGCCCTGGGAGCGGATGCGGATACTCAGTCAACGTCGCCCCGGCAGCGCTCGCCGCCGCCAGAAATTGTTCACGTTGCTGGCGATAACTGGGCTGGGTAGGAAACTTGGTGTGCATGTGTGCCTCTTGTTGGTTTTCTGGCCGCGCGATTGCCTCGACCCTACAGAAAATCCTTCCATTGATGAAGGACAAAAGTCTCTGGGTTGTCGGACGTGGTTTGCGTCGTACCCGATCGGCCGATAAAGTCCCCGGACCTTTATCCCACGGACGGAGTGCCCCACGTGTTCCCAGCCTTCCACTTGAGCCGCTATCGCCTGTCAGCCCTGGCGCTGATCACCGCTGCAATGACCCTGGCGGCGTGTAACGCCCCGCCCTCCTCGCCTTCGGGCGTGACCCTGCCCGTCGCCCCGGAAGCCGCCAGCGGTTTTCGCACCGACCTGCAAACCCGTTACGCCTCCAGACACATGGCAGCGGCGGCCAACCCTCTGGCGGCTGCGGCCGGGCGGGAGATGCTGCGCCAGGGCGGTTCGGCGATTGATGCCGCGATTGCCATGCAAGCGGTGTTGACCCTGGTAGAGCCGCAATCGTCGGGCATCGGTGGCGGTGCGTTGATTGTGTTGTGGGACGGCAAGAACGTGCGCACCTACGATGGGCGTGAAACGGCTCCGGCCGGCGCTACCGAGAAACTTTTCCTACAAGCCGATGGGCAACCGATGCCGTTCAGCCAGGCACAGATCGGCGGTCGTTCGGTCGGCACACCGGGCGTGTTGCGTGCACTGGAACTGGCTCATCAAAAACACGGTCGCCTGCCCTGGGCGAAGTTGTTCGAGCCGGCCATCCAACTCGCCGAACAAGGCTTTGCGATCTCGCCGCGTTTGCATCAGTTGATCGCGTCGGATTCGTCGATGCAGCGTTCGCCGGACATGATGGCGTATTTCCTGAATGCCGACGGTAGCCCGAAAGCCGTCGGCACGCTGCTGAAAAACCCGGCACTGGCCGCCGCGCTGAAACGCATCGCCAAGGAAGGTCCGGATGCGCTGTACAAAGGGCCGATTGCCGAAGAGATCGTCGCCAAAGTCCAGGGTCACAAAAACCCCGGCAGCTTGTCGCTGAACGATCTTCAAGGCTATCAGGCCAAAGAACGTGCGCCGCTGTGCACTGACTACAAGCGCTGGCAGGTTTGCGGCATGCCGCCGCCATCGTCGGGCGGGATTGCCGTGGCGCAGATCCTCGGCACCTTGCAAGCCCTTGAATCCCGCGACCCGCGCTTGGCCCTCGCGCCGCTGACACCGCTCAAAACCAACAAACCGGCGGGCATCGAACCGGCGCCCGAAGCCGTGCACTTGATCTCCGAGGCCGAACGCCTGGCCTACGCCGACCGCGCGCAATACGTCGCCGACACCGACTTCGTGCCCGTGCCGGTCAAAGGCCTGGTGGACCCCGCCTACCTGGCCAGCCGCGCGGCGCTGATCGGCGACCGCAGCATGGGCAGCGCCAAACCCGGTACACCGCCAGGCATTCAAGTCGCCTACGCGCCGGACCGCTCACCACTGCGCATCTCCACCTCGCAAGTGGTGGCGGTCGATGACCAGGGCGGCGCGGTGTCCATGACCACCACCGTCGAAGCGGCGTTCGGCTCGCACCTGATGGTCCAGGGCTTTCTGCTGAACAACCAGATGACCGACTTCTCGTTCATCCCCGAAGAGAACGGCCAGAAAGTCGCCAACCGCGTCGAACCCGGCAAACGCCCGCGTTCATCCATGGCGCCCACCCTGATCTTCGACCGCCAGAGCGGTGAATTCCTCGCCACCGTCGGCTCCCCGGGCGGCTCGCAAATCATCGAATACGTCGCCAAATCCACCATCGGCCTGCTCGACTGGAACCTCGACCCGCAAGCCGCCATCAGCCTGCCCAACTTCGGCAGCCGCAACGGCCCGACCGAACTGGAACAAGGGCAGTTCAGCCCGGCACTGATTCAGGCACTGAAAGACAAAGGACATGCGGTGAACGAAATCGACATGACCAGCGGGACTCAGGCGATTGTTCGGGTCAAGGATGCGCAGGGGAAAGCTTCGTTGGCAGGCGGGGCAGATCCGCGGCGTGAGGGGGAGGCGTTGGGGGATTGAGTCTTACACAGGAATGGGAAAAGGCTTACTGGGTGGTAGGCCTTTTTTTATTGAAAAATCATCTTGATCGGTAACCCCCTGTGGCCTTTTCCGACCCAAAAATGATGTCTTTGTGGATAAAGTCTATAGACCTCTGACCTCCAGCATCGCATCACCCTCGCGCCAATAAATCAGCTATCGACAGTTATCGAACGGGAGTCTAAGCCTCCTCAGACTTGCATCAGTCCCATCGCGGGACTAGGATCATGCCATGAGAATCATCGCCATCAGCCAACTGAAAAGTTTTTGGGAGAAATACCCAGACTCGCAACAGCCTTTCCTTGCATGGATTGACGAGGCAAGGAAAGCAACATGGAACACGCCAACTGACATAAAGGCGCACTTTGCTTCCGCCAGCATTCTCAAAAGCCGCAGAGTCGTGTTCAACATAAAGGGCAATGACTTTCGGCTAGTAGTTGCCGTCGCCTACCGCTTCGGAGCGGTATACATAAAATTTGTCGGCACCCACAAACAGTACGACGCAATCGACGCTGATACCGTCGAGATGGAGTAACCCATGAACATCCGTCCGATTCACACCGACGAGGATTACCGTGCAGCGTTAAAAAATGTGTCTGCACTCTTCGACAATGAGCCCGAGCCCGACACTCCTGAAGGCGACTACTTCGACATCATGATCACGCTCATCGAGGCGTATGAGTCAAAGCAGTTTCCAGTCGATCTGCCAAACCCGATCGATGCAATCAAATTCCGTATGGCACAGTCCGGCCTCTCTGCCGCCGATCTGGCGCCCGCGATCGGCCGGACAAACCGCGTCTATGAAGTGCTTAACGGCAAGCGTGCATTGACGCTTCCAATGATCTGGAAACTCCATGAGCTGTTCGGAATTCCAGCGGAGAGCTTGATTAAACCCGTGAAATTAGCCTGAACGAGCGTCAGCACGTTGTATCAATCCAAAAAACTAAACACTCACATAAACCCAAGCCTCAATCCCTGACTTCAACACCACGCTGACTCGCTTGTAGTCCGACACTTCATAGCTGTCCGCCGCTGCCAGTTCTTCAGCAGTGATCCGGAACACCATCCCGGGGATTGGCGCGCTGCTGGCGCTGCCCGGGCGCAGGATCGGGTGATGGGTCTTGCCGCTGGTGGCCAGGACTTCAGGGTCGGTGATTTCCACCCAGGATTGCTCATAGCCCAGCATAGCGTCGGCGCTGCCGGAGAGTTCGCGGCCGAAGTTGGCCAGTTGCACGGCTTTGTCCTGCAAGGTGCCGTAGGAAAACAGGTAAATCGTTGCATCGGTCATCGATCAATCCTTGAGTGAAAATTCCCGCATGGTTTAACGGCTGATCTTCAATGCCTACCCGCTGCTTGCTTATTGCCTGGCCCCATGGAGAACGTGTCGTTTGATATCGCGGCACAACAGATACTTTAAAAACCGCCCTCAGCGATTGGCAACCAAGTGCGCGCCGAACAGCAGGTAGCAACTGCCGGCAAAGCGGTCCAGCCACTGGCGCGAACGCTCATAAACGCCGGCGAACCGGCGGCTGGCAAACAGCAACGCCACGCTGCAATACCAACTGAATGACAGGCCTGCCATGGTCAGCACCGCCAGCGCCAGCAACATCGGTGGCGGGGACGCGGGCATGGCGGTGGCAAAAATTGTCGCGACGAACAGCGCTGACTTTGGATTGGTCAGGTTGCCGACAACCCCGCGCCCATAGGCCGACAACAGCGAGCGCCCTGCCCCGTTCAGCGAGTCATTGTCGCCTTGCTGCGTCGCCGGTTTGCGCTTGAACTGCTTCAACCCCAGATAGATCAGGTAACAGCCCCCGGCAATCTTGAACGTCAGATAGAGCGTCGGCGCCGCGCTGAACAACGACTTGATGCCCAGCCCGCCGGCCAAGCCCCACACCACGGTGCCGGTGGCGACGCCCAGCGCGGCCATCACACCATGCTGGCGGGAGCAACTGGCAGCCAGTTGCGCGATGTTGAAGAAATTAGGGCCAGGCGTCACCACCGCGACGGTCCACAACAGCGCCAACGACAACAACGGTGCGGCGTAACTCAGGTGGGTGATGTCCATCAGGAGGATCGCCTTCTTGGCTTCAGGGAATGCTCCGTACCTTGCAACATTTGCTGAGCATTTTCCACTTGTCAGCGCGACGCTATCCGCCTGCCAACACACTGGGTTACCGTGTGCCGAACCGAACTCAAGACATCGCCACCATGGTCAAATACATGCCCCCCAGCGACTGGCTCCACCGCGCGCCGAACATCGGCGGGCTGGAGCGTATCGAGGCGTTTTTTGCCGGTCACGGCTACGACCTGCACCGCCACGACACCTACGCCATCGGCCGCACCCTGGCCGGGGTCCAGCGTTTTCAGTATCGCGGCGGCTGGCGCCACAGTCTGCCGGGCGGCACGCTGGTGCTGCACCCGGACGAAGTCCACAACGGCGAGGCCGGCACCGATAGCGGTTTCCACTACCGAATGATGTATATCGAGCCGGCGCTGATCCAGCAGATCCTCGGCGGTCAGCCGCTGCCGTTTATCAAGACCGGCCTGTCCACCGATCCGCGCCTGTTCGCCGCTACCGACGTGCTGATGCGCAGCCTCGATGACCCGCTCGATCCGCTGGAAGAACAGGACGCGTTGTTCGATCTGGCGCATGCCTTGAGCGCCGCATCCGGCGTCCCGATCAAACGCCAGCGCTTCGATTATGCAGCGGCGGAGCGTGCCCGGGCGTTCATGCACAGCGCACTGGATCGCCCCGTAACCCTGGAGGAACTGGCACAACACAGCGGTCGGGATCGCTGGAGTCTGTCGCGGGATTTTCGTCTGCTGTTCGGCACCAGCCCCTACCGCTACCTGACGATGCGCCGTCTGGATCTGGTCCGTTCACTGCTGATGCAGGGCCAGTCGCTGGTCGGCGCAGCGCTGATCGCCGGTTTCACCGATCAGAGCCACATGACCCGGCAGTTCAGCAAAACCTACGGCCTCTCACCGGCGCGCTGGCTGAAAATGCACCGGCGCTGAGCCACGCACAATCGTTCAAGAATCCCGCCCAGGCACTGGCTATCGTGGCCCCGTCATCAACCACGAGGTGCTGCCATGAACCTGTATCAAAGCCTGAATTTCGGTCAGAAAATCGACCAGATCGACCAACACTGGTCGCCCCGGGTCATCGCCGAAATGAACGACTACCAGTTCAAAGTGGTGAAGCTGCTGGGGGATTTCATCTGGCACGATCACCACGACACCGACGAAACCTTCATCGTCCTTGAGGGGCAATTACGCATCGACTTTCGCGACGGTCATGTGCTGATTTCGGCGGGGGAAATGTACGTCGTGCCCAAGGGCGTCGAGCACAAACCGTCGGCGGAGCAGGAGGTAAAACTGCTACTGATCGAACCCAAAGGCGTGCTCAACACCGGCAGCCAGGGCGGTGAGCGAACGGCGGTGAATGATCTGTGGATTTGAAACCGATACGAACAGAGTGGGAGCGGGCTTGCTCGCGAAGAGGCCGTATCAGTCGACATCACTGTTGAATGACACACCGCTTTCGCGAGCAAGCCCGCTCCCACAGGTTCCGCGTCTTGGGGCTTACTCCATCAGGTTCTTGCCATCCACCGGATCACCGATTTTCAGGAAATGCCCGCCCGCCACATGGTGCAGGGTGCGCAACGCATCGTGCCCTTCGAAATGCCAGCGGCCGTCGCTGAACACGCGCTCATCGGCTTGGGCGGCAATCACTTCGGCCAGGAACAAATCGTATTGCTGATGGTTGTGCGGCTCCGGCAGCAACCGGCACTCCAGCCACGCCACACAACCGTCCAGCATCGGAGCATCGATCAATTCGCCGCTGAAGGTCCGCAAGCCGTAGGCCTGGAACTTGTCCTGGCCTTGTGCCTGGGTGATTTCCAGGCCCGAAGTCGAACCGACGGTCTGGACGATATCGGCCTGGGCGGCGCAGGGCACGTTCACCACGAACGTGCCCGAGGCTTCCAGCAGTTGCCGGGTCCAGGTGGACTTGTCCAGCACCACGGCGATTTTCGGCGGTTCAAAATCCAGCGGCATGGCCCAGGCCGCCGCCATGATATTGCGCTGACCTTCGTGGGCCGCACTGACCAGCACGGTCGGCCCGTGATTGAGCAGGCGATACGCCTTGGACAATGGCACCGGACGGCGATGGGAAACGGTCATGGATGTCTGCTCCTGGGGAAAACGCCGATTGTAGCGGGAAGTGCGATTGCGGCCAGGGCGAGAAACAGGGGTGTCGTTACGAAAAAGATCGCAGCCTTCGGCAGCTCCTACATGGATTGACATTCCCCTGTAGGAGCTGCCGAAGGCTGCGATCTTTTCGGTCTACGTCTATTTGAGGCCGCGAATCAAGTCGTCAGTTGATTGGCAAACTGCCCGACCGCATTCACCACTTTCTGTGCGCCATCCTGAATCTCGACAATCACCGTCCCTGCCTCGGCCGCCAGCGCCAGGCCTTGCTCGGCCTGGAGTTTACCGTCGGTCATCAAAGCCACGGCATTGCGCGCCATTTCCTGGTTCTGGCGCACTACGCCGACAATTTCATCAGTGGCCTGGCTGGTGCGTGATGCCAGTTGCCGCACTTCATCCGCCACCACCGCAAAGCCCCGGCCCTGCTCGCCGGCACGCGCCGCTTCGATGGCGGCGTTTAGCGCCAACAGATTGGTCTGCTCGGCGATGCCGCTGATGGTCTTGACGATGGTGCCGATTACCAGCGACTGCTCGTTCAGCGCTTCGATGCCTTCACCGGCGGTTTGCATGTGTTTGGCCAGGTCGCGCATCACCGTCACGGCCTGAGTGACCACGGCGGTGCCGCGCTGGGCACTGTTGTCGGTTTGCTGCGAGGTGCTGTAGGCAATGTTGGCGGCGTCGGCAACGGCCCTTTCCTGATTGACCTGATCGGTGATGACCGTCGCAAACTTCACCACTTTGTAGAGTTTGTTGTTGGAATCGACCACGGGGTTGTAGGACGCCTCCAGCCAGACTGTACGACCATGGCTGTCGACACGCTTGAAACGCCCGGCCACAAACTCGCCGTTGTTCAGGCGTTGCCAGAAATTCTGGTACTCGGCGCTGTTGTATTCCTCCGGCTCGCAGAAGGTGCGGTGATGTTTGCCCTGAATCTGCGCCAGGCTGTAACCCATGCCGCTGAGGAAGCGCTCGTTGGCCGCCAGCACATTGCCATTGAGGTCGAACTCGATCACCGCCGTCGAACGCACCAGCGCGCCGATCAGGTTCTCGTGCTCACGGGACGCCTCGATGGTGCGGGTCAGGTCGCTGGAGTAAATCGAGAAGTGCTTGATCCGCCCATCCGCCGACCGCACCGGTTGCACAATCGAACGCAGCCAGGCTTCAGCACCATTGCCACGCAGCAAGCGCACGGTGCCGGCAAAATGCTCGCCACGGGTCAGCGCCGTCTTGAAACGGTTATGGAATTCGTCGGATTTCACATGCGCCGGCACGAGGTCCTCAATCTGCCGTCCGATCAGGTCATTGCTCTTGTAGAGCATCTCCCCGAGGAAATTCTGGTTAACCGATTGAATTCGCCCATCAGCTTCAAGGGTCAGGACCAGCATCTCGCTTTCCAGACTTTCCTTCACTTGCAGGAGGCTGGAGAGTTCTTCGCGAAGAGCGGACAGCTCCTGCTTCAAGCGTTTATTGAACATGGGAAAGCACCGAGGGCTGGAGTAGAAAGCGGCATGCAGCCTAACCATCGGCCTGGGGCATGTTTTCTGAAGCGTGTTTGAGGGTTGTCCTACAAAAATAATGGCGGAGGGGGATTTTCCTGCCGCTCTGCAACGCGGGGCGGTTACAAAACCCCAGCGCTCTGGCCCGGCCATATCAGGTATCCTCCGGCTAAATTGCAACAATATGTTGCAACGGTATCCGCCCGATAAGGAGTTCCGTTTTGGATTTATCGACCGCTGCCTGGATGGTTCACGACACCCGTCTGATCCTTTGCTGCCTGCTGGCGATTGCCACGATTATCGTGTTGATCAGCGCCACCAAACTCCCGCCCTTTCTGTCGATCCTGATCGGCACCTTCATTGCCGGTGTCGGCGCCGGGTTGCCGCCCGAAGACGTGGCCAAGGCGTTCAGCAAAGGCGCCGGGGCGATTCTCGGTGAAGCGGGGATCATCATTGCCCTGGGCTCGATGCTGGGGGCGTTGATGGCCGAATCCGGGGCCGCCGACCGCATCGCTTCGACCTTACTGGGGCTGGGCAAGGGCAAGTCCCTGCCGTGGGTCATGGCGTTGGTGGCGATGGTGATTGGCCTGCCGCTGTTTTTTGAAGTCGGGCTGGTGATGATGGTGCCGATCATCTTCGTCATGGCGCGCCGTTCGGGTCAGCCGTTGCTGAAGATTGCGATCCCGGCGTTGGCCGGCATGACCACACTGCACGCCTTGATGCCGCCGCATCCCGGGCCGCTGATTGCGGTCAGCGCGTTGCACGCCGACCTTGGCCTGACCATGTTGCTGGGGTTCAGCATCGCGATTCCGGCGGTGATGCTGGCCGGGCCGATCTACGGCAACTGGCTGTCGAAACGCATGCACGTCGATGAGCCGGCGGAACTCGGCGCCCTGTTCAGCGCCCCGCCCAAGGCCCCGCGCCAACCGAGTTTCGGGACGTCGCTGCTGATCATTCTGTTGCCGGTGTTGCTGATGCTTGGCAGCACGTTGGCAAAAGTTGCGATGAGCCCCGAAAGCAGCGTCGCCCTGACCCTGAAGTTCCTTGGCGAACCTCTGGTGGCGTTGGGTATCGCGGTGATGGCGGCGGTGATTTGCCTCGGCTGGGCCAATGGCATGCCCCGCGAACAAGTCGGCGGTACCCTGCGCAAAGCCTTGGCGCCGATTGCCGTGTTGCTGCTGACCATCGGTGCCGGTGGTGGCTTGAAGCAGACATTGCTCGACGCCGGCGTCAGCCAGACCATCAGCAAAGTCGCCGAAGGCGCGCACATGCCGTATCTGCTGCTGGCTTGGCTGATCGCCGTGGCGTTGCGCCAGGCGACCGGGTCAGCGACGGTAGCGACGACCACCACAGCGGGCATTCTGGCGCCGATGATGGCCGGGCTGGCGGCGACGCAAAGCTCACTGGTGGCGTTGGCGATTGGCGCCGGTTCGGTGTTTTTCTGCCACGTGAACGACGCCGGGTTCTGGATGGTGCGCGAGTACTTTGGCTTGCAGCTCAAGCAGACGATTTGGGTCTGGTCGATTCTGCAAACCATCGTGTCGGTGGTGGGGTTGGTGGGGACGTTGTTGTGGTGGCATTGGTTGACGTGATGGCATAGGCGAGATTTGCGTTGGGGCTGCGGGCCCCTTCGCGGGCAAGCCTCGCTCCTACGGAGTTGTGGGGTTATTCGGGTTTGAGCAGCGCTTCATAGTCCGGGCTGATTTCCGCGAGGATCATCAGCGCTGCGGCGCCAAGGGCTACGCAATCCTGGCCTGCGGCGCCCATCTGGATTCGTGGATATTGGCGGTCGGCGCGGCTGCTGATCGAGCGGCTCAGCGGTTCGAGACGGGCGATCAGCCGAGCGAGAATCGGCTCGGGCAGGAAGCCGCTGATGAGGATGGTCTGCGGGTCGAGCACCGATTCCAGGATATTGATCGCTTGGCGCAACGCCGGCACGGCGTCATCGAGCCAGCCATCGATGCCGCCGAGCAATACCGGATCATTCAAGTCCCATTCGGCCAGGTCCTGCTCGGCGGGCTGGCCCAGATGCTCAAGCAGCGCGGCGATGGAAATGTAGCGTTCCAGACAGCCTTCGTTACCGCAGTAGCACGGTTTGCCACCTGGAATGACCGTCATGTGGCCGATCTCCCCTGCATTGTGCCAATGCCCGGAATACAGCCGATTCCCCAGATACAACCCCGCCCCGAGCCCGCTGCCGATAAACACATGCACGAAGTTATGCAGGTCACTGGCCAAACCGTACAAGCGCTCGCCCATGCTCGCGGCGGTGGCATCGTTTTCGATCAGTACCGGCAACCCCAACGCCTGGTGCAAGCGTTCGGGAATGCTCGGCTCGTCCCAGCCCGACATGGCCGTCGGGCCGACCGCCGTCATGCCCTCGACGCTGAACGGCCCCGGCAACGCGATCCCGACCCCGAGAAAACGCCCTGCCGGACGCTGCCGCCGAAAACCCTCGACGGTCTGCAGAATCAGCGGCAAGGCCTGATCAAACGTCGGGTAGCTGACCGTCAGCGTGACCTGCGCCAGCGCCACGCCGAGCAAGTCGAGCAATACGCCGATAATCCGATGTTGTTCAACGTGAAAACCGATTGAATAACCACCCTCGGGGTTGATCGACAACGGCACCGGCGGCTGCCCCCGACCGCCCTTCTCCGCCGCGTGTACCAGCAGCACCCCTTCGTCCGCCAGCTCACTGACAATGTTCGAGACCGTCTGCGCCGTGAGCGATGTCAGCCGCGTCAAGTCCGCCCGCGTCAGACGCCCGGCCAGGCGAATAGCCTCCAGAATCACCCGACGATTGTGCTGGCGGGCGTGTTCGGCGTTGGTGCCGGTGGTCACGGTGCGTTGGTTCTGAGGATTTTTCATGGTCCGATGATCGGCGCTCACGATTAATTAAATCAAGTTGAATTAATACAGACCTTGTGGTTTTCTACGCATCAGGACGCCACCCCAGCCGTCCTGCCAAGAACCCCATAACAACAAAAAGTCGAATCGATAGAAGCCGCTCACTGGCACCTTTGCCACCTGCCCTCTCTCTTCTGTGATTCGAACAAGAGGTCGTTCTCCATGAGCAAATCGCTACCTGCCGGACAGAGCACTGCCGGTATCCGCCGCAAAATCGGACTGTTTCCCGCCACCGCGCTGAATATGAGTCAAATGTGCGGCGTCGGTCCGTTCATCACCATCCCGACGATGATCGTGATCATGGGCGGACCGCAGGCCTATCTGGGCTGGATTCTCGGCGCGCTGCTGGCCTTGTGCGACGGTCTGGTCTGGGCCGAACTCGGGGCCTCGCTGCCGGGTGCCGGCGGCACTTATGTTTACCTTCGTGAAGCCTTCGGCAAACGCACCGGTAAGTTGTTGCCATTCTTGTTTGTGTGGACGGCGATGCTGTTTATCCCGCTGATCATGTCCACCGGCATCATTGGTTTCGTGCAGTACCTGACGTGGTTCTGGCCGGACATGAGCCAGACCGCCGGCAACCTGATCGGCCTGGCGCTGATCTGGGGGATCATCGTCATGCTGTGGCGCAAGATCGAGTCCATTGCCAAATTGAGCATCGTGCTCTGGGTGGTGATGCTGGTGAGCATCGGTGCGCTGATCCTCGCCGCCCTCTCCAACTTCCACGCCGACCTGGCGTTCAGCTTCCCCGATGGCGCATTCAATCTCGGTGACAGCAGCTTCTGGTTCGGTCTGGCCGGCGGCTTGACCATCGGCATCTACGACTACCTGGGCTACAACACGTCGGCCTATCTGGCCGGTGAAGTCGAGCAGCCGGGCAAGGTGATTCCCAAGTCGATCATCCTGTCGATCTTCGGCATCCTCGCGGTTTATCTGTTGATGCAAGTCGGCGTACTGGGCGTGGTGGACTGGCATCGCATGCTCGACCCGGAATCGGCGGCGTACAAGTCAGTGGCGTCGGTGGTACTCAGCGAAACCTGGGGCAACACCGCTGCCGGCATCGTCACCGTACTGATCCTGATTACCGCCGTCGCCTCGGTATTTGCCGGCCTGCTGGGCGGCTCGCGAGTACCGTTCGAAGCCGCCAACGACAAGGTGTTCTTCAGCGCCTTCAGCAAAACCCACCCCAAGCACCAGTTCCCGACCTACGGCATCTTGAGCATGGGCGTGCTGACCTCGGCGGGTTTCATGATCGGTCGCCTGACCGACCTGACCACCCTGATTCAACTGCTGACCACGGTGATGATCCTCGTGCAGTCGGTGGCGCAGGTGATCTCGTTGTTTGTGCTGCGCAAGACCAAACCGCACCTGGCCCGCCCGTACAAAATGTGGCTGTACCCGGTGCCGGCGGTAATTGCATTGCTCGGCTGGATCTACATTTACATGGCCTCCAACCATAACGCCCCGGGCGCCTACCCGATCCAGTGGTCGCTGGTCTGGGTGGCTGCCGGTGGCGTGGCATTTTTGATCTGGGCCAAGGTCCAGAAGCTGTGGCCTTTTAATAAGTGATGAATGCGATGCACGAACCGTTCGAAGCCAATACTCCACGCCAAGGCCTGTTGCTGGCGATTGATGTGGGTGGCACCAAGACGCAGGTCGCTTGCTACGACACGGCAAGCGCTCGGCTGACGACGCAGATTCTCGCCACCCATGCGCCGGGGTTGTTCGGCAGGCCGGCGCTGGAACGGATTCTGATCGCCGCCCGGGCATCCATCGCCGAATTTGGCGACCGGTCGCTGCTGGCCGTGGCGGCAGTGTTTCCCGGCGTAGTCCGTGGCTCGACGTTGTTGATGGCGCCGAACACACCGGGCTTCGAAGAACTGGATCTGCGCAGTTTGCTCGCCGAAGGCCTGGGCACCGAAGCGGTGATGCTCGACAACGACGTCAAGGCCGGCGCCCTGGCCGAAGCACGTTGGGGCTCGCTGGTCGGGATCGACAATGCGATCTACCTGAACCTGGGCACCGGGCTGGCGGCCGCCGCGATAGCCAACGGCAAGTTGTTACGCGGCCAGAACGGCGCGGCGATGGAAATCGGCTACCTGCTGTCGCCGTTTCTCGACCCGACGCGATCACAGGATTGGCGAACGTTTGCGGACGGTGCGGCGCCGCTGGAGGAGCTGTTTTCCGGCAATGCCTTGCGTCAACTGGCCGAGGAGATGCTCGGGAAAGGGCATCAGGCGCTGGATCTGTTTTCCAGCGCCGACACCGCTGTGCGCCAGGCACTGGAACAGCGGATTGCGGCGTGTGCAGTGCAGGTGGCCAATCTGGCAGTGGCGCTGGACGTAGGACGCATCGCCATTGGCGGCGGGATGTTTCGCCAGGCCTCGACCCTCGCCCCGCTCATCGAACAATTGATTGCCCGGGTGGTGCCGTTCCCGCCGCAAATCGTTTCCGCCCGTTTCACCCATGACGCGCCACTCTGGGGCGCGCTGAGCATGGCCATGGAGGCCGCCGGGCTGGATGCCATTGCCGAACAACTGATCGCCGCCGGCGACATTCTTTGCGCGTGCGACAGCCCGCGCGGCTAACGCCTTACAGGACTCTAGTGATGTCTTTGATGTTGAGTGAAACCCTGTCCATCCCCCGGATTGTGCAACACATGCTCGATGATGACGCCGCGGTGCGCACGCTGGCCCGGCAACTGGCCGATGACCTGCCCGAGCTGATGATCACTGTGGCCCGCGGCAGCTCCGACCACGCTGCCGCGTATTTCAGTTACGCGATGATGAGCCGGATCGGTGTGCCGAGCCTGTCGATCCCCCTGTCTCTGGTCAGCCTGCAACAACCGCCGCTGCGCCTAAAAAACTGCTGGGTGGCGGCGCTCTCGCAATCGGGTAAAAGCCCGGACCTGATCGACAGCGTGCGCTACCTCAAAGGGCTTGGCGCCCGCAGCGCAGCGCTGGTCAACACCGCTCGCTCGCCGCTGGCCGAGGTCACCGACAGCGAAATCCTCTTGCCCGCCGGGCTTGAGCAAAGCGTTGCGGCGACCAAGAGTTACGTGGCGATGCTGATGGCTGGCGCGCAGATCGTTGCGCGACTGGCGGATGATCTGGGCATCAACGACGGTTTGACCTCAGCCATCCAGCGCTTGCCAGCACAGATGGATGCGGCTGCTCAGGAAGATTGGTCGCTGGCGCTAAGCGTGTTGGCCAACGCTGACAAGATGATCGTCATCGGTCGCGGCGCCGCCCTGCCGATCGCCCAGGAAGCGGCGCTCAAGCTCAAGGAAACATCGGGTATTCAGGCCGAAGCCTTCTCCAGCGCCGAGGTTCGCCACGGGCCGATGGAAATCATTGAAGAAGGTTATCCGGTGCTGGTCTTCGCCCCCTCAGGGCCGGAGCAGGCAGGCACGTTGGCCTTTGCCCAAGACATGCGCACCCGGGGTGCCAATGTGCTGGTGGTCGCGCCACGGGGCACGCCTTGCGAGGATTTGTTGCCGAGTGTGCCGACCGATGACCCGCTGCTGGAACCCTTCACCATGATTCAGGGGTTTTACCTGATCGCCGCGCAACTGGCCGTGGCGCGGGGGCGTAATCCGGATCAGCCGCGATTCTTGAAGAAGGTCACCGAGACGCGCTGAAACGCAAATACGGGGGCGGGCCACCTGTTAGACCAAAGTCCCATACCCACAAAACAGCGCCACAGAAACGGGCGGATTGATTTACTGTTGGCACCTGACCGGACGGGCCTTTGCGGCCCGGCACAACACAATAATCATAAAAATCCGAGGTACTCCCGTGGCCGCTGATATCGACGATAGCCGCTATGCCCGCTTTGCCCTGCGCTGCTCAAGTTTTGCCGAACGCTGGTTCCCCGACTCCTGGGTGTTTGCCGCGCTGGCGGTGATCATCGTTGCCGTGGCGACGATGGCCATGGGCGCCAAACCCACCGACGCCGCGATGGCGTTTGGTGACGGGTTCTGGAGTTTGATTCCGTTCACCATGCAGATGGCGTTTGTGGTGATCGGCGGCTACGTAGTGGCCAGTTCGCCGCCGGCGGTGAAGCTGATCGACCGTTTGGCCCGTATCCCGAAAAACGGCCGCTCCGCCGTGGCCTGGGTCGCGTTGATTTCCATGGTCGCATCGTTGCTCAACTGGGGGCTGTCCCTGGTGTTCGGTGGTTTGCTGGTGCGCGCCCTCGCCCGCCGCACTGATCTGAAAATGGATTACCGCGCCGCCGGTGCCGCCGCGTATCTGGGGCTTGGCGCGGTGTGGGCGCTGGGGTTGTCGTCGTCCGCCGCACAATTGCAGGCCAACCCGGCCAGCCTGCCGCCATCGATTCTGTCGATCACCGGCGTCATTCCGTTCACTCAAACGATCTTTCTCTGGCAGTCCGGCGTGCTGTTGCTGGCGCTGATCGTGGTTTCGCTGATCATTGCCTACGCCACCGCGCCCGGCCCGAATTCCGCCCGTGACGCCAAGGCCTGCGGTATCGACCCGAGTTTCAACCTGCCGCCGCTGCAACCGCGCACCCGTCCCGGCGAATGGCTGGAGCACAGTCCGTTGCTGACGATTCTGCTGGTGCTGCTGGCGGGCGGTTGGCTGTTCCATGAGTTCTCGACCAAACCGGCGATCAGCGCGATCTCGGGCCTGAACACCTACAACTTCCTGTTCCTGATGCTCGGCGCCCTGCTGCACTGGCGCCCGCGCAGCTTCCTCGATGCCGTGTCCCGGGCGGTGCCGACCACCACCGGCGTGCTGATCCAGTTCCCGCTGTACGGCTCGATTGCGGCGCTGATGACCACCGTCAAAGGCACCGACGCCCAGACGTTGGCCCACCACATCTCGACCTTTTTCGTACAGATCGCGTCCCACGACACCTACGCGTTGTTGATGGGCGTGTACTCGGCGATTCTCGGCTTCTTCATACCGTCCGGCGGCGGCAAATGGATCATCGAAGCGCCCTACGTGATGCAAGTGGCCACTGACCTGAACTACCACCTGGGCTGGGCCGTGCAGATCTACAACGCCGCCGAAGCCCTGCCGAACCTGATCAACCCGTTCTACATGCTGCCGCTGCTGGGCGTGCTGGGGTTGAAGGCGCGGGATTTGATCGGATTTTCGTTCGTGCAGTTGCTGGTGCACACGCCGCTGGTGCTGTTTCTGCTGTGGGCGCTGGGGACGACGCTGGTGTATACGGCGCCGGTGATGCCTTAAATACTGTCAGGCGTTCATCGGTTCCACGATGAACGCCGCTTCTGTGGCGAGGGAGCTTGCTCCCGTTCGGCTGTGAAACAGTCGTAACCCAGCCAACTCGCTTCTCCTGAAATAATTCGATTGCCGGTATCAGGGGCGCTTCGCGTCCCAACGGGTGCACGCTCTCTCGCCACAGGTTTTGTGTCCGTTGCGTAACTGCGGATCGGATCCAATTTCGTGTAACCTCCCCGTCACATCTCGCTGCTAGCGTCCCGCCGAAACACATTGCAACAAATTCGTGAAAAGGAATTGGAATGACCGACGAAATAGACGGAAACGACCTTCCCTCCCCTGAGTCCGATCAACCCACCGATACCAGCCGCCGTCGCTTCCTGGGCGGTGTTGCCGTACTGGGTGTCGGGGCAACGCTGAGTGCCTGCGGCAATCAAAGCGATGAGCCGGGCAAACCGGTCGAGCGCCCGCTGACGCCCACCGAGCTGGATAAGGCTCTGCGCGAAAACGTGAAAAACGTCGTGGTGATCTACGGCGAAAACCGCAGTTTCAACAATCTGTTTGCCGACTTCCCCGGTGTGGAAAAACCACTGTCCGCGCTGAAACCGGAAGACGGCGCACAACAGGATCGCGACGGCAGCGTTCTGCCAGGCCTGCCACCGGTGTGGGGCGGCCTCAATCAGGTCGGCCCGCAAACCCTCGATGGCGTGATTTACCCCGCCGGTACGCAATTTCAGGAACACCTGCCCAACGCGCCCTACGCCCTCAAAGGCCCGCAAGGTGAAGACTTGCCGCTGAGCCTGGTGACCCGCGACTTGTGGCATGTGTTCTATCAGAACCAGATGCAAATCAACGGCGGCAAGAATGATCGTTTTGTCGCCTGGGCCGACTCCGGTGGCCTGACCATGGGCCATTACGCCCAAACCCGTTATTCCCTGCGTTTATGGGACGTCGCCAAAGAATTCGTGCTGTGCGACAACTTCTTCCAGGGGGCTTTCGGTGGTTCGTACCTCAACCATCAATACCTGATCAGCGCCCAGGTGCCGTTCTACCCGGACGCCGCCAACTCGATCGCCAAGCCCAACATCGCCACGCTGCAAAGCGATGACCCGACCGACAACCGCCTCAAGCCGCTGGACGCCTCGCCCGCCAGCGCCATGACCGGCCCGCCGCAGTTCGGCCCAAGCTTGCTGACCCCCGATGGCTATGCAGTGAACACCATGGCGCCGCCGTATTGGCCGACCTGGATTCGCGACCCCGAGCGCCCGGACTACGCCAAGCCGTTGCCCAGCGTGCTGGTGCCGCAAACCCACGAGCATATCGGCGACAAGCTCTCGAAAAAGAACGTCGATTGGGCGTGGTACGGCGGTGCGTGGCAAGCCACGATCGATGAGTACAAGGACTCGGGCAACATTCCGAAAATCCCGAACTTCCAGTACCACCATCAGCCGTTCAACTACTTCAAACAGCAAGGCCCGGAAAACCCGGCCGAGCGTGCCAAGCGTCTGCGCGATGGCGGTTTGGGCGATGAGTCGAGCACCAACAAGTTCCTGGCCGATGCCGAGGCCGGCAAGCTGCCGGCGGTGGCGTTCTACAAACCCCAGGGCAACCTGAACATGCACGCCGGTTACGCCGATGTCGCCTCGGGTGACCGACATATCGTCCGTGCGCTGAAAGTGCTGCAACAGAGTCCACAGTGGAAAAACATGGTGGTGGTGATCACCGTCGATGAAAACGGCGGCTGGTGGGACCACATTGCTCCGCCGAAGGGCGATCGCTGGGGCCCGGGGACACGTATCCCGGCGCTGGTGATTTCACCGTTCTCGCGCAAGGGCACGGTGGATCACACGGTGTACGACACCGCGTCGATCCTGCGCTTGATCACCCGCACCTTTGCGCTGGAAACCCTCGACGGGATCAAAATGCGCGACGACGCGATGATCGCCCGGGGCCAGAAACCGATGGGGGATTTGACCAACGCGTTGCATTTTTCGGGTTGATTGATTCCAGATGAAAAATCGCAGTCACCGGACTGCGATTTTTTTTGCCTGGGCACTGGACCGCCTGACACATCTGGTTTCAGTATGGAGCCGCCCCGCCTACGAGGGCCAACGCTGAAAAGGATCTGAGCATGTTCAAACTCGCAGGACTCACCCTCGCCGCCCTCACCCTGAGTGCCGCCGCCCACGCCGATGTCGATTTGAAGCTGGGCAGCACCGAACGCGTGACCCGACTCTTCGCTTACCCCAACAATTGCAACGTGATCTGCTTTCGCAACTGGACGCTGGAGCAAACCGTCGAGCATTACCTGACCCAAAGCGTACAGCGCGACGGTTACAGCGCCGCGAAAGTCCGGGTCAAAACCGATAACCATCAGCTCTACGCCGAAATCACTGGTGTCCCCAAGGGTTATGACAAGCCGCTGGCAGCCTTGTTGGATGCCGGGGATCTGGCGTACAACGGCGCCAAGAAACTCAACATCGATGGCAAATGGGCTTATAGCTGGTACCTGTTCCTGCCGTTGGGCATGGCCCTGGAAAATCGCAAAAGTGTCGAGTTGCTGCACTTCCCGCCGGATTACTCCCTGACCCAGGCCCAGGACTATCTGGAATCGGCCACCACCGACCGTTGGGCCACGCTGCTGGTGGACAACGGCATTCCGGCCGCCCAGACCCCGGCCTACCAGACCATCATCGATATCGCACCGATTGCCGCACCGTCCAGCGCCGGCAAGGACCTGGAAGGGGTCTACGACTACTTCAAGGATTACCAGACCACCATGGTCAAGGAAGTCAGCCAGAACGCCAAAGGTGCAGCGTTGCCCATGGTCGCTTTCGGCGCCCCCGTGCGGAACTGGATCAAGGCGCAATATGGGGTGACCGTCAACGTGTTGGGCCTCGCCACGATCAGCCCGAGTGCGGGGGTGAAAGTGCCGGTGCTGGGTTCCAACCACCCGAGCTACATCTGGTACGCCGCCGACCCGGCCAGTTACACCGGCCCCGATGCGCAGGCCCTGGCCGACGCGGCGGGTTTGAAAGTCATGGGCCAGGATTTGAGTGCGGCCTGCTGGCAGGCGGGGATGGGCAGCAAACCGGGAACGGACCCGTCGGCCCTGCTGCAAAGCTGCACCCAGACCTGGCAAGTGACCCAGAAAGAAAAAACCTGCGAGCTGTTCTACACCTCGATCCGCAACCTGACGCCGGCCGACGCGGCGGCCAAATGCGCAACGCCGCCGGTTAAATCCGAGCTGCAACAACTGCAAGCCCCGGCACCGGCGGCGGCCATCGCGGCGCCGCATCTCTGAAACGAAAAACGCCTTTGCCCGTGAGCGTCGGCTCACGGGCAAAGGCGCATTTTTCGTAGAGGGTTACAACGCCCCGACTGGACGCAAACGATACTGCGGCGGCAATTGCTCGAAACCGCTGATCGTGGCGTTCAGGCTTTTCCAGCGACCGTCCTTGATGCCGTAGATGCAGCCATGGATCGACAGGCTCTGCCCACGGTGCCAGGCGTTTTGCACAATGCTGGTATGCCCGACGTTGGCCACTTGCTGGATCACGTTGAGCTCACAGAGGCGATCAACCTGTTCTTCTTCGGTGGGCAACTTGGCCAGTTCGTCGCGTTTTTCGTAATAAAGATCACGAATCGAGCGCAGCCAGCCATCGATCAGGCCCAACTGACGGTCCTGCATCGACGCACGCACGCCGCCGCAGCCGTAGTGGCCGGTGACCAGGATGTGTTTAACCTTGAGCACGTCCACCGCGTACTGAATCACCGACAGGCAATTAAGATCGGTGTGCAGCACCACGTTGGCCACGTTACGGTGTACAAACAGATCACCGGGCAGCATGCCCACGATCTCGTTGGCCGGCACCCGGGCGTCGGAGCAACCGATCCACAGGTATTCCGGGGTTTGCTGGCGGGCCAGTTTGGCGAAGAAATCAGGATCTTCTTTGGTGATCGCGTCAGCCCAGCGTTCGTTGTTATCAATCAGATCTTGTAATTCGTTCATGCAATGAAGCCTCAAGAATGATGCGCAGTTTTGACACACAACCGCCCGTCGGGGTCACGCGTTCGCTGCGGATTGCCGCGGGTGCACACAATCGGCGCTCCATGCCGGTGGAATTCTCGGGAGCCCAGTGGGTCCACCCTAGTAAGGCCCACAGTATGAGGAATTGCCATGACTGAATCACGACGTCCCTACGATGCGGTACAACCCGAGCCCATCGATGACAACGAAGACCGCATGGGCTCGCTGCATGAGCTGGATTTTGACGAAGAAGAACCCAGCGCCAAAATCGGTGACGAAATGCCGGAAAACGAACGCGAACGGCTGATGCCCCGCGAGCGTGTACGTGAAGCCGGCATGACCGGGGCCTCGACCAAGGATCACGAGTCTACCGACGATGACATGAGCCCGGAAACCCTGATCCTTGAAGACGGTGCCCGGGATGCCCACGAGGCGGGCGAAGGTAATCAGGCCGATTGGGATTTGAGCATCGTCGATGAAGATGACATCGGGGGCGGTAATGGGCTGGATGAAGCGGAATTGGCGAAACGCGATCCGATGGACGGTAATCGTTGATCGATCCGCTGGACTAACGCCGATCCACCTGACTGATCGAATTTCCCCGTAGGAGCTGCCGAAGGCTGCGATCTTTTGATCTTTCCGTATCGCGACAACAAAAGATCAAAAGATCGCAGCCTTCGGCAGCTCCTACGCGGTTGTGGTCAGTCGACCAGGGTGCAGGCCATGACCACCGCATCTTCGCGCCCGCCCACCGCCGGATAATAATCCCGGCGCCGGCCAATCTCGTTAAACCCATAACGCTCATACAGGCGAAACGCGCCCCGGTTGCTGTCGCGAACTTCCAGGAAACACTCCCGCGCCTTGGCGTCATAGGCCCGAGACATCAAATGTTCCAGCAACGTCAAACCCAGGCCACGGCCCTGATTCTCCGGTTTGACGGTGATGTTCAGCAGATGAGCTTCATCCAGAATGATCTGCACCACGCCGTGGCCGACCTGCTGCGAACCTTCGAACATCAGCCAGATCTGGTACTTGCCCAGGCCATCGAGAAAAATCCCGCGAGTCCAAGGGTGGCTATAGGCCGCGTATTCGATTTTCAGTACAGCGTCCAGGTCCGCCTCGGTCATCGGGCGGAACGATACAGCGTCACTCATTCGATTCTTTCCAGCGCGCCATCAGCCGACGCATGGCTTGCCAGACATCAGCCTTACGCTGTGGCTCTTCCATTAATAATTCCAGACCCGGCAGGGCCCAGACCGAGCCCAGGCCTTCGACCTGGAGTTCACGGTTGAAGGATTCGGCGTTGGCCTCACCGGCAAAGCGCACCGCCGGCAGGCCGATCAGCCACAGGCAGACGCACGGGGCGTCTTCCAGGCGAGCCGAGAGAAAACCTTGCACGAAATCCCGCGCGGCTTCCGGGCCTTGGTCCATGGTGCCGCGAACCAGCAGCGGCCAGCGCACCGGCTCACCGATGATCTGCGGGCTGTCCGGCAGACCGGCGGCACGCAGCATGTCCTTGAGCAACATATAAGCGGGGTCGCGGGTCTGGAAGGTTTCGCCTGTGGGTAACTCCACCAGCAGCAGGCAACGCCCGGCCCGCAGCAATTGCAGGGCAAAACGCGGCGGCGGCACGACCGGGGCCTTGATGGCGACCGGCGTCGCTTCTTCTTCGACTTTCGCGTTAGTGCGCGTGCTGGCCAGCGACGGCCGTGGCACCTCGATCTTCACCCGCTCAGTCGGCTTTATCACCGGTTCCACGGGCGCCTCAGCCACAACAACCGGCACCGCCGGGGCGATGACCAACGGCTCGGGCATCTCCAGCAATTCGGGTCGCGAGGGCGCGGCAAAGGGCAATTCGGTGCGCGGCAGCCAGTTGACCACCTGCATGGCGGTCAAATAAGCGCGGCGACGGGACTCGATAAGCAAAGGTCGGCCACTTGTGGATAACTAAAAGTGCGCTGATTCTACCGCCCTTCGCCGAAGATCGCCCGCGCTTGATCGTTAGAAAGCCGACTGTCCGTCCCGAGAGTGAATCGCAACCGGCGTGATGCAGTACAATCGCCGCTTTTAATCGTCAACCAGCCGGCCATCCCGATGATCGAACCCAAGCGCGTCTTGCGCGCCCTCGCTGAACACTGGGCACTTCTGGAGCCACTGTGCGAGCACTTCGACCAAGGCACTTTGAGCCTCAACGAACTGCGTTCACAGTTGGCCGCCCAGCAACTGGACAGTACCCCGCAGGACATCACCAGCCTGCTGGACGTGTGGATCCGCCTCGACATTCTGGTGCCCGTGGCGAAAAGCCCGAACCGCTTCGAGCTCAACGCGCAGATCCACGACTTCCTCGCTTACCTGCGCCGTGAGCACCGCTTGGGCCTGTGCCTGGAAATCGAAGCCTATCTGCGCCACCTCGAACGGCTGGCCGGTTATATCCAGGACGCCTTCGACATCCGCGACGGCCATGATCTGGCTCGCCAGTTGCGCCTGCTCGACATGCGCGTGCGCGATGTCTTGAAAAAACTCGCCAACGACGAACAGGCCCTGGTAGCCGTCGCCGAACGCGCGAAGACCAGCGACCGGCAAATCCCGCTGCGTCAGCGTTACGCCGAAGTGCTCGCGACCTGGGACGAATACGTCGAGCCAATGATTCAACTGGTCAACGCCGACGGCGCCTTCGAACAAGGCGTGCGCAAGGTCGAGAACGTTCTGCTGAAGATGCTCACCGAGCAGCAGCGCCTCGGCCACTTGGTCGATGACGACATGCTGCTGCGCACCCACGCACGCATCCTCGAAATGCAGACCAGCGCCCAACTGACCCTGCGTCACGCCCGTGAACTGCTGCTGCCGCTGCGTGAAGAGGCCCGCCGCCACAACGCCGTGACCCGTGGCGCGGCGCTGGCCTTGTCGGCGATCCGGCGCAAAGGCATCGATGCGGTGCCGCAAGCCGCGATGCCGATGTTCACCCGTCCGCAAAGCACCTTCCTCGGCAGTGCCAGCCAAGTCGAAGCCTACGTGTATGCCCTGGCACGTTTCGAGCCGAAACCGGCGCGTTTCCCCAAGGCTCACAAAACCCAGAAAGGCGAAGCCCCGCGCGCGCCACGCACGGTTCGGGAAATGCTCGAACGCTGCGAAGACGCCCTGCCGATGCCGGACCTGATGACCTGGCTGCTGGAACAGGAGCCGGACGGCGCCACCGACGAATTGCTTTATTGGTTCTCGCGCCTGTCGCGGGAGAAACGCTTCAAACGCGAGCGTCTGGAACGCCGCGATTACCACACTCACGAGCACCAGGTCAGCCTGCGCTCCTTCGCCCTGCTCTCGGCCGGCGACAGCGCTGCCGAGAATTCTGCGAGCACTCCACATGCATCTTGATCTATCCGAACTGTCCCAACTGGCGCCGATCTTTCGCGAGCTGTTCAAGGGCTACCACGTCAGCCGCCGCGATCCGGAACTGTACGCGCAACTGTCGAACTTCCAGGACCAATACCGCACGCTGTTCCGGGCACTGGGTTTTGAACTGGTCTGCGACACCCGTGGTTTCTATTACTTCGTGCCGGAACTGGCAGCGGCGGCGGTGAACAAGACCGCACAGCGTCTGGCGCTGTTCACCTTCATCCTCGTCGAGCACTTGGCCGATCAGGGCCGCGACCCGGTTGCCGTACTGGATGGCGGCAGCCTCGGTCGCGATGAATTGCCCTCGCTGCTGGAGAAGTACCGCGACCTGTTTATCCAGGCCGAGGTGCAGACCGTCGAAGAACTCGAAGAAAAAATCATGCGCCGCATGACTCAACTCGGTTTCGCTGGCGAAGAAAACGGCATCTACCGTTTCCTGCCGCCGATGCACCGTTTCCTCGACGTGTGCCTGTCGGTCCAGCAAGACCGCGATCTGGCCGCCAGCCTGCACAGCGTGTTGCCGCTGCCAGTCCCGGTGTTGATCGACGACGACAGCGACGAAAAACTACTGGAAACCGATGATCCGCTCGACTTGAGTGACTTCGAAGAAGAAAGCGAAGAAGACGCCATGGCCCGCGCCATCGCCGAAGAACAGGAGACCGACGCATGAGCAAGGAACGCTACGGCATTCGCCGCTTCGCCCTTTTGAACACCGCCGGTTACAGCCTCGGTTTGTTTCCGCTGGAAGAACCGCTGTCGGTCTACGGCGCGAACAACCTCGGCAAATCCGCATCGATCAACGCCTTGCAGTTCCCGATCCTGGCGCGCATGTCGGACATGAGTTTCGGCAAATACAGCCTGGAACAATCCCGGCGGTTCTACTTTGCCTCTGACACCAGTTACATCCTGGTGGAAGTCTCGCTGCCCCACGGTCCGCACGTGATCGGCGTGGTCGGTCGCGGCCCGGGCGGTGGTTTCGGTCACCAGTTCTTTGCCTACGCCGGCAAACTCGACCTGGCCCATTACCAGAAGAACGACACCTGCCTGCGTCAGAAAGAACTGTTCACCAACCTTGAGCGCGAGGGCCTGAAAGCCTACGAACTCAAGCCGGATGAACTGCGTCGTCTGCTGGTCGGTGGCCACACCTCGATTCCGCTGGACCTGACGCTGATCCCGCTGCGTTCCACCAGCGAACAGAGCCTGAAGACCTTCCGCGCACTGTTCATCAACCTGCTGCACATGCGCGAAATCACCGCAGCCAAACTCAAGCAACTGTTCCTCGATGCCTTCGAACACAGCCTGCGTTCCGGTAGTGTCGATTACATCGCGGCGTGCGAAGAAGCGTTCCGCGATGTACGACGCATGGAGCAGGACTACAACTCGCTGGTCACCGCCGGCCCGCTGGTTGAAGCACTGGCCTCCGGAGTTGCCCAGCGCAACATACTGCGCGGCAAGTTGCATCGCATTTCGCCGCTGCTCGATTCGTTGCTCGGCACCTGGTCGGATTACGCCAGTGCACGCAAGGAAGAGCTGACCATTCAGGCCGAGCACTACCGCCACGAACAGGACGCCCTGCAAAACGATCAACGTGGCGGCACGCAAGAGTTGATGCGCCTGGAACGGGAAATCACCGGTATCCAGCGCTGGCTCGGCGAGTTGTCGGTGCTCAAGCATCGCTTCGCATTGGTCACTGACGTCAAAGTCCTTGAACAGCAACTGCTCGCGGCCAAGGATGCCCACGATGAACTGGCCGGTGCGCTGGCCCAGTCCCGGCAGTTCAGCGCCGAAGACCTCGACGAGCGTCTGCGGGATCTGGAAAAACGCCTGAAGTCGGTGAAGCAGCAACTCGATCACGCCGACAACAACAGCTACGCCCGTTTGCGCGAAGAGTTCTCGCAACAGGACGTCGAGCGTTTGATGCGCCTGTTCAACAGCGCGCTGTTCAGCCTGCCGCTGGGTGAGCACGGGATTACCCTGGATGAGGACGGCCAGTGGGTCAAATCCCTGGAGCTGATCCTCGATGGCTTCAAGGGCGAGCGTTTCGAAGTGCCTGGCCTGGCGATCGACATCTCGCACATCGAGCCGCCGGCCCTGCAAGCCCTGGCTGACCGTGCCGCGTTGCGCGATCAGAAAGAGCGTCTGGAAAAAGAACTCAAGCAACTGAAAACCCAGGCTGCCGTGGTCGCTGACCGCGCGGCGAGCAAGACCCAGACCGAAGCGCTGTACCAGCAAGTGCTGGACGCGCAGAAAGCCCTGGAAGATTTCCGTCGCGCGCAAACCCTGAGCGCCGAGGAAGACGACAAGCTTGAGCAACTGGCACAGATGGAAGCGGCGCAGGAAGAGTTGAAGCGCTCCAGCGATGCCTTCACCGAACGCGTCCAGCAATTGTCGGCCAAGCTGCAACTGGTCGGCCGCCAGATCGGTGACATGGAAGCCAAGCAACGCACCCTCGACGACGCCCTCCGCCGCCGTCAGCTGTTGCCGGCCGATATGCCGTTCGGCACTCCGTTCATGGACCCGATCGACGATTCCATGGACAACCTGCTGCCGCTGCTCAACGACTATCAGGACAGTTGGCAGGGTTTGCAGCGCAGCGATGGCCAGATCGAGGCGCTGTACGCGCAGGTCCGCCTCAAAGGCGTGGCCAAGTTCGACAGCGAAGACGATATGGAGCGTCGTCTGCAATTGCTGATCAACGCCTATGCGCACCGCACCGACGAAGCCCTGACCCTGGGCAAGGCGCGCCGTGCGGCGGTCACCGACATCGCCCGGACCCTGCGCAACATCCGCAGCGACTACGACAGCCTTGAGCATCAACTGGCGCTGTTCAACCGCGAGATCAACAAGCGTCAGGTCTCCAACCTGCAGAGCTTCCGCATTGTGCTCGCGCCGAACAAGGAAGCGCTCAAGCACATCGACCAGATCATCCACAGCGCCGGCCAGTACGAAGAAGGCGAAACCCTCTCCGTGTTCGACCTGAGTCAAAGCGCCGATCAGGACAACAAGAACGAAGAAGCCAAGGAATACCTGGCGCGTCTGGTGGCAGCGAACCACAACCAACTCGGGCTCAAGGACTTGTTCGAATTGGCGTTCGAGATCACCAAGGTCAATGGTCAGCCGGTGATCCACACCGACATCGACGGCGCGGCATCCAACGGCACCACGATGACCATCAAGGCGCTGACCAACATGTATTTGTTGCTGCACTTGATGGACCGCGACCAGGCTGGTCGCGTGCGTTTGCCGTACTACCTCGACGAGGCGGCGGACATCGATGAGAAGAACCAGGCAGCCTTGCTGGAAACCAGCCTGCAATTGGGCTTCGTGCCGATCCTGGCGAGTGTGAAGCCGCAGGTCTGCGCCAGTGTGGCGATTGACCTGGAAGGTGGCAGCGGGCCGAACGGCATCTACATTGATGAGGCGGACTGGAAGTACATTCGTCGGCACGATGAGGTGAAGGCAACGGAGAAGGCTGAAGCGGATGAGCCGGAGCTGGATGCGGTTTGAGTTGAACCGCTAGAGACGAAAAAGGCCGCGATCCATTGGATTGCGGCCTTTTTTATTGAAGGTGTTTTTGAGGGCCTCTTCGTGAGCAAGCCCGCTCCCACAGGAGTTATGCGCCGTGCACAAATCCACTGTGGGAGCGGGCTCGCTCGCGAAGGCGTCATCACAGACGCCGTTAGATTATTTGCCGAGAGGAATCTTCGGCGCCCAGGTCAGCCATTCATCTTCGAACTTGTCGAACAGCGGGAAAGTCTGCTCAGGTCGGGCCGGGTTGCCCATGCGCTCACCGTCCGGCGTGGCGAAAGCGATACCGCCCTGGATCAGCGTTTCCAACGATTCCGTCCGTACCGTGGCGCCTTTGAACAAACCGAAGTCCAGACCAAAACCACTGGTGTTCCAGAACCGCGTGCCGCTGCGCACCAATGGCGCGTACTTCGGCTCGATCAGGATGTGCACCAATACGCGATCCGCCGTCGAACCCAGCTCATAACCCGTCACTTTTCCCACAGTGATTTCACGGTACGTCACCGGCACCCCGGTTTTCAGCGAACCCCGACGTGCTGCGCTCAACACCAGGCTCAACCCGGCTTCTTGCTTGGCGGACTCCGGCGGATTGGCCAGGGCAACAAAGTTCTTCTGCGGCCCGAGGTTTTTCGGCGCGGGCTGCACTTCGATGTACTGACCGGTGACCAGGGTTTCGAGGTTCGAGGTCTTGATCAAGCCCAGCTCAGGCTTGACCACCCAGAACTGGCTGCCCGCCCGTGCAATGCGTTCCGGCACTTCTGTAATCCGTGCGGTGAGCATCACTGACTGCAAGTCGTCCGTGAGGTCAACGTCCTCGATCTTGCCGACATCCAGCCCTTTGAAACGAACCGGCGTACCGGTGCGCAAACCGTCGGCGCGATCGACCTTGATCGTCACGACCGTGCCTTTCTGGTTAGCGTCGTCATGGCTCGGGAACAGACGGAAACGCGGGATTTTCTTTTGCAGCGGCGCCTTGGCTTCCGGTGTCTCGAAAGCAATGCCCCCAGCCATCAGGCTTTGCAACGACTCGCTCTTGACCTGGATTCCGCCGGTCAAACCACCGCTGAGGGTGATACCGCTGGCGTTCCAGAACCGCGATGAAGCGTTGACCAGGCCTTCGTATTCTTTCTCGATGTGAACGCCGATGATCAGTTGTTTTTTGGTCTTGGAGAACTGGTAACTCTGAACCGAACCAACCTTGACCTGCTTGTAGAGAATCGGGCTGCCCACTTCCAGCGAGCCAAGATTCTCGGTGAACAGCACCATGTGCAGCCCCGGCGAACGCAGATCCAGCGGTGGCGCCTTGGCACGGGCCACGAATTCGCGTTGCGGCGCACTGCCCTTGTCGCCGGGGCGAATCGCGATGTAGTTACCTTTGACCAAGGCCTCCAGACCGGTGATACCGGCCAGGGAAATCGACGGTTTGACCACCCAGAACTGGGTGCCGGTCACCAGATAATCTTCGGCCAGCGGGTCGAGGGTCAGCTCTGCGGTGGCACCGGACAAATCCGGATCGATCTTCAGCGCCTTCAAGTTACCGACCTGAATGCCTTTGTACATAACCGGCGTGCGGCCGGCCTGCAGGCCTTCGAAATCGCTGAGTTTGACCTTGACCCGAATACCGGCAGCCGCCGCGTCGAAGTCTTCATACAAACGGAACGGCAGGCTTGGATCGGTGGGCGGACTGTCCTTGCGGTTTTCCGGGGTAGCGAACGCGATACCGCCGGCGACGATGCTGGCCAGGGACTCGCTGCGGATTTTTACCCCGGACAGATTGGCGTCGATGCTGATGCCGCTGGAGTTCCAGAAACGCGTGTGTTTGCGCACCAGGCTGGCGTAGGTCGGTTCGATAAAGACTTTGAGCTCGACCGTGCTTTGGTCTTCCGACAGCAGATAGCTTTTGACCTGGCCAACCTTGATCTGTTTGTAGAACACCGGGCTACCGCGATTCAACGAACCGAGGCGATCAGCCTTGATGGTCAGGTGCAGACCGGGTTTGGAGTCCGACAGCGGCGGCTCTTCGGCCAAGGCCTTGAACTTGCGGGTCGGCTCACCTTCACCGGGGCTGACGGCGACGTAATTGCCCGACACCAGGGTTTCCAGACCGGTGATACCGGCGAGGCTCACGCTCGGTTTAACCAGCCAGAAACGGGTGCTGGTCTTGAGGTATTGCTCGACGTCCTTGTTCATCTCGATGGTGGCGATGACGCCTTTGGCGCTGCCTTCGTCATCGAGCTTGAGGGTCTTCACCTTACCGACCGACATGCCTTTGTAGACCACTTCGGTCTTGTTGGCCTGAATGCCCTCACCGCTTTCGAAACGCACCTGAATCTCGATGCCGGTTTCGTTATAGGCACGCCAGCCGAGCCAGCCGCCGATGATCAACGCGATCAGTGGCAGGACCCAGATAGCTGACCAGTTCGAGGCCGGTCGGGTTTTCGCTGTAGGCAAATCAGTCATGGTCGTCGTCCGACTCCGTGTTATCCCAAATCAGTCGGGGATCGAAAGTTACTGCGGCAAGCATCGTCAAAATCACCACACTGGCGAAGGCGATGGCGCCAAGATTGGCTTCGACGCTGGCAAGCCGTCCAAAATTCACGACCGCCACCAGGATGGCAATCACAAAGATGTCCAGCATTGACCAGCGGCCGATGAACTCGATGAAGCGGTACATCACAATCCGTTGGCGCGCCGACAGTGGCTGGCGGCGCTGCACCGAAAACAACAGCAGGGCGATGCCGACGAGTTTGAACGTCGGCACCAGAATACTGGCGATAAACACCACGGCCGCGATGGGAATCATGCCGTGCTGCACCAGTTGGATCACGCCAGACATGATGGTGCTGGGATCGCCCTTGCCCAGGGAGCTGACGGTCATGATCGGCAGCACGTTGGCGGGGATGTAGAGAATCGCGGCGGTGATCAGCAATGCCCAAGTGCGCATCAAACTGTTCGGACGACGGGCGTGAACCAGCGCACCGCAACGGGTACACGACTGCTCGTCGGTGTCGGCTTCCTGCTTGTTCAACTCATGGCATTCAGTACAAATCAGAATGCCTGCATCAATCGCCCGCATGGGCATCTTCTCCTGACAAAGCCTGCCAGATCTGATGAGGCGACATCACAACCTCCAACCACACCTGGACCAACAACAAACTGATGAAGCACGCCAGGCCAAGACCGACGGTGATGGCTGCCATATCTGCCAGTTTGACGATCGCTACCAGCACGCCCATGAGGTAAACCTCGAGCATCCCCCAGTCCCGAAGGTGGTGGTAAATGCGATAGAGCAACAAACCGTAGCTGCGCCCGACATTGAAACGAATGCTCAGTAGCACGGCCAACTGACAGAGCAGCTTGAGCAGCGGAATCCCCATGCTGCAGAGGAACACAATCACCGCGACGCCTTGCATGCCGGTGTTGAACAGGCCGACAACGCCGGTCCAGACAGTGTCTTGCGACGACTGCCCGAGTAGATTGAGCTGCATGATGGGTAAAAAGTTCGCCGGGACGTACAACAACAGTGCGGCGAGCACCAAGGCAAGACTGCGCTGAACGACGTTATGCCGATGGGCGTAGAGCTCGTAACCGCAGCGCGGACAGAGGGCTTTCTCGCCATGGGCGAGTTCGGGCTTGCGCATCAGCAGGTCGCACTCATGACACGCCACCAAGTCGTCCAGCGGTAAATCTGACAGCCCTGGGGCGTCAACCGAATCTGGCATAAAAGGCTCTGGCTCCGAAAAAGGTGGGCCTATTCTAGTGTTCTGAATCGAAAATAACTGTGCAAATTTGTGAGGCCGTTGCAGCGTATTTTCCTGCGGACAAAAACAAAACCCCTACCTGCATACGCAGATAGGGGTTTCGGAATTTAATCTTGACGATGACCTACTCTCACATGGGGAAACC
>Ga0302175_10000079_pt1 | contig 41327 bp, 36 predicted proteins | sample I_Fen_N3_3_FD_198791 | JGI IMG/M metagenome (GOLD analysis project Ga0302175, IMG submission 198791) | Peat permafrost microbial communities from Stordalen Mire near Abisko, Sweden - I_Fen_N3_3 | ecosystem: Environmental > Terrestrial > Soil > Wetlands > Permafrost | place: Sweden: Abisko... | reverse complement strand
GGGACCGCGAGGGCGAGCGCAACGAGTTCTCCAGCTGCTGGGTGCGGGTCGCCAGCAGTTGGGCCGGTGAAGGTTTTGGCCATGTGGTGATTCCACGCATCGGCATGGAAGTGCTGGTCAGCTTTGTCGGCGGCGACCCCGAGCAGCCGCTGGTGACCGGCTGCGTGCCGAACCAGCACACGCCGGTGCCGTACCCCTTGCCCGCTAACAAAACCCGCAGCGTGTTCAAGACCCGCAGCAGCCTGGGGGGCAATGGTTCCAACGAGCTGCGGATAGAGGATAAAAAGGGTGCGGAGCAACTCTACATCCACGCGCAGCGCGATCAGGACTGCACCGTCAAGAACAATGAAAGCCACTGGGTGGGAGTCAATCGTGTCCACGCCGTCGGGCAGGATGAAACCATCACCATCGGCCAGAACCGCCTCAGAACGGTCAAGGTCAATGACACCTTGCAAGTCGGCGGCGAAAAGAAGGACAGCGTCGGCACCCAGTACCTGATCGAAGCGGGGGCGCAACTGCGCCTGGTCTGCGGCCAGAGTGTTTTCGAGCTCAATGCCAGTGGGGAAATCAACCTCTATGGCACGCAGTTCAACTTCTCGGTCACCGGCGACGCGCAGATCAATACCGGCGGCAATCTCAACCTCAACGTGCCCGGCGGGGCCGCTGCCACCGAGCCCGGCGCCGACGGGGCCAAGGCCGCCATCGACGGCAAGGTCGACAGCGTTTTCTCAACGCCACCGCAACCGGCTTCCTGAACGCCGCCTTTTCCTTTTCTAGAGAACAGCCCATGAACTATGTGATTCAAGAAGGCTCATTGACGTTGCCCGCTGGTTTTCAAGACCGCAGCGTCAACATGTTTATTCCGGGGGTCGCCCTGCCTGCGCCTTTCAGCCTGACCATCGCCCGCGATAACACGCTGCCCGGCGAGGCCTTGCTCGACTACATCGAGCGTCAGGTCAACCTGATTGCGGCGAAGCTGCGCAAGTACCAGCGCCAGAGCACCATCCGTGTCGAACTGTCGAAGCGGGTGCCCATCGCGGGCCTGCAAGTGGATGCGCACTATCAGAACGATGGCCGTCCTGTTTACCAGCGCCAAGCGGCCTTTATCCTGGCCGCCGAGCGCGTGCTGGTGTTCTCGGCCACCAGTCAGCAGCCGTTCGATGATTCGTTGAATCAGCTATGGGCCAGTGTGCTGGCCAGCTTTGAGCCACACCCACCCGTCCGCGCAACCCCTTGAGGACACCCACCATGACAGGTTGGCTGAACAGGGAGGTGTTCGATGTTTGAAGCGGCACGTTTTGACGATGAAATTGCGCACAGCAATGCCCTACTGGGGTTTCTGGCGGGGGCTGTGCTGGGCGTGGTCCTGGTCGCGGCGGCCTCGATTTTCGTCGTGGCCACCTGTGGCGCCGGGGCCATTCTCTTGCCGATGCTGATCGGGGTGGTGGCAGGCCTGGCCGGTTCTGAGTTGATCAAGGCCGGTGAAAGCATCGGGCGGGCGACCAAGGCGCCGGCCGGCGGGATCAGCAGTGGCTCCCGTAACGTGTTTATCAACGGCCTCAAGGCCGCCGTTGTGCAAGAGAGCGTGGGCCTGTGCAAAAAACACCCGGTGCCACCGATGGTGGCCGAGGGCTCGAGCAAGGTCTTTATCAACGGCCTGCCGGCGGCCCGCAAGGGCGACAAGCTGACCTGCGGCAGTGTGATCGACAGTGGTTCGGAGAACGTCTTTATCGGCGCCGAAAAAGAGCAGTACCTGGAGGTCGATGATGAAGTGCCGAAGATTGTACGCAACACCGTCGACATCCTGATGATCGTCGCCAGCTTTACCGGTGCGATTCGGCAACTGCCTCTGGCGGCCGGCAAGTTCCTGCCCTGTGCCCTGAAATTCGCTGCCGGTGCGGTCACCGGTGAACTGATCAGCCGCTATGCCATCGGCCCGGCGATCAGCCGCGTGGCCGGCGGCCTGTTCGGCAACCCGGTGGATGCCGTCAACGGGCGCAAACTGCTCCTGGAAGAAACCGAAACCGACTTCAGCCTACCGGGGTTGATGCCCATTGCCTGGGCCCGTTTTTATGCCAGCGACATCACCCATGCAGGGGCTCTCGGACGGGGTTGGGTGCTGCCCTGGGAGCAAAGCCTGCGCCTGGAAGGCCGGCAACTCTACCTGCGCGATAATCAAGGCCGTGACCTGCCGCTGCCGGCCCTGGAGCCCGGCGAACGTTTGTACCTGACCGATGAGCAGATGTTCGTGGTGCGCTCCGAAGGCGGCCACTATCTGTTGCAAAGCCTGGACAACACCTTCTTTTATTTCGCTGACGTGGCCGACAACGGCCAGCCATCGCCTTTGCGCCGCATTGAAAATGCCCTCGGCCATTTCCTCAATTTCAGCTACGACAGCCAGCAGCGCCTGAGGGATCTGTGCGCCAGCGGCGGCATTCGTCTGCACCTGTGTTACGAGCAATTTGAGCAGCGCCTGAGCCGGGTTGAGCGGGTGGTCGACAATCGCGCTGTCGAGACCCTGGTGCACTACCAGTACGACGCCAATGGCCAATTGCGCCAGGTCATCAACCGCAACGGCGACCGCGTACGCAGCTTCGCCTACAACCAGGGGCTGATGGTCACCCATGAAAACGGCCTGGGCCTGCAATGCCATTACCGCTGGGAGACCCTGGACGATGGCCAGCCCAGGGTGGCCGAGCACTGGACCAACGACGGTGAGCGTTACCGGTTGAGCTATAACCTGGCGCAGCGTCAGACCTGGATCAAAGACGTGCTGGGCCGTGTCGCGCGGATTGACTACAACGCCAGCCGGCGGGTGATCGCCAGCACCGACTTTGGCGGTGAAGCGTACCGCTTCGAACTCGACGACGCCGGCAACATGACCGGCCTGGAGCTGCCCGACGGCAACGCACTGAGCTTTGCCTACGACCGCTTCTCGCGACTGACGGAGGAAACCGACCCCCTGGGCCGCCCCCTTCGTTACAGCTACCACCTCGACACCGACCTGATCACCGCCATCGAGCGTGCTGACGGCAGTTGCCAGCGCTGGACCTATGACAGCCATGGCAACCTGCTCGACAGCACGGACCCGCTCGGGCGGGTCACCCAGTTTTTCAACACCGATGCCGGTCTGCCCCACACCCGTATCGACCCGCAGGGCAACCGCACCCGCCTGTGGTGGAACAGCCTGGGGCAGATCGAGCGCTACCAGGACTGTTCCGGCCAGTTCACGCACTACGCTTACGACGCCCAGTTGCACCTGGTCAGCATCACCGATGCCCTGCAACACAGCACCCGCCTGACCCGTAAAGCGGATGGCGAAGTGCTGCGCATCGATCACCCAACCGGTAGCCAGGAGCGCTACCGCTACAACGCCCTGGGTCAGTTGCTCAGCCACACCAATGCCGACGGCCACACCACCAGCCTGACGCGCACCCTCCGGGGCCTGCCCAGCCAGCGCAAGGACCCGTGCGGGCGAACGGTTCGCTATCACTACGACAACGCCCTGCGTCTGGTGGGCCTGCAAAATGAAAACCACGCGATGTATCGCTTCAGCTACGACGCCAGTGACCGTTTGCAGGAAGAAGAGCGGATCGACGGGCTGCGACGGCGCTTCAGCTACAGCGTGAGCGGCCAACTGCGCCAATTGGAAGAAATCGCCACCAGCACGACCCTGATCGAAACCACCCGTCAGCAGCAGTTTGAACACGACGCGGCGGGACGCCTGCTGAGCCGAGTCACCTCCGACGCCCGTCTGGACTATCACTACGACGAGGCCGACCGGCTGATCGCCATCGAGCGCTTGCCGAGTGCGGCGGGCGCGGCCTTGGGCATTCGCCCTGACCGCCTGGCCTTCAGCTATGACGCCGCCGACCAACTGTTGAGCGAAAGCAGCAGCACCGGCAACCTGGCGTACCACTACGACGAACTGGGCAACCTCACGGGGCTGGAGCTGCCCGACGCTCGCCAGCTCAATCAGCTCTACTACGGCAGCGGCCACCTGCACCAGATCAACCTCGACGGCCAGCTGATCAGCGACGTCGAGCGCGACGCCCTGTACCGCGAAACCCTTCGCACCCAAGGCGCACTCACCAGCCGCTTTGGCTACGACAGCGAGGGGCGAAAAATCTGGCAATCGGCGATCCAGTTGCCCCACGAACAACTGAGCCAACTGCATGAAGAAGCCAACACCCTGCTCGGGCTGCCCGAGCATCCCGCTACCATGCTGTTCCGTCGTTATCACTACAGTCCGGGCGGCGAAGTGCAGCGCATCACCGATAAACGGCGGGGTATCACCGACTTCAACTACGACGCCAGCGGCCAACTGCGCAGCCGTCAGCCGAGCCACTCGCCGAACCACCTGAGCCAGCCGCAACGCCACACCGAAGACTTTTCCTACGACCCGGCCGGTAACCTCAACGGCAGCGGCAGCGAGCACTTCGACAACACCCCGGACAACCGCCTCAAAGCCTTCGACGACCTGCGTTTTAGCTACGACGCCTGGGGCAACCTCAGCGAAAAAAGCCGGGTCGGCGAAGGGATGCAACGCTTTACCTACGACAGTGAAAACCGCCTGATCCAGGCCCAAACCTGGCACGGCGCAACCCTGTACAACCAAGCTCATTACCACTACGACGCGCTGGGAAGACGGATCGAAAAACAGGTCACCTACTACCCCAGGGGCAACCCGCAGACGAAAAAAACCACCTTCCTCTGGCAAGGCCTGCGCCTGCTGCAAGAACAACAGCCGCAGCGCCACAGCACCTACGCCTACGAACCCGACAGCTACGCGCCGCTGGCCCGCATCGACCACGACCCGACGCGGCCTGAACAACCGGGCCAGGTCTATTACTTCCATAACGACCAAATCGGCACCCCCCAGGAAATGACCAACGCCGAAGGCCAGGTGGTCTGGCGCGCGTACTACAAAGCCTGGGGCGGTTTGGAAGCGTTAACGCAAAACCCGGAACAAAACCTGCGTTTTCAAGGGCAGTACCACGACCGGGAAACCGGGCTGTACTACAACACCTTCAGGTACTACGATCCGGCGGTGGGGCGGTTTACCACGCAGGATCCGATAGGGTTGATGGGGGGGGTAAACCTTTATCAATATGCGCCGAATGCGTTGGGGTGGATCGATCCACTTGGGTTGAGCTGTGGATCTATACGACCAGAGCGAGGATATTATAGAGGGAAACCACATGGTATTAACTGGCAGCAAAACGATGCTATCAATAGAGCTTTTAAGCAATCTCAGAAAACAGGTCGGCCTCCTCTACCTCAAGGGAAGTGGGGGAGCAAAGCTGACTTGGACTACGCGGGACAGAAGGCTGCAACTTTGAAGCTGGGCGAAATGAAAGACTTCCCAATTAACTCCAATCATAAATCAGTCGTATTTAATCCTGATGGAACGATTGATGTCCCGGATATGATAAGAATTCGTAATGATGGAAAAACTTTCCACGGATTCCCCATAAACTCAAAAACAGCAGAACCTATTTACTGAGGGCGCTATGTTTAGAATAAAAATAAATAATGATGTGTTGCTAGGGGGGATTGATGATGATGATGAAACTGTAGCAGAAGCTATATATTCTACATATTCTGATTATACGTATGATATTTCATTGGTGTGGAATAATTTTATTATTCCATTGGATAGGCGCGGTGATATTAGTGAAATGTACAATGATATTGTTCTCATGCTTAATGCCTTAAAAAGAAATGAGAGTGCAGTATCTGTATCATTTTTTTCTAGTATGTTCACTGCTAAGTGGTGTATACATGTTGAAGATGAAAACTTAGAAATATCGCCAAAATGGATAACTGTTTCATTTTCTGGGCAGCAACCTTGCGGTAATGAAAAAAGCAATGCTCTCGCTGTGCCAATAGTTGACTTTATAAATGAGTGGGATGATTTATTAAGGGTGATAAAGGACGATTTAATGAAAGTCGGGTATGGTGAAGACCTTGAAGGTTTTTATTATTTGACCACGTTGTAATTTAGGGGGGCACGAAAACTAAGTGCAGCACATCACCCCCCAATAAGTGTAGCGGCTCGCGTTTCAGCACCACGGGCTCATGCTATCTGTAAATGACCGAGGTTAGTTCTGAAAAAGTGCGCTTAAGCCCAGCTCCTGCCCTCAAGCCTGCGTGCTGTCTGGTGTCCTGAGCGGTTAATTCAATAATTTATTATTTGTCGCTCCCTGCTTTGCTTTGTTTACGGAGCTGATGATTGATAGCGAAAAAAGCCGGGTCGGCGAAGGGATGCAACGCTTTACCTGCGACAGTGAAAACCGCCTGATCCAGGCCCAAACCTGGCACGGCGCAACCCTGTACAACCAAGCTCATTACCACTACGACGCCCTGGGGCGCCGTGTAGAAAAACAGGTCACCTACTACCCCCGGGGCAACCCGCAGACGAAAAAAACCACCTTCCTCTGGCAAGGCCTGCGCCTGCTGCAAGAACAACAGCCGCAGCGCCACAGCACCTACGCCTACGAACCCGACAGCTACGCGCCGCTGGCCCGCATCGACCACGACCCGACGCGGCCTGAACAACCGGGCCAGGTCTATTACTTCCATAACGACCAAATCGGCACCCCCCAGGAAATGACCAACGCCGAAGGCCAGGTGGTCTGGCGCGCGTACTACAAAGCCTGGGGCGGTTTGGAAGCGTTAACGCAAAACCCGGAACAAAACCTGCGTTTTCAAGGGCAGTACCACGACCGGGAAACCGGGCTGTACTACAACACCTTCAGGTACTACGATCCGGCGGTGGGGCGGTTTACCACGCAGGATCCGATAGGGTTGATGGGGGGGATAAACCTTTATCAATATGCGCCGAATGCGTTGGGGTGGGTGGATCCGTGGGGGTTAAGTTGCTCCCCTAAAGTTGCTAAGTCAGGCAAGGTTGTTAATGATCTTAACGGGTTCACTGGTAAGGATTTTCATTTTGGAAATCAGACGCTAAGATTAGATAAGAGAGGGATGAAACATATATTGGAACGTCACCACCCTAAATATTGGGACGGCTCAATAAAAGCCAAGCAAAGTTTCTTGTCAGGTAAAATGTCAATAGATGATGTTTCTAAGGCTGTTGGTGATGTAATGAAGCAAAATAGAAGTGTTCTATCAAATAAAGGTGGCTTAGGACAATATCAGATAACAGGTAAGTCTAATGGTGTTGAATATGTGGTTGGATTAAAAAACGGAAGAGTAGGGCAATTTTACCCAAAATGAAAAATATAATAATAGAGACATATATAAAGCAAGATGACACCTATGTAAGTATCTTTGATTTTAATGGCGATATAGCTGACTCGGACTATATTGAAGGCGCGTTAGTGCTGTCAATAAATGGAGTTGGTCTGATTGATCAAACGATGTATGATTACATTGAGGAGCTCTGGTGTTATTTGGTAGAAGGATTGTCATTAATATATGAGGGGGGGGACTTTAGCTGCTTCTTTCCCGACCAACCAATAGAAGTTAAATTTATTTACTTGGATAGAGTGGTTCGGGTTATTGTTAATTGTCATGAGGAAGTCAAGGTCGATGTGGATAGGGAATATTTTCTTATGTCGATGAGTAGTCACGCACGGGCCTTCTTTAATCGTTTGATGGAGATAGAGCCATCATCAAAAGAGTCAAGCGTGCGTGTCATTAGTTGCTTGGATAAAATTAAGTTTTAATTGTCGTTCGTATGTGTATTTAGTTGGGTGGTGCGTCAGGTTAAATTTTTGCCGCCATTTTTTACATTTCGGAAAAATACTGCTCTTGCACTGACGATGTGGCGTCCATATAGTTACGCCCGTCGCTGCCAATTCAGCGACCGGACTTGGCCGTCCGACCCTCCATGCGTATCAAGCGCCACCATCCGAAAGCGGGCGCTTTTTTTGCGCTCGCACATTCGTGTTATGGCGACTGTGCGTGGGACACCTTCGGGTGTGCCGGGGTCATGGAGCTCGGTCGGCCAACCCGCGTACAGTTGCCACCCTATTTTCGTTTGGTCGCGAAAAGTGGCAGCTCCTTAATCTTCTCCATGGAGCGTCACCATTATGGATTACCACGCTTTCACCTCCTCCAGCACCACCGACCACCCCGTCGCCTTTATCAACCCTCAAGCCCCCCTGCTTGATCTGCTGAACTACGCCGGCCTGCGCATCCGCGCTGCCCGCGACATGTTGGACAGCGTCTCCAGCATGACCAGCCGTAACGCCGACGATCTCGACCTGATGCGCTTCTCCAGCGTGGCAACCTTATTGTTGCAAGATGGATGCGATGTATTGCGGGTGGCGGAACAACAGGCCATGGATTTACCCAAATAACTTACCCACGCCCAGCCAAGTACGCCTGATAGTCGGGAATCCGGTGGGTATGCGCCTGGCTCATCAGCGGGCTGCTGAGCAGGTAGTCGGCGCTGCACTCGTTGCAGGCCACCGGGATATTCCACACTGCCGCGACTCGCAGCAGGGCCTTGATGTCCGGGTCGTGGGGTTGGGGTTCGAAGGGGTCCCAGAAGAACACCAGCAGGTTGACCCGCTGTTCGGCGATTTGTGCGCCGAGCTGCTGGTCACCGCCGAGGGGGCCGCTGATCATGCTTTGCACCGGCAGGCCGAGGCGTTTGTTCAGCAGCAGGCCGGTGGTGCCGGTGGCCACCAGGTCGTGCTCGGCGAGCGCGTCCTTGTGCCGTTCGGCCCAGTCGAGCAGGAATACCTTGCAGTGGTCATGGGCGACCAGGGCGATGCGCTTGCGCGCCGCCATGGTCTTTTCGGTGAAGCTGATACCGATCATCGGTTGCTGTTCCACGCTACGTTGGTTATTCCCGTGCCGTGTTTATTCGGCGTTGCACAGGGCCAGGCAGTTATCCAGCATGCGGTTGGAGAAACCCCATTCGTTGTCGTACCAGGCCAGTACCTTGAGCAGCCGACCGCCGCTGACTTTGGTGTGGTTGGCGTCGAAGATCGACGACAGCGGGTTGTGGTTGAAGTCGCTGGAGACTAGGGGCAGGGTGTTGTAGCCGAGGATCTTCGAGTGCTGGCTGGCGTCCTTGAGCAGGGCGTTGACCTCGTCGGCGGTGGTTTCGCGCTTGAGGTATAGGGTCAGGTCCACCAGCGATACGTTGATCACCGGTACCCGTACCGCCATGCCGGTCAGTTTGCCCGCCAGTTCCGGCAGTACCAGGCCCACCGCTTCAGCGGCGCCGGTCTTGCTCGGGATCATGTTCTGGGTCGCCGAACGCGCGCGGTACGGGTCGGTGTGGTAGACGTCGGTCAGGTTCTGGTCATTGGTGTAGGCGTGAATGGTGGTCATCAGGCCGCTTTCGATGCCCAGTTCGCGGTGCAGCACTTGCGCCACGGGCGCCAGGCAGTTGGTGGTGCACGAGGCGTTGGAGATGATCTGGTGCGATTGGCGCAGCAGGTCGTGGTTGACGCCATAGACCACGGTGGCATCGGCGCCTTTGGCCGGTGCGGAGATAATCACTTTGCGGGCGCCGGCGCTGATATGCGCGGCCGCCTTGGCACGGTCGGTGAACAGGCCGGTGCATTCAAAGACCACGTCGATCTTCTCGGCGGCCCAGGGCAGCTCGGCCGGATTGCGGATCGCGCTGACGGCAATCCGGTCACCGTTGACGGTCAGGCTTTCCTGATCGTGCTGCACGTCTGCATCAAAAGTGCCGTGCACGGTGTCGTATTTGAGCAGGTGGGCATTGATCGAGCTGTCGCCCAGATCGTTGATGGCGACGATCTGCAGGTCCTGGCGGTAGCCTTGGGTATAAAGTGCGCGCAGGACATTACGGCCGATACGGCCAAAACCATTGATTGCGATTCGTAGAGTCATTGGGAAAGTGCCTGCCGTGGTTTTGTTGTTGGAATTACAAGATTATTCGCAAAAAAATAGAAAACAAGCCTTTTTAGTGGCAATATTTTGTCTTATCTACAACGAGTGACCTGAATCAACTGGTCCAAATGGTCAAGAAACCGCTGCGCCTTCCTGGCCTGACGGCGTTTTGATCAGCATAGACAAACAGGTCGCCACATCCGTTAGCCTGGAGTTCTACACATGCATCCCCGCGTTCTTGAGGTCACCGAACGGCTTATCGCCCGCAGTCGCGGCACTCGCGAGGCCTACCTCGCTCTGATTCGCGACGCCGCCAGCGACGGCCCACAACGGGGCAGGTTGCAGTGTGCGAACTTTGCCCACGGCGTGGCCGGTTGCGGCACCGACGATAAAAACAGCCTGCGGATGATGAACGCGGCCAACGTGGCAATTGTTTCGTCATATAACGACATGCTCTCGGCGCATCAGCCGTACGAGCACTTTCCGGAGCAGATCAAAAAAGCCCTGCGCGAAATCGGCTCGGTCGGCCAGTTTGCCGGCGGCACCCCGGCCATGTGCGACGGCGTGACCCAGGGCGAGCCGGGCATGGAGCTGAGCCTGCCCAGCCGCGAGGTGATCGCGTTGTCCACCGCTGTGGCGCTGTCGCACAACATGTTCGACGCGGCGCTGATGCTCGGCATCTGCGACAAGATTGTTCCGGGCCTGATGATGGGCGCCCTGCGTTTCGGCCACCTGCCGATGATCTTCGTCCCGGGTGGGCCGATGGTCTCGGGGATTTCCAACAAGCAGAAAGCCGACGTGCGCCAGCGCTACGCCGAAGGCAAGGCCAGCCGCGAAGAGCTGCTGGAGTCGGAAATGAAGTCCTATCACAGCCCCGGCACCTGCACCTTCTATGGCACCGCCAACACCAACCAGTTGCTGATGGAAGTCATGGGCCTGCACTTGCCGGGCTCGTCCTTCGTCAACCCCAATACGCCGTTGCGCGATGCCCTGACCCATGAGGCGGCGCAACAGGTGACGCGCCTGACCAAGCAGAGCGGCCAGTTCACCCCGATTGGTGAAATCGTCGACGAACGCTCCCTGGTCAACTCCATCGTCGCCCTGCACGCCACCGGCGGCTCGACCAACCACACCCTGCACATGCCGGCCATCGCCCAGGCCGCGGGCATCCAGCTGACCTGGCAGGACATGGCCGACCTCTCCGAGGTGGTGCCGACCCTGTCCCACGTCTATCCAAACGGCAAGGCCGATATCAACCACTTCCAGGCGGCGGGCGGCATGTCGTTCCTGATCCGCGAGCTGCTGGAGGCTGGCCTGCTCCACGAAGACGTGAACACCGTGGCTGGCCGTGGCTTGAGCCGCTACACCCAGGAGCCGTTTCTGGATAACGGCAAGCTGGTGTGGCGCGATGGCCCGATCGAAAGCCTGGATGAAAACATCCTGCGCCCGGTAGCCCGCGCGTTCTCGCCGGAAGGCGGCCTGCGGGTGATGGAAGGCAACCTCGGGCGTGGGGTGATGAAAGTCTCGGCCGTGGCCCTTGAGCATCAAGTCGTCGAAGCCCCGGCGGTGGTGTTCCAGGACCAGCAGGACCTGGCCGACGCGTTCAAGGCCGGCCTGTTGGAAAAAGACTTTGTCGCCGTCATGCGCTTCCAGGGCCCGCGCTCCAACGGCATGCCGGAATTGCACAAGATGACCCCGTTCCTTGGCGTGTTACAGGACCGTGGTTTCAAGGTGGCGCTGGTCACCGATGGGCGTATGTCCGGGGCTTCGGGCAAGATCCCGGCGGCGATTCACGTCAGTCCCGAGGCCCAGGTCGGCGGTGCGCTGGCGCGGGTGCTAGATGGCGACATCATTCGTGTGGATGGCGTCAAAGGCACGCTGGAGCTTAAGGTGGACGCCGATGAGTTCGCGGCCCGCGAGCCGGCCAAGGGCCTGCTGGGCAACAATGTCGGCAGCGGTCGTGAATTGTTCGGTTTCATGCGCATGGCCTTCAGCTCGGCAGAGCAGGGCGCCAGCGCCTTTACCTCTGCCCTGGAGACGCTTAAGTGAAACTGGCCCTGGTCGGTGATATCGGTGGGACCAACGCGCGCTTTGCCTTGTGGAAAGACCAGCAACTGGACTCGATCCAGGTGCATGCGACGGCGGATTACAGCAGCCCTGAGCAGGCGATCGGCGCCTACCTGAAGGACCTGGGCCTGGCCCCGGGTTCGATCGGTTCGGTGTGCCTGTCGGTGGCCGGGCCGGTTGGCGGTGACGAGTTTCGCTTTACCAACAATCACTGGCGCCTGAGCCGGCAGGCGTTCTGCCAGACCTTGCAGGTCGACCAACTGCTGCTGGTCAATGACTTTTCGGCCATGGCCCTGGGCATGACCCGGCTGCAACCTGACGAGTTTCGTCAGGTCTGCCCGGGCACGCCCGAGCCGTTGCGCCCGGCTGTGGTGATCGGTCCAGGGACCGGGCTGGGGGTCGGCACCCTGCTTGACCTCGGTGCCCAGCGCTGGATGGCCTTGCCCGGCGAGGGTGGCCATGTCGACCTGCCGTTGAGCAGCCCTCGGGAAACTCAGCTCTGGCAGCACATCTACAACGAGATCGGCCACGTCAGCGCCGAGACCGCCCTCAGTGGCGGCGGTTTGCCGCGCGTATACCGGGCGATCTGCGCGGTGGACGGGCATCCGGCCGTGCTCGACACCCCGGAGGCGATCACCGCTGCCGGGCTGGCCGGCGACCCGATAGCCGTCGAAGTCCTGGAGCAATTCTGCTGCTGGTTGGGGCGGGTGGCCGGGAACAACGTGCTGACCACTGGCGCGCGCGGTGGGGTGTACATCGTCGGCGGGGTGATTCCGCGGTTTGCCGACTTTTTCATCCAGAGCGGTTTTGCCCGCTGCTTTGCCGACAAAGGCTGCATGAGCGATTACTTCAAGGGCATTCCAGTGTGGCTGGTGACTGCGCCGTACTCAGGCCTGACCGGGGCCGGGGTGGCGTTGGAACAGGCGGCGATCTGAGGGTGTCGAGGGTCTCCTGTGGTGGGCCGTTTAGGCCATAATCGCGCTCCATTTCTAACAACAAGGACGACCAGGTGAGCTCAGTCAGTAAGTCGATTTTGTTGGTTGACGATGATCAGGAAATACGCGAACTGCTGGAGACCTACCTCAGTCGTGCCGGGTTCCAGGTGCGCAGCACGGCCGACGGCGCCGGTTTTCGCCAGGCCCTGAACGAGGCGCCGAGCGATCTGGTGATTCTCGATGTGATGCTGCCCGACGAAGACGGCTTCAGCCTGTGCCGCTGGATTCGCCAGCATCCACGCGTGGGCCAGGTGCCAATCATCATGCTCACCGCCAGCTCCGATGAAGCCGACCGGGTCATCGGCCTCGAGCTGGGGGCCGACGACTACCTGGGCAAACCCTTCAGCCCTCGCGAGCTGCAAGCGCGAATCAAGGCCCTGTTGCGGCGTGCCCAATTCGGCCAGGAGCGCGCCGGCGGGGAGGTGCTGTGCTTTGACGACTGGCGGCTGGATATGGTCAGCCACCGGCTGTTTCATACCGATGGCGAGGAAGTGATCCTGTCCGGCGCCGACTTTGCCTTGCTCAAACTGTTCCTCGACCACCCCCAGGAAATCCTCGATCGCGACACTATCGGCAACGCCACCCGTGGTCGCGATCTGATGCCCCTGGATCGGATCGTCGACATGGCGGTCAGCCGCCTGCGCCAACGCCTGCGCGATACCGAGAAGCCGCCGCGCTTGATCCGCACCGTGCGTGGCAGTGGTTATCAGTTGGCCGCCAACGTGGTGGCCGGCAATGCTCACTGACGGCCTGCGGCGTATTGCGGCCCGGGTCCCGGTGCCGCGTTCGCTGTTGGGGCGGATGCTGCTCCTGACCCTGTTGGCGGTGCTGTTCGCCCAGGCCCTGTCCAGCGTGATCTGGGTCTCGCAGTTGCGCGCCACCCAGCTTGAGGGCCTGGTCACCAGCGCCCGCAGTCTGGCCCATTCGATGACCGCCAGCGTCAGTTACCTGCGTTCGTTGCCGGTGGCCTATCGGCCCCTGGTGCTCGACCAGTTGCGCAGCATGGGGGGCACGCGGTTTGTGGTGACCCTCAACGACAAGCCTTTGGGCATGGAGGTGCTGCCGCCGACACCGCGCAAGCAGGCGGTGCTCAAGGCAGTGGATGAGGTGCTGCGTCAGTCCCTGGGCAGCGAGGCCGATATCTCGGTGACCTTTGTCAGCCCCGAAGACCTGCGGATCTTCAACGGCGGCCTGAAACTCGACGAATTGCCGCGCTCCTGGGCCCACTACGCGCTGACCCTGGAGCCGGTCAACCCACCGGTGCTGGTGACCCAGATCCAGATGGCCCCCGGCGAATGGCTGTACATCGCCTCCTTGCTGCCCGAGCCCTACACCAGCCTTGAAGAGCAGGGCCTGCCGGCGCAGCAGGTGTGGTTTATCGTGCTCACCAGCGGCTTTTTGCTGTTGTTTATCGGCCTGCTGGTGCACTGGCAGAGTCGCCCGCTCAAGCGCCTGGCGCGGGCCGCACGGGACATGTCCCTGGGGGCGGACGTGGAGCCGGTGGCCGAAGGCGGTGGCAGCGAAGTGGTGGAAGTCGGCCGCGCCTTCAATGCCATGCGCGAGCGCATCAGCCGCTACCTGACGGAACGCAGCCAGCTGTTCAGCGCCATCTCCCATGACTTGCGCACCCCCATCACCCGCTTGCGGCTGCGGGTCGAGTTGCTGGAAGACGAACAGCTGCAAAACAAATTCGGCCGCGACCTCGACGAGTTGGAATTGCTGGTCAAGGGCGCCCTGCAATGTGTGAAAGACACCGACATCCACGAGAACATCGAATCGGTGGACCTCAATCAAGTCCTCGATTGCCTGGTGGAACCCTACCTCGCGCCCAATGGCAATGGTCGGGTCACCCAGCAGGGCCGGGCCCTGGCCGGTTACCCGGGCAAGCCCCTGGCGCTCAAGCGCTGCATGGGCAACCTGATCGACAACGCACTGAAGTACGGGCAGAACGCCCACCTGCACATCGACGACGATGAAAACGCCTTCATTCTGCACGTGGATGACGAGGGCCCAGGGGTCCCGGAGCAGCGCCTGGAGCAAGTGTTCGAGCCGCATTTTCGCCTGGCCGGCCAGCAGCAGGGCTACGGCCTGGGGCTGGGGATCGCGCGCAATATCGCCCACAGCCATGGCGGCGAAGTCAGTCTGCAGAACCTGCGCGAAGGCGGGCTGCGGGTGACGCTGTATCTGCCGCGTTCGTTTGATTGAGCGCTTGTCTAGGGCCGGGTTGGATCGGCCCGGTGGGGGGAGAGATTGAATGGCGAGCACGACCTCGCCACAAGAGTTCCGTCATCACGCAAGCGCATCATCACCCAGGCAGTGGCTATGTCACCGGCGGGTGACATTTGCCGTGTGCTTCGTTACCTGCGGTGGATCGAGGCTTGATTAGACTCAGGCCTTCGATAAAAACAACAACAGGTCGCCCATGGACTCTCTTTCGCTGTCGTTCAGCAGTTGGCTGAACGCTCCCGCCCATCATGCCTGGCTCGCTGCCGAAGGCCTGCGTCTGCTGGATTTCGCCAAGGCGGCACGGCTCGCCGACGGCTTCGGCAATCTTGACGACCAGGGCTGTCTGCCGGCAGATGCCCGGGCCGAAACCATGAACACCGCGCGCATGACCCACAGCTTTGCGATGGCCCATATTCAGGGTTTGCCTGGTTACGCGGCGCTGGTCGACCACGGCGTGGCCGCCCTCGCCGGGCCGTTGCGCGATGCCGAACACGGTGGCTGGTTCGCAGTGCCGGCAGCAGGGGATGGCAACACTGGCAAGGCGGCCTACCTGCATGCCTTTGTCGCCCTGGCTGCCAGTTCCGCAGTGGTGGCCGGCCGCCCCGGTGCCCAGGCCCTGCTGGAGCAGGCGATCGAGGTCATCGACAGCCATTTCTGGAGCGAAGCGGAGGGCGCCCTGCGCGAGTCGTTCAACCGCGACTGGAGCGAAGAGGAAGGTTACCGTGGTGCCAACAGCAACATGCACGCCACCGAAGCCTTCCTCGCCCTGGCCGATGTGACCCAAGACCCACGCTGGCTGAACCGTGCTCTGCGGATTGTCGAGCGGGTGATCCACCAGCACGCGGCGGGCAATGACTTTATGGTGATCGAGCATTTCGACCGCCACTGGCACGCCTTGCCCGACTACAACGTGGCCAATCCGGCGGACGGCTTTCGCCCCTACGGCACCACACCCGGCCATGGTTTCGAGTGGGCGCGCTTGCTGTTGCACCTGGAGGCTTCACGGGCGCGCGCCGGCCTGTTGACCCCAGGCTGGTTGGCGCAGGACGCGCAAAAACTGTTCGAGAGCAACTGTCGCCACGGCTGGGCGGTCGATGGGGCACCCGGCATCGTCTACACCCTGGACTGGAATAATCGGCCCGTGGTGCGCCAGCGTCTGCACTGGACACATGCCGAGGCCAGCGCCGCCGCCAGTGCCTTGCTCCAGCGCACCGGCGAGGCTCGCTACGAAACCTGGTACCGCTGCTTCTGGGAGTTTTGCGAAACCCATTTCATCGACCGCGTGCAGGGCAGCTGGCACCACGAACTGGGGCTGGATAACCGCCCCAGTGCCGAGATCTGGGCCGGCAAACCTGACCTCTATCACGCCTGGCAAGCGGTGCTGATTCCGCGCCTGGCGCTGGCCCCGAGCCTCGCGTCTGCCCTGGCGCAGGTGTCTGGCCCGCGGGTTATGTAACCATGCAGTGACATTCGCGCGTCCCTTCGTTACCTGCGAGGGCTGATGCGCTGTTTAAAATCTGTGCAGCGCAAGCACCAGACTTGCATGCATAACAACAAGAAAGGTACTTCAGATGAATGCGATTTCTCGCCTCGCCACTGTCATTTCTCTCGCCTCGTTGTTTCCCTTGAACGCACTTGCCGCCGATTCCAAAGGTTCGGTCGAAGTCGTGCACTGGTGGACGTCGGGTGGTGAAAAAGCCGCGGTCGATGTTCTCAAGGCCCAAGTCGAGAAAGACGGCTTTACCTGGAAGGACGGTGCGGTTGCCGGTGGCGGCGGTTCGACTGCCATGACCGTATTGAAAAGCCGCGCCGTCGCCGGTAACCCGCCGGGTGTGGCACAGATCAAGGGGCCGGATATTCAGGAGTGGGGCAGCACTGGCCTGCTCAGCACCGATACCTTGAAAGACGTCGCCAAGTCGGAAAACTGGGACGGCCTGCTGTCGAAAAAAGTCTCCGACACCGTCAAGTTCGAAGGCGATTACGTCGCCGTACCGGTGAATATCCATCGGGTCAACTGGTTGTGGATCAACCCGCAAGTGTTCAAGAAAGCCGGGATCGAAAAAGCCCCGACCACCCTCGCCGAATTCTATGCCGCCGGTGACAAGCTCAAGGCCGCCGGCTTTATCGCCCTGGCCCACGGCGGCCAGCCGTGGCAGGACAGCACCGTGTTCGAAGACGTGGTGCTGTCGGTGATGGGCGCCGAGGGCTACCAGAAGGCCCTGGTCGACCTGGACCAGAAAACCCTGTCCGGCCCTGAAATGACCAAGGCCTTCACCGAGCTGAAAAAGCTCACCGGCTACATGGACCCCAACCGCGCCGGGCGTGACTGGAACATCGCTGCTGCCGATGTGATCAACGGCAAGGCCGGCATGCAGATGATGGGCGACTGGGCCAAGAGCGAGTGGACCGCAGCGAAGAAAATCGCCGGCAAAGACTACCAGTGCGTACCGTTCCCGGGCACTGAAAACGCCTTCACCTACAACATCGACTCCCTGGCGGTGTTCAAGCTCAAGGCCGATCGCAAGGGCGACATCGCCGCTCAGCAAGACCTGGCCAAGGTTGCACTGGGCAAGGACTTCCAGAAGGTCTTCAGCATCAACAAGGGGTCGATCCCGGTGCGCACCGACATGCTCAACGACATGAGCGGCCTGGGCTTCGACGCCTGCGCTCAGGCGTCGGCCAAGGACTTCCTGGCTGACGAAAAGACCGGCGGCCTGCAACCGAGCATGGCGCACAACATGGCCACTTCCCTGGCCGTGCAGGGTGCGATCTTCGACGTGGTCACCAACTTCATGAACGACAAGGATGCGGACCCGGCCAAGGCCAGTGCGCAGCTGGCGTCGGCCGTCAAAGCCGCCCAGTAATCCCGGATGCCACGGGTACACCCGTGGCCGTTACGTGAAAGGTCTATCCCTGTGGGCGCTCGCTCCCACAGGGCACACCTTCTGATCCCTACTTCACACCTGGATTATCCCGATGAGCTCTGTGGCGGTTTTCAGCAAAGCCTCACCGTTCGATGCGTTGCAACGCTGGCTGCCCAAGTTGGTACTGGCGCCGAGCATGCTGATCGTGTTGGTTGGTTTTTACGGTTACATCATCTGGACGTTCATTCTGTCCTTCACCAATTCCAGCTTCATGCCGACCTACAAATGGGTGGGGCTGCAGCAGTACACCCGCCTGCTGGATAACGACCGCTGGTGGGTGGCGAGCAAGAACCTGGCGCTGTTTGGCGGCATGTTCATCGGCATCAGCCTGGTGCTGGGGGTGTTCCTGGCCGTGCTGCTGGACCAGCGGATCCGCAAGGAAGGCTTTATCCGCACCGTGTATCTGTACCCGATGGCGCTGTCGATGATCGTCACCGGTACCGCCTGGAAGTGGCTGCTCAACCCGGGCCTGGGCCTGGACAAGATGCTGCGCGACTGGGGCTGGGAAGGCTTTCGCCTGGACTGGCTGGTGGATCAGGACCGGGTGGTGTACTGCCTGGTGATCGCTGCCGTGTGGCAGGCCTCGGGTTTTGTCATGGCCATGTTTCTGGCCGGCCTGCGCGGTGTCGATCAGTCGATCATCCGTGCGGCCCAGGTCGACGGCGCGAGCTTGCCGACCATCTACCTGAAGATCGTGCTGCCGAGCCTGCGCCCGGTATTTTTCAGCGCCTTCATGATCCTCGCCCACATCGCGATCAAGAGTTTCGACCTGGTGGCGGCCATGACGGCGGGCGGCCCGGGCTACTCCTCGGACTTGCCGGCGATGTTCATGTACTCCTTCACCTTCAGCCGTGGCCAGATGGGCATCGGTTCGGCCAGCGCCATGCTGATGCTGGGCGCGGTGCTGACCATCCTGGTGCCGTACCTGTATTCCGAACTGCGGGGCAAACGCCATGACTAACGCGCTCGGGAAACCGACCCTGAACTTCAGCCGCATCGCCATCTACGCCACCTTGTTGCTGGCGGCGGCGGTGTACCTGATCCCGCTGGTGGTGATGCTGCTGACCAGCTTCAAGACCCCGGAAGACATCCGCACCGGCAACCTCCTGAGCTGGCCTACGGTGATTGACGGCATCGGCTGGATCAAGGCCTGGGACAGCGTTGGCGGCTACTTCTGGAACTCGGTGAAAATCACCGTGCCGGCGGTGTTGATCTCGACCTTTATCGGCGCGATGAATGGCTACGTACTGTCGATGTGGCGCTTTCGTGGTTCGCAGCTGTTCTTCGGCCTGCTGCTGTTCGGCTGCTTCCTGCCGTTCCAGACCGTACTGCTGCCGGCCTCGTTCACCCTCGGCAAGTTCGGCCTGGCCAACACCACCACCGGCCTGGTGCTGGTGCACGTGGTCTACGGCCTGGCCTTTACCACGCTGTTCTTTCGCAACTACTACGTGAGCATTCCCGATGCACTGGTCAAGGCCGCGCGCCTGGACGGCGCCGGGTTCTTCACCATCTTCGGCAAGATCCTGCTGCCGATGTCGATCCCGATCGTCATGGTCTGTCTGATCTGGCAGTTCACCCAGATCTGGAACGACTTCCTCTTTGGGGTGGTGTTTGCCAGTGGCGATGCGCAGCCGATCACCGTGGCCTTGAACAACCTGGTCAACACCAGCACCGGGGCCAAGGAATACAACGTTGATATGGCGGCGGCGATGATCGCCGGGCTGCCGACCCTGTTGGTTTACATATTCGCTGGCAAGTATTTCCTGCGTGGGCTGACGTCCGGCGCGGTCAAGGGGTAACAGATGGCAACTCTCGAATTACGCAACGTCAACAAGACCTACGGCGCGGGCTTGCCGGACACCCTGAAGAACATCGAACTGAAGATCGATGACGGCGAGTTCCTGATCCTGGTCGGCCCTTCGGGCTGCGGTAAATCGACCTTGATGAACTGCATCGCGGGCCTGGAGAACATCAGCGGTGGGGCGATCCTGGTGGATGACGCCGACATCAGCGGCATGAGCCCCAAGGATCGGGACATCGCCATGGTGTTCCAGTCCTATGCGCTGTACCCGACCATGAGCGTGCGCGACAACATCGCCTTCGGTTTGAAGATCCGCAAGATGCCCCGTGCCGAGATCGACGAAGAGGTGGCCCGTGTCGCCAAGCTGCTGCAGATCGAACACCTGCTCAGCCGCAAGCCCGGCCAGCTGTCGGGCGGCCAGCAACAGCGCGTGGCCATGGGCCGGGCGCTGGCGCGGCGGCCGAAGATTTACCTGTTCGACGAACCACTGTCCAACCTCGACGCCAAGCTGCGGGTCGAGATGCGTACCGAAATGAAGCTGATGCACCAGCGCCTGAAGACCACCACGGTCTACGTCACCCACGACCAGATCGAAGCCATGACCCTGGGCGACAAGGTGGCGGTGATGAAGGACGGGATCATCCAGCAGTTCGGCACCCCGAAGCAGATCTACAACGACCCGGCCAACCTGTTTGTGGCGAGCTTTATCGGTTCGCCGCCGATGAACTTCATCCCCCTGCGCCTGCAACGCAAGGACGGCCGCCTGCTGGCCTTGCTCGACAGCGGCCAGGCGCGCTGCGAACTGCCCCTGGGCATGCAGGATGCCGGGCTTGAAGACCGCGAAGTGATTCTTGGCATGCGCCCGGAGCAGATTGTCCTGGCCGGTACCGAGGCCAATGGCCTGCCGAGCATCCGCGCCGAGGTCCAGGTCACCGAGCCTACCGGCCCCGACACCCTGGTGTTCGTCAGCCTCAATGGGACCAAGGTTTGCTGCCGCCTGGCGCCGGACGTTGCGCCGCAGGTGGGCGAGACCCTGACCCTGCAGTTCGATCCGAGCAAGGTGCTGTTGTTCGATGCCAAGAGCGGCGAGCGCCTGGGAGTGGCCGGCGTACCGGCGGCGCAGGCCCCGGTAGGCAACGTGGCGCAGTTCAAGGGCCGTTGAGTCCGTGGCGGGTGGCCTGTCATCCGTCGCAATCGCTGTAAACCGCGTTAGATAAAAACAGTTAATAACAATAAAGACGAGGATGTAGGGATGAAAAAGAAACACACCAATACCCGGTTGCTCTGCCAATTGTCAGCGGTGGCTGCACTGGTTATGTCCGCCCATGCGATGGCGGACGAGGCCTTCAGCGCCGACTCCAAGTGGATGACCGGCGACTGGGGCGGTGAGCGCACCAAGCTGATCGAGCAGGGCATCGACATCAAGGCCGACTACGTCGGTGAAGTCGGCGGCAACCTGCACGGTGGCTACAACAACGACAAGACCGCTCGCTACAGCGACCAATTTGGCCTGGGCGTGGCGTTCGACCTGCAAAAGCTGCTGGGCTGGGACAACACCCAGGCCAAGGTCCAACTCACCAACCGTAACGGCCAGAACATTTCCAATGACCGTATCGGCGACCCGCGCGCCGGGACCCTGAGTTCCTCTCAGGAAGTCTACGGTCGTGGGCATATGGTCCGTCTGACCCAATTGTGGGTCCAGCATCAGTTCCTCGATGGCAAGCTTGACGTCAAGGCCGGTTACTTCGGCGAAGGCGAAGATTTCAACACCTTCCCCTGCGAGTTCCAGAACCTGGCGTTCTGCGGCTCCCAGGTGGGTAACTGGGCCACGGGCATCTGGTACAACTGGCCGGTCAGCCAGGCGGCGCTGCGGGTCAAGTACAACATCACGCCTGAGTTGTACGCGCAGATCGGCGCCTACAACCAGAACCCGTCGCAACTGGAGCACGGCAACGGCTTCAAGCTCAGTGGCAGCGGGACCAAGGGCACCGTATTGCCGGTGGAAGTGGTTTGGTCGCCCAAGCTCAACAGCTTGCCGGGCGAGTACCGGGTCGGTTACTACAAGAGCACGGCCGATGCCAATGACGTGCGTAAAGACAGCAATGGCCAGGATGCAGCCAACAGCGGCGAAGGCTATCGCGTGCACAACAGCAAGCATGGCTACTGGTTTGTCGGGCAGCAGCAACTCACCACTCACAATGGCGATGCTTCGCGCGGTCTGAATATCGCGGCCAACGCCACGTTCCACGACAAGGACACCAACGTCGTCGACAACTACCAGTCGCTGATGTTCGTGTACAAGGGCCCGTTCGACGCCCGTCCCAAGGATGACGTCGGCATCGGTTTCGCCCGGATCCATGTCAATGACGATGTGAAGAAAAACGCCGAGTTGGTCAACGCCGACAACGGTATCAGTGACTACAACGACGCGTTGTATGCGCCGCTGCGCAGCACTGAGTACAACTACGAGATCAACTACGGTTTCCACGTCACCAACTGGCTGACCGTGCGTCCCAACCTGCAATACATCACCCACCCGGGCGGTGTGGATGAAGTCGATAACGCATTGGTGGCGGGTCTGAAAATTCAGTCGGTGTTCTGACGCGCTTGCGATAAGCTCCTTCTCTTTGTGCGCATTTCGCGGATGGCCAAGGCTGTCCGCTTTTTTTTGTGGGAACTGTAGCTCGCGACAGTTACAGCGTTTTGCGCAGCCCTCATGAGTATCGAGACAGCAATGATTTTCAGGACCGTGGCACATGCATGAGCATCCGCTACAACGCTTTTTCAAATCCCTGCGCGAGCGCCCGACCTTTGCCTGGGAGCGCTACCAGCTGCGTGATGTCCTGGTGATCGACCACCCTCTGTGCCAGGCGGTGTTCAGTCGCCAGGGCGCGCAGTTGCTGCATTTTCAGCCGACTGGGCAAAAGCCCTGGCTGTGGTGCGCCGCCAAGTGGCCGCAGGTGGGGGCGATTCGGGGTGGGGTGCCAGTGTGCTGGCCCTGGTACGGCCGACATCCGAGCGAGAACGCCTGGCCGTCCCATGGCTGGGCACGCCTGATCGACTGGAAGCTGCTGGACAGCCGCAGTGACGACGATGGCGTACGTCTGCATTGGCAATTGCAGCTGTGCGATTGGCAAGTGGACCTGCATGCGCACTTGGGGGAAACCCTGGAACTGCGCCTGGGCACCGAGCATCAAGACAGTGAACCCTGCCAGTTGAGTCAGGCGTTGCACGCCTATTGGCGTATTGGTGATGTTGGCGAGGTAGCGCTGTCTGGGCTGGATGGCGTTGAAGGTTATGACCAACTGAACCGTCAGGTTTGCCAGCAAAAGGGTGAGTTGCGGGTGCAGGGTGGATGCCAGCGGGTGTTCCAGCACGAGGGGGAGTTGCAGCTCAAGGACAGCGCCTGGCAACGCGAACTGTGCATCGACACCGGCGATAGCGCCGACACCGTGGTCTGGCACCCAGGCACGCGGCCCCTGCTGGGGGTGAGCTGGAACGAAGTGTCAGGGTTTGTCTGCGTCGAAGCCGCCAGTGGCGGCACCGGTAGCGTCTGCCTCGCCCCCGGCGAGCGCGCCCACCTGAGCCTGCAAGCCCGAGCCGTAGCCTGACCGGTAGGCGTATTTACGAGGTGTGTGAGGGCCAACTCCGCCCTCAATTGAACTCATCACCCACCGGATAACGGCTGGCGTTGAGGCTTTCCTTGATTTTTCGCAGGTGCGGCTGGAAGTCCACGCCGCGGCGCAGGGTCATGCCGGTGGCGAGGACGTCGAGCACGGTCAACTGGATGATGCGCGAGGTCATCGGCATGTAAATGTCGGTGTCTTCCGGCAACGGAATATTCAGGCTCAGGGTGCTGGCCTTGGCCAGGGGAGAGCCGGCGGCGGTCAGGCCGAGAACCGAGGCGCCGTTTTCCCGGGCGATGCGCGCCACTTCCACCAGTTCACGGGTACGTCCGGTGTAGGAAATAATCACGAACAGCTCGCCGGTATGGGCCACCGAGGCAATCATGCGCTGCATCAGCACGTCGGCGTGGGCGGTCACCGCGAGGTTGAAGCGGAAGAACTTGTGCTGTGCATCCAGCGCCACCGGGGCCGAGGCGCCGAGGCCGAAGAAGTGGATCTGCCGCGCCTGGATCAGCAGGTCGACGGCGCGGCTGATCAGGTTCGGGTCCAGGGCCTGGCAGGCGCTGTCGAGGGACGCAATGGCGCTGCCGAAGATCTTTTGCGTATAGGCTTCGGGGTTATCATCGGCTTCGACCGCGCGGCTGACATAGGCCGCGCCGCTGGCCAGACTCTGGGCCAGTTGCAGTTTGAGTTCCGGGTAGCCGCTGACGCCGAATGAACGGCAGAAGCGATTGACCGTAGGCTCGCTGACCGAGGCGGCCTGGGCCAGGGCGGCAATGCTGAAGCGCGTCGCCTGCTGTGGGTTGAGCAGGATCACTTCAGCGACTTTACGTTCGGCCTTGTTCAATTCTTCAAGGCGATTCTGGATGTGTTCCAGAAGATTGCGCATGCGGTCCATTAAGGTTTCCTAGGTCGGCAATGCAAGGAAGCCGGGCTAAACCGGGCTTCGGCGGTGGCCTATCCTACTGATGGCCTGTGCCGACCACCACTCGGAATCTGTATTTTGCGAAAATGTTGTGGTTATTACTACATTTTCCCTTGAGTGATGCCTTGAAAAAAGGTATTTGTAGCTTAACTTGATAAAAGAACAAACATCATGCCTTCGATAACGGTTGAACCGTGCACCTTTGCCTTGTTTGGCGCGCTGGGTGATCTGGCGCTTCGCAAATTGTTTCCTGCCCTTTACCAACTCGATGGCGCCGGTTTGCTGCACGACGCCACGCGCATCCTGGCCCTGGCCCGCGAGCCGGGCAGCGAGCAGCAGCACCTGGCGTTCATTGAAGCCGAGCTGCGCCGCTACCTGGACGACAAGGACATCGATGCTGTGGTGCTGGAGCGCTTCCTGGCGCGCCTGAGCTACCTGCATGTGGACTTCCTCAAGGCCGACGACTACCTGGCACTGGCCGAACGGGCCGGTCGTGAACAGCGCCTGATCGCCTACTTTGCCACCCCGGCTGCGGTCTACGGCGCGATCTGCGAGAACCTGTCCCGTGCCGGCCTGGCGGAAAACACCCGCGTGGTGCTGGAAAAACCCATTGGCTCGGACCTGGAGTCCTCGCGCAAGGTCAACGATGCGGTGGCGCAGTTCTTCCCGGAGACGCGCATCTATCGGATCGACCACTACCTGGGCAAAGAGACGGTGCAGAATCTGATCGCCCTGCGTTTCGCCAACAGCCTGTTCGAAACCCAGTGGAACCAGAACTACATCTCCCACGTGGAAATCACCGTGGCCGAGAAGGTCGGCATCGAAGGCCGCTGGGGTTACTTCGACAAGGCCGGCCAACTGCGGGACATGATCCAGAATCACCTGCTGCAGCTGTTGTGCCTGATTGCCATGGACCCGCCGGCCGACCTCTCGGCCGACAGCATCCGCGACGAGAAGGTCAAAGTGCTCAAGGCGCTGGCGCCGATCAGCCCGGAAGGCCTGACCACCCAGGTGGTGCGCGGCCAGTACATCGCCGGTTACAGCGCTGGCAAGCCGGTGCCCGGTTACCTGGAAGAAGAGAATTCCAACACCCAGAGCGACACCGAGACCTTCGTCGCGCTGCGTGCCGATATCCGCAACTGGCGTTGGGCCGGGGTGCCGTTCTACCTGCGCACCGGCAAGCGCATGCCGGACAAGCTGTCGCAGATCGTGATCCATTTCAAAGAGCCGTCGCATTACATCTTCGCTCCCGAGCAGCGCCTGCAGATCAGCAACAAGCTGATTATCCGCCTGCAACCGGACGAAGGCATCTCCTTGCGCGTGATGACCAAGGAGCAGGGCCTGGACAAAGGCATGCAACTGCGCAGCGGCCCGCTGCAACTGAATTTTTCCGACACCTATCGCAGCGCGCGGATCCCCGATGCCTACGAGCGGTTGTTGCTGGAAGTGATGCGCGGCAATCAGAACCTGTTTGTCCGTAAAGATGAAATTGAAGCCGCGTGGAAGTGGTGCGACCAGTTGATTGCCGGCTGGAAGAAGTCCGGCGATGCGCCCAAGCCGTATGCGGCAGGGTCGTGGGGGCCAATGAGCTCCATTGCACTGATCACGCGGGATGGGAGGTCGTGGTATGGCGATATCTGAATTCAAACTGCCCGAGGGCGTGCGCGCCCATGAGTTTCAAAGCTCGACGCTGCTGGCCGAAGGCCTGGCGCTGAACGTAGCCGAACAGTTGCGCACGGCCATTGCCGCACGCGGCGTGGCGACCCTGGTGGTGTCCGGTGGCCGCAGCCCGGTGGCGTTTTTCCAGCACCTGGCCAAGCAGGCGCTGGAGTGGTCGAAGGTGGTGGTGACCCTGGCGGACGAGCGCTGGGTGCCGGTGGAACACGCCGACAGCAACGCCGGACTGCTCAAGCGCTACCTGTTGCAGGGCGCCGCGGCCGAGGCCAGGTTCGTCAGTCTGTACAGCCCTGCGCCGAGCCTGGAGCTGGCGGCCGAGCAAGCAGAATGCGTGCTGGCGGACTTGCCGGCCATCGACGTGCTGATTCTTGGCATGGGCGATGACGGGCACACCGCATCCTTGTTTCCCAACAGCCCGAACCTGACCGAAGCGCTGCAAGCCGACGGCAGCCGTCGCTGCTGGCCGATGCTGGCGCCGAGCGTGCCCCATCAACGCCTGACCATGAGTCGCGCGCTGCTGGCGTCGGCACGGTCCATCGTGTTGTCGATTTCCGGTCAATCCAAATTGACCACCCTGAGTGCGGCACTGGCCGGCGACTTGGTCGCCGAAATGCCGATTCGTGCCTTCCTGCAACCTCCGTTAGAGATTTACTGGTGCCCATGAGCCAAGGATCAGCCGCTATGAAAAACCCACGTCCAACCGTTTCCATGGCGGACAAAGTTGCCCTGATCGACAGTCTTTGCGCCCAGGCGCGAATTCTGCCGGTGATCACCATTGCGCGCGAACAGGATGTCCTGCCTTTGGCCGACGCCCTGGCCGCAGGCGGCTTGACCGCTCTGGAAGTGACCCTGCGTTCGCAGTTCGGCCTCAAGGCGATCCAGATCCTGCGTGAGCAGCGTCCGGAGCTGGTGACCGGTGCCGGTACCGTGCTCGACCGCAGCATGTTGGCAGCGGCCGAAGCTGCGGGTTCGCAATTCATCGTCACCCCGGGCATTACCCGCGACCTGCTGGAAGCCAGTGTCGACAGCGATATCCCGCTGTTGCCGGGCATCAGCAATGCCTCGGGCATCATGGAGGGCTACAGCCTTGGCTATCGCCGCTTCAAGCTGTTCCCGGCGGAAGTCAGCGGCGGCGTGGCAGCCATCAAGGCCCTGGGCGGCCCGTTCGGTGAAGTGAAATTCTGCCCGACCGGTGGCGTCAGTCCGGCCAATATCAAGAGCTACATGGCGTTGAAAAACGTGATGTGCGTCGGCGGTAGCTGGATGCTTGATCCCGAGTGGATCAAGAACGGCGACTGGGCGCGGATCCAGGAATGCACGGCTGAGGCCCTGGCCCTGTTGGACTGATTGGTTTTAAAAATTCGTTGGTGTTCTACGGCTTTACGGTGCGCTTGGTCGGTGCACCGTTTTTTTTGCCCGGCGAAAAGTGCGAGTTGTCCGGTGCGTTGGGACACTGTGCCCCCGAAAACGCCCCGCGCTTGCCTGGGAGCCCCGGCGTCAGGGCCGGCCAGCGCCGCCTTCGGCAGTGGCTACAGTTGTGCCAACTCGCCCAGGGCTTTGCTCAGCAACTGGATATGCGCAAGCGGCGTGGTGAAACCTGGGGTGATACGGATGCAGGAACCAAAGGCGGCGCCTTGGCGCAGGGTGGTGAACAGGTTGTAGTCGCTGAGCAGGCGATCGACCAGCGGTTGCTGGTCCTGCGTGTGGTTGAAGCGCAGGGAGGTGATTGCGCAATAAAGCCGCGGATCATCCGGGGTCAGTACCTCGATCCCCGGCAGTGCTCGGGCCTCGCGTACCCACAGGTCGCGCAGGTAATTCAGACGCGCACCCTTGAGCGCCGCGCCGCCCATGGCCCGATGCTCGTCGAATGCCACGGGCAAGGTCATCAGCGCCGGAATATTCGGCGTGCTGTAGGGTGTGCGCGAACGTACGTCGCTGGGTGGATAGTGAAACTCGTCCATGTCCGGATCGATGGCGTCCAGGCGTGACGGGTCGATATAGAGGAAGCCCAGGCTCAGTGGTGCGCCGATCCACTTGTGCAGGTTGAAGCCGGCAAAGGCGATGCCCAGCTCAGCAAGGTTGAAGTCGATCTGCCCCAAGGCGTGGGCACCGTCGAGGATCACGTCGATCCCATGCTCCCGGGCCAGCGCCGCAATCGCCTGGACCGGCATCACCAGTCCTGTGCGATGGGTGACGTGGGTCAGGGCCATCAACTTCAGCCGAGGGGAGCGCTTGAAGGCCTGGCGGTAGCTGTCCAGCAGGCTGTCGAAGCTGGCAGGCAAGGCGTGCTCGATTTCGATCACTTCCACGCCTCGCTGGCGGGCCAGCCAGCGCATGGCGCTTTTTACCGTGTCGTACTCCAGGTCGCACAGCAGCAACTGATCCCCGGGTTGCAACTGGTTGTAGTTGCGGATCAACGATTGCAAGGCGTCGGTGGCGCAGCGAGTGAAGGCCACGGCGTGCTCGTCAACCACCAGTAAATCCGCCAGTTGGCGCCGGATCTGCTGGGCCTGGGTGCGCTCGAATTGCTGGCGCACATACACCGAGTTACTGCGATTGACGAAGGCGATGTTGGCTTGGTAATCGTCGAGCACGCGACGGGTCATGCGCCCGAAATAGCCATTTTCCAGATTGATCGGCCCAGGCTCGACCTCATACCGCTCGGCGATCGCTTGCCAATGGAGTTCATCGCGAAGGAGTTCGGCAATCTGCGGCATGGGGGGCTCTGTCAGTGGCGGGGCTTGGGTTTGCCGTGTTTGGCGCGCAGCGGGTCAAGCAGATCGGAAAGGCCGTTGTGGTCGATTTCCTGCATCAGGGCCAACAGGCCACCGAGTTCGCCGTGGGGGAAACCTTCACGGGCGAACCAGTTCAGGTACTGGCCGGGCAGGTCGGCCAGGATGCGGCCCTTGTATTTGCCGTAGGGCATTTCACGGGTGATCAGCAGTTCGAGTTTTTCAGGATTCATGGCGAGGCGGTCTGTGGGTGATTCAAACACCCTGGAAAATACAGGCATTCTGCATGCAGGCCAAATGACAGATCATGCAAATAACGCGGATACAGATAGTTGATAAAAAGTTAAGTAGTTGAAAAATAACGAATAAAATTCGTATCCAGGTCTGGCACGGCGGCTGCAATACCTATTGCAACTCTCCCAACCTGGAAGGAATTGAAAATGACTGACTTGAATAAAGAAGCTATTTCGGTACTCAACGACCTGATCGAGACCAGCAAGGACGGTCAGGAAGGGTTCAAGACCTGTGCCGAAGACATCAAGCATCCAGAGCTCAAGGCGTTGTTCACCAAACGCTCCACTGATTGCGCTACGGCTGCCGCTGAACTGCAAAGCGCCGTGCGGGCCATGGGTGGCGATCCGGAGACCTCCACCAGCGTCAGCGGTGACTTGCATCGTCGTTGGGTCGACCTCAAGTCTCTGGTAACCGGCAAGGACGAAGAAGCGGTGCTCAATGAAGCCGAGCGCGGTGAGGATCACGCCCTGAAGGATTACAAAGAGGCCCTGGAAAAAATCAACAAGCACAACCTGGTGGGTATTCGTGACCTGGTTGAACGCCAGTACCACGGCGTGCAACGCAACCACGACCAGGTAAAGGCTCTACGCAACCAGGCTCGCGCCCGCTCGTAAGCGTCGAAACCTGTCAAAAACGCCAGCCAGTCTGGCGTTTTTTTATGCCTGAAATTTAATGCTGGACCCTTATTAGTTAGCTAGCTAATAATTGCTTCCGGCCGACTTGCGGCTCATCCCGTCTATGGTTAATCGATCCATCCCGAGGTTCTTTGCGTGCGTACCACTTTGCAGGCGTTGCTTGCTCCCGACCTTCCCGCGTTGCAGTTCGCGATCAAAACCGTGCTCGGTGGCGGCGTGGCGTTGTGGCTGGCATTGCGTTGGGGGCTGGAGCAGCCGGCCTGGGCGTTGATGACCTCCATCATCGTGGCCCAACCCTTGTCTGGCATGGTCCTGCAAAAAGGTCTCGCACGGCTGCTGGGAACCCTGGTGGGGACGATCATGTCGGTGCTGTTCATCGGGCTGTTCGCCCAGACGCCTTGGCTATTTCTACTGGCCCTGGCCCTGTGGCTGGGGCTGTGTACCGCCAGTTCGACCTTGCTGCGCAGCGCCTGGTCCTACTCCTTTGTGCTGGCCGGCTATACCGTGGCGATCATCGCCTTGCCCGCCCTTAGCCACCCATTGGGAGTATTCGACCAGGCGGTGGCGCGCTGCACGGAAATTTCCCTAGGGATTATCTGCGCCACGGCCAGCAGTGCGCTGTTATGGCCGATGCGTGTCGAGCGGCAACTGGCCGATCAGGCTCGCGCCGCCTGGAACAGCGGTTTGCACGCCTCCCGCGCGACCCTGGCCGGGGATGCCTTGGCGCGCAAGGGGCTGCTGGAGATTCTCGGGCGTATCGTCGCCGTGGATTCGCAGCGTGAGCACGCCTGGTTCGAAGGTCGCCTGGGGCGTCAGCGGGCCCGCGCCATCAGTGGCTTGAGCCAGAAATTGCTGATGCTACTGCGCATATCGCGTTCGGTACGCCGCCAGTGGCAGCAGCTTGACGAGCCCAAGGCCGGTCAATTACAGCCCTGGATGGAACAGGTCCAGGCGGCGCTGACTGCGGCGGACGCGGCCACCTTGCAGGCGCTGCGTCCGCAACTGTTGGATGCCTCCCACGATCCGCAGATCAGTTCGGCGCAAAGTTACTGCCTGGCCCGGTTCGCGCTGTTACTGGACACCGCCCTGGCCGCTGGCGCCGCCGTACAAGCGGTGGAGCAGGGTCGGGCACCGGTGGAGCAGCCGGCCTCGCTGACACCGCACCGCGACCTGTCCCTGGCCCTGGTCTTCGGTGCGCGCAGTGCCTTGGCGTTCCTGACGGTGGCCACGTTCTGGCTGGCCACTGCCTGGCCGGCTGCCTCCGGTGCGATGTTGCTGACGTGCGTGGTTTGCAGCCTGTTCGCCAGCCGGGAAAACGGCGCGCAGATCGGCATGAGCTTCATGCGCGGGATTTTCCTGGCGATTCCCGTGGCCTTTGTGATCGGGGAGATTCTCCTGCCGCAATGGAGCGGTTTCCCCATGCTGTGCATGGCCATGGGCGTGCCCTTGTTCCTGGGGGCGCTGGGCATGGCCAAGCCGCAGATCGGCGCCACGGCAACCTCCTTCTGCCTGCATTTTGTGGTGCTGATTTCTCCCTTGAACCAGATGCAGTTCGATGTCGCGACCTTCTTCAACAGTGCCCAGGCCATGGTGATCGGGGTTGGCACGGCGGTGCTGGCATTCCACCTGCTGATTTTGCGCAACCCGGTGTGGCATGGCCGGCGCCTGCTGGCGGCGACCCTGCATGATCTGGTGCGCTTGACCCGGCGCAACCTGCGCGGCGCCGAAAGCTGGTTCGGCGGACGCATGGCCGACCGCCTGCTGCAACTGGCTCGGCATTACCCGGAGTTGCCGCAACAGGCCCGCAGCCGTTGGGACGATGGCCTGCTGGCGCTGGATATCGGTGATGAGTTACTGCACCTGCGCCTGAGCCTGGCGGTGGCGCAGGTGTCCCTCAACGCGCAGCCGCGCACGTACCTCGAACACCTGGAAAAGGTCTTGCAGCAAGGGCCGGCTGGCAGTCGCAGCGAGGCCCTGGCCGAACCCAGCAGGGCCTTGTTGCAGGCCTTGCAACAACAACCGCCCAGCGATGCCTTGAAGCTGGCCCAGGGCGCGGTGGTGCAATTGCAAAACAGCTGGCGCACCTGGTGCCGGCAGCAGGAGGAACACCATGGGGCTGCGTGAGTGGTCGCTGGGCGGGATTCTGCTCAGTCCGTTTCTGATTTATGTCGTGTTGGCACTGCTGCTGACCGGGGCGTTGCGCCTGCTGTTGCGCATCACGCCGCTGGGACGCTGGATCTGGCACGAAGCACTGTTCGACTGTGCCCTGTACGTCTGTGTCTTGACCTTGATCACCGTCGTCCTCGGACCCTTATAAGGAGTTGCCCATGCGTACTTCCGTACGTGTTGCCTTTACCCTGACCCTGGTGGCTGTGGCGGTGTTCGCCGGCTTTCACTTGTGGCAGTACTACATGCTGACCCCCTGGACCCGCGATGCGCGGATTCGCGCCGATGTGGTGGTGATCGCTCCCGATGTCTCAGGCTGGGTGCGTGAGCTCAAGGTCCATGACAACCAGCAGGTCAAGGCCGGCGAGCTGTTGCTGAGTATCGACCGCGAGCGTTTTGAAGCAGCGCTGGAAAAGGCCCAGGCCGTGGTTCAGACCCGTCAGCAGCAACTGAGCCTGCGTGAACACGAAGCCAGCCGTCGCGCCAGCCTCGGCCCGCAGGCGATCAGCGCCGAGCTGCGGGAAAACGCCCAGATCAACGCCGGGATTGCCCGTGGCGAGTTGCGTCAGGCCCAGGCAGAAGCCAAGGTCGCCGAGCTCAACCTGGCCCGCAGCCAGGTGCATGCACCGCGTAATGGGCACATCACCAACCTGCGGCTGGCCGAGGGCAACTATGTGAATGCTGGGCAGCCGGTGATGGCCTTGATCGACGACTCGACCTTCTACGTGCAAGCGTATTTTGAGGAAACCAAATTGCCGCGGATCAAGGTCGGGGACCCGGTCAAGGTCTGGCTGATGAGCGCGGGGGACGCCCTGCAAGGCCATGTGCAAAGCATCAGCCGCGGCATCACCGACAGTAACACCACGCCGGATGGGCAATTGCTGGCCGAGGTGCAGCCGACTTTCAACTGGGTGCGCCTGGCACAGCGGATTCCGGTACGGATCCAGCTCGACAAGGTCCCCGAAGGCCTCAGTCTGAGCGCCGGGATGACCGCCAGCGTGCAAGTGCAGGAAGGCAAGTAGGGTGGGGCAGGGGGCGTGATTTAGCCGTTATCGCAGGATTGCGCACGCCCCCGAAGGGGCGCGCTGCAAACGGCCTCAGAACCTGCTCACGCGGCATGAGCCAAGCGCTGCAGATCGTGCACAGGTTTTCAGCCGATGCTGATGGCCGGCAAGGTGGTCAGGGTCACGGTTTGCTGTTTGCGCGGGGCGAGGATTTCGGCTTCGCCATCGACCACCAGCTCATCACGCTGGTTGAAGACACGGGTGGCGATGCGTACGCGGAACTTCGGCAGTTTTTCGAGGATTTCCAGGCGCACGGTCAGGGTGTCGCCGATCTTCACCGGCTTCTGGAAGCTCATCTGCTGGCCGATGTAAATGGTGCCCGGTCCAGGCAGCTCGCAGGCCACGGCGGCGCTGATCAGGGCGCCACTGAACATGCCGTGGGCGATACGCTCCTTGAACATGGTGGCGGCAGCGAATTCGGCGTCCAGGTGCACCGGGTTGTGGTCGCCGGACATGGCGGCGAACAGCTGGATGTCACGCTCTTCCACGGTTTTGCTGTAGCTGGCGGTCTGGCCGACTTCGAGGGCTTCGTAAGGGGTGTTGGTCACCTGGGTCATTTGTATCAAGTCCTGTGGAAAGGTGGGGTAGCGTGTGGCTTAAAGGTCATTCGGTCTTGGTCGGCCTGCGGTGTTGCAGGGCCTGGTCGATCCAGGCCAGCAGATCGGCGGTCACTTCGTCACGATTGGTTTCATTGAACAGTTCGTGACGGGCCTCGGGGTAAAGGGTCAGTTGCAGGCACTGGTTGCCGGCAGCGCGTAATGCGTTGGCCAGATCCGTCAGACGCGTGCCGTTGCTCACCGGATCACATTCTCCGCCCATCACCAGCAACGGCAGGCCCGGATCGATCTGGGCGAGATTGGACGCTTTACTGATTTGCTGCAACCCGCCCAGAAGGTCGATCCAGAGCTGGTTACTGCAACGAAAGCCGCACAGCGGGTCGGCGACGTATTTATCGACCTCGGCGGGATCGCGGCTAAGCCAGTCGAACGCGGTGCGATTGGGCTTGAAGGCTTTATTGAATGAGCCGAAAGACAGCCAGTCGATCAGCGCGCTGCGACCTTGGCCGCCCTGGCGCCAGCGTTCGAAGCGGGCAATCAGGCGAGCGGCGCGGTACAGCGCCACCGGTTGAAAATTCGAGCCACTGAGAATCGCTCCGTGCAGGCTGGCGCTGTGGTGCAGCAGGTAGGCCTGGGCAATGTAGCTGCCCATGCTGTGGCCAAGCAGGATGATGGGCTGCTCGGGGTGCAACTGGCCAATATGCTGCTGAAGGCTGGCCAGGTCGCCGACCACTTTGTTCCAGCCGTCCTGATCCGCGTAATGGCCAAGCACACCGTGCTCGGCGGTCTTGCCATGGCCGCGCAAGTCTGGGGCGTACACGCCATAACCTTCGGCGCACAGGGCGGTTGCCAGTCGCTCATAGCGCGCACTGTGCTCGGCCATGCCGTGGGCCAGCAGGATCAAGGCCTTGAGCGGCCTCTCGGGCAGCCACAGGTTGACGAAGAGGCGGCTGTGGTCGCTTGCGGTCAGCCAGAAGGTATCGTGGGTCATGGCGGTTCCTTTGCACGAAGACGCTGCATTGTATAGCTCATCGGCGCGCATCCGGCTGATCAGTGACCGCCTTGGAGGCTAGATTCACGGGATCTATGACGCCTTTGCGCGTATTTGCCTGAATCGCCATTGCTGCTAACGTCCGATGAGCTCCGCCTTTGATAGCGTCAGAGATGCGGCCCGGTCAGCTCAGGTAAAGAGGACAAGAACAATGCAAGCTGATTTCTGGAATGATAAACGCCCCGCCGGCGTTCCCCAGGATATCGATCTGGGGGCCTACAAGTCGGTGATCGAGGTGTTCGAGCGTTCCTGCAAGAAATTCGCCGACCGCCCGGCCTTCAGCAATATGGGAGTGACCCTGACCTACGCCGAGCTGGAGCGCTACAGCGCGGCCTTCGCCGGCTACCTGCAAGCCAATACCGACCTGGCTCCTGGCGATCGGATCGCGGTGCAGATGCCCAACGTCCTGCATTACCCGATCGCGGTGTTCGGTGCCTTGCGTGCCGGCTTGATCGTGGTCAACACCAACCCGCTGTACACCGCGCGCGAGATGCGCCACCAGTTCAAGGATTCCGGCGCCCGGGCCCTGGTGTACCTGAACATGTTCGGACAGAAAGTCCAGGACGTGCTGGCCGATACCGATATCCAGTACCTGATCGAAGCCCGGATGGGCGACCTGATGCCCAGCGCCAAAGGCTGGTTGATCAATACCGTGGTCGACAAGGTGAAGAAGATGGTCCCGGCCTATCACCTGCCCCAGGCCATTTCCTTCAAGAGCGCACTGCGCCTGGGGCGTGGCCAGCCGATCCGGCCGCTGCAGGTCAGCCTCGACGATATCGCCGTGCTGCAGTACACCGGTGGCACCACGGGCCTGGCCAAGGGCGCGATGCTCAGCCACGGCAACCTGGTGGCCAACATGCAGCAGGCCCGCGCCTGCCTCGGCCAACTTGGGCCCGATGGCCACCCGCTGCTGCGCGAAGGCCAGGAAGTGATGATCGCGCCGCTGCCGCTGTACCACATCTATGCTTTCACCGCGAACTGCATGTGCATGATGGTGACCGGCAACCACAACGTACTGATCACCAACCCACGGGACATCGGTGGCTTTATCAAGGAGCTGAAGAACTGGCGGTTTTCCGCGCTGCTCGGGCTCAACACCCTGTTCGTCGCGCTGATGGATCACCCGGACTTCAAGACCCTGGATTTCTCCAATCTCAAACTCACCAACTCCGGAGGCACCGCCCTGGTCAAGGCCACGGCTGAGCGCTGGCAGGCCCTGACCGGCTGCCGTATCACCGAAGGCTACGGGTTGACTGAAACCTCGCCGGTGGCCTGCACCAACCCTTACGGCGACCAGTCGCGGCTGGGCACCGTGGGCATGCCCGTGCCGGGCACCACCTTGAAAGTGATCAACGACGAGGGAGTCGAACAGCCCCTGGGCGAGCGCGGCGAACTGTGCATCAAGGGCCCGCAGATCATGAAGGGCTATTGGCTCAAGCCTGAAGCCACCGCCGAAGTACTGGACGCCGACGGCTGGTTCAAGTCGGGCGACATCGGCGTGATCGACCCGGACGGCTTCGTGCGCATTGTCGACCGCAAGAAGGACATGATCATCGTCTCCGGCTTCAACGTGTACCCCAATGAAATCGAAGATGTGGTCATGGCCCACCCGAAAGTCGCCAGTTGCGCGGTTATCGGGGTGCCCGACGAACGTTCTGGAGAGGCGGTGAAACTGTTCGTGGTGGCGCGCGAGGCGGGGATCAGCCTTGAAGAGCTCAAGGCCTACTGCAAGGAAAACTTCACCGGCTACAAGGTGCCCAAGCACATCGTGCTGCGCGATTCACTGCCGATGACCCCGGTGGGCAAGATCCTGCGGCGCGAGTTGCGCGATATCGCCTGACACGTCCGTTCGCCATTCTCTGCGGGCAAGCCCGCTTCTTGTGAGGGGGTGAGAGATATGGCACCAAAGGAAACTGAAGGGAAGAAGAGGGAAGAAAACGGACAAGCCAGGAAACACGGGCTCTGAACGGAGCAAGCTGGCTTAAGAGATGCCAAATGGGGCGCTAAGCCGAAAAGCAACTGATGCAAACAAAAAGCCCGCGTTTAGCGGGCTTTTTGGCACTTGTGCTTAGATCATCCACCCGCCAGACCAGACAACACGTCCCACCACCTGCAACCGATCAAGGTGATCTGCCGAAACATTGATCGCGGGATAGGCCGTATTAGCGCTAATGACTAGCACGCCGCCGTCTATCTGCCGTTGCAGCCGCTTGGCATACAGCAGGTCATCCAGGCGAATCACATAGAACGCCTCTCCCTGGATCAGGTTCCGGGACAGATCGACCATCACGGTATCCCCATCCTTTAGGAAAGGTTCATTGGAGTCCCCGTCTACGCGCACGGCGGCGAGCTGTGACGCCTGCAAGCCTTTCTTGCTGAGGCTGTACTTAGTAAAGGCGAGCATCGTCAGGATGCGCGCTCCGTCGCTCCAGGCGCCATGGCCCTGGCTGATCCGGGCGTCATACAGCGGCACATAAGCATAGGCGTTGTCCTCGCCTGCTTGCGCCTGGACGCCTTCCGACGGGTACATCTCGCCACGACCCGACGCTATCCAATCTAGGGACACGCCTACAGCCGCCGCTAGAAGGGCCAGCGAGTTAAATGCTGGCATGCCTTCTCCGGCGATCCACCGATGAAGTGAAGACAGCCCCACTTGAGCCGCGTCAGCAGCCTGTTTTCGGGATTCGAAAAGGCCCGCCACAGTTGCTATTCGGGTTTCTATTCCCGAATTCGGAAAAGAAACCGCGTTTTCGCCAATCTGTGGATGTTTCTTTTCTGTGTAAGTCACTGATTCCACGTGCTTTTTCCCAATGTCGCCAATGCAAAACCCGGAAACGGGAATAAAAACTCCCAAATCCGGTTTACCTCATCCCGTATACGGGATATATTGTCCTGAACCGGCCGTTAGAAAGCCAAAAAAAACCACCCTGACTGATGGTTATGCAATGGAAACCTTCGACATACCGCTTGATTTAGAACGTCGCTGGGAGTGGATCAAATTCCAACTCCGAGTTCGCGGGACCAATCTTGCCGAGCTTGCGAGAGATCACGGGCTCAGTGACCGCGCTATCCGTAATGCCAAGAAGCGCCCGTATCCAAGTGTGGAACGGGAAATTGCCAAGGCTCTCGGGCTTGAGCCGGCTCAGCTTTGGCCCGAGCGCTGGAACGCAGATGGCTCGCCAATTCGTCAGCGTCCCAATCGTGCAGAGTCGAATTCGGTATCTCCGAAGCATACCGAAAAAGGTCCGGTTGGTCACAGTAAAACCCAGCGGAACGAGCGCGATGCGTAACTGGTATACATCCCAAGAACTTGCAGGACTTCCGGGGCTTCCAGGCTCGGTGCCGGGCATTCGTAAGCTCGCTGGGCGCCTTGAGTGGGAATGCCGGAAACGCGCAGCAAGCAAAGCGGTTGAGTATCCCTTCGCGTGGCGCGTCAACGCTCCAGCGGTAACCATTACTTATGCCGTTGCAGGTAGGGCCGCTGCTGGAGATCCCTTGGCGTCCTGGGGCAACAAATCACTTGAATGCAGACTTAGCCAGATGAAACCGGCCGAGTCCATTTTGCTATTCGGCTATGGAGACGACTGATGCAGAAAATCGGAGCTAGCACCCCCACTGCGAATGGAGCAGGGGAGTTCACGCATGGCCAGCCTGGGTCTGGTGTAGATGCCACCCAAATCATGCCCGCCTGGTTAAATGCTATACAGCGAGAACTTGTTCACGTGGTTGAAGCCGCAGGCCTCACACTCGACACCGCTGATGATTCTCAGGTGTTTAAGGCCATTCAGACGATTCAGACCAACGCTGCTACATGGTTAAAGCTCAGCGGTAAGCCAACCACGATTGCAGGCTTCGGAATCACTGATGCGTTCACCAAAACTGAGACAACATCTGCTATTCAGCAAAGAATCTCGGATTTGGTTGCGTCGTCACCGGCCGCGCTCGACACACTGAACGAACTGGCGGCTGCTTTGGGTAATGACCCGAACTTTGCCACTACGATGACCAATGCGCTGGCGGGAAAGGCCAGTAAGGCGACCTCGCTCGCGGGGTACGGCATCACCGATGCCTATACAAAGGCAGGGACCTACTCAAAGGCCGAGATTGAAGAGCTGCTGAAGAACATTACCGCGCTTCCCGTAGGGGCCATGGTGGCGTTTCCCAAGGGTACGGTTCCGCCGGGCTTCCTTGAGGTCGACGGCAGCGTACAGAGCGCAGCAACCTATCCCGACCTGGCCGCATACCTCGGGACCACGTTCAACACGGGCGGCGAGGGCGCCGGAAACTTCCGATTGCCGGATTCGCGGGGTGAGTTCTTCCGGGGTTGGGATCATGGACGCGGTGTTGATGCTGGGCGAGCGCTGAGTACTAATCAGATGGACGCGTTTCAGCGTCACTTACAAGCCCCTCCTGCGGGCATGACGGGCTTTCTAACCATTGGTTCCGGGACCTGGGCACAGGTTACGGGTAGTGGCACCACTCTTTCTCCGGCGACTGGTGGGCCGGTTACCGATGGCGTTAACGGTGCGCCTCGCACGGCGAGCGAAACCCGCCCGCGTAACTTGGCGGTTATGTGGTGTATCAAGGCCTGGAACGCACCCATCAATCAGGGGAACGTTGATGTTGCAGCCCTTCTGCCGCTGGCCGCCCAGGCTACCGAAGCGAATCAAGAAACGGCGAAAATTGCGACTCAGGCGCAGACGCTTGCGGGCACAGATGACGCGTTGATCGTTACGCCAAAGAAACTACGGTGGGGCCTTTCCATAAGTCTGGCCGCCAATGGGTACATTGCAGCTCCTTTTTGGCTGGGTGGCTGGGTCATCCAGTGGGGAACTACGGGCGCGGTAAGTCCTACTCCGGCCGCCGTCTCATTCCCGATGGCGTTTCCTTCCGCTGCTTATGTGGCGGTGGCTGTTGGATATCTCGGAGAGACGAATGTCGGCGCTAACCAGGATGCGATTTACTCATTCGGGTTGTCGAAAAATGGCGTGAATTTTAAGACGTACGGGAGCGTCGTTGCTAACGGCGCGAAATACATCGCAATCGGAAGTTGAGGTAGGCCTTATGCGCTTTTATAGCAAGACAACCCAAACGACGTACTTGCATGGAATGCATGCATCAATACCTGCTGACGCGGTAGAAATTCCCGAGGCGCTATATTTGTCAGTCATTGGCAACCCGGGGCCCGGCAAGGTCCGTGCTCACGACGAGCAGGGTTTACCGTATCTGGTCGACGCGCCTGTACTGCTTCCGGATCTTGAAGCCCAGGAGCGCGAATGGCGCGACAGCGAGCTGATGACGGCAACGGGCATGCGCGACCGCCACCGCGACCAAGTGGAGATCGAGGTGGAAACCACGCTTACGGCGGAACAGTTCAAAGACCTGTTGCTGTATATGCAGGCCCTGCGTGACTGGCCCAAGTCGCCTGACTTTCCCGATAGTCGGGTGCGCCCGAGTTCGCCTGTTTGGCTCAGTGCTGACGTTGTGTAGACAGCGTGCCAAGTCTTCCGCTAAAGAAATGACTTGGACAGAGGGCTGTCAGTGCCAATTGTCTCGCAAGACGGTGCCAAATCCGACGCGCGCTTACACTTCTACCCGAGCAACGGTAGAGGCTGGCTTGCCCGCAGTGCTTCGTGCCGGGCGCAAAGCCGCGGGCCAGAGCGGATTCTAAAGTTATAGAATCTTTACTCTAAAAATGACCGCTCGGTTTTGATTGGTCACCAATGTGACCGATTATGCCTTTCTTGGCTCTAGTCGGCCTTTGGCAAAGCTGCTACTCTCGGCGCGCTTTGTGACTTCTCGGCCTAAGTAAAAGCCAGACTCACCAACAAAAGACAGCAGTAAAAAACCCAGACAAATAATAATCGCATCAAATGCGGTGATGAATTCGCGTTGCTGAGGAGTGGGCTTCCATGATCGAAGACTTTTGGAAGGATAAGTACCCAGCTGGAATTGCTGCCGAGATCAATCCAGACGAGTACCCGAATATTCAGGCGGTGTTGCAGCAGTCCTGCCGACGTTTCGCTAACAAACCGGCCTTTAGCAACCTCGGCAAGACACTCACCTACGGTGAGCTGTACGAATTGTCTGGGGCATTTGCCGCGTACCTGCAGCAGCATACCGACTTGCAGCCCGGCGATCGAATTGCCGTGCAACTGCCCAACGTCCTGCAATACCCGGTCGCGGTATTCGGCGCCATCCGCGCCGGGCTGATCGTGGTCAACACCAACCCGCTGTACACCGCGCGGGAAATGGAACACCAGTTCAATGACTCCGGGGCCAAGGCCCTGGTTTGCCTGGCCAACATGGCGCACCTGGCCGAAGCGGTCGTGCCCAAGACTGGCGTCAAGCATGTGATTGTCACCGAAGTGGCTGACCTGCTGCCACCGCTCAAGCGCCTGCTGATCAACAGCGTCATCAAGTATGTGAAGAAGATGGTCCCGGCTTATCACCTGCCCAAGGCCGTCAAGTTCAATGACGTGCTGAGCAAGGGCCACGGTCAGCCGGTGCAGGAAGCCAACCCGGCGAGCGGCGACGTTGCCGTGCTGCAATACACCGGTGGTACCACCGGCGTGGCCAAGGGCGCGATGCTGACCCACCGCAACCTGGTGGCCAACATGCTGCAGTGCAAGGCGCTGATGGGTTCCGACCTCAATGAAGGTTGCGAGATCCTGATCACGCCGCTGCCGCTGTACCACATCTATGCCTTCACTTTTCATTGCATGGCGATGATGCTGATCGGCA
>Ga0302175_10000077_pt1 | contig 41465 bp, 37 predicted proteins | sample I_Fen_N3_3_FD_198791 | JGI IMG/M metagenome (GOLD analysis project Ga0302175, IMG submission 198791) | Peat permafrost microbial communities from Stordalen Mire near Abisko, Sweden - I_Fen_N3_3 | ecosystem: Environmental > Terrestrial > Soil > Wetlands > Permafrost | place: Sweden: Abisko... | reverse complement strand
ATCAGGTGCGGGTCGGCGATGTGCGCGCGGGTCATGCCGACCATGTCGACGTAACCGCCTTCGAGAATGCGCGTGGCCTGATTCGGGTCCTTGATGTTCTGCGCGTGCAGCACCGGGACCTTGACCACTTCCTTGATCCCGGCGGCCAGGTGCAGGAACGGCTCCGGTGGATAACTCATGTTGGGAATAACGTTGGCCAGGGTGTTGTGGGTGTCGCACCCCGAGCCCACCACACCGATAAAGTCGAGCATGCCGGTGTCGTCGTAGTACTTGGCGATCTGCTTCATGTCCTCGTGGGACAGGCCGTCCGGGTGGAACTCGTCACCGCACAGGCGCATGCCGACGCAGAAGTCGTCACCGACTTCGGCACGCACCGCCTTGAGCACTTCCAGGCCAAAGCGCATGCGCTTCTCGAACGTGCCGCCCCATTCGTCGGTACGTTTGTTGACGCGCGGGCTCCAGAACTGGTCGATCATGTGCTGGTGCACCGCCGACAGCTCGACGCCATCCAGGCCACCGGCCTTGGCCCGGCGCGCGGCCTGGGCGTAGTTGCCGATCACGCGCCAGATTTCTTCCGGCTCGATGGTCTTGCAGGTGGCGCGGTGCACGGGCTCGCGCACGCCGGACGGCGACATCAGGGTCGGCCAATTGAAGCCATCCCAGCGTGAGCGACGGCCCATGTGGGTAATCTGGATCATGATCTTGGCGCCATGCTTGTGCATGGCGTCGGCCAGGTTCTGGAAGTGCGGAATGATGCGGTCGGTGGCCAGGTTGACCGAGGCCCACCACTCCTGCGGGCTGTCGATGGCCACCACCGAGGAGCCGCCGCAGATCGCCAGGCCGATGCCGCCCTTGGCTTTCTCTTCGTAGTACTTCACATAACGGTCGGTGGTCATGCCGCCATCGGTGGCGTAGACCTCGGCGTGCGCGGTGCTCAGCACACGGTTGCGGATGGTCAATTTACCGATCTGAATCGGCTGGAACATCGCTTCGAAAGCCATTTTCTAAACTCCGCCTACAACGGTTTGACGATGAACAGGCCGTCGTCGTGGCCTGCTTCGGAGCCACCGTAGACCTGCTCTGCCACGGTCCGGATCGAACTGCCACGGGCCTGGAGAATCTGGTCCATGGCGCCGGCGAACCAGCCGGTGAACATGTAGTCGACCTTGCGCCCGACCTTGCCGTAGACGTAGACGAACGCCGAGTGCTCGAGCTTGACGCTGGCGGTGCCTTTATCCAGGTCGATGTCCTGGATCTTGAACAGGCCCCAGCCGCGCTGCGACAGGCGCTTCATGTAGTGTTCGAACACCGCCACGCCCTCCAGGCCGTGGCATTCGGCTTCTTTCTCGCACCAGTGCCAGGCGGATTTGTAGCCGGCCTTGTACAGGATCTCGGCATAGGCCTCGGCCCCCAACACGTCCTCGATGCCCATGTGGTTGTTGACGAAAAAGTGCCGTGGCACGTAGAGCATCGGCAGGGCGTCGGAGGTCCAGACACCGGTTTCGCTGTCGACTTCGATGGGCAATTGCGGGGCGATTTTGGCCATGGTTGAAACTCCAGAATTCTTTGAGTGGATGCCTGTAGCTGCTGCCGGCTGCGACAACGCTCGAAAGCCCGCAGCGGCGAGCGCAGCCTGCGGCAGCGGCTACAGGTGAAAGCAGTGGATAGGAGGCGTTACTCGCCCCAGACGTCTTTCAGGACACTGACCCAGTTCTCGCCCATGATCTTGCGCACCACACGCTCGGGGTGGCCGCGCTTGAGCAGGGTCTCGGTGAGGTTGGGAAACTCGCCCACGGTGCGGATCCCCAGGGGGTTGATGATCTTGCCGAAACTGGTCAGGCGGCGGGCGTAGCCCTTGTCGTGGGTCAGGTACTCGAAGAAGTCCTGGCCATGGCCCTGGGTGAAATCGGTGCCGATGCCGATGGCGTCTTCGCCCACCAGGTTCATGGTGTATTCGATGGCTTCGGCGTAGTCGTCGATGGTCGAGTCGATGCCCTTGGCCAGGAACGGCGCAAACATGGTCACGCCGACGAAACCACCGTGATCGGCGATGAATTTCAGCTCTGCATCGGACTTGTTGCGCGGGTGTTCCTTGAGGCCCGACGGCAGACAGTGGGAATAGCAGACGGGCTTCTTCGATTCGAGGATGACTTCCTCGGACGTCTTGGAGCCGACGTGGGACAGGTCGCACATGACCCCGACGCGGTTCATCTCGGCCACGATCTCGCGGCCGAAACCCGAGAGCCCGCCATCACGTTCATAACAGCCGGTGCCCACCAGGTTCTGGGTGTTGTAGCACATCTGCACAATGCCCACGCCCAGCTGCTTGAACACCTCGACATAGCCAATCTGGTCTTCATAGGCATGGGCGTTCTGGAAGCCGAAGAGGATGCCGGTCTTGCCCTGTTCCTTGGCCTTGCGGATATCGGCGGTGCTGCGGACCGGGATCACCAGGTCGCTGTTTTCGCGCATCAGCTTCTGGCTTTTGCAGATGCTGTCGATGGTGGCCTGGAAGCCTTCCCACACCGACACGGTGCAGTTGGCTGCGGTCAGGCCGCCCTTGCGCATGTCCTCAAACAGCTCGCGGTTCCACTTGGCAATGATCAGCCCGTCGATAACGATGCTGTCGGCGTGCAGTTCGGCTGGGCTCATCAGGCTGTCCCCTTATTGGCGATTCCTGCGCCGAATCGTCTGCCGGCGCTTTGGGGCCAGCATATGCCGCGTAAGCCAGGGAGCCGGATGCAAAAGCGACAGGGGAATTGCCGAAAGCGTCAAGGCGCGACAAAGGGTCGGCAGCCGGGCATCGGCGTCATCTGTTCTTTGCCCGGCGCTTGCGCGAGAATCCGCCGCTTTACTGGATGCTTCACTGGATTTAAGGGCGGCGACGCAATGAAACCGATCTTCCTCGCTTTGGCACTGATAGCGACCGGCGTACAGGCGGCTGAAGAAGCCGACAACTCGCCTTGCGATGCCGTCGAAAACGACGTGCAGACCCTGGAGTGCGCGACCTACAACCGCACCACCGCCGAACAGTTGCTCAAGGACAACGTCCAGGGCCTGCTGGAACGCTTCGCCACTCTGTACGGCAGCGACAAGGCCAAGCTTGCCGACATCACCGGCAAGCTCAACACCGCCCAGCAACTGTGGCAAAAACAGCGCGAAGCCGATTGCGCCGTGGAAAGCTTCCCCGCCAAGCCGGGCAGCAAGGCCTACACCATTGCCCAGAACGACTGCATGGCACGCATGAGCGATGAACGGTCGGAGTTTTTGGAGTCGCTTGCCCAGGAGTGAACGGCGGCAACGTCCAGCAGGAGGGCAACATCTAGTGAATGTTCAGGGCTTGGCGATACACCTTTTATAAGCAAATACTGACTTACCTTATAAAATGCTTATATTTTGCCATGAACAGTATCCAGTGGACCCGCAAGGCCGTGAAGCAGCTGCTCAGGCTGCAACGCGAACATCAGGTTCAAGTCCGCGATGCCATCAGCCTGTTGGCCGACATGCCCGATGTGGCTCAGGTCAGGGCATTGACTGGTCACAGCTACGCCTATCGTCTGCGCGTCGGTCATGACCGCGTGTTGTTCGATTGGGACGGCGCGATTCACGTGATCAGTATCCAAGAGGTCAAAAGACGTGACGAACGCACCTACTGACATTCAGATCATCAACGACACGGACGGCAAACCGGCGTTCGTGGTCATTCCCTATGCCCAGTACCTGGCCCGGTACAACAGTGCCGAGCTGATTCCCCATGATGTGGTCAGCCGTATCGTCGACGGCGCCACGCCGATCCGGGCCTGGCGCGCACATCTGCACCTGACCCAGGATGAAGTCGCCCGCCGCCTGGGCATTTCCCAGCCGGCCTTCGCCCAGCAGGAAAGCGTCGCCAAGCCGCGCCGCGCCACCCGCGAAAAAATTGCCCGGGCCTTTGGCATTCGCGCCGACCAGCTGGAGCTGTAAGCTGCACGCCATTACCGAATCAAAGGAACGCTCATGAGCATCTGTGGCATCGAAATCAAAGGCAGCGAAGCCATTTTCGCCATCGCCTCCCTGCAAGGCGATGCGTTGCAGCATCTGGCCATCGCCACCAAGAAAATCGCCCTCGAAGACGACGATGAAGCGGCCAACGTCAAAGCCTTTGCCAGCCAGGTGGCGGCCTTTGTGCGCGACAACGGCATCCGCCGCATCGCCATCAAGAAGCGCAGCAAAAAAGGCGAATTCGCCGGTGGCCCGACCACCTTCAAGATCGAAGGCGTGTTTCAGTTACTGGAAAACTGCGACGTGACCCTGCTCTCGCCGCAGACCATCAACGCGCAGAACAAGAAGCACAACTTCGAGCTACCAGGCACCCTCAACAAATACCAGCACGAAGCCTATAAAGCTGCCTGTTCAGCCCTGTTGAAAAAATAAGCGGTAGCCGCACGGCTACAGGTTCTGGCGCCGGTCTTCACGCGGGCATTGGGCGAAGCGGGCGCGGTAGCTGCGGGTGAAATAGGACGGCGATTCAAAACCGCAGGCGATGCTCACTTCCAGCACGCTGAGGTCGGTCTGGCGCAGCAGTTGCCGCGCCTTATCCAGGCGCAGACCGAGGTAGAAGTTGCTCGGCGTGTCGTTGAGGTGTAGGCGAAACAGGCGCTCCAACTGCCGGCGGGTGACATTGATCGACTCTGCCAGGGCCAGGGTGCTCAGCGGCGGTTCGCTGTGCTGCTCCATCTCGCCAATCACCTGCACCAGCTTCTTGTTGTTGATGCCGTAGCGGCTGGCGACCTCCATGCGTTGGTGATCCTGGCGTGGGCGGATACGCCCGAGCACGAACTGCTCGCTGACCTGGACCGCCAGCGGCGCGCCATGGGCCTGGCCGATCAGGTCGAGCATCATGTCGATGGAAGCGGTGCCCCCAGCCGAGGTGATGCGCCGTCGGTCGATTTCGAACAGTTCCTGAGTCACCCACAGCTGTGGATAAGATTCCTTGAACGCCTCGATGGCCTCCCAATGCAGGGTCAGGCGATAGCCGTCAAGCAGGCCGGCTTCGGCCAGGACCACGCTGCCGGTATCGATCCCGCCCAACGTCACGCCTTCCTGATCGAGACGGCGCAACCAGTGCACCAGAGGCGCGGTGAGCGACTTCAACGGCTCGAACCCGGCCACCACCCACAGCGTCGCGCCCTTCTTCAACGGTTCCAGCGCCGCATCGGCATTGACCGACATGCCATTACTGGCCTGCACCGCGCCGCCGTCGGCACTCAGCACCTGCCAGCGATACAGCTCGCCGCGAAAGCGGTTGGCCACCCGCAGCGGCTCGATGGCCGAAATAAAGCCGATGGCGGAGAAGCCCGGCATCAGCAAAAAGTAAAACGCCTGGGACATGAAACGCACTCGCAAGACGGGTGGCGTGGGGGCCTGTAATACGCCAATCGCCGGCCCCCGACAAGCGCCCAGGTCGCTGCAGTGCAAAAGCGGGTCGCCGCTGTGCGCTTTCCCTGGGCAACAGCTGCGTACCTTGGCATCACCGGCGCACAAAGACCCCGGAACCCACAATAACGACCTGCCGAGGGAACCCCCATGAGACGACTGATCAGCAGCTGTGTTCTTGCACTCAGCGGTACCGCTTTCCTGAGTTCCGGCGCCATCGCGGCCGACGCCGCCAGTTGCCAGAACGTGCGCCTGGGCGTGGTCAACTGGACCGACGTCATCGCCACCAGCGCCATGACCCAGGTGCTACTCGACGGCCTCGGCTACAAGACCAAACAAACCAGCGCGTCCCAGCAAATCATCTTCGCCGGCATCCGCGACCAGCGCCTGGATCTGTTCCTCGGCTACTGGAACCCGCTGATGACCCAGACCATCGCCCCCTTCGTCGAGGCCAAGCAGGTCAAGGTCCTGGCCGAACCCAGCCTCAAGGACGCCCGTGCGACCCTGGCGGTGCCCACCTACCTGGCAGACAAGGGGCTGAAGACCTTCGCCGACATCGCCCGTTTCGAAAAAGAGCTGGGCGGCAAGATCTACGGCATCGAGCCCGGCTCGGGGGCCAACACCCAGATCAAGGACATGATCGCCAAGAATCAGTTCGGCCTCGGCAAGTTCCAACTGGTGGAGTCCAGTGAGGCGGGGATGCTGTCGGCAGTGACCCGCGCGGTGAAACGCAACGAAGCCATCGTCTTCTTCGGCTGGGCGCCGCACCCGATGAACGTCAACCAGAAGATGACCTACCTCACCGGCAGCGACGATGCCCTGGGCCCGAACGAAGGCATGGCCACGGTCTGGACCGTGACCGCGCCGAACTACGCCGAACAATGCCCGAACGTCAGCCGCCTGCTGAGCAACCTGACCTTCAGCGCCGAAGACGAGAGCCGCATGATGCAACCGCTGCTCGACCACAAGGACGCCCTGGAGTCAGCCAAGCAGTGGCTCAAGGACCATCCTCAGGACCGCGAGCGCTGGCTTGAAGGCGTCACCACCTTCGATGGCAAGCCCGCCGCCCAACACCTGCAACTGACCCGCCAATAACCCGATGCCCTGCCGCCCCGCCGCCGTTTCCGGGCTGCGCACGGCAGCGTCACGCCCCCACATCACGCCTGTAAGGAACCCGCACCATGAACCACGACGTCATCATCACCTGCGCACTCACCGGTGCTGGCGACACGAGCGCCAGGAGTCCCCACGTCCCGGTCACCCCCAAGCAGATCGCCGCCGCGGCAGTGGAAGCGGCCAAGGCCGGCGCCACGGTGGTCCATTGCCATGTGCGCGACCCACAGAGCGGCACGTTCAGCCGTGACGTGGCGCTGTACCGCGAAGTCATGGAGCGCATTCGCGAGGCGGACATCGACATCATCGTCAACCTCACCGCTGGCATGGGCGGCGACCTGGAGATCGGCGCCGGGGAAAACCCCATGGAATTCGGCCCCAACACCGATCTGGTGGGCCCACTGACACGCCTGGCCCACGTCGAGGCGCTGCTGCCGGAAATCTGCACCCTAGACTGCGGCACCCTGAACTTCGGCGACGGCGACACCATTTACGTCTCCACCCCAGCCCAGTTGCGGGCCGGCGCCAGGCGCATCCAGGAGCTGGGGGTGAAGGCCGAACTGGAAATTTTCGACACCGGGCACCTGTGGTTCGCCAAGCAGATGATCAAGGAAGGCCTGCTGGATAACCCGCTGTTCCAGCTGTGCCTGGGCATCCCCTGGGGCGCCCCGGCCGACACCACCACCATGAAAGCCATGGTCGACAACCTGCCGGCCGATGCGGTGTGGGCCGGTTTCGGCATCGGCCGCATGCAAATGCCGATGGCCGCGCAGGCGGTGCTGTTGGGCGGCAACGTGCGGGTCGGGCTGGAGGACAACCTCTGGCTGGACAAAGGCGTATTGGCGACCAACGGCCAACTGGTGGAACGCGCCACGCAAATCCTCAGCCGCCTCGGCGCACGGGTCCTAACCCCGGCCGAAGGGCGGGCCAAGATGGGCCTGACCCAGCGCCGCTGACCCGCCCTTTGGCGAAACCGGCTTGCACAGCCCACGGACTCTTCTTTCAGGAATTTGCCATGCGTTTTATCACCGACATCAAAACCTTCGCCGCCCTGGGCAGCGGAGTCATCGGCAGCGGCTGGGTCGCCCGCGCCCTCGCCCACGGCCTGGACGTGGTGGCCTGGGACCCAGCTCCCGGCGCCGAAGCGGCCCTGCGGCAACGGGTGGCCAATGCCTGGGGCGCCCTGGAGCAGCAGGGCCTGGCACCGGGCGCCTCGCAACAACGCCTGCGTTTTGTCGCCACCATTGAGGCGTGCGTGAAGGACGCCGATTTCATCCAGGAAAGCGCACCGGAACGCCTGGAGCTGAAGTTGCAGTTGCACAGCCAGATCAGCGCGGCAGCCAAGCCCGATGCGCTGATCGGCTCTAGCACCTCGGGACTGTTGCCCAGCGAATTCTACGAAGGTGCAACCCACCCGGAGCGCTGCGTGGTCGGCCACCCGTTCAACCCGGTGTACCTGCTGCCGCTGGTGGAAGTGGTGGGCGGCAAACACACCGCGCCCGAGGCCGTGCAGGCGGCGATGCGGGTCTATGAATCCCTGGGCATGCGCCCGCTGCATGTGCGCAAAGAAGTCCCGGGATTTATCGCCGACCGCCTGCTGGAGGCCCTGTGGCGCGAGGCGCTGCACCTGGTCAATGACGGGGTGGCCACCACCGGTGAAATCGACGACGCGATCCGCTTCGGCGCCGGTCTGCGCTGGTCGTTCATGGGCACGTTCCTCACCTATACCCTGGCTGGCGGCGATGCGGGCATGCGCCACTTCATGGCCCAGTTCGGCCCGGCGCTGCAACTGCCCTGGACCCACCTGCCGGCCCCGCCACTGACCGACACGTTGATCGACAATGTGGTGCAAGGCACCCGCGAGCAGTTAGGCGAACACAGCATTTCGGCCCTGGAGCGCTATCGTGATGATTGCCTGCTGGCCGTGCTTGATGCGGTCAAGACCACCAAGGCCAAGCACGGCATGAACTTCAGCGACTGACCCGATGTGGCGGGGCCGCTGCGCCTCGCCCCACTCCCTTCAACCCCGTGGAACCCCGCCCATGCCCGCACTGATCACCTACAGCACCCCCGTCCTGGCCGAATGGGTCGATTACAACGGCCACCTGCGCGATGCCTTTTACCTGCTGATCTTCAGCTACGCCACCGACGCTCTGATGGACCGCCTGGGCCTGGACAGCGAGAACCGCGAAGCCAGCGGCCACTCGCTGTTCACCCTGGAACTGCACCTGAATTACCTGCATGAAGTGAAACTCGGCACCCAGGTCGAGGTGCACACCCAACTGATCGGTCACGACCGCAAACGCCTGCACCTCTATCACAGCCTGCATCAGGTCGGTGACCCACAGATGCTGGCCGGCAACGAACAGATGCTGCTGCATGTCGACCTCGCCGGCCCGCGCTCGGCACCGTTCAGCGCGGCGGTCCTCAGCCGACTGCAAGCCATGGCCGCCGAGCAGTCGGAGCTTCCGGCCCCGGCGTATCTGGGGCGAGTCATGGCCTTGCCGGCGGAAAAATGAACCCGGAGCGACGCAGCGCCCGAAGCTCAATCAGCAACTTTCGCCCAGGCAAAAAAAACCCCGATCAAGCCGTGACAGGATCGAGGCTGGGAGTGCTTTGCCAAGGAGCTGTAGCAAGAGGGTGACCAAACCTTCTTGACATCAGCTGGGCTCAGTCTGCCCACTCTCACCGGGCGCAAGTTAGCCGAAAACGACCTGTTCATAGGTAAACGGGCCATGGCGACGATTTGCCCTTGCCGACTCCCTGACGGCCTACCAGAATCGTTCCACCACCCCGCTCCCTGAATAAGGATAAGAGTCATGATGCACGCGGATCTGATTGATCAGGATGACCTGCTCGGCCAACTCAGGGCCCTGGGTTTCGAGATGCCCGCTGGCGTCACCGCCGACCAGGCGTGTGAGTACGCGGTGCGCGGCTTGAGCGATGCCCGGGTGCGGGCGCTCAAGGGCATGGTCGAGCAAATGCTCACCGGCAACGCGACCATTCTCCCGGCCGTGCGTCAGGCCATCGACAAACAGCTACTGCCGGCCCTGGCCCAGTACCAGAGCAGCCGTACCTGAGCCGTCCCCGGCCAAGGATCCACGGGTGTAGAGTGCGGTTCTTTTCAGCCCTCGGAAACCCGACCCATGCCGCGAATCGAACCCTGTCAGTCAGCCCGACAACCGGGCTGGCTGGAACTGCGCCAGGCACTATGGCCGGACAGCTCGCGCCAGGAGCACCTTGCCGAAATCACTGATGTGCTGAGCGACCCACAGCGCTATATCAACCTGATCGCCTACACCACCGACGGCCACCCCGTGGGCCTGGCCGAAGCCTCGTTGCGCCGCGATTACGTGAATGGCACCGAGCATTCGCCGGTGGTGTTTCTGGAAGGGTTGTATGTGGTCGCCGAACAGCGGCGCCAAGGCATTGCCGAGCAATTGATCGACGCCGTTGCCCAATGGGGACGGGAGCAAGGCTGCGGGGAAATGGCCTCGGATACCGGCCTGGAAAACCTGTTGAGCCAGACCGTGCACAAGGCGCTCGGCTTCGAGGAAACCGAGCGCGTCGTGTACTTCAAGAAAGCGCTGTGACTACAGGCGCACGCTGGCGAAGGTGGACTCGTTGCGCGCCTGGCTCAGGGCCGACAGCGGGCCCGACAGAGGCGCCAGCACCAGGGCCTGCGGGATCGGCATCATCGCCACCTGCTGGGTGGTGTTGGAGCCGACGCGTTCGTCACGCGGCGGAATGCCGAAGTATTCGCGGTAGCACTTGGAGAAGTGCGGCGTGGAGACAAAACCGCAGACCGACGCCACTTCGATGATCGACATCGGCGTTTGCTTGAGCAGTTGCCGGGCGCGGATCAGCCGCAGCTTGAGGTAGTAACGCGATGGCGAGCAGTGCAGGTATTTCTGGAACAGCCTCTCCAGCTGACGCCGCGACACGGCGACGTACACCGCCAGCTCGTCAAGGTCGATCGGCTCTTCGAGGTTGGCTTCCATCAGTGCGACGATTTCCTGCAGCTTCGGCTGGTTGGTGCCGAGCATGTGCTTGAGCGGCACGCGCTGGTGATCCTGCTCGTTGCGGATACGTTCGTAGACGAACATTTCCGAGATCGCGGCGGACAGTTCACGGCCATGATCGCGGCTGATCAGGTGCAGCATCATGTCCAGCGGCGCAGTGCCGCCGGAGCTGGTGAAGCGGTTGCGGTCGAGGGTAAACAGGCGGGTGCTCATAGCGACCCGGGGAAAGGCTTCCTGCATCGACGCCAGGCATTCCCAGTGCACGCTGCAATCGAAACCGTCGAGCAGACCAGCACACGCCAGGGCCCAACTGCCAGTGCACACAGCACCCAGGCGCCGCGACTGGCGGGCCTGGCTTTGCAGCCAGGACACGTGTTCACGGGTCACGGTGCGTTGAATACCAATGCCGCCGCAGACAATCACGGTGTCGAGGACGGGCGCTTTGTGCATGGAGGCGTCGGGGGTGATCTGCAGGCCGTCGCTGGCCCAGACTTGCCCGCCGTCGACGCTGAGGGTGGTCCAGCGATACAGCTCGCGACCGGACAGCTGGTTGGCCATGCGCAGCGGTTCGACTGCGGAGGCCAGGGAAATCAGCGTGAAATTGTCCAGCAGCAAAAAGCCGATGGATTGAGGCGCACGGTTCTGGGGTTGGGCCCCGGAGTTGAACGACGTCATCGCGGTATCTCCTCACACAAAGCGGGTGATGGCCTCAGGCGGAGGCTCTTGTTATTGCCATCATTCTCTTGCCGAGAAGGGCTTTGTCATGACAGAGCAATTGCCATGCCTAAAGTTGAATGGCCATTCAATAACTCCTGAAAACGACATCGCAGGCTGTCTATATAAGCCACGTGCGCAGTGTGGGTTATAAGCTGTCGCAGTCGCCCCCGACGCCATCGCCCGCGGCCTGTGAGCAGTTCGGTAGCACTTATGGGAACGGCGTTGAGGGGCGCCGACGGGGAGTGTCACCACAAGCACGGGTGACAGGCGGTCAGGGCCGGATTGGATCCCGTCCCCGGCAAAAGGGCTTATCTGTTTGCGACGCGCTAAAAGGTGGCGCGTTGGGGCTGGCGTGTTCCTTTAGCGCGCAACAACGCCAGCCGGAAAAAGGAGCCCGAGCCACACTCAACACTCCACCGCACTCACTGCCAGACCACCGCGTGAGGTCTCTTTGTATTTGTCGTGCATATCGGCGCCGGTATCGCGCATGGTGCGGATCACCCGGTCCAGGGAGATAAAGTGCTGGCCATCACCGCGCAGCGCCATTTGCGCGGCATTGATCGCCTTGACCGCAGCAATCGCGTTGCGCTCGATGCACGGCACCTGCACCAGGCCGCCGACCGGATCGCAGGTCAGGCCCAGGTTGTGCTCCAGACCGATTTCAGCGGCGTTGCACAGTTGCTCCGGGGTCGCGCCGAGGATCTCCGCCAACCCGGCCGCCGCCATGGCGCAGGCCGAACCGACTTCACCCTGGCAACCGACTTCGGCCCCCGAGATCGACGCATTCTTTTTACACAGGATGCCCACCGCCGCCGCAGCGAGGAAATAGTCGACCACGTTGGCCTCGGTCACCGCTTCGCTGAACTTCATAAAGTAGTGCAGCACCGCCGGGATGATGCCCGCCGCGCCATTGGTCGGTGCGGTGACCATGCGCCCGCCGGCCGCATTCTCTTCGTTGACCGCAAGGGCGAACAGGTTGACCCACTCCATGGCCGATAGGGTCGAGCCAATGACATTGGGTTTGTTCAGCTCTTGCAGGCTGCGGTGCAGGCGCGCCGCACGCCGCCGCACATTCAGCCCGCCGGGCAGGATGCCTTCGTGCTTGAGACCCTGCTCGACGCAGTCCTGCATGGCCCGCCAGAGGGTCAACAGGCCACTGCGAATCTCCTCCTCGGAGCGCCAGACCTTTTCGTTAGCCATCATCAGATCCGCAACCCGCAGATTGTGGGTCTGGCACAGGCTCAGCAGTTCCACTGCGCTGGAGAAGTCGTAGGGCAATTCGGTGCGATCCAGATCGACCACCCCGCTGCTGGCCTGGGCCTGGTCGACGACAAAGCCGCCGCCGACCGAATAGTAGGTGTCGCGATGCACTTCAGCGGTATCGCCGATCGCGACCAGGGTCATGGCATTGGGGTGGAACGGCAGGTTTTCGTCGATCAGCTGCATGTCCCGGGCCCAGATAAAGGGGATCGGCAGGCGGCCATCCAGCAGCAGGGTCTGGGTTTCACGCAGCCGCTCGATGCGCGGGCCGATCTGCGACGGGTCGATCGCGTCCGGCCACTCGCCCATCAGGCCCATGATCACCGCGTTGTCGCTGCCGTGGCCGATACCGGTGGCCGACAGCGAACCAAAGAGTTGCACCTCGACCCGTTGCACCTGCTCCAGTAACTGCTTTTCCCTCAGCGATTGCACGAACAAGGCGGCGGCGCGCATGGGGCCGACGGTGTGGGAACTGGAGGGACCGATGCCGATTTTGAACAGGTCGAAAACACTGATAGCCATGACAGCAAAACTCCTCGAATGAGCACACTCCGGGCGGCGCGGCGCCCGCTGACGGAACTGCTACGCTCAAGCTGCAATCCGCCGAGACGGGCGCATCATCAGGCTTTTTCCACGGTGCTCGACGTCTGACACCGACTCACCCATGCCCAGCAACGCCGCAACCTGAGAACCAAGGGTTTTGGCCGCTTTTTGCGGTGCAGAGCAGCAAAAAGTCCTGAAAAAAGCTGTAAACGACCTCACTGACACTGGATGCGACCCTCCCTGTACTGGATACGACGCACCCTGTAGGCGTCAGATTTTCACTGGTACATGATCAGTCTCGACTCGATTGCAAGGCACCGTGGCCCAGCTGTCCCACGCGCCCCAACCGCCACGCTTATAAGTGCGGTAAGAACGCCGCCAAAAGAAGACACCCAGGAGTCCCCCCCGATGAAAGGTTCCCCCTCGTTGTTGTTGGCCGCCATGCTGAGTCTGCCGCTTCTGGCACAAGCCGCAGAACCGGCGCAATGCAGTACTGTTAACTTCTCCGATGTCGGCTGGACCGACATCACCGTGACCACCGCCACCACCAGCGTGGTCCTCGATGCACTGGGCTACAAAACCAAGACCACGATGATTTCCGTACCGGTGACCTACAAGTCCCTGGCCGACGGCAAGAACATGGACGTGTTCCTCGGCAACTGGATGCCGACCATGGAAAACGACATCAAGGCCTACCGTGATGCCGGCACCGTCGACACCCTGCGCGCCAACCTGGAAAACGCCAAGTACACCCTGGCGGTCCCGGAAGAGCTGTACAACAAAGGGCTCAAGGATTTCGCCGACATCGCCAAATTCAAGAAGGAACTGGACGGCAAGATCTACGGCATCGAGCCCGGCAACGACGGCAACCGTCTGATCCAGAGCATGATCGACAAGAACGCTTTCGGCCTCAAAGACGCCGGGTTCAAGGTGGTCGAGTCCAGCGAAGCCGGCATGCTGTCCCAGGTCGATCGTGCCCAGCGGCGCAACACCGCGGTGGTATTCCTGGGCTGGGAACCGCACCCGATGAACACCCGTTTCAAGATGAAATACCTCACCGGCGGTGACGAGTATTTCGGCCCCAACTTCGGCCAGGCCACCATCTACACCAACACGCGCAAGGGTTACGCCCAGGAATGCAGCAACGTCGGCCAATTGCTGAAAAACCTGTCGTTCACCCTGAACATGGAAAGCTCCCTGATGGGCAACGTACTGGACGACAAAATGAAGCCGGAGGTGGCCGCCAGGGCCTGGCTGAAAAACAACCCGCAAGTCCTGGATACCTGGCTCGCCGGGGTGACCACCATTGATGGCAAGCCAGGCCTTGAGGCCGTCAAGGCCAAGCTCGCGCAGGCTTCTAATTAAGACACTCGCTTACGCCGGGCGGGCTCGTTCCGCCCGGGCTGTTTATTCCTTGCATGCGGACGTTCACTACCATGCTGACTGATCATAAAATCCCTCTAGGCCAGTACATCGCTGCCTTCGTTGAATGGTTGACGCAACACGGCGCCAGCACATTCGATGCGATCGCCACGACCCTGGAAACGATGATCCACGGCGTGACGTTTGCGCTGACCTGGTTCAACCCGCTGGCATTGATCGGGCTGATCGCCTTGCTCGCGCACGTCATTCAACGCAAATGGGGCCTGACCGCCTTTGTAGTGCTGTCGTTTCTGCTGATCCTGAACCTGGGCTACTGGCAGGAAACCATGGAAACCCTGGCCCAGGTGCTGTTTGCCACCCTGGTCTGCGTGGTCATCGGCGTGCCGTTGGGCATCGTCGCCGCGCACAAGCCGATGTTCTACACCATGATGCGTCCGGTGCTCGATCTGATGCAGACCGTACCGACCTTCGTCTACCTCATTCCTACCCTGACCCTGTTTGGTCTGGGGGTGGTGCCCGGGCTGATCTCTACGGTGGTGTTCGCGATTGCCGCACCTATCCGCCTGACTTACCTGGGTATCCGCGATGTCCCGCAAGAACTGATGGACGCCGGCAAGGCCTTTGGCTGCTCACGTCGCCAGCTGTTGTCGCGTATCGAATTGCCCCACGCCATGCCGAGCATCGCCGCCGGTATCACCCAGTGCATCATGCTGTCGCTGTCGATGGTGGTGATCGCCGCCCTGGTCGGCGCCGACGGCCTGGGCAAGCCGGTGGTCAACGCACTCAACACCGCCGATATCGCCCTGGGCTTTGAAGCCGGGCTGGCCATTGTGTTGCTGGCGATCATGCTCGACCGGATCTGCAAACAACCCGACGCCAAAGTAGGGAGCGACGCATGAGCATTATTCGCTTCGATAACGTAGACGTTATCTTCTCCAAGGATCCTCGCGAGGCCCTCAAGCTGCTGGACCAGGGCATGACCCGCAACGAGATCCTGAAAAAGACCGGACAGATCGTGGGCGTGGAAAAAGCCAGCCTCGATGTTGAAAAAGGCGAGATCTGCGTGCTGATGGGCCTTTCCGGCTCCGGCAAATCCAGCTTGCTGCGCTGCATCAATGGCTTGAACACCGTCAGCCGTGGGCACCTGTTCGTCGAGCACGAAGGCAAACAGATCGACATCGCCGCCTGCACCGCCGCCGAACTGAAGATGATGCGCACCCAGCGTATCGCCATGGTGTTCCAGAAGTTCGCCCTGATGCCCTGGCTGACGGTGCGCGAGAACATCAGCTTCGGCCTGGAAATGCAGGGCCGACCGGAGAAGGAACGGCGCAAGCTGGTGGACGAAAAGCTCGAACTGGTGGGCCTGACCCAGTGGCGCAACAAGAAACCCGATGAGCTTTCCGGCGGTATGCAGCAGCGTGTGGGCCTGGCCCGCGCCCTGGCGATGGACGCCGATATCCTGCTGATGGACGAACCCTTCTCGGCCCTCGACCCGTTGATCCGCCAAGGCCTGCAGGACGAGTTGCTGGAGCTGCAACGCAAGCTGAGCAAAACCATCGTCTTCGTCAGCCACGACCTCGACGAAGCGCTGAAACTGGGCAGTCGCATCGCCATCATGAAAGACGGGCGGATCATCCAGTACAGCAAGCCGGAGGAGATCGTGCTCAACCCGGCCGATGACTATGTGCGTACATTCGTCGCCCACACCAATCCGCTCAACGTGCTCTGCGGACGCAGCCTGATGCGCACCCTAGACAACTGCAAACGCATCAACGGCTCGGTGTGCCTCGACCCGGGCGGCGACTCCTGGCTTGACCTGGCCGAAGGCAACACCATCAAGGGCGCACGCCAGAACGGCGCCAGCCTCGACCTGCAGAACTGGGCCCCCGGCCAGGCGGTGGAAGGCCTGCAACGCCGGCCGACCCTGGTGGATTCCAATATCGGCATGCGCGACGCCTTGCAGATCCGCTACCAGACCGGCAACAAACTGGTGCTGCACGACAACAACAAAGTGGTGGGGATCCTTGGCGACAGCGAGCTCTACCACGCGCTGCTGGGCAAGAACCTGGGGTAATCCCCCGGACATGAAAACGCCGCGAGGATCGCGGCGTTTTTGTTTATGCAGCATTTAAGTGTGTGGCGAGGGAGCCTGCGGGCGCCGGGTCGATCAACGCCCCGGCGCACAGCGGCGCCATTTCAGGCGGCGCATTCCTTCAGACAGAACCCGGTCGCTGATTTTGCGACGGCGGCGCCGTCCAACGCGAGCAAGCTCCCTCGCCACACAGCGCTCTCAACACTCAGCTATAGACACGGCCAAGGAGCTGCCGATGGCTTTCAAACTGATCGAGCACGTCCCGGGTGATCTGCTCCGGGGTGAAGCCCATCAGGTCGTATTCCTGGCTGCCGTTGTGCAAGTAGACCTCGGCGCGGTAGTAGCGCGTGCGCTCTTCCTCGGCTTCGGTGGACTCGCTCGGCGTGGCCAGATAGCCATCCAGGCTCACTTCGTAGACAAACGGGTTGCCCTCTTCCATCTCGATCCGCACGCCCATGCAGCGCTTGGATTTGCCGAGCAGGGTCTGCACATCCAGACCTTGGGCACGCAGCAATTGCGCGGCTTCTTCCAGGGCCGGGGTGACCTTCTTGTCCATGAACCGCTGGACCACCGATTGGGTCGGTTGCAGGTCCAGAGCAGTCAGGCGCTCGCTGAAGCCACGACGCCCACGTTCCGCCAGTTGCGCCTGCTCCTGTTCGATCTGCACGTCCTGGCGCATGGCCTTGTGCAAGCCGAACATAAAGAAGATCAGCACCACCGAGAACGGCAGCCCCGCCAGCACCACCATGGTTTGCATGGCTTCGAAGTTGCCAGCGAACAGCAGGCCGATGGTCACCAGGGTGATCACCGCCGACCAGAAAATACGCAGCCAGTGCGGCGCGTCTTCGTCAACATTGCCGCCTTTGCAGGACAGGTTGGCCATCATCACCGCGCCGGAGTCGGCCGGGGTCAGGAACAGCACGAAGCCGACGAAAATCGACACCCCGATCACAATCTTCGACGCCGGGTAATGCTCAAGCAATTGGTAGATGGCCATGGACGGCTGTTCCAGCGCCGTCTTTCCAAGCTCCACCGCCCCATGGTTCATCACCAGGTCCAGGGCCGAGTTACCGAAGATCGACAGCCACGCCAGGGTAAAGCCCAACGGAATCAGCAACACGCCTGCCACCAGTTCGCGCACCGTACGGCCACGGGAAATACGCGCGATGAACATGCCGACAAATGGCGCCCAGGAAATCCACCAAGCCCAGTAGAACAGGGTCCACAGGCCCAGCCAGCGATCAGATTTGGCGCTGTCGCCCTCATACACATAGAGGTCGAAGGTTTTCAGGACCACGCCGTTGAGGTAGTCGCCGATGTTCTGCACAAAGCCGTTGAGCAGGTGCAGGGTCGGGCCGAACAACAGCACGAAAATCAGCAGACCGCTGAACAGCACGATGTTCAGGTTGGACAGGCGGCGAATGCCGTTTTCCACACCCGATACCGCCGCAATGGTGGCCACGGTGCTCATGACAATGATCACGATCAGCAGGTTGGTATTGCTGTGTTCCATGCCGAACAGGTTTTCCAGCCCCGAGGACACCTGCATCGAACCGATGCCCAGGTTGGTCACCAGGCCCAGCAGGGTCACGAACATGCCGAAGCCGTCCACCGCGTGGCCCGCCGCGCCCTTGACCCAACGCTCGCCCACCAGCGGATACAGCGCCGAACGCAAGGCCAGCGGCTGGTTATGCCGGTACGCAAAATAGGCCACGGCCAGCCCGACCAGGGCATAGATCGCCCAGCCATGCAGGCCCCAGTGGAGGAATGTCAGCTGCACCGCCTGGCGCGCGGCCAGGTTGCTGCCGGCGACGCCCTCGGGTGGGTTGAAGAAGTGATCCAGCGGCTCGGAAGCACCGAAGTACAGCAGCGAGATGCCGATACCGGAGGAAAACAGCATGCCGGCCCAAGCGCCGTAGCTGAAATCCGGGGTGTCGTCCTTGCTGCCCAGCTTGAGCTTGCCGTAGGACGAAAACGCCAGGCCCACCACAAACACCAGGTAGGCGGCGATCACCACCATGTAGTACCAGCCAAAGCTGCGCGACAGCCAGGCTTGGGCAATGCCCAGCATTCTGCCGGCCTCTTGCGGGGCGATGATCAGAATCGCGGTCAACAACAGAATCAACGCGGTAGAGGTGTAGAACACCCAACCGTTGACCCGCACCTTCTCCGGTGGGGTCTTTATAAGAGAGGCAGAACTCATTGCGCAGATGCTCCGGGCAGTGCGAGAGAAAGACACAAGGCAACATGGCACCCGACCAATCGGTTAGTTGGCAGCCGATCATCGGGTGATATAAAGACACCCCGAAAAAACCCGAAACCGCAAAAGCCGTGTTGCGCAACCGCATCCGGGGCCGGTGATGAACCTGCAGTTCATCGCCTTGATCCCGGAGCGTCCTGCCCCTTCAACACGAGTATTCTCTTACCGGTCCACGCCATGCCGCATGTATGTTTCGGGCGTTTTCGGAGGTCGTTTTTCCACCGCCAGCGAGCAGGAGAAACTCCTCAGGCAGCGACGATTTGTCGCAGATCTTATTCTTTGTTGATTGAACGTTCAATCAAAACAAAATAGACTGGCCCACAAGTCGACGGGCGTAACACGCCAATCGACGGGCCTAAGGAGAGGTATCAGATGCCCAAGGTCGGTATGCAACCCATACGCCGCCAGCAGTTGATCGAAGCCACGCTGCAAGCGGTCGATCAGGTCGGAATGGGGGACGCCAGCATTGCGCTGATCGCCCGTTTGGCCGGTGTCTCGAACGGCATCATCAGTCACTACTTTCAGGACAAGAATGGCCTGATTGCCGCCACCATGCGGTACCTGATGAACGCCCTGATAGAGAACGTCACCGAGCGCCGTCTGGCGCTGACAGATAACAGCCCGCGGGCCCATCTGCAGGTGATCATCGAAGGCAACTTCGACGCCAGCCAGGTCAATGGACCGGCAATGAAAACCTGGTTGGCCTTCTGGGCCACCAGCATGCACCACCCGTCATTGCACAGGTTGCAGCGGATCAACGATCACCGCCTGTATTCCAACCTGTGTTGCCAGTTCCGCCGTGTCCTGCCGCTGGATGAAGCACGCAGCGCAGCACGAGGCCTGGCAGCCCTGATCGACGGTTTGTGGTTGCGCGGCGCGCTGTCCGGAGACGCCTTCGACACCACGCAGGCGCAACGGATCGCTTACGAATACATGGATTTCCAATTGGCTAAGCAGGAGCGCTAGAGCACACAGAGACGCTCGGCCCCTGAACTGCCGCTGACCCGCGATGCCCAAGCTACAAGGCCCGCCCAGCGGTTAACGCCAACCACTTATGCACTTGCGAGGACTATATGGCCCGTTTCGAACTGCAAAAACTCTACATCGACGGCGGTTATACCGACGCCAGCAGCAACGCCACCTTCGAAGCTATCAACCCGGCTAACGGTGAAGTCCTCGCACAGGTGCAACGTGCGACCAAGGACGACGTCGAGCGCGCGGTGGTCAGCGCCGAAAAGGGCCAGAAAATCTGGGCCGCCATGACCGCCATGGAGCGTTCGCGCATCCTGCGTCGCGCCGTCGAGATCCTGCGTGAGCGCAACGACGAACTGGCCGCCCTGGAAACCCTGGACACCGGTAAATCGTTCTCCGAAACCAAATACGTCGACATCGTTACCGGCGCCGACGTGCTGGAATACTACGCCGGCCTGGTGCCCGCCATCGAAGGCGAGCAGATCCCGCTGCGCACCACCTCATTCGTCTACACCCGTCGCGAGCCCCTGGGCGTCGTGGCCGGTATCGGCGCCTGGAACTACCCGATCCAGATCGCCCTGTGGAAATCCGCTCCAGCCCTCGCCGCTGGTAACGCGATGATCTTCAAGCCAAGTGAAGTCACCTCGCTGACCACCCTGAAACTGGCCGAGATCTACACCGAAGCCGGCGTACCGGACGGTGTGTTCAACGTCCTGACCGGCAGCGGCCGTGAAGTCGGCACCTGGCTGACCGAGCACCCGCGCATCGAGAAAATTTCCTTCACTGGCGGCACCGACACCGGCAAGAAAGTCATGGCCAGCGCCTCCAGCTCCTCGCTGAAAGACGTGACCATGGAACTGGGTGGCAAGTCGCCGCTGATCATCTTCGACGACGCCGACCTCGATCGCGCCGCCGACACCGCGATGATGGCCAACTTCTACAGCTCCGGTCAGGTCTGCACCAACGGCACTCGCGTGTTCGTACCGACGCACCTGAAAGCGGCTTTCGAAGCCAAGATCGTCGAGCGCGTTGCGCGCATCCGCATCGGTAACCCGGAAGACGAAAACACCAACTTCGGCCCGCTGGTCAGCTTCGCCCACATGGAAAGCGTGCTTGGCTACATTGCCAAGGGCAAGGAAGAAGGGGCTCGCGTCCTGTGCGGCGGCGAGCGTCTGACCCAGGGTGACCTGGCCAAGGGCGCGTTCGTGGCGCCGACAGTGTTCACCGACTGCACCGATGAGATGACCATCGTCCGCGAAGAAATCTTCGGCCCGGTGATGAGCATCCTGACCTACGAGACTGAAGAAGAAGTCATCCGTCGTGCCAACGACACCGACTTCGGCCTGGCTGCCGGCCTGGTCACCAAAGACCTGAACCGCGCCCACCGCGTGATTCATCAGCTCGAAGCCGGTATCTGCTGGATCAACGCCTGGGGCGAGTCCGACGCGAAGATGCCAGTCGGCGGCTACAAGCAATCCGGTGTGGGCCGTGAGAACGGGATCAGCTCGCTGAACAACTTCACACGCATCAAATCCGTGCAAGTCGAACTCGGTGAGTACGCATCGGTATTCTGAGCAGCCGCTAGCAACAAGCTACAAGCGGCAAGCCAAGGCAAAAGCCTGGCTTGCCGCCTGTCCCTCATTTAATGCCAAGCCCGCTTCGCTGCTTTTTCTTGCAGCTTGAAGCTTGAGGCTTGTAGCTCTCCACGGAGGCTCCAATGGCCCAAGAATACGACTACATCATTGTGGGTGCCGGCTCCGCCGGTAACACCCTGGCGACCCGTCTGACTGAAGACGAAGGCGTCACCGTGCTGCTGCTCGAAGCAGGCGGCCCGGACTACCGTTTTGACTTCCGCACCCAAATGCCGGCAGCCCTGGCGTTCCCGCTGCAAGGCCGACGCTACAACTGGGCCTACGAGACCGATCCAGAGCCACACATGGACGGCCGTCGGATGGAATGCGGTCGCGGCAAGGGCCTGGGTGGCTCGTCGCTGATCAACGGCATGTGCTACATCCGCGGCAACGCCATGGACTACGACAACTGGGCGAAATTGCCAGGTCTGGAAGACTGGGATTACCTCAACTGCCTGCCGTATTTCCGCAAGGCCGAAACCCGCGACATCGGCCCCAACGACTACCACGGTGGCGAAGGCCCGGTCAGCGTGACCACGCCTAAGGCTGGGAACAACCCGCTGTTCCACGCCATGGTCGAAGCCGGCGTGCAGGCTGGTTACCCGCGTACCGAAGACTTGAACGGCTACCAGCAGGAAGGCTTCGGTCCGATGGACCGCACCGTCACGCCTAAAGGCCGTCGCTCCAGCACCGCTCGCGGTTACCTGGACACCGCCAAAAAGCGCTCGACCCTGACCATCGTCACCCACGCCCTGACCGACAAAGTACTGTTTGACGGCAAGCGCGCGGTGGGCGTGCGTTACCTGATCGGCGCTGCCGAAGAGCGCGTTGAAGCCCGTGCACGCAAGGAGGTACTGGTGTGCAGCGGCGCCATCGCCTCTCCGCAAATCCTCCAGCGCTCCGGCGTCGGCCCGGCCAAGCTCCTGGAAAGCCTCGACATCCCAGTGGTCCACGACCTGCCGGGCGTCGGTGAAAACCTGCAGGACCACCTCGAGCTGTACCTGCAATACGCCTGCACCCAGCCGGTCTCGCTGTACCCTTCGCTGCTCTGGTACAACCAGCCAGCCATTGGTGCCGAGTGGCTGTTCAACGGCACCGGCATCGGCGCCAGCAACCAGTTCGAAGCGGGCGGTTTCATCCGCACCCGTGAAGAATTCGAATGGCCGAACATTCAGTACCACTTCCTGCCGGTAGCGATTAACTACAACGGCAGCAACGGTGTGAAAGAGCACGGTTTCCAGGCGCACATGGGCTCCATGCGTTCGCCAAGCCGTGGCCGGATCCAGCTCAAGTCGAAGAACCCGCGCGAGTACCCGAGCATCCTCTTCAACTACATGGCCACCGAGCAGGACTGGCAGGAATTCCGCGACGGCATCCGCCTGACCCGGGAAATCATGCAACAGCCTGCGCTGGATGCGTTCCGTGGCCGGGAAATCAGCCCGGGCATCGAGGTCCAGACCGACGAGCAACTGGACAAGTTCATCCGCGAGCACGCCGAAACCGCGTTCCACCCGTCCTGCTCGTGCAAGATGGGCACCGACGAAATGGCCGTGGTCGATGGCGAAGGCCGCGTGCATGGCATGCAGGGGCTGCGGGTGGTCGATGCGTCGATCATGCCGATCATCACCACCGGTAACCTCAACGCGCCGACGATCATGATCGCCGAGAAAATCGCCGACAAGATCCGTGGCCGCCAGCCGCTGCCACGCAGCACCGCCGACTACTTCGTGGCCGGCGATGCTCCGGTACGCGGCAAGCCGCTGCGTGACGTGAGCCGCACCGCGCAGTAAAACTGCCTGGCGCCGACCGCAAGGGTCGGCGCCATCGCGGCCTCCCCCCGCGTCCCCCGCCACACCCCATCCCGGCCATTGCACAGACTGCGTCCTTGATTGCAGCCTTGGGCAGCGGCTACAGTTCTGCACCTGTCTCGCCCATCCCCATCCCCATCGCACCGCGGACATTATCCCGAGCCCACCGTCGCCTGTTCCTGTAGCGGCCGGTTTGCTGGCGATAGGGCCCGCTGTGTCACTCAGGAGATCGCCCATGTTCGACTTTCACCCCCAGCTCAAGCAGCGCTTCGCTGCCTTGCGCACGGGCGGCGAATTTTTCTCGCTGCGTTATGTCCGTGAGTCCGGCCAGCACCTGTCGGTGCGCAAGAACGTGGCCGAACCGCCCAGCCTGAGCCGCGACGAAGGCGCCATGCTCAGCGTGCGGGTCAATGGCGTCGAAGCCTATGCCGCCACCAACGACCTGTCCCAGGCCGGCCTGCAAGCCGCACTGCAACGGGCCGAACAGCAGGCGCGGCTGATTGCCGGGCATGCCTTGCTCGACCTGCGCGAGCAGGCGGTGTCCAGTGACCGCGCCGACTACTTTTCGCCCAACCTCGACCAGCCCTTCCCTTCCCTGAGCGACTGCTACCAGATGCTCGGCGAAGAGTCCGCCGCAGTGCCCAAGGACGAGCGCCTGGTCAACTGGCAGGTGAGCATCGGCATCACCCAGGTCGAGCAGATCTACCTCAACAGCGCCGGCGCCGAGTTGCGCCAGGCCCAGCGCTTCGTCTACCCGGGCCTGGATGTGACCGCCTACGACGGCAGCGACAGCCAGACCCGAACCCTGGGCCGCGACAACTTCGGCCAGCAGGGCGGCGCCGATGTCATCAGCCGCTGCGGCCTGCTGGGCGCCGGGGCGCAGGTCGCCGACCAGGCACTGCAATTGCTACTGGCGCCCAACACCCCCCAGGGCCCGCGCGACCTGCTGCTGATGCCGGACCAGATGATGCTGCAGATCCACGAGTCCATCGGCCACCCCCTGGAGCTGGACCGGATACTCGGCGACGAACGCAACTACGCCGGCACCAGCTTCGTCAAAGCCGAGGACTTCGGCAGCCTGCAATACGGCTCGCCGCTGCTCAACGTGACCTTCGACCCGGAGATTCCCGAAGAGCTTGCCAGCTACAGCCACGACGATGATGGCAGCGCCGCCAGCAAGCAGTTCCTGATCCGCGAAGGCTTGCTGCTGCGGCCCTTGGGCGGCGCTCTGTCGCAGTTCCGCGCCGGCCTCAAGGGGGTCGCGAACAGCCGCGCCTGTGGCTGGAACCGGCCGCCGATCGACCGCATGGCCAACCTCAATATCGAGCCGGGCGAGCACTCCCAGGAACAACTGATCGGCGGCATCGAGCACGGCATCCTGATGTCCACCAACCGTTCCTGGTCGATTGACGATGCGCGCAACAAATTCCAGTTCGGCTGCGAATGGGCCCAGTTGATCGAGAACGGCCAGCTCAAGGGCGTGGTGAAGAACCCCAACTACCGGGGCATCTCCGCGCAGTTCTGGCGCAACCTCAGTGCCGTTGGCGACCGCAGCACCTTCAAGGTGCTGGGCACACCCAATTGCGGCAAGGGCGAGCCGAACCAGGTGATCCGCGTCGGCCATGCTTCGCCGGCCTGCGTATTTCACAACATTGATGTGTTTGGGGGAGATGCCTGATGAGCACCACCATGAATCAGGCCGAACAGTTCAAGGCCCTGGTCGACTGGTTGCGCAACGCCCTGCGCGAGCCGGAGCAGTTCAGCCTGAGCTACGCTGCCGAGTCCTCGGCGTTCATTCGTTTCAACCACGCCCGGGTACGCCAGGCCGGGCACGTGCAGCAGGCCAGCCTGGACTTCAAATTGATCAATCAGGGCCGCCACGCCGACCTCAGCATCACCCTGGCCGGCGACCCGCAGGTGGATCGGCAACGCCTGGCCGAAGGCCTGCAACAGCTGCGCGAAACCCTGCCGCTGCTGCCCGCAGACCCGTACCTGCTGCCCAACCACAACGGCTGGCACAGCCAGAACGTGCAGGACCGCCCGCTACCCGACACGGAACAAGTGGTGGCGGAAATCGGCCGCGCCGCAACGGGCCTGGACCTGGTGGGATTCTATGCCGCCGGCCCCGTCAGCCGTGGGTTTGCCAGCTCGGCCGGAGCCTTTGGCTGGCACCAGGCCAACAGCTTCAACTTCGATTTCAGCCTGTTCCACAACAACGGCCAGGCGGTAAAAGCCAGCTACGCCGGCGATCTGTGGAACAGCGCCGACTTCGCCAGGCGCTTCGAGCAGGCGCGCGAGCAACTGGCGTTTCTCGGGCGGCCGCTGCGCACCCTGGCCCCCGGGCAATACCGCGCGTACCTGGCGCCAGCGGCCCTGGAAGAAATCGTCGGCATGCTCAGTTGGGGCGGTTTCTCGGCCCAGGCCATCGCCAGCAAGCACAGCCCACTGCAAAAGCTCTACGCCAACGAGGCCAACCTGAGCCCGCTGGTATGGCTCGACGAACAGGTCGGTGGCTCCTTGAGCCCGGCCTTCTCCGATGAGGGCTACCCAAGCCAGGACGTGGCGCTGATCGCCGCGGGTGCCGCCAGCGGCCAACTGACCAGCTCGCGCAGCGCCGCCGAATACGGCCTGACCACCAACGGCGCCAGCGGCAGCGAATACCCCGGCGCGTTGAGCATGCGCGGTGGGCAACTGCCGCAGCAGGAGATTCTCAAGCAACTCGGCACCGGCCTGTACATCAGTAACCTGTGGTACCTGAACTACTCGGACCAGCCCGCCGCGCGTCTGACCGGCATGACCCGCTTCGCCACCTTCTGGGTGGAAAACGGCGAGATCCAGGCCCCGGTCAGTACCATGCGTTTCGACGACAGCGTGTACAGTCTGCTGGGCACGCAGCTTGAGGCCCTGACCCAGGAACGCGAGCTGCTGCTGTCGCCCAGCACCTACGGCCAACGCCAGACCGCCTCAACGCACCTGCCCGGAGCGCTGATCAGTCGCCTAACCCTCACTCTTTGAAAAACAGCTGCAAGCGCTAAGCATCAAGCTTGTAGCTCAAAGCTTGCCGCTTGCCGCTGCTCCTTTAGAGGTCGTATGCCCGAACGCCCGGTTCTAGATGCCACCACCGCCCGCTGGCTGCCTTGGGTGGTGGCCATTGCGTTTTTCATGCAGTCCCTCGACGGGACCATCCTCAACACCGCCCTGCCGGCCATGGCCCAGGACCTCGCGGAAAACCCGTTGCGCATGCAAGGCGTGATCATCGCCTACATGCTCACGGTGGCACTGCTGATTCCGGCTTCGGGCTGGATCGCCGACCGCTTCGGCACCAAAAAGATTTTCTTCGGCGCCATCCTGCTGTTCAGCATCGGCTCCCTGCTCTGCGCCATGTCCAACACCCTGAGCCAGTTGATCGGCGCCCGGGTGATCCAGGGCCTGGGCGGCGCCCTGATGCTGCCGGTGGGCCGGCTGGTGGTGCTGCGCGCCTACCCACGTTCGGAGCTGGTGCGGATCATGGGTTTTATCACCATCCCCGGCCTGCTCGGCCCGCTGATCGGCCCGACCATGGGCGGCTGGATGGTGCAGTACATGACGTGGCACTGGATCTTCCTGATCAACCTGCCGGTGGGGGCCGTCGGCTGCTACGCGGTGTGGCGCTTTATCCCCGACCTGCGCGGCAGCGAACGCACACGTTTCGACAGCCTGGGTTTCTTGCTGTTTGGCGCGGCGATGGTGCTGATCACCATTGCCATGGAAGGCCTGGGCGAACTGCACCTGCCGCACCTGCGGGTGATGTTGCTGCTGTTTGCCGGCCTGGCCTGCCTGGCCGCGTACTGGCTGCGCGCCGGGCATATCGATAACCCGCTGTTTGCGCCTTCGTTGTTCAAGGTGCGGACTTTTGCCGTGGGCATTCTCGGCAACCTGTTCGCGCGCCTGGGCAGCGGCGCCTTGCCGTTCCTGGTGCCGTTGCTGTTGCAGGTGGCCCTGGGTTACTCGCCGTCCCAGGCCGGGATGAGCATGTTGCCCCTGGCCGCTGCGGCCATGCTCGCCAAGTCCGTGGCCCGGCCGCTGATCGAGCGCCTGGGCTACCGCGTCGTCCTCACCGGCAACACGTTGGCCCTGGGGCTGATGCTGGCGAGCATGGGCCTGGTCACCGAGCACACGCCTTATCCGCTGCTGCTGGGCATGCTGGCGGTGCTGGGGGCGATCAACTCGCTGCAATTCACCGCGATGAACACCGTGACCCTGATCGACCTCGACGACGCCTCGGCCAGCAGCGGCAACAGCCTGCTGTCGGTGGTCGCGCAGTTGTCCCTGAGCCTGGGCGTGGCCTGCGCCGGTGCCCTGCTCGGCGGCTTTACCGCCGAAGTCGGCAACGACGGGGTGGATACCGTGCTCGGCGCCTTCCAGCTGACCTTCCTCACCGTGGGCATCATGGCGATGCTGGCCGCGGCGATCTTCCTGCAGCTGTCGCCCACGGACGGCAAACGCGCCAAGCCGGTGGAGGAACATATCGAACATTGACCGGCGCCTATGCCGGCCAACGTCCGAACGCGCCCGAGCCTTCGGCAGCAGCTACAGGCAAGGCTGCTCGTCCAGAATTTGCAGGTTCGGGGAGCGAGGCTGCTACACTGCGCGACATTTTGTTTTGCAGGCCAGTCCCGTGACCACCATCGCCACCGCTTTTAATACTTTGCCGCTGTCCGCCGCCATGCTGGCTAACCTCGACTCCCTCGGTTATGCCCAGATGACGCCGATCCAGGCGCAAAGCTTGCCGGTGATCCTCAAGGGGATGGATCTGATCGCCCAGGCCAAGACCGGCAGCGGCAAAACCGCGGCCTTCGGTATCGGCCTGTTGAACCCGATCAACCCGCGCTACTTCGGTTGCCAGGCCCTGGTGCTGTGCCCGACCCGTGAGCTGGCCGACCAGGTGGCCAAGGAAATCCGCCGCCTGGCCCGCTCCGAAGACAACATCAAAGTCCTGACCCTGTGCGGCGGCGTGTCCCTCGGCCCGCAGATCGCCTCCCTGGAGCACGGCGCGCACATCATCGTCGGCACCCCGGGTCGCATCTCGCAGCATTTGCGCAAGGGCTCGCTGAAACTCGACGGCCTCAACACCCTGATCCTCGACGAAGCCGACCGCATGCTGGACATGGGTTTCTACGACCCGATCGAAGAAATCATCGCCCACACCCCCGAGCGCCGGCAGACCCTGCTGTTCTCCGCCACCTACCCGGTGGGCATCAAGCAGTTGGCCTCCAAGTTCATGCGCGATCCGCAGCAAGTGAAGGCCGAAGCCTTCCATGCCGACAGCCAGATCGAGCAGCGCTTCTACGAGATCTCCCCGGAAGAGCGCATGGACGCGGTGGTCAAGGTGCTCAACCACTTCCGCCCACAGTCCTGCGTGGCCTTCTGCTTCACCAAGCAGCAAGTGCAGGAAACCGTCGATCACCTGACGTCCAAGGGCATGTCCGCCGTCGGCCTGCACGGCGACCTGGAACAGCGCGACCGTGACCAAGTGCTGGCAATGTTCGCCAACCGCAGTACCTCGGTACTGGTCGCCACCGACGTCGCCGCTCGCGGCCTGGACATCGACGCCCTGGACATGGTGATCAACGTCGAGCTGGCCCGGGACTCGGAAATCCACATCCACCGCGTCGGCCGTACCGGTCGTGCCGGCGAGAAAGGCATTGCCATCAGCCTGGTCGCACCGTCCGAGGCTCATCGCGCCCAGGCCATCGAACAGTTGCAGAAATCCCCGCTGAACTGGGACCAGTTGGACAACCTGCCTTCCCAGGGCGGCGGCCCACTGCTGCCGGCCATGAGCACCCTGTGCATCGGTGCCGGGCGCAAGGACAAAGTGCGCCCGGGCGACATCCTCGGCGCACTGACCGGCGATGCCGGCATTCCGGGGGCCCAGGTCGGCAAGATCGCGATCTTCGACTTCCAGGCGTATGTGGCGGTCGACCGCACCATCGCCAAGCAGGCCCTGCAACGCCTGAACGACGGCAAAATCAAGGGCCGCTCACTGCGGGTACAGATTCTCTGATCCCGCCCCTCCTGTATAGAGGGCCTCAAGGTGGGAGCTTGCTGTGGCGAGGGAGCTTGCTCCCGCTTGAGCGCCCAGCGCTCGCAAAACCTGCGGCCGCAGTTTGACTGACACGCCGCGCTGCCCAAGCAAGCTCCCGCGCCACAGACACGTTGCACTGCTCGACCCCAGAATTTTAGAGGACACCGTTTTGCGCTCTACCGAAGTCGTGATCATTGGCGCTGGCGCCGCAGGCCTGATGTGCGCCCTGACCGCTGCCGGTCGTGGGCGCCAAGTGATGTTGCTCGACCACGCCAACAAGGCGGGCAAAAAAATCCTGATGTCCGGCGGTGGCCGCTGCAATTTCACCAACATGTACACCGAACCGAGCAATTTTCTCTCGCAGAACGCGCACTTCTGCAAATCCGCCCTGGCCCGTTACACCCAGTGGGATTTCATCGCCATGGTGGCCAAGCACGGCGTGCCGTATCACGAGAAAAAGCTCGGCCAGTTGTTCTGCGATAACAAGTCCAGTGACATCCTCGGCATGCTGCTCGATGAGTGCGACCAGGCCGGCGTGAACCTGCACCTGGACACGTCCATCGAGCAGATCGAAAAGCTCGAACACGGCTACCTGCTGCACACCACCCTCGGCCCATTGCAGTGCACGTCCCTGGTGATCGCCACCGGCGGCCTGTCGATTCCGACCCTGGGCGCCACCGGTTTTGGTTACCAGGTGGCCCGGCAGTTCGGCCACGAGCTGCTGCCGACCCGCGCCGGGCTGGTGCCCTTCACCATCACCGACCAGCTCAAGGAGCTGTGCGGCGAGCTGTCCGGGACTTCGGTGGATTGCCTGGTGAGCTGCAACGAACAGAGCTTTCGCGAGAACATCCTGTTCACTCACCGCGGCCTCAGCGGCCCGGCGATCCTGCAGATTTCGTCATTCTGGGAACCCGGCGACAGCGTGGAGATCAACCTGCTGCCGGACCACGACGCCCTCGACTGGCTGCAGCAACAGCAGGCCGAACGCCCCAACAGCGAATTGAAAACCCTGCTCGGCGAGATCTTCACCAAGAAGATGGCCAATCTGCTGGCGGACAACTGGTTCGTCTCCAAGCCGATGAAGCAGTACACCCACGCCGAAGTGGCCGAGATCGCCGAGAAACTGGCGAGCTGGAAACTGGTGCCAGCCGGCACCGAAGGCTACCGCACTGCCGAAGTGACCCTGGGCGGCGTCGACACCCGCGAAGTGTCGTCCAAGACCATGGAATCCCTGAAAAGCCCGGGCCTGTATTTCATCGGTGAAGTGCTGGACGTTACCGGTCACCTGGGCGGCTTCAATTTCCAGTGGGCCTGGGCTTCGGGTTACGCGGCCGCGCAATACGTCTGAGGCGGCCACTCTTGCCTCGGGAGGGGTGAGCGGTACAAGGAAGGAACAGATTTTGCTCCAGGATGTGACGACGCCATTGCGCCGTCGTCAATACTGGCTCAATTTACGCAGATCGCCCCGGAAGGCCCTCCTCACTTCATGTCCTCGACCTCTTTTCGCCACTCCCTGCGCCGTCTTTGGGCACTGGACAAATTCAGCTACAGCGTACGGGTGTTTATCGCCCTGACCGGCAGCATGGCGCTGTGCTGGTACCAGGACGAGATGGGCCTGCTGATCCCGCTGTTCCTGGGGATTATCGCCAGCGCCCTGGCCGAGACCGACGACAGCTGGCAGGGCCGCCTCAACGCCCTGGCCGTGACCCTGGTGTGTTTCAGCGTGGCCGCCTTCTCGGTCGAGTTGCTGTTCCCCTACCCGTGGATGTTCGTCATCGCCCTGGCCCTGGCCAGCTTTGGCCTGACCATGCTCGGCGCCCTCGGCGAACGTTACGGCGCGATTGCCTCGGCCACCCTGATTCTGTCGGTCTACACCATGATCGGCGTGGATCAGCGCGGTGGCGCGGTCACCGACTTCTGGCACGAACCGGTGCTGCTGGTGGCCGGCGCCGCCTGGTACGGCCTGCTTTCGGTGCTGTGGCAGGCGCTGTTCTCCAACCAGCCGGTGCAACAGAGCCTGGCCCGGCTGTTTCGCGAACTGGGGTATTACCTCAAGCTCAAATCGTCGCTGTTCGAGCCGATCCGCCAACTGGACGTCGAAGCCCGGCGCCTGGAACTGGCGCAGCAGAACGGCAAGGTGGTGGCGGCACTCAACGCGGCCAAGGAAATAATCCTGCACCGGGTCGGCAATGGTCGGCCGGGGTCCAAGGTCAGTCGCTACCTCAAGCTGTACTTCCTGGCCCAGGACATCCACGAGCGGGCCAGTTCCTCGCACTACCCGTACAACGCCCTGGCCGAGGCGTTCTTCCACAGCGACGTGCTGTTCCGCTGCCAGCGCCTGCTGCGCCAGCAAGGCAAGGCCTGCCGGGCCCTGGCCGAGTCGATCCAACTGCGCCAGCCATTCGTCTACGACGCCAGTTTTGCCGAAGCCCTGAACGACCTGCACGCCTCCCTGGAGCACCTGCGGATCCAGAGCAACCCGGCCTGGCGCGGCCTGCTGCGCTCGCTGCGAGCCCTGGCGGCCAACCTCGGAACCCTGGACCGGCTGCTCAGCGATGCCAGCAACCCCGACGCCCTGGCCGACGCCACCGATAGCAGCTTGCTGGACCGTTCGCCGCGCAACCTGAAGGATGTCTGGATCCGCCTGCGCACCCAACTGACACCGACGTCGCTGCTGTTTCGCCATGCCTTGCGCCTGCCCCTGGCACTGACCATCGGCTACGGCATGGTGCATTTGATTCACCCGTCCCAGGGCTACTGGATCATTCTCACCACGCTCTTCGTGTGCCAGCCGAACTACGGCGCCACGCGGCGCAAGCTTGGCCAGCGGATCATCGGTACCGCCATCGGCCTGACCGTGGCCTGGGCCCTGTTCGACCTGTTCCCCAGCCCGCTGGTGCAGTCGTTGTTCGCCATTGCCGCCGGCGTGGTGTTCTTTATCAACCGCACCACCCGCTACACCCTGGCGACGGCGGCCATCACTCTGATGGTGCTGTTCTGCTTCAACCAGGTCGGCGATGGCTACGGGCTGTTCCTGCCGCGCCTGTTCGATACCCTGCTGGGCAGCCTGATCGCCGGCCTCGCGGTGTTCCTGTTCCTGCCCGACTGGCAGGGACGGCGCCTGAACAAGGTGCTGGCCAACACCCTGACCTGCAACAGCATCTACCTGCGCCAGATCATGCAGCAGTACGGCGCCGGCAAAAGCGACGACCTGGCCTACCGCCTGGCCCGACGCAACGCCCACAACGCCGATGCGGCGCTGTCCACGACCCTGGCCAATATGCTGATGGAACCCGGGCACTTCCGTAAGGAGGCGGACGTGGGCTTCCGCTTCCTGGTGCTGTCCCACACCCTGCTCAGCTACCTCTCTGGCCTCGGCGCCCACCGCGAGACCCAACTGCCGGCCGAGGTCCGCGAACACCTGATCGAAGGCGCCGGGGTCAGCCTTGCCGCCAGCATCGACGAAATCGCCCAGGGCCTGGCCAGCAAAACCCCGATCGCCATCCAGAGCGATGCCGAAGAAGCCCTGGCCAATGAGCTGGAGCAGATGCCGGATGAAATCGACGAAGGCCAGCGCCTGGTGCAAAGCCAACTGGCCCTCATATGCCGGCAGCTAGGCCCCCTGCGGACCCTCGCAGCCCATCTCATAAGAGCGGAGTAAGAGCAGCTACAAGCGGCAAGAAGTCCGGGAACGGCTCCAGCTTGTGGCTTGCCGCTAACAACTTGGCGCTGCTTTCCTCTCACATGCCATGTTGGCGCAGAAGCCGGTCATAGCTGCCGTCGGCTTTCATCTTGGCGATTTCGCGGTCGAAGCCCGCGACGATCTTGGCGTGGTCCGGGTTTTTCAGGCTGACCAGGATATGCAGGCTGTTTTCACTCAGGGGCTTGGGCACAAACTCCACGGCATTGCGCACTCGCGGTGATTCGCGGGCCAGGTAATAGCGGGCAACGTATTCGTCTTCCAGGGTCAACTGGACCCGGTCGGCCGCCAGCATGCGCACCGCCATGGCGAAGTTATGCACCGGGACTTTCTGCAACAGCGGGTCGTTGTCGAATTCGGGGGAGTAGGCGTAACCGCGGACCACGGCAATCGGGTATTCATGCAACTGCTTGAGGTTCTGGTATTCCAGGGGGGCGTCCTTGCGCTTGATGAAACGCACCCGGTTCAGCAGGTACTCGGAGGAAAACTGCCCCAATTGGGTCCGCGCCTCGTTGTACCAGGCGTTGACCAGCACATCGTAGCGGCCCTCGCCCACGCCCATCAGTGCGCGAGCCCAGGGCACCTGTTCGAACTCGCTGGGGTAGCCGGCACGGGCCAGGGCGGTGCTGACGATATCCGTGGCCAGGCCACCATTGACCAGAGTGGCATCGGTAAACGGCGGCCAGACGTCCGCCACTAGGCGCAATTTTTCCGCGTATGCGCTCTGGCCCAGCAACAGCAATCCAATCAAAGCAAATGCTCGATGCAATCGCGGCATGCTTAAAGATCCTTAGCGGGCGCGGAGCCCTGCATGATTTCGGCGGAACCCTAGGTCCTGCGGGCCACTACATGGCCACGCCCCGGACCTAACATTAGCTCATGGGAGCCACTGCAAAGCGCTCGATTGCAGATTACACAAAGAAGACAGCGGCCACCCAAGACAATGATGGCATTTTGATCCGCCTCACATAAATCCACGCCCTCGCCGCCCCACACAAGACATCCTCGAAAGGGACGCTTAGTATCGCTGCACAGTTTTGAACAGGACGTGAACATGACAATCGATTGGGTCTGCAAGCATCACAGTGACCTGGGCAAGGAACAGTTGTACGCCATTCTGCAATTGCGCACCCAGGTGTTCGTGGTCGAGCAGAAATGCGCCTACCAGGAAGTCGATGGACTGGACCTGGACGGCGACACCTGCCACCTGATGGCCTGGGACAACGACCGCCTGGTGGCCTACCTGCGCCTGCTCGACCCGATATCCCAGGGCGGCGATGTGGTGATTGGGCGCGTGGTCGTCGCGCCTGAGGCGCGCAGCCTGGGCCTGGGCCACACACTGATGGAGCACGCTCTGGTGCAGGCCGAGAAGTACTGGCCCGACACGCCGATCTACCTCTCGGCCCAAGCGCATTTGCAGGGCTACTACGGCCGTTACGGCTTCAGCGTGGCGGGCGAAGAGTATCTCGAGGACGACATCCCCCACATCGGCATGCGCAGGGCTTGAGCCGACGCGCCTGCGGCGGTGTTCAGGGGTAGCCCAGCACCGCCTTGATCTGCGCCAGGTGGCTGGCGATCCAGCCCTTGTCGATCGCGCCCCAGTCCTGAACCTGGTAGCGCCCAGCGTGGTTACGCGCACCATCCTGCTGCTCGAACTCGCAGACGATGTCCAGGTCCGCCAGGGCGGCGATGGTGTCCTGGGCGGTGCGCCGGGGCATGCCCGTGGCCTCGGTCAGCGCCGGCACACTGCTGGCCAGCCCACTGTCGATCAGGTACGCCACGTACAAGCGCCGGTAAAAGCTGCTTTTGGTCTTGCTCACATCCATCGCCTACTCCTTGTTGCTTGGGTTACCCAACCACGTCCGCCTTACCCTGCAAGTCACGCCAGGTGAGGTAAACCCGCAGGTCGAATTCCAGCTGGTGATAGCCCGGCAGCATGTGCTCGCAGAGCTTGTAGAACGCCTTGTTATGGTCCGATTCCTTGAAGTGCGCCAGCTCGTGAACCACGATCATGCGCAGAAACTCCGGGGCGGCCTCCTTGAACAGCGAGGCGATGCGGATTTCCTTCTTGGCCTTGAGCTTGCCACCCTGCACCCGAGAGATCGCCGTGTGCAGCCCCAGGGCGCGATGGGTCAGGTCCAGGCGATTATCGAACAGCACCTTGTCCACGGCCGGCGCGTTGCGCAGGTATTCCTGCTTCAACTCCAGCACATAGCCGTACAGCGCCTTGTCGCTCTGTACCCCATGCTTTTGCGGATAACGCTGGCTCAGGTAGTCGCCCAACCGCCCCTGGGCGATCAATTGGCGGATTTGTTCTTGAAGAGCGGCCGGGTAGGCCTGGAGGTATTTCAAGGCGGTCATGGGGCGGCAACAGAGTCACGAAAGGTCGCCAGTGTAGCGAATTCAGACCGGTAACGCGCTCCAGTCGAAGGGCTGGGCAAAGCGCCGGGCGTCGCTGGCCATCAGCGGCCGCGCCACCAGGAACCCCTGCACGTATTGGCAGCCGTTGGCTTGCAGCCATTGATATTGCGCGATGGTTTCCACGCCCTCGGCAATCACCAGCAGCCCGAATTGCTTGCACAAATCGATGGTGCTGCGGACCATCGCCGCATCTCGTGGCGAATCCGGCAAGCGCGCGATCAGGTGCCGATCGAGCTTGAGGGTATCGAGCTCCAGGTCGCGCAGATGAACCAGGGAGCAGATCCCCGAACCGAAGTCATCCAGCGCCACCCGCACGCCCAGGTGACGCAGCAGGCGCAACTGTTTGCGCGTCTCGTCAGGGTTTTGGGTCAGGGCCTCCTCGGTGACCTCGACCTCCAGCTGCCGGGGTTGCAGGCCGTGGCGCTCAAGCACCCGGCGTAATTCGGTAACCAGGTTGGGCAGGCCGAACTGCGTGTTGCTCAGACTGACGGCCAGTACCATGTCGTCGCTGAACACACCCTGCCAGCGACGACGCTGGGCGGCGCCGCGATGATAGATCCAACTGCCCAGGCGGCTGATAAGGCGAGCCTCTTCCAGCAACGGCAGAAACAGCCCCGGCGGGACGTCGCCGACACTCGGGTGCTGCCAGCGCAGCAACGCCTCGAAGCCCCGCACACGGCCGTCGGCGATCGCCACCTGGGGTTGATACACCAGGTTGAACTCCTTGTGCTTGATGGCGTTGCGCACGCTGTCTTCGAGCATCAGCCGCGAGCGCGCACGGCCGTTCATTTCAGGGTCGTAGTAGCGGTACTGCTGGCGCCCGGCACGCTTGGCCTCGTACATGGCAATGTCGGACGCGCGCAGCAGGCCGTCGAGATCGGCGCCGCAATCGGGGTAAGTGGCAATGCCGATGCTGACGCCGAGGACGATATCCAGGCCATCGATCTGCTGACAGATCGACACCCGTTCTATGAGTTTTTCCGCAATCTTTGCCGCTTGCTCCGGCCGCTCCAGGTCCAGCAATGCGGTGAACTCATCACCCCCCATGCGCGCCAGGATATCGAACGGACGCAGGCAGGATCGCAACTGCTCCGAGACCCAGCGCAACACCCGGTCGCCAGTATCGTGCCCCAGGGAATCGTTGACCCGCTTGAAGCCGTCCAGGTCCAAGTACAGCAGCACCAGCGACTTTTCCGGGCGCTCATGGCGCAGCAGGTTCTCCACCGTCTGGTAAAACCCCCGGCGGTTGAGCAAGCCGGTCAAGGGATCGGTCACGGCCTGGTATTCCAGTTGCTGGTGCAGATGCCGCACCTCGGACATGTCCAGCACCGTGACCACCATGGCCTTCTGCTCAGTGGACAGCGGCGCACAGGACAGCGCCACCGAGACCTGCTGCCCCGTGCGGGTACAGAGCGTAGCGTCATGCAGGCGAAATGTTTCGCCCCGGGCATAGCAGGCGTAGAACTCGGAATCACGCCAGACCGGTATCTGCGGCTTTTGCACAAAACTGAGCAGCGCATGGCCCTCCAGGCCGTTGTCCCGGGCCTCGAGCAAGCGTGAAATCGCCGGATTGGCAAACTGGATGAGCCCGCCCTCGCCCACCACCAGGATGCCCTCGGCGGCATTGGCCAGCACCGAGGCATTGAACGCCCGTGCGGCTTCCAACTCGTGGCTCAGGCGCTGCAAGGCGCGGCGATTACGCTGCTGCTCCAGCAGGGTCTGCACCTTGGGCTTGAGGATTTGCGGATCGAAAGGCTTGAACAGGTAATCCACCGCGCCGCTGGCGTAGCCCTTGATCACCGCGTCCTGGGATTGTTCATTGGCCGTCAGGAAGATGATCGGGGTCAGGCGCGTTCGCTGGCTGCCCCGCATCAGGCGCGCAACTTCGAAGCCGTCCATGCCGGGCATCTGCACATCCAGCAGCACCAGGTCGACCTCGTGTTCAAGCAGCAGGTTGAGGGCCTCGATACCCGATGCCGCAGTCATGACCTGCCAGTCCTGGCGCTGCAACAGCGCCCGCATGCTGATCAGATTCTCGGGGTAATCATCGACGATCAAAAGGACTGAGCTGCCGTCACCTGGCTTAAGTTGCGCGCATTCCATGCTGCTTCTCTTGTGTGCGTAAGGCCGGAAACAGAAGAAAACCGGACAAAAACTGAGTCTTCACTCTAGACCCGGATCCGGCAAAGCAGAAGCTGTCAAAAGGACATCGCCGTGCCAAAGCAGCGGGCACCCGACTAACGGTCACCTGTGAAAGCCCCGTTTCACGGGAAAAAACGCCGCAAGACAAAGACTTGACGTCAAGCATCTGCCAAACGGGCGTTAACCACGATGCCTTCTACGTTATAAAGACCCCTCTGGAAAACCGCAGGCTAAAGCCTTTGCGTGCCTGTGCCTGCCTCAACCCGTGGAAACCCCCGATCATGATCGACCTGGCAACCTGGAACCTCAGCGTTCCCGTCGGCAACCCGCCGGCCACCATCGACACACCACGGCTGGTGAGTGGTTTCAAGGATCAGTACTTCCATTCCAACACCGGCACTCTGTTCTTCTGGTCGCCCGTGACCGGCTCCAAAACCGAGAACGCCATCTACCCACGCACCGAACTGCGCGAGACCTACTCCAACGGCACCCTGCGCAACTGGACTTACCCCGACGCCGACAACCTGCTGTACGCGACCCTGGCGGTAAACCAGGTGCCGTCTTCGGGCAAGATCGTCATCGGCCAGATCCATGCCTACAACAGCACCAAGCCGTTGGTGAAGGTCGAGTACCAGTACAAGACCAGCAAGCTGAGCGGCAATATCGTGGCCAAGGTGCGCATGCGCCCGGACGACAAGGAAGGCCGGGTGATCACCATCGCCGAGAACGTCAAGCTGGACCGCGAGTTCTCCTACCTGATCCACCTCAGCCGCAGCGGCATGCTCAGCATCAGCGCCGCGGGCTACCAGTGGGACAACAAGATCAGCGCCACCTGGCGCGACAAGCCGCTGTACTTCAAGGCCGGAGTCTATGTGCAGGACAACACCGGCTACACCAGCGAAGGCGGCAAGGTGACCTTTTACAAGCTGGACATCGACCACAACAAAGGCTGAAACCGACCCACAAAAAAGCCCGCATCACTGCGGGCTTTTTCGGTACAACGCCTAGGGTCTTAGTTGACCTTGGCGTTCAGCTCACCCTTGAGGTAACGCTGGAACATGGCTTCCAGGGAAACCGGCTTGATCTTCGAAGCATTGCCGGCAGTGCCGAAGGCTTCGTAACGGGCGATGCACACGTCGCGCATGGCGGTCACGGTAGCGCCGAAGAATTTGCGCGGGTCGAACTCGCTCGGGTTAGTGGCCATCAGGCGACGCATCGCACCGGTGGACGCCAAACGCAGGTCGGTGTCGATGTTGACCTTGCGCACGCCGTGCTTGATGCCTTCGACGATTTCTTCAACCGGCACACCGTAGGTTTCTTTGATGTCGCCGCCGTACTGGTTGATGATCGCCAGCCACTCTTGCGGAACCGAAGACGAACCGTGCATCACCAAGTGGGTATTAGGGATGCGCTTGTGGATCTCTTTGATGCGGTCAATGGCCAACACGTCGCCGGTAGGCGGCTTGGTGAACTTGTAGGCGCCGTGGCTGGTGCCGATGGCGATGGCCAGGGCATCGACCTGGGTGCGCTTGACGAAGTCGGCGGCTTCTTCCGGGTCGGTCAGCATCTGGCTGTGATCCAGCACGCCTTCGGCGCCGATACCGTCTTCTTCACCGGCCATGCCGGTTTCCAGCGAACCCAGGCAACCCAGCTCGCCTTCTACCGAGACGCCGCAGGCGTGAGCCATGGCCACGGTTTGCTGGGTAACGCGCACGTTGTAGTCGTAGTCGGTCGGGGTCTTGCCGTCTTCGCCCAGGGAACCGTCCATCATCACCGAGCTGAAACCCAGTTGGATGGAGCGCTGGCAGACGTCAGGGCTGGTGCCGTGGTCCTGGTGCATGCACACCGGGATGTGCGGAAACTCTTCGATCGCGGCGAGGATCAGGTGGCGCAGGAAAGGGGCGCCGGCGTATTTGCGGGCACCGGCCGAAGCCTGAACGATCACCGGGGAGTCAGTCTTGTCAGCGGCTTCCATGATGGCGCGCATCTGCTCAAGGTTGTTGACGTTGAAAGCTGGAACGCCGTAGCCGAATTCGGCTGCGTGGTCCAGCATCTGGCGCATGCTGATGAGTGCCATTGTGTGTGTCTCTCCCGATCGAGGGTCGTTAATCGTGCAAGCCTGCCGTAGCGGCGGCTGCTATTCAAGTTATTGCAGATCGGGGGTCAGCCCGCCCTGCCTGATTCAGTAAAGCGCTGTTTCATGTCCTGCCACCCCCGTCGCGAGCGAGCCTGCTGGCTCGGCAGTCGCCACCGGGGCGGGCTTTATCGAGCCTTGCAGCCGCGGCCGATCAGATCGTTGGTGGCGACCCAGTAAACCAGGCCTTCCTCACCTTTTTCGTGAAACGCCAGCATGTCATTGCTGTACAGCGCGCCGGAGGCGCCCGGTTCCAGCTTCAGGCGGTAGACCTGATCGGCACCGCCCAGGCGCACATCGACTTCCTTGCGGCTGCTGTCGGTGTAGCGCCAGACCACTTGTGCCTGGCTGTCGCAGACCCAGGTGGTCCAGGTGTCGGCTGGCGGCGACTTGAACAGATCCAGGTTGGCGCAACCTGCTAGCAATGCCAGCGCCGCCACGGCGATAAAGCCTTTCATCGGTGTTCCTCAGCGGGCGGCAGCAGGCCGCCAGCACAGCGCGTTAATCAATGAGACCCGTCAAGGACAACCCTGTTCCTTGGTCCGCGACGGGGTTTCGTATTTTTCCAGGCCATCAGGGCCCAGACGCTTGTTAATCACCGGCGCCGTCTCGGCCTGCCAATCGGCCTGGTAGCAGCCGTTGTCCGGCGCCCCTGGCTCGACCGCAGGTTTAGCCTGGGGAGCGCTGGAACACCCCGCCAGCAACCCGACGCCGATCAACAGCATTAACGTCTTGACCATGTGAACACTCCTTTGCCTGGCCAATGGGGCTTCAGCCCTTGGCCCGTGCTTCCAGGACTTCCACGGCTGGCAACACCTTGCCTTCGACGAACTCGAGGAACGCGCCGCCGCCAGTAGAAATGTAGGAGATCTGCTCGGCCACACCATATTTGTCGATGGCCGCCAGGGTGTCGCCACCGCCGGCAATGGAGAATGCCGAACTGTCGGCGATGGCCTGGGCCAGCACTTTGGTGCCGTTACCGAACTGGTCGAACTCAAACACGCCGACCGGACCGTTCCAGAGAATGGTCTTGGACGACTTCAGCAGCTCGGCGAAATGCGCGGCGGTTTGCGGGCCGATGTCGAGGATCATGTCGTCGGCCGCCACATCGGCGATCAGCTTGACCGTGGCTTCGGCGCTTTCGGCGAACTCCTTGGCCACCACCACGTCGACCGGCAGCGGGACGCTGACCTTGGCCGCGATTTCACGGGCGGTGTCCAGCAGGTCCGGCTCGTACAGCGACTTGCCGACCGGATGACCGGCGGCGGCGAGGAAGGTATTGGCAATGCCGCCGCCGACGATCAGTTGATTGCAGATCTGACTCAGGCTGTTGAGTACGTCGAGCTTGGTCGAGACCTTGGAGCCGGCAACGATGGCCGCCATCGGTTGCGCCGGGGCGCCCAGGGCCTTGCCCAGTGCGTCCAGCTCAGCGGCCAGCAACGGGCCAGCAGCCGCAACCTTGGCGAACTTGGCCACGCCATGGGTCGAGCCTTCGGCGCGGTGGGCAGTGCCGAAAGCGTCCATCACGAACACGTCGCACAGCGCAGCGTATTGCTGGGCCAGTTCGTCGGCGTTCTTTTTCTCGCCCTTGTTGAAGCGCACGTTTTCGAACAACACGATGTCACCGGCCTTGACCTCGACACCGTCCAGGTAATCGGCCACCAGCGGCACCTCACGGCCCAGGGCCTTGCTCAGGTAGTCGGCGACGGGCTTGAGGCTGTTCTCGGCAGAGAATTCGCCTTCGGTCGGACGGCCCAGGTGCGAGCAGACCATCACTGCCGCGCCTTT
>Ga0302175_10000076_pt1 | contig 41734 bp, 43 predicted proteins | sample I_Fen_N3_3_FD_198791 | JGI IMG/M metagenome (GOLD analysis project Ga0302175, IMG submission 198791) | Peat permafrost microbial communities from Stordalen Mire near Abisko, Sweden - I_Fen_N3_3 | ecosystem: Environmental > Terrestrial > Soil > Wetlands > Permafrost | place: Sweden: Abisko... | reverse complement strand
GATTGTTCAAACCTGCCAGTTCGGCGTTGATGCGGGTGAACATGAGCGCTTTTAGGTTGATATCCACCGCAATGACTTTCGCCTGGGGGTGCGCCTGGGCAATGAGCATCGCACCGGCGCCGGTGCCACAACCGATGTCGACGGCGCGCTTGATGACGCTATGGTTCGAGCGCAGATGACGTTCTATCGACTGTGCGAATCGATAGGTATCCGGGCCAAAAAAGACCGAGTCTTCCTGGACAGTCGGGAAGGCAGAATGAGCCAGTAACAGGTTATTCAGCGTTGACCATCTCACAGTACTTTTGAGACGTCCCTGCTGGTGTTCAAGCAATCGATGGGCGAGCAATTGTTTCTCTTGTGTAAGGGGTAACAGACCAGGTGCAAACGGCCTGTTCCAGCCAAACGCATCCCGCAGCGTTGTGCCAGGTTCGTCGCCAGCCCTGTCGTTGACCCGTTGATGGGTGATGGGCGTTGGCGTGATGAACGTGTATCGGCTGTTTTGGAGCCAAAAACCAAGTTGCAGCAGTGAAGGCTCAAAGCCGAAGTCGTCCCTTGGCACCTGCTCTCTTTCCTGTCCGCTCATGCCTGGTGCCCCTTGATGTTCTCGCTCATCACTTTGACGAACTCCCTCGTAGCAAAGAGTCCGGCCGGGGTCGCGTGCATGGCCGGGTGCATAAAATTGATGAGCAACGACATTCTTTCACCCGGTGCGCACTGCTCAAGGTCGCCGATTAACCCTTGAAGGTCAGGGTCAGCCGAAGACTGCACATCAGGTTGTGTGGCGGTCTTGCTTCTGAATTGAAATCTGAACGCGTTGCCCGTATTACGCGGGGGCTCACCTTCGCCGTCTTCCATCGTCCAGTTGCCGGCAATCCAATCCCGGAGCAACTGTTTTTCGTATCCGCAGAACACCCCGAACATCGGCGCGCCAGCGCCATCGATCAGCTTCCAGAAACGGCTATTGGCCGGGTCTTCATCACGCTTGATCCAGCCCTTCTTTAATAGCGCAGCGAGAAACTCTGGAATCTGCCCAGGCTTCGCCAGCCACTCATTCACTGTCAGGCCTTCTAGCCGGCAATAGTCGGAGTGCATGTGTTGCCCGAACGCTCTTTTGCGCTCAAGCATGGCGATGACTTCTTGCTCCAGATCGAATGACTTGATCACCGCCGTCGAGCCAATCCCCAGTTCGTTAAGCTTGTAGCCTTGAACCACGCGCCGATAAAACTCATCACGCTCCGCCCCCATGGGCATCAGCGACAGCACGCTCTGGGCAGCCTTACGCGCATGACCGGTGCTGGCGTTATCGATGGTGACATGCAGCGTGAAGTACTGCGGATCGATGCCCAGCTCATTCAATTCAAAAGAGGTGATCAGCAAGTGCAGCGGAAGTTGTTCATAGCCCAGGTTGTAGCCGATGACTTCGGGCAGGAACTGCGCACCGTGATTGCCCAGCGCCAACTGGATAGCGCCCTGGACGTAATAAATATCCGCCAGCGTGTCACTGGGGTCGCCGTCCATGTCGGCGATCAACTTCTTGTACAACGACACATGATTAAGCGCCGGATCGCCCTCCCCCAACTCTTCCAGATAAGTACGAATCAACCCATGAAATCGATAGTCCGCCCACTGCGGCAACATCGCGTACAGCCAGGCGCCGTCCACTAACTTGGTCGGCGCGACGTGTTGCAGGAAATACATCGCATGGCTACGTCCGCTGAAAAATTGTCGGGGACCACCCGCGTGTCGCGCTTTCAGATAGGCCGCATATTGTTCGGCAACTTGCGCTACACCCTGGCCAATCCACCCCTGAAGTTGCTCCGCAGTGGCCGGTATCTCACAGACTTCACAATCGGCGAGCGCCAGTTGTTGATTGAGAAAATCAACAACGTCGACGTTGACGTTCGGCCGCATCAACGACTCATAGATGGATCGGGCTTGAGCATTGGCGGCTGGTGCCGGCGGATTTACAGGCGTACCTGTCATGGGCTGAAGGGAAGTCATAGGCATACCTGGCAGTCAAAACTGGGAAATTGCCGGCGATATTCAGTTCGCCGCTCTTCCTGTTACGAGTCACCCCGTTTCGGAAGATTCATTGAATTTCCTGACGGCCCGGCGTTAGGCCCGCAACGCCGACGAAAGGCAGGTTTAGTGCAGTAATGCATAACGACGGCAATGCTCCAGATAACCCTTTTCATGGTTGCCGACCAGTTGAACGACGCTCGACCAAAGCCAGGATGGCGCGTCCAGCATCTTCGAACGACAGGACTGCAACTCACTCATCCAGGACGCGCGCGTGGCCATGTCCATCTGCCGCGCATGGGCAATCCCCACCACCCGCGCCAGATACCCGGCGGCGCGCATCGCATCGCGCTGACTCAGTTGATCGAGTTCCAGTTTCATGTCCTGCGGGAGCAACTCGCGAATAAAGAAACCACTGTCGAGAATCCGCGTCGCCAGCATGCGATTACCCAGGCCTGGCGACAGAAACCTCGCGCCCTCCACCACGCGCTGCCCGTTGTCCCTCGGCATCGCCGCCCGGGCTACGCGCGGCGCGGCGGCACCAACGGCTTCCTTGATGTCCAGCAGGCAGTAGTCCTGATCGTCATCGTTACTGATCCCCATCAGTACGGCGTAACGCTTCAAGCCCAGCGAACTACAGCCTTTCACCCAGTACGCGGAGTCGAGCATTTCGACGTGATCGTCCTTCGACCGGCCCTTGAGCGAGGTCACCAACGTATGAATTTGCGGGGTGGCACAGAGCGTCTCAAGCGCGTCACGCTCCTTGGCGCAGAGTGCCCAGAAACGTTTACCGAGGGGAATGGTTGGCCGGGTGTTCTCGATGCGTTCCCGAGCCAGGTGTTTCCAGGTTCGCTGCACCGCGCTGCGCATGCTGGCCTTGACCTGCTCGGGCCGTGGCGGTTCTTCATCGACGTCGTCTTCAAAGGCTTGTTCATAACCGCGCATCATTTCTTCAAGCATTCGTGCGGTCGCCACACCGGGCAGATCCGAGCCTCGGGCGGCGGTCGCCAAGGACAGCGCCAACCGAACGAGGTCGTGAGCCGGGTTGCCGATGACGGTTTGATCCAGGTCGCGAATGTGAATATCAATTCGGCCCTTGGAATCACCGGTCGGCCCAAGATTGCCAGCGTGGCAGTCGCCGCAGATCCACACGGCGGGTCCCTTGGGCAGTCGCTTGCCTGACTGGCTATGCAGCCACTCGTAAAACTGCACCGTACTGCCTCGAACATAAGCGTGCGCAGATCGGGCCATCTTGAGATTTCTGAGCTGGGAAAGCGGTTCCAGGCGTGCGGACGGTCGAGGAGTCTTCATGGGCGATTCTTAAAAGGGCTGAGCTCTATGGACTGCTCCCCAGAGCCAGATGTTTCAAAATATTACAGGATCTGTGACCGGGCACCGGCGATTGCTCTTTGAGCCGCTAAATCCTCCCGACCAGCTACCCTTTCATAGTTTCGCTGGCCGTTACTCAATTCCCTCTAGAGACCTTGCCATGACCCGCCTCCTGCTAACCGCTTTTATGCTGGTTACCCTGAGCCTCCCCGCACAGGCAGACGTCACGCCATTCCCCAGCGCTTTCCGTGTCAAGGACGTCCCGTTGAACGGTGTCACCCTTCACGTACGCGTCGGCGGCAAGGGACCAGCCGTGGTGCTATTGCACGGTTTCGGCGATACCGGCGACATGTGGGCGCCACTGGCCGCTGACCTGGCGCGGGATCACACGGTCGTAGTGCCGGATCTGCGCGGGATGGGTTTGTCGTCGATTCCGGACAGCGGCTACGACAAGAAGACCCAGGCCGGCGACATTCGCGGGGTGTTGGCGGCTTTGGGCATCGAACATTCGGTGGTGATCGGTCATGACATCGGCACCATGGTTGCCTTCGCCTATGCCGCGCGTTATCCGCAACAGACGGATCGGCTGGTGGTGATGGACGCGCCGGTACCGGGGATCAAGCCGTGGGACGAGATTGTCCGCTCACCGATGCTCTGGCATTTCGACTTTGGCGGCCCGGATGCGGAGCGGCTGGTGGCCGGTCGCGAACGGATTTACCTGGATCGCTTCTGGAACGAGTTCGCGGGCGATCCCACCAAGATCGATGAAGCAACCCGTCAGCACTACGCCAAGCTCTACGCCCGCCCCGGTGCGATGCGCGCCGCGTTCGCTCAGTTCCGCAGCATTCGTCAGGACGCGGTGGACAACGAGGCGTCGATGACAACGCGGCTGACCATGCCGGTGCTGGCGGTCGGCGGTGAAAAGTCCTTCGGCAGCAATGAAGCGATCGTGATGCGCAACGCGGCGGACAACGTCACGCAAGTGGTGGTGCCGGGCGCCGGGCACTGGCTGATGGAAGAAGCGCCGACTCCGACCATTCGGGCGATTCGCGACTTCATTGCGCAGTGACCGGGCCGTTCATTTAGCCGGTTTCTTCGAAGTGTTCAGCACCACGGCGGCGCGAATCAGCGCCTGCAGGGCCTTTTCATCGATCGTTTCGCCTTCATGAATATCGATGGCGCGCCGGGTGTTGCCTTCCAGGCTTGAGTTGAAAAGCCCTGACGGGTCTTCCAGCGAAGCGCCTTTGGCAAAAGTAATTTTCACCACGGCCTTGTAGGTTTCGCCGGTACAAAGAATGCCGGCGTGGGACCACACCGGCACGCCGCGCCACTTCACTTCCTCGACCACTTCGGGGTCAGCCTGGCGAATCAGCGCGCGAACCTGCGCCAGCGTTTCACCGCGCCAGTCGCCAAGCCCGCTGATTTTTTCGTCGATCTGCGCAGAGGCCGAAGCACCCGGCTCTCCATCGCTTGAATCCTGTGCATCCTTCTTCATGGAGCGTCGTCTCGGGTGATGATGAGAGACCCTTGAGTATTGCTGACAAACCCATTTCCTCCAGAGGCTCAACGACCGTTGGGTCGACTGAGATCACGGGGTCTGACGGATGATCAATAATTTCAGTCGTGTGCTCACTCTTTCCCGAGGAACTGAAAGATGCCGCTGACGCTTTACTACCATCCGCTCGCGTCGTTCTGCCACAAGGTGCTGATCGCGCTGTACGAAAATGGCGTCGACTTCGAAAAAAGAATCATCGACCTGACCAACGAGGCCGACAGAGCCGAGTTGCAGGCGCTCTGGCCCATCGGCAAATTCCCGGTCATTCGCGATCACGCGCGCCAGCGCAATGTGCCGGAATCCACGCTGATCATCGAATACCTGGACCGTGTTTATCCGGGTGAACATGCGCTGCTGCCAGACGATTGGGAGACGGCGCTGGAAGTCCGTTTGTGGGATCGATTCTTCGACCACTACGTCCATGAACCGATGCAACGGATCGTCGCGGATCGGATCTACGCCGCCCACGGCGACCTGACCAAGGAACGCACACTGCTGGCAACGGCATACCGCATGCTCGAACAACGGATGGCGTCCAGAATCTGGGTGGCCAGCGCGGATTTCAGCCTGGCTGACTGCGCGGCAGTCCCGGCATTGTTCTATGCCAGTACGCTGGTGGCATTTCCCAACGACCATGCCCACTTGCACGCCTATTTCGAGCGACTGATGCTCAGGCCCTCAGTGCTGCGGGTCATCGAAGAGGCCAAGCCGTACTTTGCGTTCTACCCGTTCGCAGAAGCGATCCCGGAGCGGTTTCGCTAGCGCTCGGCTCATTGCGGCTGGAAGGTCTGGAGGTAAGCCAAGAGGTTTTCGATTTTTTCCGGGTCGCTGATGCCCCAGAAAATCATGCGGGTGCCGGACACCACACCTTTGGGGTTTTCGATGTACGCGGCGAGGGTTTCGCGGGTCCAGACCACGCCGGACGTTTTCATCGCCTCGGAGTACTGATAGTCCGTGGTGCTGCCAGCCGTGCGACCGATGATGCCATTGAGCTGCGGCCCGAAACCGCCCCGTGCGGACTCGCCGACCTGATGGCAACCACCGCAGGTTTTGCCGAACAGTTTGCCGCCCGCTTCGGCATCGCCGGCCGCGCTTGCCGGGATGCTGAACAATCCGGCATTGAGCACTAAAGCGAAGGTCAGTAAGGCGACTTGCTTCATGTAACGACTCCGATATTGCTGACAGAAAACGGGCCGCTATTTCATCACGACAGGCGTGTGTATCGAAGCACTAATGTTGTTCGGTTGGTCATAGCACCGTTCCATCCTGCAACGCCGCGCCTTGAAAATAATCGGTCTAAAAAGCCCCGGCCGGGTGTCGAACCCTTTGCTAGTCTCAAAGGTGTAGGTGAAGACGCAGACTGATGCGCAAGAGGATAGCGAGGACGCGTGGGGCGCGCTCCGAAGGGTACACGGTTAGAAAGATCTCCGCGCTGAGATCCAGCCCTTATGCCGTGTGAGGCAGGAAAGTACACAATTTTGAACGCAAAAAACTTTCCTGTGAGAGGCCTGATAAACCTCGTAAGCCGGAGACCAGCACCGGCCACCTACTCGATTTCAAAGCCCGCCGCGTGCGGGCTTTTTCATGGGCGCTGGTTAATCGTGCAACAGGCCCGAGCTGTATTCGTTGAAGTTGTTACCAATCGCGCTGCCGCCAAAATTCAGCTTGTTGGTGCTTCGGCCGTCAAACTGCTGGCAACCGTCCGAAAAGCAGGTGCTGGTGGTCACACCGGACCCCGAACAGGCGCTCAGCAACAAAGCACCGGCGATCAACACGACTTTGAAGAGATTCGATTTCATTGTTCCGTTCCCTTTGGCTGCAAGCATGGCCACGCACAACCCGAAGCCCTCATCCTAAGCCGGCAAGACTCCTGAAACATAATGAAACATCGCAAGCCGACAGCATTGGTTCAGCTATGGCACCGAAGGGGCCGGCGACAGCGTCATTTGCGTGCCAACTTGTACTTCACGCAGTCTTCATAAAAGCCCTGCCGGATAGCCTCGGGCTTGATTCGCGACTTGCTGTCATAGGTTTGCTCGGTGATACCCATGGCCATCATGCGCATCCACGACTTGTTGAACGGATAAGCCTGGATCTTCTGCCGTGCGGCATACAGTGAGACACCCGCCAGCTTCAGTTCCTGAGCCCTCGCCGCCGTCCCCGCACCCCAGCTGCACATATATTTGTCATTGGACTGCAACTCCCTGGCCTCGACCGGGATTGCAACGCTCGCCAGGGCAAACGAGATCAACACATTGCGCAATTGAATTCACCTAACCACCTGAAAGTGCGGCGATTCTGGCGATTACTCCGGCGCTTGGGGGCCAGCAAATTGCCTTATCGGTGTGTTTCTGTCCCTTCGCCGCAACCCGAAACAAGCCAAATCCCGACACTCGCCTACACTTCTTCCCCGTGCATTGATTTTTCAGAAAAAGTTTAAAAACGAGGCCCCGATGCTTAAAACAAAACAATTAATGGGTTTGATGGCCTTGTTACCGGCTTTCACCGCGCTCGCGGATGACGGTGGTATCAGTTTCTGGCTGCCAGGCCAGTTCGGCACACTGGCGGCGGCACCGACCACGCCCGGCTGGAGCCTTCCGCTGGTGTACTACCACGTCAACGCCAGCGACGGCGGGAGCAAGCCATTCCCACGGGGTGGCCGGACCACCCTGGGGCTGGATGCAAAAGCCGATTTGCTGTTCGCCAGCCCCACGTACACCTTCGCCGAACCGTTGCTGGGGGCTCAGGCGGCCGTGTCGATGGTCGCGGCGGTGGGCCGTTCAGAGGCCAATATCGACGCCACGCTGACCGGCCCGCGCGGACGAACCTTTTCCGGGGGCACGGACGACAGCTTGAAGGGCGCCAGCGACGTTTACCTGTTGGGCACGATGAAATGGAATTACGGCGTGCACAACTTCATGGCGTACACCATGGGCAACCTGCCGGTCGGCGCGTATGACCCGGATCGCCTGGTCAATATCGGGCTCGGCCATGCCTCGCTGGATGCCGGCGGCGGCTACACCTACTTCGACAAAACCAACGAGTTTTCCGCCGTGGCGGGCCTGACCCACAACTGGGAAAACCGCGACACCCATTACAAAAACGGCGTCGACGCGCATTTGGACTGGAGCGCCTCACGCTTCGTGACTGACCAGACTCAACTGGGCCTGGTCGGTTACTTCTATCACCAAGTCACAGGCGACAGCGGCAGCGGCGCGACCCAGGGCGATTTCAAATCCAAAGTCAGCGCCGTCGGGCCCCAGGCCGGGCATTTCTTCAAGGTCGGCAAAGACCTGTGGTACGCCAACCTCAAGGGTTACTACGAGTTTGATGCCGAGAATCGCCCCGAAGGCTGGAACACCTGGCTTTCGTTGGTGATTCCGATATCGGGTTAAGCGAAACCGTTCGTTGGGCCGCGCCTGTCGTGGCGCGGCCTGGCGGGACGGTTATTACGTATTGGTTTTCAACTTGTTCCACAACCGCGTCGTCAACCGGGCAATGGCCGGCGGCAGGTCTTCGACGATGAACAGCTTGTCCAGCACCGTTTTCGGCGGGTAAATCGCCAGGTCCTGCTTCACCTCCGGCACCACATATTGATCCGCCGCCAGGTTGGCGTTGGCGTAATGCACGCTGTTGCTGATATTGGCGATCACCTTGGGTTCAAGCAGGTAGTTCATGTAGGTGTAGCCGTTCTTTTCGTGCGGCGCGGCTTTGGGCATGACCACCATGTCGAGCCACAGCGTGGAGCCTTCGTTCGGGATCGAGTAAGCGATGTCGATGCCGTTCTTGGCTTCCTTTGCACTGGCGGCGGCTTGCACGATGTCACCGTTGAAACCGATCACCGCGCAGATGTTGCCGTTCGCCAGGTCGCTGACGTATTTGGAGGTGTGGAAGTACTGAATATACGGGCGGATTTTCAGCAATGCCTGCTCGGCCTTGGCGTAATCCGCCGGCTCGTGACTGTGATGCGGCAACCCCAGGTAGTTGAGGGTGATCGGCAGGATTTGCGTCGGGTTATCGATGATCGCCACGCCACACTGACTCAGCTTCTTGATATTGGCCTCATCAAAAAACAGGCTCCAGGACCGGGTGACATCGGTATTGCCGAAGATCGCTTTGATCTTCTCGACGTTGTAACCAATCCCCGCCGTGCCCCACATATAGGGGAAACCGTACTGATTGCCCGGGTCGTTGACCTCGAGTTTTTTCATCAGCGCCGGGTCGAGGTTTTTCCAGTTGGGCAACTGGCTTTTGTCGAGTTTCTGGATCGCCCCGGCCTTGATCAGCCGCGACAGAAAATGGTTCGACGGACTGACCGCGTCATACCCGGTGTTACCGGTCATCAACTTCGATTCCAGGACTTCGTTGCTGTCGTGGATGTCGTAGGTTGCCTTGATCCCGGTTTCCTTGGTGAACGCGGGCAACGTGTCGTCGGCGATGTAACCGCTCCAGTTGGAAATATTGACGTGTTCATCAGCGAACGCCGCCGCCGAAAACGTTGTGAGCAAGACCGCCAGGGAAACAGGATGGACGCGCATGTTCGATCACCTTTGAAGAACTTTTATTGTGTGTGATAGCCGGTGTTCTAGATTTCTGTTCTGGCCCTGACCGCCTCCACGCGCATGCGAAGCATGGCACCGATATCGAGAAAGGGTTTGGGCGGCAGCCAACCGGGCTGAGCCCTTTGCATGACCGACGCCAACAAGGGCGAGGTGGCACCCGAGGCCAATTCCGCCAGCAGCCGCCCCCACAACGTGCCGCGAGCGACGCCCGAGCCGTTGCAACCGGCCACGGCGAACACGCCCTCCTCGACCTTGGCGAAAAACGGCTGGCCGGAACGCGAGGCGCTCAGGTGTCCGGTCCAGGTGAATTGAATGTCTTGCTCGCTCAAGAATGGAAACCGGCGTTGCAAACCCAGCACATGGTGTTTTCGGCGCACGTGCAGATCAGCGTTGGATAAATCCCGGGCGCGGTACTCGGCGGTGTTGCGGATCATCACCCGACGGTCCGGGGTCAGCCGCACCGTGGCGCCCAGTGGCCGGGTGGAGAGCACGCCCCACGGCTCGACGCTGCCGATGGCTTGAAACTCTTTATCGCTCAAGGGCCGCGTGAGGCTGGCGCTGAGCTCCATCGCGAACGTGCCACTGTCGGCGATGCCTGAGCGCGGGATGAAGGCATTCAGGCACACCAAAACTTGCTTGGCGACGATGCTGCCCTCGACGCCTTGGGCGCGGATGTGTCCTTTGCCCGCACGCTCAAGCCCGGTGATGTCGGTGTTTTCGTAGAGCGTCACCGTCGGCGGCAACGCCTCCAGCAAACCTTTCACGTACTTGGCCGGTTGCAGCAAGGCGTTGCCGTTGCCACACCAGATCGCCGCCTGGTAATGCCCGGTGCCGAGTTTTTGCTTGAGCGGTTCGCCTTGCAGAAACTGCGCAGAAGCGCCCACCGCGTGCAGCGTTTGCAGCTTGGCCTCGACGTGCGTCAACTTGGACGGATCGCTCACGGCGAAGAAGTAACCGGCCTCCCGGAAATCGCACTCGATGCCATGACGGGCAATCCGCTGACGGACTTCCTGGCTGGCGGCGCGGGAGATCGAGGTATCGATGTCATAACCGGCGAAGCCCTGATGACCGCAGAGTTCATCGGTGGTCGGATGTTCGTGGGCCACCACGAAACCCGAGTTGCGCGCCGACGCGCCTTGCGCCGCCCGTTGCCGATCGACGATCACGATGCGCGCCTGAGGATGCAGTTCGGCCAGGGAATGAGCGGCGCACAGCCCGGTGATTCCGGCGCCGATGATCAGCCAATCGGCTTGTTGCGTACCGCTCAGGCGATCACGCACCGGGGCATCGCCCGCTTGCGCAATCCAGCCACAGACATTTTCCATGCATCACCTCATTTGACTGTCGATCGGCGTACTACCCTCCACTCACATGCGATGAACGCATGATGTATTTGAGAGGGTTACAGCCAGAGCTAGAATTTATAAGGTCCGCAGTGATACAACCAACGTTATAAAATCATCGAGCCATTCGGAAAACGCATGGATAACATTCGCCACGTTCCTTCCCTCCAGGGCCTTCAAGCGCTGATAGAAGTCGCCGATTGCGGCAGCTTCACCCAAGCGGCGCAAAAGCTGTTTCTGACCCAAAGCGCCGTCAGCCGGAAAATCCAGCAATTGGAAAACCATTTCGGCGTGCCGATGTTCGTCAGAAGCAGCCGCAGCCTGCAGTTGACCGTCGAGGGGGAACAGGTGCTGGTCAGCGCCCGGAGTATTCTCGAACAGCTGAAAAATCTGGAAGATCGGCTCTCACCGCAAAAACGCCCATTCCGCATCCGCATGCACGTGTCCCTGGCGGTGCGCTGGTTGCTGCCGAAACTGAGCGATTTTTACCTGCGCCACCCCGACGTTTCCCTGTCGATTGAAACCGTGGCCACCGAGATCGTCGAACCGGCCAGCGACAGCGACGCCTACATCCTTTACCTGCCCGAACCCTCGACCGATCCCGCCTGCCTGGCGCTGTTCGAAGAAGCGCTGGTGCCGGTCTGCGCGCCCGGTCTGGCCGACGCCAGCCGACCACTGGATTCGGTGGATGACCTCGTGCGCTTCGCCCTGCTGCATCGTTCGGCGGACAAGCAAGCGTGGATCGATTGGCTGGCAGCCAATGGAGGAAAGCCGCTGGAAGACTACCGGCACATCCCCTTCAACCTCGATGAACTGGCGCTGGACGCTGCCGCACGCGGGCTCGGCGTGGCGATGACTGACATGACCCTGGCCCAGGAATCGATCGATCGCGGGGTGCTGGTTATTCCGTTTGGCCAACCGTTGAAGACCCGGGGCAACTATTCACTGTGCCCGCAACCTGCGGCGGCGTCGCATCCGGCGTGCGGCGTGATCATGCAGTGGTTTGCGCAGCAGGCGCAGCGGGTTGCCGGATGAAGGCAGGCCGGCGTCAGGTCGGGGTTGCCGACGCTGGCAATCGGGGCAACCCGCAAAAACCGCACGCAAAAAAAAGCCCCGCGATCAAATGAATCGCGGGGCAAAGAAATTGGTTGGTTGCGGCCAACCAAAGGAGCACGGTTAAAAACGCTGATCGGTTACAGGCATTCCTGCGCGGTACGTTCGAAGCTCGACGGTGTGAAGCTCGACGCCAGCAAGTGGCGCTCATACACAAATACCTTGCCGCCGTCCGGGGCTTTGTAGGCTTCCAGCACGTTATCCGCCGTGACTTTGCTCGGCACAACGATCCGGTAGCTGCGCTGGGTTTGCGAGACGCTCGGGGCCAGTGCATTGCCTTGGAGCTTCGGCACCACGCAGTCTGCGTACTGGGCGGGCGTCTTTTTGGTGTGCAAGGTCAGCGTCGGGTCGTTAGGCGCAGAGGCGCAACCGGCCAGCAAAAACGTTACAACAGCCAGTTGAGTCAATGTCTTCATCGCGCAGTTCCTTGAGCAGCGTTTTCGATGGAGGCGATTCTCGGCGTTTATCCCGCGAAGCAGAACTTGCGTTTGTTGATGGTCACTATTACTTGAACCGATGGTTGTGCCGCGTGCAGACTGCTCGGCAGCCCGACTACAACTAAAAGGAATTCCCCGTGCGAACGTTTGACCTGATCCGCGATGCCGTCCTGCCTGAGTTTCGCGACCGGGTGGCTGAATACCTGGTGGAGTACGAAACCGTGTTGCGCGACAACGCACCCGATTCAGAACAAGTGCGCAGCACCGCCCAGCAGTTGCGCGGTTATTTACGCGGTTTGAACACCACACGGGTGTTGGGGATGGCGGATTGGGAAGAGCTGGATCGGCGCGTGACAGGCACCTGGCTGGAGTAGCCCGCCCGGCGGCAAGCCTCGCCGCCGGGGCACAACAAAAAAAGGGACTGGTCTACTTTCTTTGCAGAAAATAAACCAGCCCCTTTTCGGGAATATGGCAGGGGCGGCTGGATTTGAACCAACGCATGGCAGGATCAAAACCTGCTGCCTTACCGCTTGGCGACGCCCCTGTATCTGTAACAGAAGGCCCTTGTGAGGGCCTCTGCAAGAATGCGCGGGAATTTATCAACTTTCGCGCTATTTGGGAAGCCCCAAGCGAAGATAAATTTGTTTTAAAACAGCCACTTGTTATTAAACGAACGGTTGATGACTGGTCACACAGTGAATTCCGCCGCCCCCGGCGGAGATCGCATCGATGTTGAGCTGCACCACGTCGCGATTCGGGTAGAGCCCGGACAACAGGCTAAAAGCCCTGGCATCGGCGGCCCGATCGCCAAATTCAGGCGCGATGATCGCGCCGTTGATCACGAAGTAGTTGATGTAGCCCGCCGCGAAATCCGGGTTGTTCTTGCTGAATTTGCTCTGGCGCGGGTTCAGCGGTGGCGACACGGTGTGCACCTGCAACTTGCGGCCATCGGCGTCCGTGGCATTGTTCAGGATCTCCAGGTGCGCTCGGGTGACCTTGTAATCGTATGACGCGGGGTCGTTGTCGAGGTTGGCGATCACCACGCCAGGCTTAATAAACCGCGCATAGAAATCGACGTGGGCGTCGGTGATGTCCTTGCCCTTGACGCCCGGCAGCCAGATGATTTTGCGCAACCCCAAGCGTTCTTTCAGTTCTTGCTCGACCTCAGCCTTGCTCCAGTCCGGGTTGCGATTGCCATTGATCCAGCTGCTTTCGGTCATGATCCCGGTGCCGTGACCGTCCACTTCAATAGCGCCGCCCTCGCCCACCAACTCGCTGCGCAGAAAATCAGCCTCGGCATTACGCGCCACCCGCGCGGCCAGTTTTGCATCCTTGCTGTGCTGCTGCTTGTTGCCCCAGCCGCTGAAGTTGAAGTCCACCGCGCCCAGCTCACCCTGGCCATCAATGACAAAGTTGGCGCCGATGTCACGCATCCAGATGTCGTCGAGTTCAGTGGTGACGTAGGTCATGTTGGTCATGCCGCAGTGCTCTTCGGCGAGGTCGCGCTCGCGCTGGCGGCAGAACACGGTCACCGGCTCGTAACGGGCGATGGCGCGGGCGATGCGCCCAAGGGCGGCTTGCACATCAGCGGTGAAATCCTCCCAGATGGCGTCCTGCGCGCCAAAAGCGATAAACGCGCGCTCGTGTTTGTCGCCCTCGTCCGGCATGTGCCAGACACCGGCGCTGGCCGCTTGCGCGTACAAGGGCTTCAGGCCCATGGACAGCGCCGCGCCAACCCCGGCGACGACTGAAGCGTGTTTGATGAACTGACGACGTGTCGACATGTATGAATCCCTGATCATTTCGCCGTAGCGGTCTTGAATTTGGTCCAGGTGCGCATGCGGGCGCGCATATCGGCCTGGGGAATGTCCTTGCCGGGAATCAGCCGCGCATAGGTGGCGTCATCGAGGTAGATATCCGGGTTCTCGCGCATCGCGGCATCGACGCTCGGGCGGGCCTTGGCATTGGACGTGGGGTAACCGGTGAAGTTACTGATGGCGGCCATGTTTTCCGGGCGCATGACGAAGTTGATAAACGCATAGGCGTATTCCGGGTGTTGGGCGTCGACCGGTATCGCCAGGGTGTCCATCCACACCGTGGTGCCTTCACGGGGAATGCGGTACTGGAACGACGTCGTCTTGCCGGCGCTGTCCGAGGTGCGTTGGGCCTGGGTCATGTCGCCGCTATAGCCGAGGGACATGCACAGGTTGCCGTTCACCAGGTCGGTCACCGGTTGCGACTGGAACTTGCGAATGTACGGCCGCAGTTTCATCAGCAACTCACTCGCCGCCGCCAGGTCTTCAGGCTTGGCGCTGCGCGGATCGCGGCCGAGATAATTGAGCACCACCGCCAGCACTTCATCGGGCGAGTCGATCAACGAGATCCCGCAATCGGCAAACTTGGCCGCCAGTTCCGGTTTGAACAGCATGTCCAGGCTGTCGACCGGCGCATCCGGCGCACGTTTTTTGATTTGCTCATCGTTATAGGTCAGGCCGATGGTGCCCCAGGTGTAGGGAACCGTAGCCTGGCTCGACTGCACATAGTGGGTACGCAGCTTCTGCAAGCCGGGCTCGATGTCGTCCAGATGAGTCAGTTTGGAGCGATTCAGCGGCAGCAGGCTGCCGGCGCGCATCAAGCGTTCGGCCACGGTGTCGCCGGGGAAGATCAGGTCGTAACCGCTACCGCCGGCGAGCATCTTCGCTTCCAGGGTTTCGCTGCCATCCATGACGTCGTAGATCACTTTAATCCCGGTTTCAGCGGTGAATTTGCTCAGGGTGTCTTCGGCAAAGTAATCGGCCCAGTTGTACAGGCGCAGGGTCTTCTCTTCGGCGTGCAGCGATGACACGGCACACGCCAGTGCCAGGGCACCGAGCAGCAGTTGATTGGCAGTTGGCATGTCAAACCCCTTGAGTCGTCCAGCGTGCATTGATGTGGCGCCCGTCCTGGCTCAACAGCGCTCCGTACATTTCCGGACGGCGGTCGCGGTAAATGCCCCAGCTCAGGCGTTCTTCGCCCATGGCGGCCAGGTCGAGGCTGTGCACCAGCACGCCGGTGCTGTCACGGTCGGCTTCGGCGAGCAATTTGCCCTTGTTATTGCAGATGAAGGACGAGCCGTAGAAGCCCATTTGCAAGGCCGGATCGGTGGTCGCCGTTTCCGAACCAACACGGTTGGCCGCCACCACCGGCAGCAAGTTGGCCGCCGCGTGGCCACGCATGGTCATCTGCCAATGGTCCCGGGAATCCAGGGTGGCGCAGCCCGGCTCAGAGCCAATGGCGGTGGGAAACAGCAGCACTTCGGCCCCCATCAAGGCCAGGCAACGGGCGGTTTCGGGGAACCACTGATCCCAGCAGATCCCCACACCGAGGCGCCCGAACGCGGTGTCCCAGACCCGGAAACCGGTGTCGCCGGGGCTGAAATATTCTTTCTCCTGGTAGCCGATGGCATTGGGGATGTGGGTCTTGCGATACACCCCGAGCAGGCGCCCGTCGGCATCGGCCACGCTCAAGGAGTTGAAGTAGGCATTGCCGGCCTTCTCGAACCAGCTCAGCGGCAGCACCACACCCAATTCTTTGGCCAGCGCGGCGAAGCGCTTGAGCACGCGGCTGTCGCGATACTCTTCGGCCAGCGCCAGATGCTTGTGGCTTTGCTCGATGCAAAAGTACGGCGTGGCAAACAGCTCTTGAAGCAGGATGACCTGGGCGCCCTTCGCCGCCGCTTCGCGCACTAATTGCTCAGCCTGATCGAGGTTGCTTTTCAGGTCCCAGGTACAGGGCATCTGGGTGGTGGCGATCGTCAATAACGTCATGATTTCAACCCTCCACCGGCCAGGCGGGTTGCTGCTGGGTGATGCAGTGCACCCCACCGCCGCCATGGGCCAGATGATTAATCCGCACCGGCACCACGACCCGGCCCGGGAAGGCTTGAGCCAGGACTTCGGCCGCCGCGTTATCGGCCTCGATGCCATAGGCCGGCATGATGATCGCGCCGTTGGCGATGTAGAAATTGGTGTACGAGGCGCAGAACACTTCGGCTTCGGCGTCCACCGCGTCGGTGGCTTCGAACAACTCGATCAGCTCGAATTTGCGACCCCGGGCATCGGTGGCCAGTTCCAGGGCACGACGGTTTTCGCGGGCCACTTCGGCGTACACCGACTGCGTGTCACGGGTTGCGTCCACTAACAAAACACCGGGGAGGGCGAAGGCGCAGACGCCATCGACGTGGCCATCGGTCATGTCGCCGGTGACGTAGTCCGGATCGCCCGGCAGCCAGATGGTTTTCTTCACCCCCAGCAGACGAGCGAAGATCTCTTCCATCTCCGCTTTGCTGGTGTCCGGGTTGCGATTGGCGTTGAGCAACACCGATTCGGTGGTGATCAGCGTGCCTTCACCATCGACGTGAATCGCCCCGCCCTCATTGCTCAACGGGGTGCCGAAGCACGGCACGCCCAGGTGATTCAGTACGCGGCGTGCCAGGCCTTCGTCGAGGTCGTGGGCCGACTTGCCGCCCCAGGCGTTGAAGCGCCAGCTCACCCCGGCCAGGCCTTGTTGCGGGTGGCAGACGAAGCTCGGGCCGGAGTCGCGGCACCAACTGTCGTTCACCGCCAAGACAATCAATTCAATGTTGGGTCCGCACAGCGCTTTGGCACGGGTGACAGCCGACGGATCGACAACCAGTTTCACCGGTTCGAAGCGGGCGATGGCGTTGGCCACCCGGGCAAAATCCTCCTGCACCAACGGCAAGGTGACACCCCAACCGGACTCCCAAAGGGCCTGATTGTGTGGCCAGACCATCCACGTTGCGGCGTGCCTGACCCACTCTGCCGGCATCATCCAACCGCTGTTTTTATTGTCGTTCTGCTGCATGATCACTACCTTCCAGTTAAGCCATTGTGTTCAATGGAAACCGCCTCGTTCGGCTTGCCATGCATGCTACGGCTGTAAAAACGGGCAAACAAACGATGGATTTTGCCCACAAGTGATTAGAGGAACTTATCAATATGCTCAAGCACTGGCCCCCGCTCAGCACCCTTCGCGGCTTTGAAGCCGCCGCCCGCCTAGGCAGTTTTCACAAGGCGGCGGCTGAGCTGAACCTCACGCAATCAGCGATCAGCCAGCAGATCCGCAGCCTTGAGGCGTACCTGGAGCAGCCGTTGTTTTTCCGTAGCGGGCGCAGCGTCAGCCTGACCGATGCCGGCCACGATTTGCTCAGCACCACCCAGGCGCTGTTGCAGCAATTGGCCGTGGGCATTCGCCGCCTCGGGCAGTACCAGAAACCCAATCAACTGGTGCTCAACACCACGCCGGCGTTCGCCCGTCACTGGTTGTTGCCGCGTATGGGGGATTTTCGCCGCCGGCATCCGGAGGTGGATCTGTGGATTTACAGCACCGATGAAGTCCCGGACATGACCACCCAAACCATCGACATCGCCGTGCGCGACGACATCAGTTCCCAGGCCGAGTGCAGCTTCAAAGTGCTGCACGCCGACCGCCTCTACCCGGCGTGTCACCCCAGCGTGTTGGCGCTGCCACGGGAACAGCGCGCGACCCTGCACGGCGAGCGGGAAATGGATTGGAGTCACTGGGCGGTGGAGGCTGGCGTCGATGTCGGCCAGCAGGATCAGGGGCTGAACTTCTCTGATCCCGGCCTGTTGCTCGACGCCGCGTGTGCGGGGCTCGGCATCGCCCTGGTCAGTGAACTGCTGAGTTGCCAGGCACGGGCCAGCGGATTGTTGCAACCCTTGGTGGAGCAAACCATTCGCGGGCCGAACTGGGCGTTGCTGACCCATCGTGACAGTGAAAACAGCGCGCGCAGTTTCAGCGAGTGGCTGTTGAGCAACCTGGAAGCGACGAGCCCCTGAAGCGTCCATTCATGCGAAATCCGGCAACAGTGTTTGTCCGGTTGCCGGCTATTTGAGGGAGGGCTAAACACCTAGCATTGTCTCTACCCGCTGAGCAAACGGCTCACGAGGTAAAAAACCAAACCCTGGATGAGACGGTGAACATCATGAAAGTTACAAGCATTGCGTTGTTATTGGCTCTTGCCGGCTTAGGCACACAGGCCTATGCAGACGAGCCCGCGACCGGCAACTCCGCTGTTGAAACCTATGCCTATGGCATGAACCTCGACATCAAGAAAGTCGTGGCCATTACCGATACCGGTGATCAGTGCGGCCCCGTCCCGGCCCAGATGACTTATGAAGATTCCCACGGTCAGCAGCACGTTCTTCAGTATCAAGTAATGGGCAACGGCTGTTCGAACGGTTGAGTCCGGTGCAGACGATGGAGGGTCGACACTCCATACCTGCTGCGCTAGCGAACCTTTTCTTTCGGCGAGCCCACGATTTTTTCATCGGCCGCCAACAACCCGGGAATGTAGTGTTTAAGAAACTCCACCCAGGTTTTTATTTTTGCATCGACGAACTTGCGTGACGGGTAGATGGCGAACAGATTCAACTCTTCAAGATGATAGTCCGGCAGTACCCGCACTAACGTCCCCGCCTTCAAGCCATCAACGGCAGACGCAATCGGTTGAATACCGATCCCCATCCCGCTGAGTATCGCGACGGTCATCGCATCGGCGGTGTTCACATGAAATGGCGACAACGGAACGGTGACAGTTTGCGCGCCCTCCGGCCCTTCAAATGCCCAGTGTTCAACCGGCATCACGGTATTCACAATCCTCAGGCAATCGTGCGTGCCAAGCGCCGCCGGTGAATCCGGAGCGCCGCGTTTCTTCAAGTACGCGGGCGAGGCGCAAAGGATGCTGTAAGTGATGCCGAGCCGCTGGGCGACGAAACCTGAGTCAGGTAAATCCCGCGCCAGGACAATCGACATGTCGTAGCCCTCCTCCAACAAGTCCGGTAACCGATTGGTCAGGGTCAGATCGAACATGACCGAGGGGTGGGTCTCGCGGTACTTGGCGATCGCATCGATCACGTAATGATTGCCCACGGCCGACATCGCGTGAATCTTCAGCCGGCCGACCGGCATGACCTGCGCCGTACCCGCCTCTTCATCCGCCTCACGCACCTCCTCCAGAATCCTCTCGCAACGCTGCAAGTAACGCAGGCCGGCTTCGGTCAGCGCCAGGCGGCGGGTCGTGCGATTGATCAAGCGGGTCTGAAGCCGGGCCTCCAGGCTGGAGACGGCTTTGGAAACGTTGGTAGTCGTGGTGTCCAATAACTCGGCCGCAGCGGTAAAACTGCCGCTTTGCGCGACGGCGATGAAGACGCGCATGGTTTGGAAAACGTCCATCAATGGCACCTCAATAGCCTGGAATAAATAACAGGGCGAACACAAAACCTGTGGCGAGGGAGCTTGCTTCCTCGCCACAGGTTCACGGCATTACGCTGGTTTCTTGCGCGCAATGAACCCCGGCACACCGGTTTCCACCACCGAATTGAAGCGTACCCGAGTCGTAATCTCTTCCTTGATTTCGCGCAGGGCCCTTTGCGGCAGGGTCGCAATATCAAAGTTTTCGCGGATGTGGCTCGGTGTTGCGGACGTGGTCAGGAACGCTACACCTCGCTGCACCGACCAGGCCAGCGCCACTTGCGCCGGGGTTTTCTGCACGCGCCGGGCGATCCCGGTAATCACTGAGTCTTCCAGCACTTTAGGCTCCATGCCGTGCCCGAGTGGCGCGAAGGCCAGGAGGATAATGCCCTGTTGCTGGCAAAACTCCAGCAGCTCCCATTCCGGCAGATAAGGATGAGCTTCCACTTGCACCACGGCCGGTTTGATCCGCGCCGCCGCGACGATTTCTTTCAACGCCGGCAACGTGATATCCGACAAGCCGATGGACTTGCAGCGGCCATCCTCCACCAGACGTTCAAGGGCCCGCCAGGTGTCGATCAGCGTCACGCCCGAGTCATAGATGACGTGCCCTTGCTCATCCCGTGGGTCCTGGTTGTCACCGGGTTGAAAAGCAAACGGGGTATGGATCAGGTAGCAATCGATGTAGTCCACTTGCAGGCGTCGGCAACTGGCCTCGAACGCCGGTTCGACACGCTCGGGCCGGTGGTTGGTGTTCCACAGTTTGGTGGTGATAAACAGCTCTTCGCGGCGGACTTTGCCGGCGTCCAGGGTTTGCTTGAGCGCCACGCCAACGCCCTCTTCATTTCGATAACGCTCGGCGCAGTCGAAATGGCGGAACCCCGCGTCCAGTGCATCCTTGACCGCTTGCGTGGTGACACTTAGATCGCGAAACAGCGTGCCGAAACCCACCGCCGGCATCGCGCCCGAACCGTGTTTGAGAGGAAATCGGGTGTCGCGAAGATCATCGTAAAAGGCTTCGTAAAAGGACATGTCTCTACTCCACTACCTGGGGCCGCAGCCGTTATTGATACGCACGTCGGGATGCTTCGCGAGTCGCGACTTTCTGCTCAAACACACCGACCGAATTGCCACCGAGCGCCACATACAGCCGCACGGTGTCGAGGTACTGGGCCGTCTTCACTCTGATCTGGCCGAGCAACGCCTGCTCATACGCGCGCTCCGCTTCCAGCACCTGGAGAATGCTGTTCTCGCCTTGTGAGTAGGCTTGCTGGTTCAAGCGAAAACTGCTGTCGGCGGCGCGCAACGCGTCGTCCTGGGCCAGGTTTTGCTCGGCGTCATGGTTGATCGCTTGCAGCGTGTCGGCGACCTGGCCGAACGACTTGATCACGGTCTGCCGGTAACCGGCGAGGGACGCCTGGTAGCCATCGACGGCAGCCTGGCGTTCAGCCTCGAGCGTGCCGCCATTGAAGATCGGCGCCGTCAGCCCCGCCGCAAAACCCCAAAGCGCGGCGCCGCCATTGCCGGAGGCCGCTTGGGCCAGCGACGCGGACAACTCGACATGGGGATAGAGATTGGCAGTCGCGACGCCCACCGCCGCGCTGGCCATGTGCAATTCAGCCTCGGCTTGCAAAACATCCGGCCGGTCGTGGGCCATTTCGGACGGCAAACTCACCGGCACGTTGGATGGCAAGGCAAACTCGGCCAGTTCGAAGTCCGGCGCGACCCAGTCACCCGGTCCCTTGCCCGTCAGGATCGACAGCGCATGGCGGGCCGAATCCCGCTGCTGAGCAAGGGGCGGCAACAGCGTGCGATCCTGCGCGAGCCGCGTCTCGGCCAGCGACACATCGATCTGGGTGGTGGCGCCGTTGGCGTGGGCGGCGCGGACCAGTTCGAGGTTCTTCGCGTCATTGGCGAGCAAGGTTTCGACGGCTTTCATCTGCGCGTTGGCGGACGCCAGCAACAATGCCTGGCTCGCGACATCACCCGTGAGGGTCAGGTAGGCCGCCTCGTAACGATGGGTTTGCAACGCGGTAAACGCTTGCTGCTGCTCGACCTGCCGTTTGTTACCGCCAAAAACGTCAAGGTCAAAACCAACCCGTGGCCCGATTGCATAGACGTTGGAAATCGTTGGCTCGGGGCCATTGTGGGTGCGTTGACGCCCGGCCTGGGCGGCAAAATCCACCTGCGGATACAACGCGCCTTCCGCTGCCGCGACCGAGGACGCGGCCTGGCGGATCGTCGCGTCGGCGGCCACCAATTCAAGATTGCCGTCGATGGCCCGGCGCACCAACGCGTCGAGCTTCGGCGAACGGAACGCCGTCCACCAGTCACCGTTGATCTTCTTGCCGATTGCGATGTTCCGAGCCAGACGCTGCTCGGCCTGTTGATCGTAGTGTTGCGATTGACTTGCCGCTGGCGTTTGAAAGTCCGGGCCGACGGTGCAGGCGGACAGGAACACCAGAAACGACATCGCACCGACCATGACGGGCAGATGTCTGTTGATGACGAACGCATGAGATTTCATTGGTCAGACTCCACGATAGCTAGTTGGTCGGAACGGGTTTGCGCAGGAACACAATCAACGGGCACACCAGCAACATCGCCCACATCAAAATCTTGAACTGGCCGATGACCGCGATAAACGCCGCCTGGCCGGTGATCATTTCGTTAAGCCCGCCGAGGTCTTGCAGGGAATGCCCGGCCACGCGATAAGGCGTCAGGTGACTGGCCAGCGCCATGTGCATCGCCTGGGTGTTGTTGAAGAAGAACGTTTGCACCACCGCCACCCCAAGGGTGCTGCCGTAGACACGGGCCAGATTGAAAAACCCGGTGCCTTCCGGGCGCAGCTTGGGGTCGAGCGTGTTGAACGCCACTTTGCTGATCGACGGCATCAACACACCGAGGCCGATGCCCTGAAGCGCGCCGGCAATCGCCACGGGCGGCCAGTCCATCAACGGCGAATAGCCGAGCATCAGCCAATTGGCATACACCACCAGCCCGGCGCCCACTGCGACGAAGAATCGCTGGTCAAGGTGAGCAGGCGCCCGGGCCACCAGCATGAATGCGCCAACCAGCCCTGCGCCGCGCGGCAGTGTCATGCAGCCGGTCATGACCGGTGGGTAGCCGAGGATTTCATCGAGCATCGGCGACGTCAGGGCCATGGTCGACAACAACACAAAACCCAGGGCGAAGAAGATGAGCGTCGACAGCATGAAGTTGCGGTCTCTGAACAAACGCTTGTTGAGGAAATGCACCTTCGCGGTCAGCACGTGCACCCCGAACAGGTACAGCCCCGCCGCTGCGGCCACGGCTTCCAGCCAGATCTCGGGCGAGTCGAACCAGTCCAGGCGTTCGCCACGGTCAAGCAGCATTTGCAGGCCGATCATCCCCAGCGTGAAGGTGCCGACGCCGAAAAAGTCAAACAGTGGGCGCTGCTCGGCTTTCTTCTCGGCCAGTAACAGCGCCGCCACCAGAAAGATGAACACCGTCAACGGCACGCTGAGATAGAACATCGCGCGCCAGCCAAAAGAGTCGCTGACCCAAGCGCCGATGCTCGGAGCGCTGGCGATGCCAAAGAGCACGATGGCGGTGAACGTCGCGCCGAATTTGGCACGCCGATCCGCCGGCAATGTCTCCAGGGCAATCGCCATCGACAGCGGCGCCAACACGCCACTCGCAACGCCTTGAACAATCCGCGCGCCGACGAATTCCAGCGGCGTCGTGGCGACCGTGGCGAGCAACAAGCCCAAGGCAAAAAACCCTAGCGCCGTCAGGTACACGAACTTCAGGCCAAAGCGTGCGGCAAGCCACTGGGCGACCGGCAGGGTGATGGCGCTGGCCGCGAGGTACGCGGTGAAAATCCACCCCGCCTGGTCGTCGGTCATCGACAAGCTGCCCTGGATAAACCGCAGCGCCGAATTGGGCAGCGGCAGGTTCACGGACTGCATGTACGTCGCCAACAACGCGGCGAACCTGAGGGAACGCGACTGGGCGTTCATCAGAAACGACTCGCAGTCAGCAGCGATTTGAGCGGATGCCACCACGGCGTGCTGAACCCGGTATCGACCTTGACCGTGGCGCTGGTGCCCGAGAACAGCGGCGTCGTCGGGTCCAGTTCATCGAGTTCAAGGCGCACCGGTACGCGCTGGACGACCTTGACCCAATTGCCGGTGGCGTTTTCCGGCGGCAGCAAGGCGAAGTCCGATCCTGCGCCAGGGCTCAGGCTGATGACGTGCGCCTTGAACAGCCGATCCGGGTAGGTATCGATGCTGATCGTGGCTTCCTGGCCGGGGCGCATGTGCGTCACTTGGGTTTCGCGGAAGTTGGCCTCGACCCAGACCTGGCGATCGGAGATCAGCGCAAAGGCTGGCGCCCCGCTGTTCACGTAGTTGCCAACCTGCAAATCATCGACCTTGGCGACGATGCCGTCGTCCGGCGCATACACCGTCGCGTAGGAAAGGTAGAGCTGTGCCTCGTCCAGTTGCGCCTTGGCCTCGTGCACGGTCGGGTGGTTATCGGCGGCGATGTTTGGGTCACCGTTCAGCGCAACGACGGTGCTGGCGATCTGTTGCTCGATGGAGGCGATGCGTTGCCGTGAGACTTTGAGGTCGGTGTCGGCGCGCTCATAAATGGCGCGGGAGACGAACTCGGTGGCCACCAGCGCTTTCTTGCGGGCAAATTCCTTTTGGTCGAAATCCGCCGACTCTTTGGCCGATTGCAGCTCCGCTTGCTGCTGGCGATAGCTGGCCTTGAGCCCGTCGATACGCAGCCGCGCCACGCTCAACTGCGCCTGGGCGCGGTCCACGGCGATTTGCAGGGGTTTGGGGTCGATCCGAAACAGCACCTGGCCTTTGTGAACCGGCTGGTTGTCCTCGACCGCGATCTCGACGACTTGCCCGGCAATGCGCGCGTTGATCGAGGCTTTCGCCACTCGGGCGTAGGCGTTATCGGTCGAGACAAAGGGCTCGCCGGCCACGTAATGGGCGTAGCCGATGACGGCTAACAGCGCTGGAAACCCCACCATCAGCAGAGGGCGGAGTTTTTCTCTGAGCGGCTTCTTGATGGGCGCGTCCGGCCCGGGGTGCTCGAAGGCGGGTGTTGCTGAGATGTCGAACTGTTTAGTCATGATCGAATGCACCTATAACCGGATGATCGGCGAACACGGCACGCTTTGCCGGCAGCCCAGAAGCCAAGGAAATTGGGGTTCTTATTTTTGTGCGATGATGTAAGAATATCCACGAAGCCCATCCTCATTCAAGAGTTTTGTACGATATGGCACAAAAAAAGATCACAGAAGGCAAAGGTCGCGGCCGCCCCCGCGCTTACGACCCGCAAACGGCATTGCAACAAGCCCTCGGCGTTTTCTGGAACACCGGGTATTCCGGCGCGTCGCTGGACAGCATTGCCACCGCCGCCGGGATGAATCGCCCCAGCCTCTACGCCGCGTTCGGCGACAAGCACGCGCTCTACATCAAGGCGCTTGAGCAATATTGGGAGTTCGCGGCCGCCGCCATGCACGAGGCGCTGACCGACAGCCACCTGACGTTGCGCGAGGCATTGATGCGTTTTTACGAGGGGCAGTTGTCGATCTACTTTTCGGGCGAAGGTCAGCCACGCGGCTGCTTTGCCATTGGCACGGCGACGACCGAAGCGGTCGAGGACCCGGAAATCCGCGACGTGCTGTCCGACCGATTGAGCCGGCTCGACGCTGATCTGGAAACCCGTCTGCAAGCGGCCGTCAGCGCCGGCGAATTGAAAGCCGATGCCGACCCGGCGGCCCTCGCCGTGCTCGCGTCGTCCCTGTTGCACAGCATTTCGATTCGGGCACGGGCGGGCAAATCCCGCGATGAACTGACCGCGCTGGCCCGCAACGCGGTCAACGTGATCTGCGGCTAAGAGGTTTTATCGTGGGTGAAAAACTCGAAGACATCCTGAGCGAACACCTGGCCGTGATTTTTTGCGGTATCAATCCGGGATTGCTGGCCGCCGCCCAGGGGCATCACTTTGCGGGTCGCGGCAATCGCTTCTGGCGCACGCTGCATCGGGCCGGTTTTACCCCGGAAGAAATCAAACCGGAAAACGATCGGACAATCTTGCAGTACCAGTGTGGGTTGACCGCCGTGGTGGACCGGCCCACGGCGCGGGCGGATCAACTGTCATTGGAGGAGTTCAGCGCGGCGGCGGTGGATTTTGAACAAAAGATCATTCGTTACGCGCCCCGCGTCGTGGCGTTTCTCGGTAAAGCGGCGTATTGCGCGCTCTCCGGCCAGCGAGAAATTGCCTGGGGGCTTCAGCCACAGACATTCGGCCACGCATCGGTGTGGGTCTTGCCCAATCCGAGCGGGCGAAACCTGGCGTTCACACAGGAGCAACTGGTGGACGCCTACCGCCAGCTCTATTTAGCCGCGATCAACGACCCCGGAGTCCGGTAGCATTCCCCCTCTCAAGGATCACTTCCCGCCAAGGAGCTTCAATGCTGTTTACCACACGCTCGACCCACGCACCGTTTCTGCTGTGCCTGGGGATTTTCATCACGTTCTGGCTGGTGCAATTCTTCGCCTTCAACATCATCGTCTGGAGCTACAACTTCTGCCATTTCCTCTATGGCTTGTGCGCGGCGCTGCTGGCGGGCTACGTAACGGTGCCGACCCGATTCTTCAAGCGCTCGCTGCAAGAGAATGTCCACGCATTGAAAGCAGGAATGCCTTGGAGCCCCTGGGGTGGCCTGATCATCGTGCTGTTTCTGTCGGCGTATAACGAGATGATCGTAGACCCGCGAGAAAACGGCATCCCGTTCACCTCCGCCTACCAGAACTTTGTCGCCGATATGCTGGGATTGAGCCTGTGCCTGGTGCTCAGTCACTTTGCCTTTCGCGACCGATCAGTGCTTGTTCATCAACCCGTGCAGCACACCAAAGCGTAACCCCGGCTCGGACGGCGTCATGTGTGAGATGCCAAACACTTTGAACGCCGCCAGCATCACCACCAGGCCGCCGGGCAAAATGCTCAAGCGATGGGTTTGCAGCCCGGCCAACCTGAGTTGGTTGACGTGCCCCACTTCCAGCAGCCGCAACGACAGGCGCAACAACCCGCCATAGGTGATGCCGTTTTGGCCATCGTCGTTCAAGCCGTTGGCCTTGAGCACTTTGGCCAGCATCCGCGCGGTGCCGGACGAGCCGATGGTCTGCTGCCAGCCCAGCGCACGATAACGCCGGGCGACTTTCTCAAATTGCAGCGAGGCCACGCGCTCGGCCTCCAGCAACGCCTGAGCGGTGATGCGACCGCCATGAAAATAACGCGAACCGAAGGTGCCGCTGCCGATGGCGATGCTCTCGGCCACCAACGGCTGAGTGCCGCGCCCGAGGATCAGCTCTGTCGAGCCGCCGCCAATGTCCACCACCAACCGCTGGCCTTCTGCACCCGGCAGCGTGTGAGCAACACCGGCGTACACCAGTTGCGCCTCTTCCTGCCCGGTGATGACGTCAATCCGAAACCCCAGGTGCCGCTCGGCGCTGGCCAGAAACAGTTGCGCATTATCAGCCTCGCGCACGGCGCTGGTGGCCACTGCCCGCACCCGGCACGACTCAAAGCCACGGAGTTTTTTGCCAAATCGCGCCAGCGCCTGCCAGCCGCGATCCAGCGCCAGTTCGTCGAGCGCTCCACCCTGAAGCCCCTCGGCCAGGCGCACCGGTTCGCGCAGGGTTTTGACTTCCTGGATCGCCCATTGCTGGTTCCGTTTGACCGACTGGCCAATCATCAGGCGAAACGCATTGGACCCCAGGTCAATGGCCGCAAACAGCGAGGCTTCTGCTTTCATGGTAGGGATTCCTGGCCGCTTCATCCGCCCGCCTTCAAGACGGTTTGCGAAGAGCTTGCCACGGCTTAGGTGACACGAAGATGACACCGCCCGCTCTCATGTCCTACAGCCGTTTCGTCACCACTTCGTCATATCTCCCGGAATACCATCGTCAACGCCACCTTCCACGGGAGCCTCCTGCCATGCTTGCCAACAACGACACACTGATGCAGCGAATCCATCGCGAGCTGATCGATCACAACGACGAAGAGCTGGAACTGGAACTGCTGGAAGACGGACACGACCTCGATGCGCTGTTCGACGGGCACGTCGACGACAGCCACGAGAAGGAAGAGCGACGGCGCTATTTCAGCGAACTGTTCCGCCTGCAAGGCGAACTGGTGAAGCTGCAAAGCTGGGTGGTCAAGACCGGCGCCAAAGTGGTGATTCTGTTCGAAGGGCGCGATGCCGCCGGCAAGGGTGGCGTGATCAAGCGCATTACCCAACGGCTCAATCCACGGGTCTGCCGTGTCGCCGCCCTGCCCGCGCCCAATGACCGCGAACAAACCCAGTGGTACTTCCAGCGTTACGTTTCGCACCTGCCGGCCGCGGGGGAAATCGTCTTGTTCGACCGCAGTTGGTACAACCGCGCCGGTGTCGAGCAGGTGATGGGGTTTTGCAACGCCGACCAATATGAAGAGTTCTTCCGCACCGTGCCGGAGTTCGAGCGGATGCTCGCCCGTTCCGGCATTCAGTTGATCAAATACTGGTTCTCGATTTCCGACCAGGAACAGCACCTGCGCTTTCTCAGCCGCATTCATGACCCGCTCAAGCAATGGAAACTCAGCCCCATGGACCTGGAGTCCCGTCGGCGCTGGGAGGCTTACACCAAAGCCAAGGAAATCATGCTCGAACGTACCCACATCGCCGAAGCGCCCTGGTGGGTGGTGCAAGCCGACGACAAGAAAAAGGCCCGGCTCAACTGCATCAATCACCTGCTAGGGCAAATGCCCTATGAAGAGGTGGAACACGCGGTGATCGAACTGCCGCAGCGGGTGCGCCAGGAAGATTATTCCCGCAGCCCGACGCCGCCCGAGCTGATCGTGCCGCAGATCTACTAAACGTCATCATTCTGTAACGTTGCGTGGCCGATACTCGGGCCATACACAACGCGTGCTGTTTTTTATTGCTGCCTTAACCGGCGGCATTTTTTTTGCCTGCCGGTTTTATGGCGAAAGGCTTCTCAGCTTTGCCCGGCAAACCGTTTCAACGAAAACGCCGACAGGTCCAGCTCACTGCTGCCGCGAATGCAGTGTTGCGCCAGCGCTTCGCCCAATGCGGCGGAATGCTTGAACCCGTGACCGGAGCAAGCGGACACCACCGTCACGTTCCGCAGATGCGGGTGTTCGTCGATGATGAAATCGCCGTCCGACGTGACGGTGTAGGCGCACACCGCAGACTTGGCCACTCGCGAGGTCACGCCGGCAATCTTGCCGCGCACCTGGGTGTCGAACATCTCGCGCGCTTCGGCGGCGCTGATGGTTCGGTCCAGGGTGTCGGGCGAAGACGTTTCGCTGTATTGCTCGCTGGCGACTTTCAGGCTGCCCTCGCCGGGTAACGGGGGAAAACCGTAATGCATGTCCGCATCGCCGGGCCCGTGGTGCAGGATGAAGGTTGGCGATACCTCGGCAAACCGGGCGTGCTCCTCCAGTTCGAACCAGAACAGTTTCTGCCGACACACCCGCAGTAAGCGGTCGAACGGCGCGCCGAGCAAATCCCTGGACCACATGCCGGCGCTGATCACCACTTTGTCGGCGAGGATCGTGCGCTGGTCGGTGGTGACGGTGACGCCCTGCTCGTCGGAGGTCACTTGCGTCACGGTTTCACCCTTGAACAGGGTCGCGCCGTGTTCTTCGGCGAGCTGCAGTTGCACGGCAATGCAGCGCTCGGGACGAACGTAACCGCCCGCCGGTTCGAAGTAGCCAATGGCCGTGTCCAGCACTGGAGAAAATTGCGGGAAGCGTTGGCGAATCTGCGCCGCCGACAGCACGTCATGCTCGATGTCATGGGTTTGCGCGAGATGAAGGGTGCGATGAGTGAAGTCGTTTTCGTCATTCGGGTCATAGTCGGGGTTGGAGCTCATCACCAGCACCCCGCATTGTTCGAACAGCGACTCACCGGACAGCGCTTCCAGTTCACGCCAGATCCTGTGGGCATTGCGCACAATCGGCAGGTATTGCGCGCCTTCACCCACCGAGAGCCGGGTGATGCGCGTGTCCCCGTGGCTTGAACCCTGATCGTGCGGCGGGTGAAAGCGGTCGACACCGATCACCCTGACCCCGGCCTTCGCCAGTTGATACACCGTGGCCGCGCCCATCGCGCCCAGGCCAAGCACCGCTACTTCACACCGTTCCATCGATACGCCTTCCAAAAAGCCCTTTGAGCGCGCAACCCTATGACATTCACCGAATGAAAAGCCAGAGGCCAATGCGGCGCTGGCACGCAACCCTCCATTACGCCTAACATGCCGCGATTCCAAAAACGGCAGACACTCCCTCATGTTCAAAGCAAGCCTGCGTAGCCACCTGACCCTTTGGTTTGCCGGTCTGTCGCTGCTCACATTGATGAGCGTGGGTTTCTATGTGGGCCACATCGCCACCGGACAGATCAAGCAGGCGAGCGGTAATGCGTTGTTGAGCACCGCCAAGTCGGCGGCTGAGCTGTTGGGGGCGCAATTGCGAGAGCGTCAACTCGAAGTGGACGTGCTCAGCCGCGCGCCGCTGTTGAAGCGCGGCAACCTGGACGATCCGGACATTTTGACGTCGATGCAATTGCGCACCCAGTCCCGCGCCGAATACGCCTGGATGGGCGTGGCGGATGCCGACGGCCGTGTGCGCCAAGCGGTGAACGGGTTGCTGGTCAATCAATCAGTGAAGGAACGCCCGTGGTTTCAGGCCGGGCTGCGCGGTGACTACACCGGCGATCCCCACGAAGCGGTGCTGCTCGCCAAACTGCTGCCGGGCAGCCCTGGCGGCGAACCGTTGCGGTTCATCGATTTCGCCGCGCCCATCCGCAATGCCCAAGGCCAAGTCGTTGGCGTACTCGGCGCGCATGCTCACTGGAGCTGGGTGACGAAGATTGTCGATGCCGCCGTGTTGCAAAAAGACCGGATGCCCCAAGTGGAGGCCTTGATCGTCGACCATGACGGCAAAGTGCTGTACCCGGAACTGCTTGCCGGCGAACAACTGCCGAACCTGCCGGGCACCGCGCAAAACCCTGGCATCGCGCCGGGCTGGTCGGTGGGCAATGGCTACCTGACCAGTGCCGTCGCCGTACCGACGCCCACCAGCGCTGGCCTGGCGTGGTACATCGCCGTCCGGCAACCGCTGGATATCGCCCTGCAACCGGCGCGAATCCTGTTTTACAAGTTGCTGGTGCTGGGCGTGATTGCTGCGGCGGTTTTCGGCCTGGTGGCGTACTACCTGGCGCTGTACCTCAGTCGCCCGATCGAACAACTGGCGCGGGCGGCCAAACAGGTGCAGGAGCAGCACCCGGACGTGGCGTTTCCGGTGGATCACTCTGTGCGGGAAATTGCCCAACTGGTGCAGTCGATCCAGGGCATGACCCAGTCATTGCTCGGCAAGGAACGCGAACTGCAAGAGGCCAATGCCTCACTGGAGGCCACGGTCGCCCAACGCACCGCCGCCCTCACCCTGGCCAACGCCGAGTTGTTGAAACTGGCGACCCACGATGCGTTGACCGGTGTGTTCAACCGCCGACGCTTCGATGAGAAGCTGGCCGAATGCAGCCTGTTGTTTCAACGCACCGGCCGCACCTTCGCGCTGCTGTTCATCGACGTCGACCACTTCAAGCGCATCAACGACACCCACGGCCATGCCATCGGCGATGACGTGCTGGAACAACTGGCGCGGCTGATCCAGGCCAACACCCGTGGCACCGACTTCGTCGCCCGCTACGGTGGCGAGGAGTTTGCCGTGCTGCTGCCGGAAATCGAAGAACCCGATAGCCCCGAGATCGTCGCCGAGAACATCCGCGCCGCGATCGCCGAGACACCCTTTGCCGTGGTCGGCCAGGTGACCGTGAGCATCGGCATCGGCTTGGCCGCCTCGGCGGACAGCAACACCTCGATGCTGATCAAACGTGCCGATCAGCAGCTATACGAGGCAAAGGGTTCGGGCCGCAACCGAGTGGCCTGGAGCGTTACGGCGCCGGGTAGCCTTCAACCTGATCCGGCCACGGCGTCAGCACTTCAAAGCCGTCGTCAGTGACTGCGACCATGTGTTCCCACTGAGCCGACAGCGAGAGGTCCTTGGTGACCACCGTCCAGGCATCGGCCAGGGTTTTCACATGGCGCTTGCCGGCGTTGAGCATCGGTTCGATGGTGAAGATCATCCCGGTTTTCAGGGTCAGGCCCTGGCCGGGGTAGCCGTAATGCAGGACCTGCGGCTCATCGTGGTAGACCTTGCCGATGCCATGCCCGCAGTACTCGCGCACCACGCTGAAGCCGTCGCGCTCGGCCACGCTCTGAATCGCATGACCAACGTCGCCCAGGGTCGCGCCGGGGCGCACCAGCCGGATACCGGCGCACATGGCTTCATAGGTGGTGTTCACCAGGCGTCGCGCTTCGGGGCTCGGTTCGCCCACGAAGTACATGCGGCTGGTGTCGCCGTACCAACCGTCCTTGACCACGGCAATGTCGATGTTGACGATATCGCCGTCCTGCAGGACCTGGCCCGACGGGATGCCGTGGCACACCACTTCGTTGACCGAGGCGCACACGGTTTTCGGGAAGCCGTGGTAACCGACATTGCCCGGAATCGCTTTCTGTACGTTGACGATGTAGTCGTGGCAGAGCCGATCAAGTTCGTCGGTGGTGACCCCGGCCTTCACGTGGGGCGTAATCATCGCCAGCACTTGCGCAGCCAACCTGCCCGCCACGCCGGACTGAGCGATTTGCGCCGGGGTATTGATCACGACGCTGGTCTTCATTGCCCGACTCATTGTTGAACTCCCGCAGCGGCACACACCTGTTGCAAATTCAGGCCACCGGCCTGTTCGGCACGAATCAGCAAGCGACAGATGTCGCTGTGGTGCAGGTCGGGGTGTAACTCGGCGAGCATGCCGATGCGCATCCAGTGCTCAGCCTGGGCGTTGATCGAGCGACTCAGCGCGTTGCTGGCGACACGCAAGTTCTCGTGCATGTCTTCGGAAATTTTTACGATACCCATGTTTACCACTCAATACGAAATGCATACGAAACGTATACTACTTCAAAGAATGGCCGCCGGCCAAGGCTGAATTTCAAAGCCCCCACGCAAGTGCTAGATTGACCCGCCCCGCCCGTCACCCAAGAGGTTTTGCCAATGTTCACCCCGCTACGCCTGCCGCAATGGCTGATCAGTTGCGCCGCCCTCGGCGTGTTCGTCGCCAGCGCCCAGGCCGCCACGCCCTCGCCGGCCCCCGAGGCGTTGAAACCATTACTGGAGACCTTGAATGAACGCCTGAACATCGGCGACCTGGTGGCGCTGACCAAATGGGACAGCGGCAAACCGGTCCAGGACAGTACTCGGGAAGCGCAGGTTATCTTCCAGGTCAGGGCCGAGGCGACGTATCTAAGACTCGATCTGGAAGACGTCAGCCAATTCGTCACCGCGCAAATGGAAGCCAACAAACTGGTGCAATACGGATTGCTGGCCCAATGGCAAGCCGCCGGCAAGGCGCCGGACACACCACGCCCGGACCTCGTGAAGCAAATCCGCCCGCGCCTGAACGAGTTGCAAAACCGTCTGCTGAAGCAATACATCGACTTCCTGCCTTATCGCCAAGACCCGCATTGCGTGGACTGGCTGACCGAGGCCCGGGCCCACCTGACCCAGGATCGCCTGCATGAACTGGCATTGATCCGCGCCACCGGCGAGTTGTGCACGGCCGATCTACCGCGTGCCTGACGTTGAGCCAAACGCCAGAAACTGAAAAGCCCGGCTAAACCGGGCTTTTCCACGTCTCAAGGCACGCTCGCCAATCGGCGAGACCTGGCGCTTACTGAACGTTTTTCAACTTGACCACGTCACCGGAAACCTTGGTGGTGTAACCGGTCAGGACCCACGCCCAGAACCAGTTTTCCTGCACCTGGGTGTTGATCATGGCGTCGCCGCCCTTGGCCTGGATCGCCGCGTCTTGAGCGCGAACAAAACGGCTGTTCTGCTTGATCGGGATCACGCCAAACAGCAGCAGGCCAGTGGCGCTCGCTTCACTGTGGCCCAGGACCGTGTATTGGCTGCTGTCGTAATGCTGGGTCTTCATCGGGGCGCCAGTGCAACCCGCCAGAACCAGACCGAACAGGGAAACGGCAACCACTTTGCTGAGGTAATTCACGTGTAACTCCATTAGAAAACGCCCGGGACCCATCTCTCGGGCGGCGCACACTCTAACGGACGTGGTGGCTAATAGGTATCACTATTAGCGATGTTCAGCCCTCTTTGTGCACCACACCGCGCTCCTCCAGCAAGCGCACAAACATGGTCAGGCTCTGCGACACCGTGCCCCGACGCCACACCAGCCAGGTGCGCAAATAACGGAACGATTCCGACAACGGCCAGATGCTCACCGTGGTGCAGCCGGGCATGCTGTCGAGCATGCTGCGCGGCATCAACGCCAGACCGGCACCGGCACTGACGCAGGCGAGCATGCCGTGATAGGACTCCATTTCGAAAATCTTGCCGGGCACCGAAGCGTCCTTGTTAAACCAGCTTTCGAAGTGATGGCGGTACGAACAATTGGAACGGAACGCGTAAATGTTCTCGCCGTTGACGTCTTGCGCGCGGTGGATCGGCGCGTGATTGAGCGGCGCGATGACCACCATTTCTTCCTCGAACGCCGGCACGCCTTCCAGGGCCGGGTGCAGCACCGGGCCATCGACGAACGCGGCGGCCAAGCGGCCCGAGAGTACGCCATCGATCATCGTGCCGGACGGCCCGGTGGACAGGTCCAGTTCGACCTTGGCGTGCTTCTGGTTGTAAGCGGCCAACAGCTCGGGAATCCGCACCGCCGCCGTGCTCTCCAGCGACCCTAGGGGGAAAGCCCCTTGCGGCTCTTCACCGGCCACGGTGGCCCGGGCCTCCTGGACCAGGTCGAGGATGCGCCGGGCGTAGTCGAGAAAACTCCAACCGGCCGGCGACAGGCGCAAGCGGCTTTTCTCGCGGATAAACAGGTCCACGCCCAGATCCAGCTCCAGTTGCTTGATCCGCGTGGTCAGGTTCGACGGCACCCGGTGGATGTGCTGCGCCGCAGCACTGATGCTGCCGTGCTCGGCAACCGCTTTGAAAATCTCGAGCTGGACCAGATCCAAGTCATTCTCCAAACATGAACGTTTCACTCAGTATTATTCAGTTTCCAGAAAACAACCACCCCCGTAATCTGAGCGCATACCCACCCAGCAGGACGGTGCCATGACCCAGATCTCCAGCCTCACCCATGCGATTTCGCTCAACCCCGCCAATGGCGAGCAGATCGGCCATTACCCTTTTGAATCCGCCGAGGCCCTGGACGCCGCCCTCGCCCGCGCCGCCACTGGCTTCGCGGGCTGGCGCCGGACGCCGGTGGAACAGCGCGCGCAATCGCTGATCGCCCTGGCCAAGGCGCTGCGCGACGACGCGCAAAATCTGGCGCACATGATCACCCAGGAAATGGGTAAGCCCACCCACCAGGCTCGCGGCGAAATCGAGAAGTGCGCGCAGCTCTGCGAGTGGTACGCCGAACACGGCCCCGCGATGCTGAGCGCCGATCCGACGCTGGTTGAAGGCGGCAAGGCGCGGATTGAATACCGCCCACTGGGCCCGATTCTGGCGGTGATGCCGTGGAACTTCCCGATCTGGCAAGTGCTGCGTGGCGCCGTCCCCGCGTTGATCGCCGGTAATACCTACGTGCTCAAACACGCGCCCAATGTGATGGGCAGCGCTTATCTGCTGCGTGACGCCTTCCAGCGCGCCGGGTTCGCCGACGGCGTGTTTGAAGTCATCAACGTCACGCCGGACGGGGTTTCCAGCGCCATCAAAGACCCCCGCATCGCCGCCGTGACCCTCACCGGCAGCGTGCGCGCCGGCATGGCCATCGGTGCCCAGGCTGGCGCTGCGCTGAAGAAGTGCGTGCTGGAGCTGGGCGGTTCCGACCCGTTTATCGTGCTCAACGATGCCGACCTCGACGACGCGGTCAAAGCCGCCGTGATTGGCCGTTATCAGAACACCGGGCAAGTCTGCGCGGCGGCCAAGCGCTTGATCATCGAGCAAGGCGTTGTCGAGGAATTCACCCGCAAATTTGTTGAAGCGACTCGCCAACTGGTGGTCGGCGATCCGCAGTCCAGCGACACCTACATCGGCCCGATGGCGCGTTTTGATTTGCGTGATGAACTCGACCAGCAAGTGCGCGACACCCTGGAAGAAGGCGCAACGTTGTTGCTCGGCGGCCAGAAAACTGAAGGCCCGGGCAACTTCTATGAGCCGACCGTGCTCAGCAACGTCACCGACCAGATGACCTCCTTCAAACAGGAACTGTTTGGCCCGGTGGCCTCGATCATCACCGCCCGCGATGCCGGACATGCCCTGGCGTTGGCCAATGACAGCGACTTCGGGCTAACGGCGACGATCTACACCCGCAATCTGGAACTGGCCAAGCAAATGGCCGACGAACTGGAAACCGGCGGCGTGTTCATCAATGGCTACAGCGCCAGCGACCCCCGCGTCACCTTTGGCGGCGTGAAGAAAAGCGGCTTTGGCCGTGAGTTGTCGCACTTCGGCGTGCGGGAATTCTGCAATGCGCAGACGGTGTGGCTGGATCGCCGCTGATTGCATCGACGAGCCCGGGGGCATTTACCCCCGGGTTGACTCTCAATTTGGCTCCTTTATAGGACCTCCCATCCGAAATTGGCATTATTCAAAAATAAACTAATACCGACTGATGGCCTTCTGGACTAACCCACTTCTATTGCTAGTGTTATCACTAAAGCCAAACTTAAGTTAATCACACTGACCTTGAAATATACTTTCCACACGGATTCTTCCGGGTGTGTATCCCGCCGTTAACACCCACCGACTCATAAACGTTACAAGAAGTGGATCATATACTTTCGGAGAGCACCGATGAGTAAGACCATGGAAGTCTTGGATGGCAGCGGGCGTAAAACTTATATAGCCAAAGAATCGCAGTTGAGTCCGACGCAACGAGCCTTGCTCCTTACCCTGATTCTGTTTTTAATCAATATGGCCGGCTGGGTATTCATGGTCGAAGTGGCCGAACTCAAGGGTGAAATCCTGTTATTTGTGGTCGTACTGGCGGCCTTCACTACAGTGATGTCGGGCACACCACTCATCATGTTTCTGAGCCTGGGTTGGTTTTCCCGCTATAGCGAGTTTCAAAACAGCTTGAAAGGCGGTGCTCTAGTGGCTTATCTGCAACGCTTTTGGTCGCCTAGCCTCATCCGCTCACTTCAGAAAGCGGGCCTGTTGGACCCAAATGATTCGACGAATGACTGGAGAACCAACGCCGATAAAAACCCGGAACTCTGCGAGCAGTTATTTGCCCGGATATACCATGAGCAATATGGCTTAGTGCCGTTTGTCGTGCCTTTTATAGTTCTGTTATCGGTGGCATATGCCGGCGCGGCCCTGGTGGCCTCCAACTATCTGAAGCAGGACTGCAGCCACACACTGCAAATGATTTGCGCCTATGACCTCAGGCGTCCACTGCTGTTGAGTTCACTGGCGGGGGCTTTCATGTTTATCGTCAGCGATGCCGTGCTCAGCATACGGCGCAAGTCGCTGAACATTTCCGATGTTTACTGGTATGCCTTGCGCCTGTTTCTGGCGATTCCTCTAGCCTTGGTTATCGCCAATGCCAGTCCGGGCGAAGGTGCGCATGTTGCCATTGCCTTTGCTTTGGGAACCTTGCCAATTGATCCGCTGATGAAGGTCATACGCAGACTCGGCTTTCCCCAACTGACCGAACAGGACAGGGAAGGCGGAGGCTCAGACAAGTTGCTTGTCCTTGAAGGCGTGACGCTGCCCATAGTGGCGACACTGGAATCAGAAGGCATCAACTCAATCGAGCAGGTGGCGGCGGCGGATCCGGTATTACTTTCAATCCGTACCGGGTTCCCCTTCCGGTTCACCTTACGCCTGGGCTCTCAGGCCATCGTGCGGCGCCATCTGGGAGAGAACGCCGTCAACCTGCTTAAGGTAGGACTTGCCGATGTCGTCCCTATTTACTTGTTGGTAAAAGCGCTCGATCCCTTGGCGACAGCGTCCGCCTCTGGGCCGTTTCCACCGATTGATGCGCCCGATCTGATTATCCAAAACGCCGCCAGCCGTCTGTTTCCCAACGACGATGAAGCACAACGCCAAGCCATCACGAAAATGAAGTTTCGCCAAATTGCGGCTGAAGAATACACGGTGATGCTGGCACGGATTACCCCACCGGATACGGGGTTGTAATGATGCAGTGCCAGATCAATAGAGCCGTTGCGATACCGGTGAGCCGGCAATAACGGAAGGATGTCAAATGACCACAAACCCTGTTTTCAAAGCGTTCATCTGGCTGAAGAGCTTTCTTGCAGAACGCCTGTTGGTATTCAAGCAAAAGCTCAGCGAAGTATGTGTTCGGCACCTTGGGCAACGATTCCTGAGCCCCCCCGTCCCAGCGAAAGTCCAGGCAATGAAACATGCTGAATACGCATGGCTGAGTCTGATCGTGTACGGAAAATCGAAGCCGGCCAGAAAACTTGATTTAAAACTGATTGAACAAGCCGAAACAGTTCTGACCGATTACGGCTGGACCCGGTTGGATTTCTTCAGCAGAAGTCTGAAGATCGCCATGCACAAATATCATCTACGCGTAGAGGTCTGGGAAAAAAAATCCGGCACTGAACTCATTATTGCCGTGTGCTTCGGCGGGACAGTCTTTCGAAACCTGGAAGACTGGAAAGCCAATTTCCGTTGGTTTTTACCCTTTAAAAAAGATGAGTACACCCAGACGATGAAGGAAATAGTTCCTGCGGTAATGAAGGAAATCGATACTCGCTGCGGCACCGGCGAAATAAAATCGCAAACCTCCCGACTGGTCTCGGTTGGGCACTCTCTGGGAGGCGGTCTTGCTCAACAATTTGCCTATTCATATTTAAGTAAAAAGGGGATACCCAAAGTATCAGCGGTTTATGCTTTTGATCCTTCCCCGGTCACTGGCTTTTACAGTGTTTGCCAAGCGACACGACACCAGGCCTGCCAGGGACTGACCATCTACAGGCTCTATGCGCGCGGAGAAATCCTCGCTTATTTGCGAGCGTTAACAAGCTTGTTTGTGACTCAGTCCCCTGGGAATCCGGCAATCACCGGGTTCAGGTACATGCTCAGGGACCACATGAATCCGATTGCCGATCATTCCATGGTCAGGTTCGCACACAGGCTCCGTGCATTGTCGAATCCCAACTCGCCACAACCAACCCAAGACAATCCAAGTGAAGTGAAGTCCCCAACCTGGAAATAGACCGTTGATCTGCAAACCAGGCCCTCGCCCAATAAAAACATATTTACATGCTTTAATTGATATTGTTGGACAATCCCACGAATCAGAGGGTGCCGTCATGAATATCAAAACCTTGGCTTTACTGTTGTTGGCTTTCTGCGCGCAACCGGCCTGGAGCCAGACACCTCCCACCCCCGAGCCCGGCGCTGACAGCGCCGCGCTGAGCACGCGCCTGGCGATGCGTGACCTTTGGGTCGAACACGTGTTCTGGATCAGAAACTACGCGATCGCCAATCAGACAGCGGACAAATCCCAAGCGAAAGTCGCCGCCGACCAAGTGGTGGCCAACGCGACCCAAATCGCCAACAGCATCGCCCCGCTCTACGGCCAGCCTGCCGCCGATCAACTGCTCAAGCTGCTTGCCGGTCACTGGGGCGCGGTGAAACACTACAGCGACGCCACGGTCGCCAAGGACGCCAAAGGCAAGCAGGCAGCGGTGTCGGAATTGACCAGCAACGCCAAGGCCATTGCGGCGTTCCTGGCCGGTGCCAACCCTAATCTGCCCGAAAGCACGCTGGTCGGCATGTTGGCCGCCCATGGTGGTCATCATGTAGCGCAAATCGATGAGCTCGCCGCCCACGATTACGCCGCTGAAGCACGCACCTGGCAGATGATGCGCCCCCATGTGCTGGCCCTGGCGGACGCATTGACGGCGGCTCTGGTCAAGCAGTTCCCGGACAAGTTCTGACCCCGCGAGGCCACACCATGCTTGAAGGACTGGGCCGTACCCAGCAAGACTTGCTCAATGCGTTGTTGCACCATGCGGGCGGCATGAGCATTGACGAGTTGGCTGAGCGTCTGGCAGTCACCCGCACTGCGATCCGCCAACACCTGGCGGCCCTGGAGCGTGACGGATTGGTACTGCGCGGGGAAACCCGTCCGACGGGTCGGCGGCCGGAGCAACTGTACCGGCTCACCGACCACGCCAAGGAGCAGTTTCCCCGCCAGTACCAGATGCTCGCCAGCGTACTGATTGACGAAGTGGCCGACATCATCGGCCCCGAGGCACTGGCGACGCTGATGCGCAGCCTGGGCCGAAAACTGGCGCAGGACCGTGAACATCAGGTGGTCGACGAAGCCCGGATCGTCCAGCACATGAACCAGGCGGGGTACGAAGCCGAAGTGTTCTTTCGCAGCGCCGACGCTCCGGAAATCGTCGCGCACAACTGCGTCTTCCACCGCCTCGCCGAGGCTCATCCGGTGGTCTGCGAACTGGACCTGGCCTTGATCGGGGCGTTGGGCGGCGCGGAGGTCGAGCACACCGAGTGCATGGTTCGGGGCGGCCATGTCTGCCGCTTCAAGCTGCGACCTGCCGAACCTGAGGCGGTCGTCGATTCGCTATCAAACTAACGGGGTGGCCGGCCCAGGTCGAACAAACCACTGGCCGGTAATCCGTGCGCCCCAATGCGCTCCTTCCTGCTCCTGCTGCAACGTGAAACCCACGTCTTCATAGAGTTTGCGTGCCGCCTCCAGGCCTTTAAAGGTCCAGAGCTTCGTCTCAGTAAAACCGCATTCATCGCAGAACTTAATCGCCTCAGCCAGCAAGCGTTTGCCAGCCCCTTTACCCCGGGCGCTGTCATCCAGAATGAAACAACGCAGCACCGCCGCCCCATCCTCGCCTTCGCCGTCAATCGCAATCGACCCGACAATGCGCTCGCCCTCCAGCGCGACCCACACCTCGTTGCGCGGGTTGTGCAAGCGGCCCATCAACTCGGCCATGTCGCTGGCCACCAGGCTTTCGAACGGCTGACCGAAATTTGCGTGTTTGGCGTAATAGCAGGCGTGCATTTCGACGATGCGACCGATGATCCCAGGACGATAACCCCGGGCAATTTCCAATGGCGGTTTGGGCGATCCTGCACCGAGGCGCTGGGTGCGCAAGGCAACGGCGTAGTGACCGAGGCCGTCACTCACCGTGCGCTGTTGCGCCTCGGTCAAGTGCGCCATGGCCGCGCCGACCCGCTGAGTGGCAAAGGCATCCACTGCACGCAGGGTTTGCCGGCCTTGCTCCGTGAGTTGGAGTTTTTTCGAGCGCGCATCGTCCTCGTTGGGCACTTCTTCGATCTCGCCCGCCTCGATGAGCTTGCGCACCATGCGGCTGACGCTGGATTTTTCCAGGCCGAGCAGCGCGACCAGTTCCACCGCCGTCAGCGAATCGCGATTCCCAAGCTCGACAATGGTGTGCACAGAAGAAGGCGGATAGTCCGTCGCCGCCAGTGTGGTTTGCATAAACCCCAACTCCCGCACCATCAAGCGCGACGCCGAGCGGACATTCTTGATCAGGTCTGAATCGATCACGGCGCACACCTCATGGGAAACGATCATTTAGTTGTATCGCACAACAAAATGCCCGTCAATTAAGGCTTACCGTGCAATGGCCGTCCTGACCCGGCTTGCCACCGTAATGGCGAGTGCCGCGACGATCAGAACAGCGGCCACCGCAAACGTAATTCGCATACCGGTGGCGACGGCTTCGGGGGTCGTCGTCACGTCCGGCGCCGCCGAAGCCAGGGCAAACACGGCGCCCATTGCCGAGGCGCCGGTGATCAAGCCGAGATTGCGCGACAAACTCAGCAAGCCGGACATTACGCCGCGCTGGTCCGACGGCACGTCCAGCATCACCACCGTGTTATTGGCAGCCTGGAACAACTGATAACCGGGGGTCAGGATGGCGATAGCAGCCACATACCCCGCCAGGCCGAAAAACGCCGGGA
>Ga0302175_10000074_pt1 | contig 42377 bp, 37 predicted proteins | sample I_Fen_N3_3_FD_198791 | JGI IMG/M metagenome (GOLD analysis project Ga0302175, IMG submission 198791) | Peat permafrost microbial communities from Stordalen Mire near Abisko, Sweden - I_Fen_N3_3 | ecosystem: Environmental > Terrestrial > Soil > Wetlands > Permafrost | place: Sweden: Abisko... | reverse complement strand
CCGTTGCCGGACAAGCACCACGGCCTGACCGACACCGAGCAGCGTTATCGCCAGCGCTACGTTGACCTGATCGTCAACGAAGAAGTGCGCCAGACGTTCCGCGTGCGTTCGCAAGTCATTGCCCACATCCGCAGCTTCCTGATGCAGCGTGACTTCCTGGAAGTCGAAACGCCGATGCTGCAAACCATTCCTGGTGGCGCGGCGGCCAAGCCGTTCGAGACCCACCACAATGCGCTGGACATGGAAATGTTCCTGCGGATCGCCCCGGAGCTGTACCTCAAGCGCCTGGTGGTTGGCGGTTTCGAGAAAGTGTTCGAGATCAACCGCAACTTCCGTAACGAAGGTGTATCGACTCGTCACAACCCTGAATTCACCATGTTGGAGTTCTACCAGGCTTACGCCGACTACGAAGACAACATGGACCTGACCGAAGAGCTGTTCCGCGAACTGGCGCAGCTGGTCCTGGGCAGCACTGACGTGCCGTACGGCGACAAGGTGTTCCACTTCGGCGAGCCGTTCGTACGCCTGTCGGTGTTCGACTCGATCCTCAAGTACAACCCGGACCTGTCCGCTGACGACCTGAACGACATCGACAAGGCCCGGGCCATCGCCAAGAAAGCCGGGGCCAAGGTCCTGGGCTTCGAAGGCTTGGGCAAGCTGCAGGTGATGATTTTCGAAGAGTTGGTGGAGCACAAGCTGGAACAGCCGCACTTCATCACCCAGTACCCGTTCGAAGTGTCGCCGCTGGCCCGTCGCAACGACGAGAACCCGAACGTCACTGACCGTTTTGAGCTGTTTATCGGTGGCCGCGAAATCGCCAACGCCTACTCCGAGCTCAATGACGCGGAAGACCAGGCCGAGCGTTTCATGGCCCAGGTGGCCGACAAGGACGCTGGTGACGACGAGGCGATGCACTACGACGCCGACTTCGTTCGCGCCCTGGAATACGGCATGCCGCCGACCGCCGGTGAAGGTATTGGTATCGACCGCCTGGTGATGCTGCTGACCAACTCGCCGTCGATCCGTGATGTGATCCTGTTCCCGCACATGCGGCCACAAGCTTAAGTGCTTTGAATAATCAGCCGCCTTTATCAGGCGGCTTTTTATTGTCTGTGTGGAACTGACGTACCGCTTTTAATTCTGTGTGATTTTTAAGAGGAAGACTTGTCGTGAACCGTGCAATTGCTCAAGAAGGCGCAGCGGGTATCGCCACTGCGGTAGCTGAAAGTGTTCAGTACCAGGGTCGCAAGGCCAGCCGACAGGGCAGTGAGCAACGTCGACAGGACATTCTCGACGCCGCCATGCGCATTGTCGTGCGGGAGGGCGTGCGCGCCGTGCGTCATCGCGCGGTGGCCGCTGAAGCCGGTGTGCCGCTGTCGGCCACCACCTACTACTTCAAGGATATCGATGACCTGCTCACCGATACCTTTGCCCAATACGTCGAGCGCAGCGCCGCGTTCATGGCCAAGTTCTGGACCAACAATGAAGGCCTGCTGCGCGAGATGGTGGCCTACGGGGACGGCAGCCGCGAGTCGCGCTCGCAGCTGGCCGATGACATTGCCCGGCTGACGGCCGACTATGTCCAGCGCCAGTTGCAAAACCGCCGCGAGCACCTGATGGCCGAGCAGGCGTTTCGTCAGGAAGCCTTGCTCAACCCGCGCCTGGCGCTGTTGGTGCGCTCGCACCAGCAGATTCTCCTGCAGGGCACTTGCCAGTTTTTTCAGGTATTGGGTTCCCGAGAGCCACAACAAGATGCCAAAGTGTTGACGGCGATTATCGGGCGGATGGAATATCAGGGCCTGCTCAACGGCGCAGAGCCTCTGGCTGACGAAGACATGCTCGGTATCCTCACCCGCTACATGCACCTGGTGCTGGCCTCGGTCTGAGGCTTCACCGCCGTCGGCCCACTGTTGTGTCCATTAGGAGTGTTGAATGAAAGCCTGGCGCGCCCTGATCGCCTTGTCGTTTCTCCTGCTCAGCGGCTGCCTGGTGACTTTCAAGGACCCGCTGCCGGCCGATCAGGCCGCGCCTGCGGCGTTGCTGGGCAAATGGACCAGCAAGAATGCCTGGGGAGAACCCCTGAGCCTGGAACTCAAGCGCATTGCCGCCAATCGCTACCAGGCGGTGACTGCTCACCAGGGGCAATCCCGGCAGCGCGAGACCTATGACTTCACGGTGTCGCGCCATGGCAGCCGCTGGTACCTGTCGGCGGCGGTGCCCCAGCGCCTGGGCGGACGCTTCACCATCGCCGGTTTCGAACTCAACGATCAGCATGAACTGGTGCTGTACAACCTCGATCTTGAACAGATCAACCAGGCCCTGGGTCAAAAAGCCCTGAGCGGCGAAACCTTTACTACCACCGAAGGGGATGGCGTGCTGATCAGCAGCCCGTTACCTGAGGTTTTCGCGTACCTGGACGACCCGGCCAACTCTGACGTGTTTGTCGAGGCGGCGCGCTTCACCCGCGCCGGCAAGTAACCAGGACGCGGCACAAACGTTATCAAGAGGAACTTCGGGTGGACGATTACCAGCAGACGATACGCACCTTGTCCGATCGCATTGTGCTGGCACAAACGCCCATCCGGGTACTGGATGCGGTGAAGTGGGACGACAACATCCGCAAGGGCTTCCTCAAGGCCCAGGGCAAGGAAATGCCCGCGGTCGACCGCGACTACTACCAGAACCGCCCCCTGTCCTTCGACTCCAGCGCGGTCAAGCTGGAGTTCCAGAACATCGAGCGCGACATCACCCGCCAACTCGGGCAGTTCAACCCGGTCGGGCAGATCATGCGCCGCATGTGCAAGGAATACCGCATGGTGGTGCGCATGCTCGAGGCCCGTGGCACCGAGGATTTCGGCCTGATCTCCCAGGAGCTGTACGGCGCCGCGTCCGATGCGTTCCACGCCGGCGACCCGACCCTGGCCGACCTCGGGCTGATGCTTTCCGACTACCTGAACAACATCGACGGCCGTGGTGACCTCAAGGACGAGCCCAAGACCCTGACCGCCAAGGACGCCGTAAGCCTGCTGCAAAGCCGGCTGAACAAGGTGTTCGGCGAGGCCGAGGAAACCATCCGCGTATTTGAGTCGGACGGTATCGTCGCCGATGCTGCGGCTGGCGCCGACTACATCAAGATCCGCGCCGACGCCATGTTCAACGACCGTGACGTACGCGCCCTGGAAGTCCACGAAGGCCTGGTGCACGTGGGCACCACCCTCAACGGGCAGAACCAGCCGATCTGCACCTTCCTGTCCAAGGGGCCGCCTTCGTCCACCGTGACCCAGGAGGGCCTGGCGATCCTGATGGAGATCATCACCTTCGCCTCCTACCCCAGCCGCCTGCGCAAACTGACCAACCGCACCCGGGCGATCCACATGGTGGAGGAGGGCGCCGACTTTTTGCAGGTGTTCGACTTCTTCCGCGAGCAGGGCTTTGAAATGGCCGAAAGCTACGGCAACGCCAGCCGGGTGTTCCGTGGTTCAGTGCCTAACGGGCTGCCATTTACCAAAGACTTGTCCTACCTCAAGGGCTTTATCATGGTTTACAACTACATTCAGTTGGCCGTGCGTAAAGGCAAGCTGGAGCAAGTGCCGCTGTTGTTCTGCGGCAAGACCACCCTGGAAGACATGCGTACCCTGCGCCAGTTGGTGGACGAAGGCTTGGTGGTGCCGCCCAAGTACCTGCCGGACCAGTTCCGCGACATGAACGCGCTGTCGGCCTGGATGTGCTTCTCCAACTTCCTCAATCACCTGAGCCTGGACCGGATCGAGGCCGACTACTCCAATATCCTTTGATGCTTTGCGGGGGCCGCACATGGACGTTTCACCACACACCTGTAGCCGCTGCCGCAGGCTGCGCTCGCCAGCTCTGCCGACGCCCTGTGTGACGTCAGCCCAGCCCCTGAATGCGGTCAAAGGGGCTGCACGATGATCCGCATCGTGGCTGCCCTGATGCTGCTGTTCTCCCTCAACGGTTGCAGCTCACTTCTGTTTTACCCCGAGCAGGGCCTACCCTTTACCCCTGAGCGCGCCAAGCTTGAGTACCGCGACGTCACCCTGACCACCGCCGATGGCCTCAAGCTGCATGCCTGGTGGCTGCCGGCCAAGGCTGGGGTGCCGCTCAAGGGCACGGTGCTGCACCTGCACGGCAATGGCGGCAACCTGGCCTGGCACCTGGGTGGCAGTTGGTGGTTGCCGGAGCAGGGTTACCAGGTTTTGCTGGTGGACTATCGCGGTTATGGCCTGTCGCAAGGCGAGCCGAGCCTGCCGGCGGTTTATCAGGACGTCGATGCCGCCTTCAAATGGCTGGACCAAGCCCCGCAAGTCCAGGGCACGCCGCTGATCGTGCTCGGCCAGAGCCTGGGCGGTGCGCTGGCCATTCATTACCTGGTGGAGCACCCCGAGCGCCAGCGCCAGCTCAAGGCCATCGTGCTCGATGGCGTGCCGGCCAGTTACCGCGATGTTGGGCAGTACGCCCTGAGCACCTCGTGGCTGACCTGGCCGTTGCAGGTGCCGCTGTCGTGGCTGGTGCCGGACGCCGACAGTGCCGTCAATGCCATCCCGCGCCTGACCGGGGTGCCGAAACTGCTGTACCACAGCATTGACGACCCGATCGTGCCCCTTCCCAATGGCATCCGTCTGTATCAAGCTGCGCCCGCGCCGCGGGTACTGCAACTGACCCGAGGCGGCCATGTGCAGACCTTTGCCGATCCGACCTGGCGCCAGGTGATGCTGCGCTACCTTGAAGATCCGCAGCACTTCAACGGGCTGCGCCGCCTTGGCGAGATCCCGAACTACCCGACACCCCCGAATTCAGAAGTTGAACCTCCAGAGAGTCCGCAATGAGCGAAGAACGTAACGCCATCCCCCTGATCATCACCGGTATCTGCACCATCCTCGGCACCGTGGGTTGCCTCTGGTACTACGGCTACCTGCACTTCGCCAAGCCTGAGGATGCGCTGCTGCTCAGCGATTTCACCATGCTCAAGACCGTGCCGGGCGAGGACTACAAGGTCTCCCTGGAGCCGGCGGCACAAGTGGCCCAGTGCATCGACGGCGTGCTGGTGCTGTTCGATACCGAGCAGAAAGGCCTGAGCGGCGTGCTGATCAACAGCAAGAAAAAAGCCGTGCGCTGCATGGGCCAGGAAACCCCGCAGCTGCAACAGTAAGCACACAGGCGAGATCGCAGTCGATAAAAAGCCCCGCCTATTTGCATAGGCGGGGCTTTTTACTGACGGTTACCAAGCTGGGGATAAACCCGGCTTAGTTGCTGCTCATCGACGAGCGTGGCGCAACCGGCTGGTTGTCGTTGGAGATGGTGACTTCCACACGACGATTCATGGCGCGGCCGGAGACGCTGGTGTTATCCGCGACCGGGTATTCCTTGCCATAACCCTGGACCACGATGCGCGATGGATCGACACCCATTTTGATCAGTGCAACCTGCACAGACGTGGCGCGACGCTCGGACAGCGACTGGTTATAAGCCGCGGAACCGGTGCTGTCGGTGTAGCCTTCGACAATCACTTTGCGATCAGGGTTTTCCTGAAGGAACTGCGCCAGCTTGTTGATGTTCACCAGGCCGCTGGATTTCAGGTCGGCCTTGTTGGTGGCAAACAGCACGTCACCGAAGGTCACCAGGGTGCCGCGTTCGGTCTGCTTGGCGTTGAGGCTGTTCTGCAACTGCTTGATCTGCGCGTCACGAGCATCCAGGCGAGCCTGGGCACGTTGTGCGGCGGCATCTTTCAGATTGGCTTCAGCGGTACGCAGGGCGATGGTCTGCTTGGCCACTTCAACCCGCTGGTTGGTCAGGTAGGCCAGTTGGTCGACCTTGGCCTGGTCTTCCTTGTTCAAGTAGGCCTTGTCGGCTTTGTCCAGCCAGTCGCTGGCGTCCTTGGTTTCCAGGGCCGCTACTTTGCTGGCCTGAGGGTTGGCTTGCAGCGCCGAGTAGTTGGTCCGGGCTTGTTCCAGGTTCACGTTTGGCTGTGAAGAACAGGCCGCCAGGCCAACGCTCAGGGCCAGAAGGGCTGGGATCATCAATTGTTTACGCATAATGGTTCGTCCTTTCTATCGGTTGAAACTTCAGGTAACGAGGTTCGGTAGGCGCGGGCACGGTGCTTATTGCACGGTGCGCTGGCTTTCCTGACGCAGTTCCTGAACACCTTTCTGAGAGTCCTTCACAGCCTGTTCGGCTTTGGCGGCCTGGGCCTTGCGTTCGGCGACGCGGGCGTCCCACTCGGCCTGTTCGGCCAGACGCTTGGCTTCGTCATACTTTTTGTCGTGCATGGCGATCTCGGCTTGCTTGAGCTTGTCCTGGGCCGACTTCATTTCCACAGCAGCAAACTCGGTACCGCCGGCGCTGACGGCACTGTTGACCGCCGATTGGGTCACCGCGTACTGCTCGCTTGGTGGGTTGCCGGCACAACCGGCCAGAACCAGGCTGCTGCCCAGGGCCAGGGCGGCCAGTTTGAGCCCGCGCAAAGGGTTAGACGAGGATGTGGCAGTGCTGATCTTCATGGTCTTCAACTCCATTGGGTAACTCCTGGAAAACATCTAAATCCATCCCGGTTCTAGCGTCGCGGCCCTGAGTGGCAGTGACGCTCTTCACAAAATTTGAAACGGCTGTTCCAGTGATGGCTACTGGCTGTGACCCGAGGCTTTTTTGAATAGTTCAGCGAAGATGGCGAATTGCCTAAAAATTTTTCTGACCGAACGGACAGCGCTCTAAGCCGGGAACTTTTGCTGCGCACAGGGGTATTCCCGACCCATGGATGGGTCGGGAATAACACCTTGCAAGGTCAGGAAAGAGACGGTTGGATCAGTGCTTTTGTTCGTCGGACTGCGCCGACAGATCCTGCAGATGACGCCGGGACAAGGCCAGGAAGCGTGGCGTAGGGCCAACATCCTCGTACAGCGGATCACCTTCCTCATCGGTGGCGACCACGTGCTGGCCCTGGACATAGGGGAAGCTGGCTTCCAGTTCTTCGAGGGCGGCGCCGATCAGTTCACCCAGCAGTTCCTCGGTCTGGCGTTTGGGGTACATCTCGGCAATGGCGGCCAGGCGTGCGGCGGCTTCGACATCCAGATGGATCACGTAGCCGGTCTTGGTCAGGCGACCCTTGGCGTTTTCTTCCCAGTGTTGCGCGAGCTCACGGATTTTCATGGCGACCTCAATCGACACCTGCTCGTGGCAGGGGGTGGCTGAATGACCGGCCTGGGCCGGCGCTGCGCCGTTGTGCGGCGTACTCTTGAGACTAGCCGCAACGCGCAAGGTTTAAAGTCAGAGGGTCGCGCGCTTGCTAAGCACCTGGTGCTGACGGCACTCTTGAGGCTTGCGAGCCGCCCCGAATCAGCCGGAGAACAGGTACATGAGCGATATTGATGCGCGCCTGCGCGAAGATGTTCACCTCTTGGGTGAGCTGTTGGGCAACACCATCCGTGAGCAGTATGGGGAGGGGTTTCTCGACAAGATCGAGCAGATTCGCAAGGGCGCCAAGGCCGACCGCCGGGGTTCGGCCAGCGCCGAACTGAGTGCCAGCCTGGACCAGTTGAGCGAAGACGAACTGCTGCCGGTGGCCCGGGCCTTCAACCAGTTTCTCAACCTGGCGAACATCGCTGAGCAATACCAACTGATCCACCGTCGCGATGAGTCGCAACCGGCGCCGTTCGAGGCGCGAGTTCTGCCCGAGCTGCTGGCGCGTCTGCGTGCCGAGGGTCACGGCGCCGAATCCCTGGCCAAGCAGTTGGGCCGCCTGGAAATCGAACTGGTGCTGACCGCGCATCCCACCGAAGTGGCCCGTCGCACCCTGATTCAAAAGTACGATGCGATTGCCGCGCAGCTGGCCGCCCAGGACCATCGCGACCTGACCAGCGCCGAGCGCGCGCAGATCCACGAACGCCTGCAACGGCTGATCGCCGAAGCCTGGCACACCGAAGAAATCCGCCGCACCCGGCCGACTCCGGTGGACGAGGCCAAGTGGGGCTTTGCGGTCATCGAGCATTCCCTGTGGCAGGCCATCCCGAGTTATCTACGCAAGGCCGACAAAGCCCTGCACGCCGCGACCGGCCTGCACCTGCCGCTGGAGTCGGCGCCGATCCGCTTTGCCTCGTGGATGGGCGGCGATCGCGACGGCAATCCCAACGTCACGGCCGCGGTGACCCGCGAGGTGCTGCTGCTGGCACGCTGGATGGCGGCGGACCTGTACTTACGTGATATCGATCACCTGGCGGCCGAGCTGTCCATGCAACAGGCCAGTGCCGCCTTGCTGGCTTTGGCCGGGGACAGCTCCGAGCCTTATCGCGCAGTGCTCAAGCAGTTGCGCGAGCGCCTGAGGGCAACTCGAAACTGGGCGCAGTCGGCGCTCAAGGGGGCGGTGCCGGCCCCCCCTGAGGTGCTGCAGAACAATCGCGACCTGTTGGATCCGCTGCTGCTTTGCTACCACTCGCTGCACGAATGCGGCATGGGCGTGATCGCCGATGGGCCGCTGCTCGATTGCCTGCGCCGGGCGGTGACCTTTGGCCTGTTCCTGGTCCGCCTGGACGTGCGCCAGGATTCCAGCCGCCACAGCGGCGCCATGAGCGAAATCACCGACTACCTGGGGTTGGGGCGTTACGAGGACTGGAGCGAAGAACAGCGCATCGAGTTCCTGATGCGCGAGCTGAACAACCGTCGCCCCCTGCTGCCGGGCCATTTCAAACCCTCGGCTGACACCGCCGAAGTGCTGGCTACCTGTCGCGAAGTGGCCGCTGCGCCGGCTGCATCCTTGGGGTCCTATGTGATTTCCATGGCTGGCGCCGCCTCTGACGTGCTCGCGGTGCAACTGCTGCTCAAGGAGTCCGGCGTTTTGCGGCCGATGCGCGTGGCGCCACTGTTCGAGACCCTGGCCGACCTCGATAACGCCGGTCCAGTGATCGAGAAGCTGCTGCTGTTGCCGGGCTATCGCTCGCGCTTACACGGCCCGCAGGAAGTGATGATCGGCTACTCCGATTCGGCCAAGGATGCCGGCACCACCGCTGCCGCCTGGGCGCAGTACCGGGCCCAGGAGCAATTGGTCGAGATCTGCCGCGAGCAGCAGGTCGAACTGCTGTTGTTCCATGGCCGTGGCGGTACCGTCGGCCGTGGTGGTGGCCCGGCTCATGCGGCGATTCTGTCCCAGCCGCCGGGGTCGGTGGCGGGGCGTTTCCGCACCACCGAGCAAGGGGAAATGATTCGTTTCAAATTCGGGCTGCCGGACATCGCGGAACAGAACCTCAACCTCTACCTGGCGGCGGTACTGGAGGCGACGCTGCTGCCGCCACCGCCGCCGCAACCAGCCTGGCGCCATCTGATGGACGAGCTGGCCAGTGATGGGGTCAAGGCCTACCGCGCGGTGGTGCGCGAGAATCCGCAGTTTGTCGAGTACTTCCGCCAATCCACGCCGGAGCAGGAGCTGGGCCGCTTGCCCCTGGGCAGTCGCCCGGCCAAGCGTCGCGCCGGCGGGATCGAAAGCTTGCGCGCCATCCCGTGGATTTTCGGCTGGACCCAGACCCGCCTCATGCTGCCGGCCTGGCTCGGCTGGGAAGCGGCCCTGAGCAAGGCTCTGGAGCGCGGGGAGGGCGAGTTGCTGGGGCAGATGCGCGAGCAGTGGCCGTTTTTCCGCACCCGTATCGATATGCTGGAGATGGTCCTGGCCAAGGCCGACGCCGACATTGCCCGCTCTTATGACGAGCGCCTGGTCGAGGCGGATCTGCTGCCTTTGGGCGCCCATTTACGCGACCTATTGTCGCAGGCGTGCACGGTGGTCCTGGGCCTGACCGGCCAGTCGCAGCTGCTGGCGCATAGCCCGGACACCCTGGAGTTCATCCGCTTGCGCAACACCTACCTGGACCCTCTGCATCTATTGCAGGCCGAACTGCTGGCACGCTCGCGGCAACCGGATGTGGTCCAGGGTAGCCCGGTAGAACAGGCGCTGCTGGTGTCTGTGGCGGGGATCGCCGCCGGTTTGCGCAATACCGGTTGAGGTATTTGCCGGTATTTCAGGGGGTTGGCGCGGTCGTCCGCTAACCGGGCGTCGGCCCCTGATCGGCGTCGCCAGGCGACAGTTTGTTATGGGGTTGCGACTTGTCGCACCCCGGCGCCAGGGCACAAAGGGAGCGGGTTCCTCCGACTTTCGGCTGCTTGTGTGCTCTGTGTCGGCTGTGTATCTTGATCAGCCTTTGGCCGTTTGGGCGGCCGCGATCCTATTTCCGAGATTGGCCCCACGAGGCGAATCCGAGCGTTTCTAAATAAAAAATTGAGGAGCACATCGATGCGCGTAATTCTGCTGGGAGCTCCCGGGGCCGGTAAAGGTACTCAGGCTAAGTTCATCACCGAAAAATTCGGCATTCCGCAAATCTCCACCGGCGACATGCTGCGTGCGGCGGTCAAGGCCGGCACCGAACTGGGCCTGATCGCCAAGAGCGTCATGGACAGCGGTGGCCTGGTATCCGACGACCTGATCATCAACCTGGTCAAGGAACGCATCAGCCAGGCTGACTGCGCCAACGGTTTCCTGTTCGACGGTTTCCCGCGCACCATTCCCCAGGCTGAAGCACTGGTCAAGGCCGGCGTCGAGCTGGACAACGTGGTCGAAATCGCCGTCGATGACGAAGAAATCGTCCAGCGTATCGCCGGTCGTCGTGTACACGAGGCCTCTGGCCGCGTTTACCACACCGTCTACAACCCGCCGAAAATCGCTGGCAAGGACGACATCACCGGTGAAGAGCTGGTGCAGCGCAAAGACGACACTGAAGAAACCGTGCGTCATCGCCTGTCGGTCTACCACTCCCAGACCAAACCACTGGTCGAGTTCTACCAGAACCTGGCCGCCAGCCAGGGCAAGCCAAAGTACAGCCACATCGCTGGCGTTGGCTCGGTAGAAGCGATCACCGGCAAGGTGCTTGAAGCGCTGAGCTGATAAGTCGATTTTGCTGCATCTTCAACGGCCCGCTTGCGGGCCGTTGCTGTTTATAATGCGTGACTTTTTTACTCCCACTTTGCAACGGAAACATCGATGAGCACCTTGCTGGCCCTGGACACCGCGACTGAAGCTTGCTCCGTTGCCTTGCTGCATGACGGCAAGGTCACGAGCCATTACGAGGTGATCCCGCGGCTGCATGCGCAGAAGCTGTTGCCGATGATCCAGCAATTGCTGGCCGATGCCGGGATCACCTTGCAGGCGGTCGATGCGATTGCCTTCGGCCGTGGGCCGGGCGCGTTCACCGGGGTGCGGATTGCGATCGGCGTGGTCCAGGGCCTGGCATTTGCCCTGGAGCGCCCCGTATTGCCGGTGTCGAACCTGGCGGTCCTGGCCCAGCGTGCCCTGCGTGAACACGGCGCCACCCAAGTGGCCGCGGCGATCGATGCGCGGATGGATGAGGTCTACTGGGGCTGCTACCAGGAAATCGCCGGCGAGATGCGTCTGGTCGGCGCCGAAGCGGTGTTGCCACCGCAAGTGGCGGCGCTGCCTGCCGATGCCAGCGGCGACTGGTTCGGCGCGGGCACCGGCTGGGGTTATGCCGAGCGCATTGGAGTCAAAATGGCGGGGCAGGATGCGTCCATGCTGCCCCATGCCGAAGACCTGCTCAGCCTGGCTCGGTTTGCCTGGGCCCGGGGTGAGGCGATTGCCGCGGATGACGCACAACCGGTCTATCTGCGCGATAAAGTGGCCACGCCCAAGGCCCGTTGAGGGCTGCTGCCAGAGTCAGCGGCGTGCTGCGCACGCCGGATTTCCTGCGGTCTACGCGGCGGGATCTGGTCAATCGTCTGGTTTTCATGCCAAATTTCCCCGGTTTTTAAACCTTTTGTGCTTTCTGTGTTCTAGTTATCACTTGGGCATTTGCTAAGTCGGTGTGGTGCCGCTAAATTGCCATCATTGATACCGAGCATGTATTTATGCGCATAGACGGCGTTTCCTCTCACTCGTATCCCATCAAGCGCAAGCCTCGCAAAGGTAATGTGCTGGTCGACGAGTCCCTGGAAGATGCCGATGCCGTTGACGTCCAAGCCGATACCAGCCCCGCCCAGCAGCGTTCCCAGGCATCCGCCGGGCGCACCAGCAATCTCCCCGCCCGCCAGCAAGACATGATTTTCCAGCGCGCCATGAGCAAAAGCGTGGCCAATGCCCTGGCCAGTTACCTGACCACCGCCGGTTTTGTTGATTGGGACATGGAAGTGCTGGGTCTCGATCTGCATATCTGATGCTGCCGTACTACTTGGGTTGTCCTTCCTGGAGCGAAAACGCCTGGCGTGAGTACCTGTACCCGGAAAACGCGCGCCCAGCGGATTTCCTCGGCCTGTACAGCCAGGTGTTCAACGCGGTGGAAGGCAACACCACCTTCTATGCCAGGCCCTCGGCCAGCACGGTGGAACGCTGGGCGCTGATCATGCCCGAGACGTTTCGCTTCACCGCCAAGTTTCCCGGCGACATCAGCCACGGCGGCGACTTGCGCGAGCAACTGACCGCCGCCGAAACCTTCGTGCAACTGCTCAGCCCAATGGGGGCTAGGGTTTCGCCTCTGTGGTTGCAACTGCCGGCGAGTTTTGCCCCGCAGCGTCTGGCTGAGCTGGCGGGTTTTATCGATGGCTTCGAGCGGCCATTGGCGGTGGAGGTCCGGCACCCCGAGTTCTTCGCCAAGGGCGACGCCGAGCGCAGGCTCAACCGCTTGTTGCTGGAGCGTGGCGTGGAGCGCATCTGCCTTGATCCAAGGGCCTTGTTCAGTTGCACCTCGACTGCGCCATCGGTGCTCCACGCCCAGTCGAAAAAACCCAAGGTGCCGCCACGACCCGCCGCCTTCACCCAGTTTCCCCAGGTGCGCTTTATCGGCCATCCGGAGCTTGAGGCCAATAATTCGTTCCTGGTGCCCTGGGTCGAGAAGATCGCCGGCTGGATCGAAGAAGGGCGCACGCCCTATATCTTCCTGCACACCGCCGACAACCGTTTGGCAGCCGAGCTGGCGCGGCGTTTTCATCAGCAACTGATGGTACGTTTGCCTGGCTTGCCCGCCTTGCCTGAGTTATACAGAGAACCCGCCGCGGAGCAGCTCGGCTTGCTCTGAGAGGTGGGTTCCCGACCCTCTTCAGGAGCGAGCTCATGGATGCTCAAACCCGTCGTGCCCACGCCTTCAAAGCCCTGCACGAGCGCGATGGTGCTTTTGTGATCCCCAACCCCTGGGATGCCGGTTCAGCCAGGATGCTCGCGAGCCTAGGGTTTGAGGCGTTGGCCACCACCAGTGCCGGCTTTGCCTTTTCCCTGGGGCGCCCGGACGCCGAAGGCGCGTTGTCCCTGGACGACACCCTAGGCAATGTGCGGGCGATTGTCGGCGCCAGCGACCTGCCGCTGGCGGTGGATCTGGAGAACGGCTTCGCCGACAGCCCGGCTGGTTGCGCCCAGGCGCTGTTGCAAGCGGCCGCCAGTGGCGCGGTCGGCGCTTCGATTGAAGACGCCACGGGCCGCGCCGCAGACCCTATCTACGATTTCGAATTGGCAGTGGAGCGCATCCAGGCCTCGGTCACGGCAGTGCGCGGCCTGGGCTTGCCCTTCACCCTGACGGCGCGGGCCGAGAACTTGCTGCATGGCCGCGATGACTTGGCGGACACCATTCGCCGCTTGCAGGCGTTCGCCGAAGCCGGCGCCGATGTGCTTTACGCCCCTGGGCTGCGGACCCCCGAGGAGGTCCTGGCGGTGGTGCGCGCGGTGGCGCCGAAGCCGGTGAACGTGCTGATGTCCGGTGGCCTCAATCTGACCGTGGCGGAGCTTGGGGCCCTGGGGGTCAAGCGGATCAGTCTCGGCTCGACGCTGGCCCGGGCCGCCTACGGGGCGTTTTATGCGGCAGCGCAGGAGATTCAGGGCCAGGGCCGCTTCGACCTTGCCAATCAGGCGATGCCGTTCGGCCAGATCAACCAATTGTTCAAGAACTGATCAGCCAGGAGTTGTCGTGCGGTCCCTGAAAGTGCTTTTACCGTTGCTGATCATCATGGGCCTGTTTGGCCTCAGCGCCTGGCGCGGCTGGCTGCCGCCGGCCTGGAACCCCTGGGAGCCGCTGGACGTGCGCGCCGAACCGAACCTGCTGACCCGCTACAAGCTGAGCCGCCTGCGGGACAATCCGCAATTGTGCGATCAGGTGTTGAGCCAGTCCGGCCTGCGGGTGACCCGCCAGCAGGACAGCCGCCCGGATGTGGCGTGCCCTCTGAGCAATACGTTGCGGGTACAGGGTGGCGAGGTGGCGGTGAGCAGCAGTTTTCTCGCCAGTTGCCCATTGGCCGTGGCCTTTGCCCTGTTCGAGCGGCACGGCCTTCAGCCGGCCGCTCAAGCGGTGTATGGACAGGCAGTGGTGCGGGTCGATCATTTGGGCAGCTTTGCCTGCCGCAACATGTACGGGCGTGAACAGGGCGCCCGTAGCCAGCATGCCAGTGCCAATGCCCTGGACATCGCCGGCTTTCGCCTGGCCGACGGGCGCAGCATCAGCGTGCTCAAGGACTGGCCCAAGCAAGGGGCGGACGCGCGTTTTCTGCGCCTGGCCCGGGATGCGGCCTGCGACAGTTTCAATGTGGTGTTGAGCCCGGACTACAACGCTGCCCATCGCAACCACTTCCATTTGGATGTGGGGCCGTGGTGGATCTGTCGCTGAAGCGGCTGTGGGTCAGGCGGCGATGCGTAGGTTCTGCAGGACCAGCGGACGCGCCCAGCCGATATCGAAATCGAACTGGCGGCTCTGCTCGATGATTTCCTGGGGTGCGAAGGGCTCGGCCGGCTTGTCCAGTAGGTCCATTTCAAACTCGGCGATGGGCAGGTGCAGCGGCCGGGGTTCGGGCGCCGGGCCAGGCTCAGGCAGCGGCTGGCCGGCATTGAGCACGATCGGGCGGACCCAACCGCTCTCGAAATCCTGCTGACGTTGTTGGGCCGTGATTTCTTCGGGCGGGAAGGGCGGGAACGGCTTGTCCAGCAGGTCGGTCTCGAACTCGGCGATGGGCAGGAATAATGGCTCTGGCGGACGGACTTCGGTGTCTTTTACGTCGCACTGGCGCTGGCTGACGATCTGCATCAGCAGATCACTGCCCGCACTGGGTTCGATTGTCGGGTCAAGTTGCGCCACTGGCTGATCGCCAATAGCCTTCGCGCCATCACCCTGTTGCTCGGCCAATGCCCGTGCAAAGAAATCCTGCCACAGATGGCTGACGCCGCTCAGTGCCTGGGAATTGCGCAAGCCGTAATCGCCGTGGGGCGAGATAAAGCCTACTGGGATGGATTGAATGTCTGACATTTCTCTCGGTCGACGCTCAGCTCTGGCAAAATGCCTGATAGTTCTTTTATCGGCAGTTTTTGCCGATCATTAATTTTTTGAGCGTGTTTTAACAATGAGTGAGCAACTAGCGGCCTGCCGCATCAGAGTCGAGGCCTTGGCCGAGGCGTTCGCCGACCCGGCACGGCAGTGGGCCGAGCGCCTGGGCTTGCCGTTGCAGGACGAGGCTGCGGAGTTTGCCCTGCAGTTCGGTGAGCAGGGGTTGCAGTTGCAGCAACTGGGGCCGGACGCGCCAGGGCCGGTGCGGGTCGACTTTGTCGAGGGTGGCGCGGCGCACCGCAGGCTCTACGGCGGCGGCAGCGGGCAGATGATCGCCAAGGCGGTCGGCGTGGCCCAGGGCGTGCGTCCCAGGGTGCTGGATGCCACGGCCGGCTTGGGCAAGGATGCATTTGTGCTGGCGAGCCTGGGCTGCCAGATGAGCCTGATTGAGCGCCAGCCGCTGATCGGTGCCCTGCTGGAAGATGGTCTGCTGCGGGCCGCCGGGGATTTTGACGTGGCGCCGATCGTCGCGCGCATGCAGTTGCTCAAGGGCAACTCCATCGAGTTGATGCGCAACTGGCAAGGCGAGCCTCCCCAGGTGATCTACCTCGACCCGATGTTCCCCCACCGCGAGAAAACCGCGTTGGTGAAGAAAGAAATGCGCCTGTTCCGGCCCTTGGTGGGTGACGATCCCGATGCCCCGGCGCTGCTTGAGGCGGCCTTGGCATTGGCCAGCCACCGGGTGGTGGTCAAGCGGCCGCGCAAGGCTCCCTGCATTGAGGGCCCCAAGCCCAGTCACGCGCTGGACGGCAAGTCCAGCCGCTATGACATCTATCCGAAAAAAGCGCTCAAGGCCTGATGGGGTGCGTGTCGGTCTTTGCAGGTCATGCCTGTAGGGACCGGCTTGCCAGGGTGCTCCTTCTCAGGCCGGTTCAGGCCGATAAGCCCGCATAAACAGCTCGACCACTTCCAGCAGGTGAGCTTCTGCCGCGTCGCCGATCAGGACGTCGCCGCAGCCAAACAGCAGGCGGAAGTTGGCCCCGCCCTTGACCAGGCAAAAGAAGTGTTCGGCGGCATTGCGCGGTTTTTCAATGTGCAGGGTGCCAAGTTGATGCACCTTGCCCAGCAGGCGCTCCATGCCATTGAGCACGCGCTCGGGCCCGGCCTCGAAGAAGATCAGCGACAGCTTCGGGTCCTGGGTACTCAGGGCCATGATCAGCCGGTGCAGGTTCACGGAGTCTTCGCTGTTGATCAGCACGTTGAAACCGCGCGCGATGTTGAGCAGTACCTGCTTGATCGGCACGCCGTCCGGCAGCTCGAACATCAAGGTTGGCAATTGGGTTTCGCACTTGGCCACCACGGCGGCCGAAAACAGGGTTTCCTTGTCGGTGAAGTGGCTATAAACCGTGAGTTTTGACACGCCGGCTTCGGCGGCGACCGCATCCATGCTGGTGTTTGCATATCCGTTGCTCAAAAACAGTTTTTTAGCTGCTTCGAGAATGGCCTGGCGTTTAGCCAGGTCCTTGGGGCGGCCGGGGCCGTTGGATACGGAAATATTGTCTGACATTCTTCGCTTTTAATACTGGACTGGTGAGTTTGCTATTAATAACATACCGGCCAGTATAATTATTCCAAGCGCCATTAGCGAAAGGTCCGCCACCATGTTCCGCTATGCCCTGCCCATCGCTCTGCCAGTCAGCCTGGCTTTTTTATTGTCTGCCTGCGGGCATGAAGAGCCGGTGCAAGCCACCGTGCGCCCGGCCATGGTGGTTCAGCCAGAGCCATCGGCGCGGGGCATGGACAGCTATCCCGGCGAAGTGCGGGCACGCTACGAGCCGGACCTCGCGTTCCGCATCCCGGGCAAAGTCAGCCGACGACTGGTCGACGAGGGTGAGCGGGTCAAGGCCAACCAGCCCCTGGCCGAGCTCGATCCCCAGGACGTACGCCTGCAACTGGAAGCCAGCCGCGCGCAAGTCGCGGCGGCCCAGGCCAACCTGAGCTTGGTGCGGGCCGAACGTGATCGCTACAAGACCTTGCTCGAGCGGCAGATGGTCAGCCGTTCTCAGTACGACAACGCGGAAAACCTCTACCGTTCCGGCGAAGCGCGCCTCCAGCAGATCAAGGCCGAGTTCGATGTCGCCAATAACCAGGCTGGCTATGCGGTGCTGCGTGCGCCCCAGGATGGCGTGGTGGCCAAGCGTGCGGTGGAAGTCGGGCAAGTGGTGGCGGCCGGGCAAACCGTGTTCACCCTGGCCACCGATGGCGAGCGTGAGGTGCTGATCAGCTTTCCCGAGCAGAGCTTCGGGCGTTTCAAGATCGAGCAGCCGGTCTCGGTCGAACTCTGGACCCAGCCGGGCCAGCGCTTTGCCGGGCGGATCCGTGAGTTGTCGCCGGCGGCCGACCCCAAGTCACGTACCTTCGCCGCACGTATCGCCTTCAGCACCGGCAAGGTTCCCGCCGAGCTGGGGCAAAGCGCTCGGGTGTTTATCCAGGGCGACGATGTGGTGCCGCTGTCCGTACCGCTGTCGGCGCTGACTGCAGAAAACGGCGCAACCTATGTCTGGCGGGTGGACGCCAACAACACCTTGCAGAAAACCCCGGTCCGGGTCGGTGCGTTCGGTGAAAACAGCGTGCCGATACTCGAAGGCCTGAATGCCAGCGACTGGGTGGTGGCAGCCGGGGTCCATGTGCTCCATGAGGGCCAGCAAGTGCGCCCGGTGGATCGCTCCAACCGCGTGGTCAATCTGGCGGCCAAGGAGTAATTCCCGATGGGTTTCAACCTTTCTGCATGGGCGTTGCGCAATCGCCAGATCGTCCTGTTCCTGATGCTGCTGCTGGCCACTGTCGGCGCCTTGTCCTACACCAAGTTGGGGCAGAGCGAAGACCCACCCTTTACCTTCAAGGCCATGGTCATCCAGACCCAATGGCCGGGCGCCACTGCTGAGGAAGTCTCGCGCCAGGTCACCGAGCGTATTGAAAAGAAGCTGATGGAAACCGGTGAGTACGACCGTATCATCTCCTTCTCGCGCCCCGGTGAATCCCAGGTGCGTTTCGTCGCCCGCGATTCGATGCACTCGGCAGAGATCCCCGATCTCTGGTATCAGGTGCGCAAGAAAGTCGGCGACATTCGCCAGACCCTGCCGCCCGGTGTGCAGGGACCGTTTTTCAACGATGAGTTCGGCACCACTTTCGGCAACATCTATGCCCTGACCGGCGATGGCTTTGACTACGCGGTGCTCAAGGATTACGCCGATCGCGTGCAGATCCAGCTGCAGCGGGTCAAGGACGTGGGCAAGGTCGACCTGCTGGGCTTGCAGGACGAGAAAATCTGGATCGAGCTGTCGAACGTCAAGCTTGCCACCCTCGGCCTGCCCCTGGCGGCGGTGCAACAGGCGTTGCAGGAGCAGAACGCGGTGTCCACCGCCGGCTTCTTCGAGACCCCGAGCGAGCGCCTGCAACTGCGGGTTTCCGGTAATTTCCAGAGTGTGGAGCAGATCAGGAACTTTCCGATCCGCGTCGACAATCGCAGTTTCCGCATCGCCGATGTGGCGGATGTGCACCGTGGTTTCAGCGACCCACCGTCGCCGCGCATGCGCTTTATGGGCGAAGACGCCATTGGCCTGGCTGTTGCGATGAAGGGCGGTGGCGACATCCTGATCCTGGGCAAGGCACTGGAGGCCGAGTTTGCGCGGATCCAGAAGCACCTGCCGGCCGGCATGGAGTTGCGCAAGGTGTCGGATCAGCCAGCGGCGGTGAAAACCGGAGTCGGCGAGTTTGTCCAGGTGCTGGTCGAGGCCCTGGCGATCGTGTTGCTGGTGAGTTTCTTCTCCCTTGGTGTGCGCACCGGCATGGTGGTGGCGCTGGCGATTCCCCTGGTGCTGGCGATGACTTTTGCCACCATGTATTACCTGGGCATCGGCCTGCATAAGATTTCCCTGGGGGCGCTGGTCCTGGCCCTGGGCCTGTTGGTGGACGATGCGATCATTGCCGTGGAAATGATGGCGATCAAGATGGAACAGGGCTACGACCGGATCAAGGCCGCCAGCTTTGCCTGGACCAGCACCGCGTTCCCGATGCTCACCGGGACCCTGATTACCGCCGCCGGCTTCCTGCCGATTGCCACCGCGCAGTCCGGCACCGGCGAGTACACCCGCTCGATTTTCCAGGTGGTGACCATCGCCCTGATCGCCTCGTGGATTGCCGCGGTGGTGTTCGTGCCTTACCTGGGCGAAAAACTGCTGCCGGACCTGGCCAAGATTCACGCCGCCAAGCACGGTACCGGCGACGGTCAGCCGGACCCCTACGGCACGCCGTTCTATCAGCGGGTGCGGCGTGTGGTGGGTTGGTGCGTGCAGCGGCGCAAGACCGTGATCGTCCTGACCGTGGTGCTGTTCGTGGCCTCGGTGGTGCTGTTTCGCTTTGTGCCGCAGCAGTTCTTCCCGGCCTCGGGACGCTTGGAGCTGATGGTCGACCTGAAACTGGCCGAAGGCGCCTCCCTGAGCAACACCGCCGAGCAGGTCAAACGCCTGGAAGGAATGCTCAAGGATCACGCGGGGATCGATAACTACGTGGCCTATATCGGCACCGGCTCGCCGCGTTTCTATCTGCCCCTGGATCAACAACTGCCGGCGGCAAGCTTTGCCCAATTCGTGGTGCTAGCCAAGACCATCGAGGAGCGTGAAACCCTGCGCAGTTGGCTGATCGAAACCCTCAACGAACAGTTCCCGGCCTTGCGCTCACGGGTCACACGCCTGGAAAACGGTCCGCCGGTGGGTTACCCGGTGCAGTTCCGGATATCGGGGGAAGACATCGGCGAGGTGCGTGCGTTGGCGCGCAAGGTGGCGGCCAAGGTCCGCGAGAACCCGCATGTGGTCAACGTGCATCTGGACTGGGAAGAGCCGAGCAAGGCGGTCTACCTCAATATCGATCAGGACCGGGCACGGGCCCTGGGGGTGAGCACCTCGAACCTGTCGAAGTTCCTGCAAAGCTCGCTGTCGGGCTCTAGCGTCAGCCAGTACCGCGAGGACAACGAGCTGATCGAGATCCTGCTGCGCGGCACCGTGCATGAGCGCACCGAGCTGTCATTGCTATCGAGTCTCTCGGTGCCCACCGATAATGGCAAAAGCGTGCCGCTGTCGCAGATCGCAACCCTGGAATACGGCTTCGAGGAGGGCATTATCTGGCGCTACAACCGCCTGCCGAACGTCACCGTGCGGGCCGATATCTACGGCCAGGAGCAGCCGGTGACCCTGGTGCAGCAGATCCTGCCGACCCTGGAGCCGATCCGTGCCGAGTTGCCGGATGGCTATCTGCTGGACGTGGGCGGCACCGTCGAAGACTCGGCCCGTGGGCAGAACTCGGTGAAGGCCGGCGTGCCGTTGTTTATCGTGGTGGTGCTGACCTTGCTGATGCTGCAACTGCGCAGCTTCTCGCGCACGGTCATGGTCTTCCTCACGGCGCCCCTGGGGTTGATCGGCGTGACCCTGTTCCTGATCGTGTTCCGTCAGCCGTTCGGCTTTGTGGCGATGCTCGGCACCATCGCCTTGTCCGGGATGATCATGCGCAACTCGGTGATTCTGGTGGACCAGATCGAGCAAGACATCAGCGCTGGGCTGAAACCCTGGGATGCGATTATCGAGGCCACGGTGCGGCGTTTCCGGCCAATCGTGCTAACCGCGCTGGCGGCGGTGCTGGCGATGATCCCGCTGTCACGCAGCGTGTTCTTCGGGCCGATGGCGGTGGCGATCATGGGAGGCTTGATTGTGGCCACGGCGCTGACCCTGCTGTTCCTGCCGGCGTTGTATGCCGCGTGGTTCAGGATCAAGAAGGCCTAGGGGCTGTTGACGTTTGGCACGCAACCCGAAGGGACAGGGCCCGCTTGGCACAGGGCGGCGTTGCTCGGAGCTTATTTGGAACAACCCAACCGTGCTCCTCGCGCCTTGCCCTGTGCCAAGTGGGCCACCGTCGCGGCCTGTCACCAAACGGCAACAGACCCTAGCAGACAATGCCCGGGAGTCGATCCCGGGCATTGGCAGGGGGCGGGGTTTTACAGGGTGCCGAAGACTTTCTTGGCCAGGCTGGTGGCAGCGGCTGCCGGGTTCTGGCGAATGGTTTGTTCCTGCTTGCCGATCATTTCGAACAGCCCGTCGAGGGCTTTTTCGGTGACGTAGCTTTCGATATTGGCGCTCTTGGCATCCAGAACACCGAAGGTCGCGGCTTGCCCTGCGAACGAGTTGTACTGCTTGGCCAGGCCCACCTGGTCGGTGGCTTGCTTGACGATGGGCAGGAACTTGGCGCGGATCTGCTCGCGGCTCGATTTGTTCAGGTATTGGGTCGCGGCGTCATTGCCACCGCTGAGGATGCCCTTGGCATCGGCCACGGTCATCTTCTTCACGGCATCCACCAGCAACGCTTGGGCTTGCGGCACGGCAGCCTCGGCGGCTTTGTTCATGCTGGTTTCCAGTTGATCGACCTGATCGCCCATGCCGAACTGTTTCATTTTTTTCGCGACTTTGCCCAGGTTGCCCGGCAGCTCGATGCGCACCTCGGGGTTGTTGCTGAACCCACCTGGGGTGCCCAGTTGCTTGACGGCGATTTGCGCGCCTTGGGTCAGGGCGTCCTTGAGTCCGCCGCTGGCGTCACTCTGGGACAGGTCGCTGAGCGACAGGGCCAGGGCGCTGGCGGACAGCAGCAGGCCTGCACACAGGCCGGTGAAGCGAAGGGAGGAGCGGAGCATGGCGGCTTCCTTGTTCAAGGGGGATTAACGGACGGCGTCGACGCGGATTTTCAACGGCTGCGGATCCTGGCCGTCGAGGTTCACTGCGTGATGTTCGGTGCTGATAAAGATGAGCTGGCCATCGACCTCGATCCGCGCGCTGACCGAATAGCGGTGGCCAGGCTTGACCTGGGCCGGATCGTAGCTGAGGTGGAAGGGCAGCGGAACCTGGCCCTTGATCGGGCCTTTCTGCTCGGCCAGGACCACCGCTGGCGCATCGGCCAGGGACACGTCCTGCAGGCTGACGCTCAGGGTCGCCGCTGGCGGCAGGGCGATGCGTTGCAGGTAGAACACTTCCCCTGCAAGGTCGGCCTTGGCCGCGGGTTGCAGGGGCTGGCAGGCGCCAAGCAAAGTGCTGACGGCCAGCAGGCAGAATTTTTTCATGGTGGATCTCCATCTAAGGCGCCAGCGACAACCTGGCGCCAGTAAGAATCTAGTCGGTTTGTACCGGGGCTGCGAGCTGCTCGGCGGCGTCTTCGCTGGCGTCCTCGCTGCGATGCAACGCGACCTGGCGGATCGACAGGCGGATGTCCGCAGGCAACACGCGCTTGGCCGCACCTTCGGCCAACTCGCCGAGCGCCGGGTGATAACTCAGCTTGCCGGCTTCGTCGCGGCGCAGCACGCCGACGTCGAGCAGGGTCTGGATAAAGTGGCGGAACAAGCTCTTATCGAAGAACTCCGGGGCATTCAGGCCATGCAGGATCGACAGGCGCTGGGCCATGACTGTACACAGGTCTTCCAGCTCTTCGGCGCTGATGCTGTTCTGGCCGCTGTTGAGCAGCAGCGAGATGGCCATGTAGAAGCGTTGCAGGGTCTGGGCGATGCTTTTGGAGAGCAGGGTCAACAGCACAAAATGCCGTGAGCTTGGGGCCGGCCGCAGGTAAACCTCGCCTTCAAAGCGCAGCAGGCCTTGTTCGACGAACGCTTCCAGCCACTGATCGACCACCGCGTCCAACTCCTCCAGCGACCAGCGAATGAACAGCTCCGCCTGCAGGTAGGGGTAGAGCGCGCGGGTGTAGCGCAGGATCTGCTCACGGCTCATGCGCGATGAGCTCTGGAAGAAGCTTGCCAGCAGCGCCGGCAAGGCGAAGATATGCAGCACGTTGTTGCGGTAATAGGTCATCAGGACGGCGTTCTGCTCATCCAGATACAGGATCTTGCCCAGGGCATCGCTCTGCTCGGACAGCAGGTCCATGTCCTTGACGTGCTTGATCAGCGCCTGACCATCGCCTTCGGGCAGGGTGGTGTGGGCCGAGTAGGGCACGCGCCGCAGCAGCGCCAGGTACAGGTCGAGAACCCGGGCCATGGCGCGGTCGTCCAGGGCCAGGCGGCTGGTGGAAAGCAGTGCCAGGGCCACCAAGTTGACCGGGTTGATCGCCGCCGCTTCGTTCAGGTGCTGGGCCACGCGCTCGCCCAGGCGGTTGGTGGTCTCGTTGAGCCAGGCCGGGCGGAACTGCGGGCCCAGTTCCTGGGCGCGCCAGTCCGGTTGCTCCTGATCGAGGAACTCGGCCAGCTTGATCGGCTCCCCGAAGTTCACCGCGACCTGGCCGAAGCGCTGCTTGAGTGCGCCGATGACCTTGAAGATGTCGAAGATCGACTCTTTCTTCTTGCTCGCGCCGCGCAGCTCACCCAGGTAGGTGCGGCCTTCCAGCACGCGCTCGTAGCCGATGTACACCGGTACGAAGACGATTGGCATGCGCGAGTTGCGCAGGAAGCTGCGCAGGGTGATCGCCAGCATCCCGGTCTTGGGTTGCAGCATGCGCCCGGTGCGCGAGCGCCCGCCCTCGACGAAGTACTCCACCGGGAAGCCCTTGGTGAATAGGGTGTGCAGGTATTCGTTGAACACCGAGGTGTACAGCGGGTTGCCCTTGAAGGTGCGACGCATGAAGAACGCGCCGCCGCGCCGCAGCAGGCTGCCGATCACCGGCATGTTGAGGTTGATCCCGGCGGCGATGTGCGGCGGGGTCAGGCCGTTGCGAAACAGCAGGTAGGACAGCAGCAGGTAGTCGATATGGCTGCGGTGGCAGGGCACATAGATCACCTCATGACCCTGGGCGACCTTTTGCACGCCTTCGATGTTGTTGACCTTGACCCCGTCGTAGATCTTGTTCCAGAACCAGCTGAGCACCACTTCCAGGAAGCGGATCGCGGTGTAGGTGTAGTCCGAGGCGATCTCGTTGCCATAGCGCAGGGCCTGGGCCTTGGCTTTTTCGGGGGTAATCTTTTCGCGTTCGGCTTCGTCGAGGATCGCCTGCTTGACCAGGGGCTGGTTCAGCAGGCCCTTGACCAGGTTGCGGCGGTGGGAAATGTCTGGGCCGATAACGGCAGCCTTGAGGTTGCGAAAGTGCACCCGCAGGATGCGCTGGGCCATGCGCACGGTGCGTTCGTGGCCCTTGTTGTGTTCGATCAGCTCGCGCAGGTGGATCGGTGCGGAGAACTGCACCCGGGTCTTGCGCCCCAGGATCATGATGCTCAGCAGCCGGCGCAGGCGCCCGGTGACGGCCCAGCTGTCGGCGAACAGCAACTTCCAGGGGCTGGACTCGCTGTCTGGCGACTGGCCCCAGAACACACTGACCGGAATGATCTGAGCGTCTTCGGCGGCGTTCTGGGTCAGGGCGCTGACCAGTCGGGTCAGAGTTGGCGGCGCGCCGCGTTTGTCCTGGCGGCCGAGCCAGTCCGGTTCCGGGGTCAGGTAGAAGAAGGCCGCTGGTTCCATCAGGTTGCCCACCGAGACCGGCAGCACCGGGCGCGGCAGGCCGGCCTTGGTGCATTCGGCGTCGACCACTGCCAGGTCGGTCAGCGATGGGTTTTGCAGGACGTAGAACACCGGCCGGCTGCGGTCGAGGTTAAGGGTGAAGGACGACTGGTTGATCGTCTCCGAGCGAACCCAGAGGTACAACAGTCGGCGCAAGGTGCCAAACACAAGACGACGGATCGGGGAGCGGGTCATACGGCTTCTGCGTAAGTGAGTGAAAACCGAGCAGTTGCTCGGGTTCGACAGTGTGCCGTATTCGCCGAAGTTCGGCAAAAAAGCCACCCGTTAATATTGAGTTGAGAGTTTTTCTGCCTGTCATATACTCGGCCAGCTGTCGGCCGGGCTCGTCAACCCGGTATATGGATTACCCAGTGCTGACGAAAGTTCTCAAGACACGCGTTCAAGGTTCTGTTTTCCAGAGCCAATCCCATAATAAAAAGATGGAGTACCGATTCATGTCTACTCGCGAGACCGGCAATGTGAAGTGGTTCAACGACGCCAAGGGCTATGGCTTTATTCAGCGTGAGGGCGGTGCGGACGTGTTTGTGCACTACCGCGCGATCCGTGGCGAAGGCCATCGCTCGCTGCTCGAAGGCCAGCAAGTGGAATACGCGGTGGTGGAAGGGCAGAAAGGCTTGCAGGCCGAAGACGTGGTTGGCTTGTAAACCAGCCGCTGGCCAGGTTCAGCCTCCAGCACTTCGAAAGGCCCCATGCCGCGCATGGGGCCTTCGCTATCAGGCAGTACGCCAGGTAATTTCTTCTTCGCCATCGGCGCTGATGCGCATCCAGCGATCAGCCGACTCTTCACCTTCTTCCTCGACCCAGCTGCCCGGCGCGCAACGCACTTCGACGTTCAGCGCGGCAAAGGCGGCGCGGGCGCAAGCGATGTCGTCATCCCACGGCGTCTGGTCGCTTTCCAGGTACAGGCTGTTCCACTTGCCCACGGCCTTGGGCAGCCAGGTGACCGGGACGTTGCCGGCCTTGCACTTGTAGGTCTGGCCTTTCTGGACCCAGTCGGTGCACGGGCCCAGGGCGTTGCTGAGCCAGGCGGCGATCGCTTTGTAGTCGACGTCGGCGTCTTTCAGGTAAATCTCGATATCGGGTTGGCGCATGGATGTCCTCACTGCGGGTCTGAAAAATCCATTCGCGGATTTATTCGGCCTTGGGCAGATGCTCAAGGCCTTGGGTTAAAGGGTTATTGCAGCACGAAATAATCGTAGCGCATCGACACACTGACCTTGAGCGGCTCGGCCTGCTCGATGACCTGAGCCCGGCGTTCGGCGCTGGCACGCCAGCCGTGGGGCGTCATGGCCAGCAGGTTGGCGCGGTCCTGGGGCAGGTCCAGGCTCAAGGTGAAGTCCAGGGTTTCGCTGTGTTGCAGGCTCATGCCCTCGGGAACCAGGGCCAGGTGCTTGTCATCGGTGTATTCGCGTACTTCGTCGTACAGACGTTCGCGCAGCTCCATCAGGTGGCCGCTGGTGGGGCCGACTTTCATCAGGCCGCCACCGGGGCTGAGCAGGCGCTTGGCTTCTTCCCAGTCCAGGGGGCTGAATACGCTGGCCAGAAACTGGCAGCTGGCGTCGGCCAGGGGAATGCGCGCCATGCTGGCGATCAACCAGGTCAGCTGCGGGTTACGCCGGCAGGCACGCTTGACCGCCTCGCGGGAGATATCCAGGGCATAACCATCGGCCTGGGGCAGGGCCTCGGCGATTTGCGCGGTGTAGTAACCCTCGCCACAACCGATGTCGACCCAGCGCTGCGGCGCACGCTCGGCGGCCAGTTCGGCCAGGCGCTTGGCCACGGGGGCGTAGTGTCCGGCGTTGAGGAAGTCGCGGCGGGCTTCGACCATGGCCTGGTTGTCGCCCGGGTCACGGCTGTTCTTGTGCTGTACCGGCAGCAGGTTGAGGTAACCCTGGCGCGCGCGGTCGAAACGGTGTCCGACCGGGCATGCCACGCCATTCTCGACGCTGCCGAGCGGTGCGCTGCAAATGGGGCAGGCGAGCATCAGGCGAGCAACTTGATCAGGGTTTGGTAGTAGATCTCGGTCAGCACGTCGAGGTCGCTGGCCAGGATCCGCTCGTTGACCTGGTGGATGGTGGCATTCACCGGGCCCAACTCGACCACCTGGGTGCCCATGGTCGCGATAAAGCGCCCATCGGAAGTACCGCCACTGGTGGATGCCTTGGTTTCGCGGCCGGTGATCTGCTTGATGCTCGCCGATACGGCGTCGAGCAGGGCGCCCGGTTCGGTGAGGAACGGCAGGCCCGACAGCGCCCATTCGACGTGCCAGTCCAGGCCGTGTTTGTCGAGGATGGCGGCAACCCGTTGTTGCAGGGCCTCGACCGTCGACTCGGTGGAGAAGCGGAAGTTGAACACCGCCACCAGTTCACCGGGGATCACGTTGGTCGCGCCGGTGCCGGAATTGAGGTTGGAAATCTGGAAGCTGGTCGGCGGGAAGAAGCTGTTGCCGTTGTCCCAGTGCTCGGCGGCCAGTTCGGCCAGGGCCGGGGCGGCGAGGTGGATCGGGTTCTTCGCCAAGTGCGGGTAGGCCACGTGGCCCTGCACGCCGCGCACGGTGAGCGTGGCACCGAGGGAGCCGCGGCGGCCGTTCTTGACCACGTCACCGACCAGACTGGTGCTCGACGGCTCGCCGACGATGCACCAGTCCAGGCGCTCCTTGCGCGCGGCCAGGCGTTCGACAACGGCTTTGGTGCCGTGATGGGCCGGGCCTTCTTCGTCGCTGGTGATCAAAAATGCCACTGAGCCCTTGTGGTCCGGGTAGTCGCCGACGAAACGTTCGGCGGCCACCAGCATCGCCGCCAGGCTGCCTTTCATGTCGGCCGCGCCACGCCCGCAGAGCATGCCGTGTTCGTCGATCAGCGCCTGGAACGGGTCGTTCTGCCAGGCCTGGACCGGGCCGGTGGGCACCACGTCGGTGTGGCCGGCAAAGCACAGGACCGGGCCGGGATGCTTGCCATGGGTGGCCCAGAAGTTATCCACATCCTCGATGCGCATCGGCTCAAGCGCAAAACCGGCATCCCCCAGGCGCTGCATCATCAGCTTCTGGCAGTCGGCATCGATCGGGGTCACCGACGGACGACGGATCAGGTCACAGGCGAGTTGCAGGGTCGGCGAAAGCTCGGCGGGGGCCGTCATGGGGAAACTCCGGTGCAAGGCGTTATGTAGGTGCCGGTGTGTCGGCGGTGGCGGTTTATCAGGGACGCCGCGTCGTTTTGATCGCTGGCAAGCCAGCTCCTACAGGTAATAGGGGGTGCGCAAAATGGCGGATATCTTAAAGCAAAACGGCGACCAGAGGCCGCCGTTTAGTCGTTGCAACGGATTTAGACGGCCGGTGCCGCCTCTGTTTCCACCGCCGGTTTCGGCAGCGAAGACAGGAAGGCCATGATCAGCGCGGCCAGATACGGCAGCGATTGCACCAGCAACATGGTCACCCAGAAGCGCATGTCGTTGCTTGGCAGGCCCTGCACCAGGAAGATCCCCAGTGCCGCGCCCCACAGCAGGAGCATGATGAACACCTCTTCCCGAGCTTCCGAGATCGCCACCCAGAAGCCGTGGTTATCGGCATTTTTCGGGGTGCGGAAGAACGGAATACTGCTGGTGAAGAAGCCGTACAGCACCGCCTTGGCGATGGTGTGGGACAACGCCAGGCCCGCGAGGGCCGCGCAGAACGCGTCTTTGAGGTTGACCCCCACCGCGCGACGGTAGAGGAAAATGATCTTGCCGACCTTGAACACGAACAACGCCAGGGGCGGGATCGCGAAGATCAGCAGCGGCGGATCGACCCGTTGCGGCACGATGATCATCGCCGCCGACCACAGCAGGGCACCGACGGTGAAGAAGATATTCATGCCGTCCGCCACCCACGGCAACCAGCCCGCGAGGAAGTGATAGCGCTGGCCACGGGTCAGCTTGGTGTCCTTGCCACGCAACAGGCTCGCGGTGTGACGCTTGATGATCTGAATCGCGCCATAGGCCCAGCGGAAGCGCTGTTTCTTGAAGTCGATAAAGGTATCGGGCATCAGGCCCTTGCCGTAGCTGGTGTGGTAATACGCGGCCGATAGGCCTTTTTCGAACACCCGCAGGCCCAGTTCGGCATCTTCGCAGATGCACCAGTCGGCCCAGCCTAGCTCTTCGAGCACCGAGCGTCGGGTCATGGTCATGGTGCCGTGCTGGATGATCGCGTCACGGTCGTTGCGGGTGACCATGCCGATATGGAAGAAGCCCTTGTACTCGGCGTAGCAGAGTTTCTTGAAGGTGCTTTCGTTCTGGTCGCGATAATCCTGTGGCGACTGCACCACGGCGATTTTCGGGTCGGCGAAGTGCGGCACCATGTGCTTGAGCCAGTTCGGATCGACGCAGTAGTCGGAGTCGATCACTGCAATCACTTCGGCGTCCTTGGCGGTATGCGGGATCAGGTAGTTCAGCGCACCGCCCTTGAAACCGGCCAAAGGCGCGACGTGGAAGAACTTGAAACGCGGGCCCAGGGTCTCGCAGTAGGCTTGCACCGGTTCCCAGACCGCCGGGTCCTTGGTGTTGTTGTCGATGATCAGGACTTCGTAGTCCGGATAGTCGAGGGCTGCCAGGGCATCGAGGGTCTGTTTGACCATCTCCGGCGGCTCGTTGTAGCAGGGCACGTGGATCGAGACCTTTGGCCGGTAGTCGGAATCACCCTCTACCGGCAGGAATTCACGTCGGCGCTTGTGGGTCCAGACCGCTTCGGCCAGTTCATGGGCCTCGGTCAGCAGTACGATAAACACGCCGAGCGCACCGAGGGCGAGCAGGAAACCCACCGTCAGGCTGAACCAGGTGCTGTATTGCTGGCTGTAGTCGTAGCCGATCCACACCAGCACCGAACCGCAGAGGAAGGCGATAAAGGTCAGGAAGGTCCGACCGCGCTGGCGCAGGGCCGAGCCGTCGATCATCAGCAGGGTCAGCGACAACAGCGCCAGCACCACCGAGCCGATGGCCAGCACGCGCCATTGCGGGATCGCGACCACTGGGCCTTCAAAGTTGAATTTCTGCTGGCGCGCGGCGTTGAACACGCCCCAGTAGGCGCCCACCGAACCTTCGTCGCTGGCCTTCCACGGCTGGTCGAAGGCTTCGATCACGAAGTAGTTGTAGCCCTGGCGGTTGAGTTTGTTGACCAGGGTGCGCAGGTAGATCGCCTGATCCGCCGGGCTGGCATCAGCACCGCCACGCATGCGGCCGTTGCTCGGCCAGCCGACTTCGGACAGCAGCAGCGGCTTTTTCGGGAACATTTTTTTCAGGTCGCGGGCACGGTCGAGCACGAACTGACCAGCTTGATCCACCGGCACGAATTCCCAGTACGGCAGGACGTGAGCGGCAATCAGGTCGACGTGCTTGGCCAGGCTCGGGTTCTCTTCCCAGACGTGCCATTGCTCGGAAGTGGTCACCGGCACCTTCACGGCGGCGCGGACCCGATCCAGCATCACGCTCAGTTCCTTGGCGGTGATTTCCTTGCGGAAAATCGCCTCGTTACCGACCACCACCCGCACCACGCTGCGCGAGCTATTGGCCAGTTCGATGGCGCGGGTGATTTCCCGTTCGTTGCGCTCCTGATCCGGACTGATCCAAATCCCGAGGGTCACGCGCAGGCCGAACTCTTCAGCCAGCTTGGGGATGTCCTGCAAGGTGCCGTCGACCGAGTAGGTACGGATGTTGTCCGTCAGCTTGCTCATGATTTCCAGGTCGCGACGCATTTCGTCGTCGGACGGGAACTGGTCTTTCTGTGGGAACTGGCCTTGCTGGAAAGGCGAGTAGGAAAAACCGGAGATCTGTTCAGGCCAGTTAGGGGCCGTGACCGGGCGATTGATCAGCGCCCAGAAACCAGTGAAAAGTGCAGCAATTGCCAGCACCACCACCAGATTGAGTCCAAATTTACGCGATGACATAGCTATTTCGGGTTCCAAAAGGTGTGGAACGAGGGAAGGGTTGGCAGGCGCCAAACGGTGGGCATCCTACACCGGCCCTCAATTGAGCGTACAGCGCACAAAGAAAAGCCAGACCTTGGGCACTGTATTTGCGCTTAAGTTCTTAACTTGTAGCTGGCAACTTAAAACTTGTCGCTACGAAGCCCTATAATGCGCGCCGGTTTTTTAGGTAATGGTCATGAGCACAGAAGATCCACGGTTTGCTGGCGTCGCCCGTTTATATGGCATCGAGGGCCTGGCACGCTTGCGCGCGGCCCATGTGGCGATCGTCGGGGTGGGCGGGGTCGGCTCCTGGGCAGCCGAGGCCATTGCCCGTTGCGGGGTGGGCGAGATTTCGCTGTTTGACCTGGACGACGTCTGCGTCAGCAACAGCAACCGCCAGCTGCATGCCCTGGACAGCACCGTGGGCAAACCCAAGGTCGAAGTCATGGCCGAGCGTTTGCGTGGGATCAACCCGGACTGCACCGTGCATCCGGTGGCGGATTTCGTCACCCGCGACACCATGGCCGAGTACATCACCCCCAACATTGATTGCGTGATCGACTGCATCGACAGCGTCAACGCCAAGGCGGCGCTGATTGCCTGGTGCAAACGCCGCAAGATCCAGATCATCACCACCGGTGGCGCGGGTGGGCAGATCGACCCGACGCTGATCCAGGTCTGCGACTTGAACCGTACCTTCAATGACCCGCTGGCCTCCAAAGTGCGCTCCACCTTGCGTCGGGACTACGGGTTTTCACGCACCGTGACCCGGCATTACAGCGTGCCTTGCGTGTTCTCCACCGAACAACTGCGCTATCCGAAGCCCGATGGCAGCATCTGCCTGCAGAAGAGCTTTGTCGGCGATGGGGTCAAACTCGACTGCGCCGGTGGCTTTGGCGCGGTGATGATGGTCACCGCCACCTTCGGCATGGTCGCCGCGACCAAGGCTGTGGACAAACTCGTTGCTGGCGTACGCCGCCCGGCAGAGCGCGTCAAACCCGCGTAACTGCTGTAGCCGCTACCGTCAGGCTGCTCTGGCCCTTGAGAACAGCTCGGTGTGGATGTGGCGTTGCGTTTGGCCAGCGCAGCCTGCGGCAGCGGCTACAGGGCCAGCTCGTGCATGCGTTGCAGCACGGCGTTGAGGCCGTTGCTGCGGGACGGCGAGAGCTGGCGCGACAGGCCCAGTTGGTTGAACCAGTCGGGCAAGTCCACCTGTTGCAGCTCCTGGGTCGACAAACCGTTGACCCGCGCCAGCAATAACGCGACCAATCCGCGAATCAAGCGTGCATCGCTGCTGGCGGCAAACTGCCAATGCCCGTCATGCACTGCGCCCAGCAACCAGACCTGGCTTTCACAGCCGTGCACCCGATTGGCCTCGACCTTGTCGGCATCCTCCAGGGCCGGCAGGCGATCCCCCCATTGCATCAACAGGCGTGCACGCTGTTCCCAGCCGGCGGCCTGTTGAAAGGCCTGCAACGCCAGCAGCGCTTCGGCTGGCAAGCTCATCGCAACATCTCCAGTGCCTGATCCAAGGCCTCGAAGAAGCGCTCTAGATCGGCCGAGTCGTTATACAGCGCCAGCGACACACGGATCGCCCCCGCCAGGCCGAAGCTTTTGAGCAGGGGCATGGCGCAGTGATGCCCGGCGCGCACGGCGATGCCCTGTTCGGTAAGCAAGTGCGCCAGGTCGGCGTTGTGCACGCCGTCGACCACAAAACTGGCCAGCGCCAAGTGCGGTGCGCCCAGCAGTCGGATGCCTTTGCGCGCTTGCAGACCGTGCAGCAGGTAGTCGTGCAGCGCGACTTCATGGGCGGTGACCGCGTCCTGGTCGAGGCCACCCAGGTAATCGAGGGTCGCCCCCAGGCCGATCACGCTGGCGATGGGCGGTGTCCCGGCCTCATAACCCAGGGGCGCGGGGCGGAAGCTCGCGTGCTGGTACTCGGCGTCCTGCACCATTTCGCCACCGAACTGCCAGTGACGCAGGCCTTGCAGCGCCTCGTTGCGCCCATATAGCACCCCAAGGCCGTCCGGCCCATAGAGCTTATGGCTGGAAAATACATAAAAGTCGCAGCCCATTGCCTGTACGTCATGCCGGCCATGGACCACGCCCTGGGCGCCATCAACCACGGTCAGGGCTTGCTGCGCCTTGGCCATGGCCAGCAATTGCGGCAGCGGCTGCCAGGCGCCGAGCACATTCGACAGTTGGCTGACGGCCAGCAAACGGGTGCGCGGGCCGATCAACTGCGCGGCGGCTTCGAGATCGATCAGGCCGGCAGCGTTCAGGGGCAACACTACCAGTTCCAGGCCGCGACGTTGCGCCAGTTGCTGCCACGGCAGCAGGTTGGCGTGGTGCTCCAACGCGCTGATGACCAGCTCGTCGCCCGGTTTGAAGTGGTGTTCCAAGCCATAGGCCAGGAGGTTTAGTGCAGAAGTCGCGCCGTGGGTGAAGACGATCTGCCCGCTGTCACCGACATTGAGCCATTGCGCCACTTTGCTACGGCTGTTTTCGAATGCCTGGGTCGCGTGGGCGCCGGGCAGGTGCTGCGCGCGATGCACATTGGCTGCGCCATTGGCGTAGTAATGGGTCAGGGCGTCGATCAGGGCTTGGGGCTTTTGCGTGGTGGCGGCGCTGTCCAGGTAGGTCTGGTCTTGCCGTTGCAGGGCGGCGATGGCCGGAAAGTCGGCACGCCAGGGGGAGGGCACAAGCATGGTGGTCGGGACTCGTATAAGCAGGCCGGGCGCTGATGATACGCGCCCGGACGCTGCTGGTGCGAGTTGCTGCTTAGTCTCTGTACGACAACGACCAGGGCTTCGATCATGCTGCGCACTACGCGGCTTCGGCGCTACGCAGAAACAGGCTTGGGCGCGAGTCCGATCGGAATGCTCATGTAGGTCCCGACAGTCGAACGCGACCCCGGCCGTTCCTCGCCTGATCTTTGCTCGGCGAGTTCTTGTACAGATCCTAGTTGTGAGCGTGCAGCGCTTCGTTCAGTTCGATGGCCGACTTGTGGGTTTTGCACTCCACGGCGCCGGTCTGCGAATTGCGACGGAACAACAGGTCCGGCTGGCCAGCCAGCTCGCGAGCCTTGAGGACTTTGACCAGTGCGTTGTTTTCATCGAGCAGCGCAACCTTGGTCCCAGCTGTGATGTACAGGCCCGATTCCACGGTGTTGCGGTCGCCCAACGGGATACCGATACCGGCGTTGGCACCGATCAGGCAGCCTTCGCCGACCTTGATCACGATGTTGCCGCCACCCGACAGGGTGCCCATGGTCGAGCAACCGCCGCCCAGGTCCGAGCCCTTGCCGACGAAGACGCCCGCCGAAACGCGGCCTTCGATCATGCCCGGGCCTTCGGTACCGGCGTTGAAGTTGACGAAACCTTCGTGCATCACGGTGGTGCCTTCGCCGACGTAGGCACCCAGGCGGATACGCGCGCTGTCAGCGATACGCACGCCTGCTGGCACCACGTAGTCGGTCATTTTCGGGAACTTGTCCACCGAGAACACTTCCAGCAGCTCGCCACGCAGGCGCGCTTCCAGTTGACGCTCGGCCAGCTCGCCGATGTCGATCGCGCCCTGGCTGGTCCAGGCCACGTTCGGCAGCTGTGGGAACACGCCCGCCAGACTCAGACCGTGGGGCTTGACCAGGCGATGGGAGAGCAGGTGCAGCTTGAGGTAAGCCTCGGGAGTGGAGGCCAGCGCGGCGTCTTCGGCCAGCAGGGTGGCGACCAGCGGCTTATGGCTTTCGGCCAGGCGGGTCAGCAGGGCGGCCTGGGCGGCATCTACATTTTTCAGTGCGTCGGCCAGTTGCGAGGCCTGGGCCACGGTGAAGGTGATGGCCTGGTTGCCTTCGGTGTAACCCAGTACCGGGGCGATCGCCGCAATGATTTCGGCAGATGGGTTAAGCAGCGGCTGCGCGTAGAACACTTCCAGCCAGGCACCTTGGCGGTTCTGAGTGCCGACGCCGAAGCCCAGGCTGAACAGGGAATTGGACATGTTGTTACCTCTACAAAAAATGAATGGGCAGGCCTACTTGAGGGCCGCCGAATAAATATCTGGCTTGAAGCCAATCAGGGTTCGGTCACCGAGATCGAGCACCGGGCGCTTGATCATCGAGGGTTGTGCGAGCATCAGTTCGATAGCTTTCGTCTGGTCGAGATCGGCTTTGCGTTCGTCTTCGAGTTTGCGAAAGGTCGTGCCTGCACGGTTCAACACCACCTGCCAGCCGTGCTCATTGCACCACTGGGTCAGGTGTTCGCGGTCGATGCCGGCGGTTTTGTAATCGTGAAAGTCATAGTCGACAGCGTGTTCATCGAGCCAGGTGCGCGCCTTTTTCATGGTGTCGCAGGCTTTGATGCCGAAAAGGTGCAACGTTTTGCTTGAAACGGTCAAGGAATTGCCCCCTTTGCAGGTGCCGAAAAATAAAGACCCCGGATTATGCCATGACCGCGCGACTTCGGCGTCGCCCAGCGTCTGGCTTTGTCGCAATGTGTTGCGCCAGCACGGGTGATTGCGACCTTTGTGCAGCGGTCGTGATCAGTCTAAGCGGCTAATATGGCACTTCTGCGGGGGATGATTGCCGTAGCTGCACGCGTTTTTGCCTGGTTTAGATGGAGATTTTTCGCTTTATGCAAACCGCCTACACCGTACTCATTCTGCTGATGTTGGTGAGTGTTTCACGACTGGTCGGGCGGATGATTCCGTTGCCGCTGCCCCTGGTACAGATTGCCGCGGGTGCTTTGCTGGCCTGGCCGACCCTGGGCTTACACGTGGCGCTGGACCCGGAACTGTTCCTCTTTCTATTCCTGCCGCCGCTGCTGTTCTCCGATGGCTGGCGCATGCCCAAGCGCGAGCTCTGGCGGTTGCGCGGGCCGATCCTGACCCTGGCGGTGGGCCTGGTGCTGTTTACCGTGGTGGGTGCTGGCTACTTTATCCACTGGCTGTTGCCGACCATTCCGTTGCCGGTCGCTTTCGCACTGGCGGCGGTGCTCTCGCCAACCGACGCCGTGGCGGTCTCGTCGATCGCCCAGAATCGCTTGCCCCGGCCCTTGATGCACATGCTGCAGGGCGAGGCCTTGATGAATGATGCCTCGGGCCTGGTGACCTTCAAGTTCGCCTTGGCAGCGGCGGTCACCGGGGTGTTTTCCCTGACCAACGCCAGTCTGACCTTTGTTCTGGTGGCGGTGGGTGGCTTGGCGGTCGGTGTGGCCCTGAGCTGGCTGGTCGGGCGCCTGCGCGCCTGGATGATCGCCCGGGGCTGGGATGACCCGGCGACCCACGTGGTGTTTATGTTGCTGCTGCCATTCGCCGCTTATGTATTGGCCGAGCGCTTGGGGGCATCGGGGATTCTGTCGGCGGTGGCGGCCGGGATGATGCAGAGCTGGCTCGATCTGCTGCCGCGCCAGACCAGCACCCGGCTGCTCAACCGCAGCGTCTGGTCGCTGCTGGAGTTCGCCTTCAACGGCTTGATCTTCCTCCTGCTGGGCTTGCAGTTGCCGGACATCATCAAGGCCGTGGCCAGCCACGAGCCCTCGCTCTGGCCGACCCTGTTCTACCGGTGCCTTGACGTGCTGGCGATTTTTTTGGTGTTGCTGGTGCTGCGGTTTATCTGGGTGCAAAGCATCTGGCGCCTGTCGGGCTGGCTGCGGCGTTGGCGCGGCAAGGGTGAATTGACCCTGGTGCCGACTGCCCGTTCCTGCTGGCTGCTGACGGTGGGTGGGGTGCGCGGTGCGGTGACCCTGGCGGGCGTGATGTCGGTGCCTCTGATGCTGGGGGCGGGGGAGGCGTTCCCTGAGCGCGACCTGCTGATCTTCATTGCCGCCGGGGTAATCCTGCTGTCGCTGGTGGCGGCTTGCATCGCCCTGCCATTGCTATTGCGCGGTATCCAGCAGAGCCCGGATGACAAGCGGCGTGGCGAGGTGCGTGACGCCTGGCGCAAGACGGCCGAGGCGGCGATTCATGCCCTGGAGGCCGAGGAGTTGGTGGAAACCAGCGAGTCGCCAGATGCGGCCCAGGCCGCCCTGGCCACCGAGCTCAAGGCGCGCCTGATGTCGGAATACCGCCATCAGCTGGAGGTCTTCAACGATTCCGCCGAGGCCCAGGCCCTGGCCTTGCAGATGGACCAGTTGGAGCGGCGCCTGCGTCTGAAAGCCTTGCGCGCGCAACGCCTGGAGCTGTACCGGCTCAGCCGGCATCACCAGATTGGTGACGATGTGTTGCGCGAAGTGCTCGGCGAGCTGGATTTGAGCGAGGCGAATCTGGGGGTGGTGAAGTAGTCGGCTGATGCCAGCGGGCGCCTGCAGGGGGAAGTTGCAGGTGCCAGCAGGGCAATGTGTCAGCCGCGGCGGCGCAGCACGAAGTCGCGAATCCGCTCGGCAGCTTCCACGCATTCGGCCAATGGTGCCACCAGCGCCATGCGTACGCGCCCGGCGCCTGGGTTGAAACCGTCCACCTCCCGCGACAGATACGAACCCGGAACCACGGTCACGTGTTCTTCGGCGAACAGGTCGCGGCAGAAGGCGGCGTCATCCCCGGCCACGCTCGGCCACAGGTAGAAGCTGCCGTCGGGGCGCTGTACGTCGAGCACCGGCGCCAGGATTTCCAGCACCGCATCGAACTTCTCCCGATACAGCGCGCGGTTGGCGCGCACGTGCGCTTCGTCGTTCCAGGCCGCGACACTGGCCAGTTGGGTTTGAACCGGCATGGCACAGCCGTGGTAGGTGCGATACAGCAAAAAGCCCTTGAGGATATCGGCATCGCCAGCGACGAAGCCCGAACGCAGGCCCGGCAGGTTGGAGCGCTTGGACAGGCTGTGGAACACCACGCAGCGCTTGAAATCCTTGCGGCCGAGCTCGACGCAGGCGCTGAGCAGGCCCGGTGGCGGTGTCTGTTCGTCGAAGTAGAGCTCGCTGTAGCACTCGTCGGCGGCGATCACGAAGTCGTGTTCGTCGGCCAGGGCGATCAGTTTCTTCAGGGTATCCAGCGGGGTCAGGGCGCCGGTGGGGTTGCCTGGCGAGCACAGGAACAGGATCTGGCAGCGCTGCCAGATCTCGGCCGGCACGGCGTCGAAGTCCGGGTTGAAGCCGTTTTTATCCAGGCACGGCAGGTAGTGCGGCTTGGCTCCGGCGAGAAAGGCTGCGCCTTCATAGATCTGATAGAACGGGTTCGGGCTGACCACCAACGCATCGTCGCCACGGTTGACCACGGTCTGGGTGAAGGCGAACAGCGCTTCGCGGGTGCCGTTGACCGGCAGAATGTTGCGGGCAGGATCCAGCCAGCCGTCGGGCACGCCAAAGCGTCGTTCGCACCAGCCGGCGATAGCTTCACGCAGGGCGGGGATGCCGAGGGTGGTCGGATAGACCGCCATCTGGTCCAGGTTGTTGGCCAGGGCTTCGGCGACAAAGCTTGGCGAGCGGTGCTTCGGCTCACCGATGGACAGCGCGATCGGGCGCTTGTCGGCAGTGGGCGTCACGCTGCCGAGCAGGGCACGAAGTTTCTCGAACGGGTAGGGCTGCAACTGGTTTAGAGCGTTGTTCATCGGTGCGGTATCTCACTCAATGCGGCGGGTCGTGGCGCGCGGTTAGATGCTCAGGCGCGACAATTCAATATTCGGTTCCTGGCTGACACTCAACTGCTCGACGATGGCGTCCTGCAGGCGGCTGCACAGTTGCGGATCGGACAATTGCTGGTTGTGCGCGTCGGTAATGAAGAACACGTCTTCCACGCGCTCGCCCAGGGTGGCGATCTTGGCGTTTTGCAGCGACAGATCGAACTCGAGGAAGATCTTGCCGATGCGTGCCAGCAGGCCGGGGCGATCAGGTGCGCTCAGTTCGAGCACGGTCACCGGCCGCTGGGCGTCGTTGTGAATGGTCACCTGGGGCGCGAAGGCAAAGTGTTTGAGCTGGCGTGGTACCCGGCGCTGGATGATGGTCGGGTAGTCATCCGGGTTGCGCAGGGCGTCGGTCAGGCCGTTGCGGATCTGTTTGATGCGTTGCGGGTTATCGCCGATCGAGCCGCCGTCGTTGTCGAGCACGATGTAGGTGTCGAGGGTGAACTGGCTGCTGGAGGTGATGATCCGTGCGTCGTGAATGTTCAGGTTGAGCTGATCCATCGCGGCCACGGTCACGGCGAAGAAGTCGTGCTGGTCGGGGGCGTAGATGAAAATCTGGGTGCCGCCCTCGAATTCGCGCTGGGTGGTTTCCTTGATCAGCACCAGCGGGCCTCCGTCGGCAGGTTGCTGCAGGATGGCATCACTGTGCCAGGCCACGTCGCCAGCGGTGTGGCGCAGAAAGTAGTCATCCCCCAGTTGCGACCACAGCTGTTCGACGTCGTCCGGGTCGGTGCCGCTGCGTACCAGAATATCCAGGGCTGCGCTCTGGGTCTGGCGGATCTGCTCTTCGCGGTCCACCGGGTTTTCCAGGCCGCGGCGCAGGGCACGTTTGGTCTCGGTGTACAACTGGCGCAACAGGCTGGCACGCCACGAATTCCACAGGGTCGGGTTGGTGGCGTTGATGTCGGCGACGGTCAATACGTACAGGTAGTCGAGGTGCGTCTGGTCGACCACGGTCTGGGCAAAGTCGTGGATCACCTGCGGATCGGACAAGTCCTTGCGCTGGGCGGTGGTCGACATCACCAGGTGGTTCTGCACCAGCCACACGATCAGGCGGCTGTCCCACACCGGGAGCTGGTGGCGTTGGCAAAAGGCTTCAGCATCCACCGCGCCGATTTCCGAGTGATCGCCATGCCGGCCCTTGCCGATGTCGTGGTACAGGCCAGCGAGGTAGATCAGCTCGGGCTTGGGCAGCTTGCTCATGAGCTTGCTGGCCAGCGGGAATTTATCCGACACCTGGGTGTACTGCAGTTTGCGCAGGTGCTTGATCAGATTCAGGGTGTGGGCATCGACGGTATAGATGTGGAACAGGTCGTGTTGCATCTGCCCGACGATAAATCCGAACTCCGGCAGGTAGCGCCCGAGAATGCCGTAACGGTTCATTCGCCGCAGGTTGCGATGGATGCCGAATTCGCATTTGAACAGCTCGATAAACAGGCTGGTGTTGCGGATGTCGTTGCGGAACTCGTCGTCGATCAGGTGCCGATTTTCGCGCAGCAGACGAATGGTATCGGCGCGCACGCCCTTGATTTCCGGGTGCTGGGCCATCAGCACGAAGATCTCCAGCATGGCGAACGGCGTGCGTCGGAATACGTTGTCGTTGATCGCCTCGATGTAGCCGTCGTGCAGTTGGAAGCGCGAGTTGATCGGCTGCGGCGGTGCTTCGTCTTCGGGGGCGAGGATCACCTCCTCGAAGTGCTGGATGATCAGGTCGCTGAGCTGGGCGATGCTCATCACCACCCGGTAGTACTGCTGCATAAAGCTTTCGATGGCTTGCTTGGCGTCATCACCTTCGAACCCCAGTAGCTTGGCAATCGAGCGCTGATGGTCGAACAACAGGCGGTCTTCCGAGCGCCTGGCCAGCATGTGCAGGGCGTAGCGCACCTTCCACAGAAACTCCTGGGATGAGGCCAGCAGCGCGTTTTCGCTTTCCACCAGGAAGCCTTCACCGGCCAGGGCCCGCAGGTTCAATGTGCCGTACTGGCGCCGGGCGACCCAGAGAATGGTCTGGATATCGCGCAGGCCGCCGGGCGAGCCTTTGACGTTGGGCTCCAGGTTGTACTCGGTGTCGTTGTACTTGTGGTGGCGGGCCTTCTGCTCGGCGCGCTTGGCCAGGAAGAAATCCTTGCTCGGCCACATATGTTCGGTGCTGGTGACCTCCAGCATGCGCTGGCGCAGGTGCTCGGGGCCGGCGATGGTGCGGCTTTCCATCAGGTTGGTGATTACCGTGAGGTCAGCCCGCGCCTCCTGGGCGCATTCGTCCACCGAACGGACGCTCTGCCCGACTTCCAGGCCGATGTCCCAGAGCAGGGTCAGGAAGCGCTCGATGGAGTCGCGGAAAATCTCGTGGTCGGCGCTGTCGAGCAGAATCAGCAGGTCGATGTCGGAGTAGGGGTGCAACTCGCCCCGGCCGTAGCCGCCGACGGCTACCAGGGCGATGTCGGCGTCTTCGCTCCAGCTGAACTGGTCCCAGGCCTTTTGCAGGATGTTATCGACGAACCAGGCACGGTCCTCGATGAGCCGGCGGATATCCCGTCCGTTGCGAAAGCGGGTGTCGAGCACTTCACGTGCCTGACGGATGGCTTTCTTGAAGGCCGCGATGGGGCTTGCCTTCAGGGCCAGTTCAGCCTGGAACTGGCCGCGGTCGAACAACTCGGGATCCACCTGCGGCATCGATTCGCTTTCCTTTCTTTCTATAAGGGCAACAATCCGGCGTAGGCAATCAGGCCGAAACGCGGGGAATGGTGTCGTCGCTGCGCAAGGTGAAGATCTCGTAGCCGGTGTCGGTCACCAGCAGGGTGTGTTCCCACTGCGCGGACAGCTTGCGGTCCTTGGTGATGGCGGTCCAGCCGTCGCCCAGGACCTTGGTGTCGGCCTTGCCCTGGTTGATCATCGGTTCGATGGTGAAGGTCATGCCGGCCTTGAGTTCCATGCCGGTGCCCGCGCGGCCGTAGTGCAGGACCTGCGGCTCTTCGTGGAAGACCTTGCCAATGCCGTGGCCGCAGAACTCGCGAACCACCGAGAAGCCGTTCTTTTCCGCGTGCTTCTGGATCACTTCGCCGATATCGCCCAAGCGGCAGCCCGGCTTGACCAGTTCGATGGCCTTGTACATACATTCCTGGGTGATCTGCGACAGGCGCTCGGCCCAAACCGGCACTTTGCCGACATGGAACATGCGGCTGGTATCGCCGTGGTAGCCGTCCTTGATCACGGTGATGTCAATGTTCAGGGTGTCACCGTCCTTGAGTGGCTTCTCGTTCGGGATGCCGTGGCAGACCACGTGATTGATCGAGGTGCAGATCGACTTGGGGAAGCCTTTGTAGTTCAGCGGCGCAGGAATCGCTTGTTGCACGTTGACGATGTAGTCGTGGCAGATGCGGTCTAGCTCTTCGGTGGTGATACCGGGTTTGACATGCTCGGCAATCATTTCCAGCACGTCGGCGGCCAGTTTGCCAGCGACACGCATTTTGGCGATGTCCTCGGGGGTTTTGAGGGTGACGGTCATACAGGCTCTCTCGACGCTCGGTGGCGCTATAAACACGGAATGGCTTGAAAACGGCGGTATTGAAGGCGAAACCCGGGAGGGCTCGCGACGTTTTCAAAAGCCGCAAAGGTGCGATTCTAACAGACGGCCAAGGCAAATCTGACCTTCTGACGTCGCTTCTCTCTATAGAATTGAGCATTCTGGCCCGATTCCAAGGGCTTGGTAAAAACGCCCCGTTGCGCAATGCACAATCCTGGTTCCGTTTTTACCCTTCCTGTGGTATAAAATGCGCCGCTTTCCGGGGATACCCTGAAAAGCTTAAATCCACACACGTGTCGACACGATGACCTGGGTGCCGGAAGCTTTCATGCTGCTGGTTGGTCATTGGGATACGTGGAGGCCAAACCCGACTTATTAAGGAACTATCATGTCCCAAGTCAACATGCGCGATATGCTGAAGGCCGGTGTGCACTTCGGTCACCAAACCCGTTACTGGAATCCGAA